>Ga0316189_10000509_pt1 | contig 39068 bp, 29 predicted proteins | sample LowCovwburrow_MG_FD_204930 | JGI IMG/M metagenome (GOLD analysis project Ga0316189, IMG submission 204930) | Coastal sediment microbial communities from Maine, United States - Lowes Cove worm burrow | ecosystem: Environmental > Aquatic > Marine > Coastal > Sediment | place: USA: Maine...
CCGTGTTCGAGGCCAATCGCCCCGTTGTGGGTGAAGCTGCTGCCAACGTGCTGAGCTACGTCCAAGCACGAACACGGATCTGGGCTGGTGCAGCACGCAGTGACGATCCCAAGCGCCGCGACGTTGCCCTCGCTGCACTCGGCAAAGAACCCCCCGCAGACATCATGCTCATCGATGCTTGGTTTACGGGGACCTACGTCCTGGACGACTGACCCGACGGAGCATGACTCAAGGGGGGCGCATCGCGGGGCCGCGGCTCGGCTTCGCGCGGGCCGACGGGGGCTGTGTAGGCACATCACCCCCAGCGAATACGGCGCCGGTTCGGTGTACGATCCCGCTATGCGACGGATTGTTTTACTTGGAGCGACGCTCGGCCTGGCGGGCTGTCCCTCGGATGACGCGGGCGCCGATTGTGAAACCGATGACTGCGGGGCATCGTCGTCCGCAGGGACGGGCGACACCCCCACGTCGATGGGCGCGACTCTGGACGGTAACGACGCCGACGCCGACGCCGATAACGACGCCGACGCCGATAACGACGCCGATACCGACAACGGCACCGACGGTCCTGACTCATCGGGTGACCAGACCTCGGCGGGCGGCTGCGGCAGCGACGATGATTGCGGTGGCGACGCTCCGTTCTGTCTCGACGACGGCACGTGCGGGGGCTGCAGCGCCACCCCCGACCCCGCAGCCGCATGCTCGGGCGCGGACCCCACCTCGCCGCTGTGCGTCGAGGACGCCTGCGTCTCATGCACCTCGGCCCCCGATGAGTGCGGCGGCGTCACGCCGGTTTGCGACGACGGGTCGGGCGCATGCATCGCCTGCACCGAGCACGACCAGTGTGCCGACTCTGGCTGCCACGCGTTTGTGGGCAGCTGCTTGGACCCCGACAGCCTCTACTACGTCGATGGCAACGCCGACGCGGGCGGCGACGGCAGCGCAAAGGCCCCCTTTCGGACCATCGCGGAGGCGGTGGATCTGGTCGCTGCAGGCGGCGAAGGCACGATTTTTGTCGAATCCGCGGGTGCGTACAACGAAGCGGTACTCGTCGATGAGGGCAAAGCGGTCGGCATCTTTGGCTACCCGGGCGACCAAGCACTGCTGCGCGGCGGCTCCTTCCCCGGCCTGACCGTGGACGGCGCAACCGCGTACATCGACCGTTTTGCGATCGACGGCGGCAACAATACAAACACGACCGAGGTGACCGACGGCGGCCTCGACATTCGGCGCTGCGACATCGACGATGGCGACGGCCGAGGCATCGACGCGCTCAACGCCGACGTCTATCTCCAGGACAGCGAGGTCACGCTGCACGACGCTGGGGGCATCTACGCGGTCTCGAGCGACGTGGTCCTCCGCAATGCCGAGGTTGCGCTCAACGGCCAAAACAACGACCCGACCTCGGGCGTCTACTTGGAGGACACCCTGTTCGACATCGTGTACTCCACGATCCTCATCAATCGCGGTGGCGGCGGCATGATGGGTTCGGTCGAGCCGACGATCGAGTGTCGCGGCGAGAGCGACGGCACGGTCCGCAACAGCATCTTGTTCGGATTCCAACCCGGCAGCATCGACAATGCCGGGTGCGCGGACGCAACGTTCGACAACTCCGCCCTGGACACCGATGACCTCTCGGGCCAAGGCTCCGAGTTGCTGGTCTACAACGCCAACTGGTTTGTCAGTACTTTTGGGCCGGACCTGCACCTCGACCCCGAGTTCGTAGACTCCCCGCTCGAGGACCTCGCCGTGTGGCAAGACGGAGATCCGGCAACGGACTTCGAGGGGGACGCCCGACCCGACACCGACGAGACCCCGGACTGGGTCGGCTGGGACGTGCCGTAGTCGCCTCGAATCGCCCGTGGGCTGAAGCCCACGGTCCCGGGCCTGGCTGGTACGCTTGCGTCATGAACCTTGGCAATCGCGCAGGCTTGCCCTTGTTCGCTCTCGCGGCGGCGTGTTCAAGCGGCGGTACGCCAGGCGGAGACGGGTCGCTAACGTTCGGGCCTGCGACCACTGGCACATCGACGAGCGAGGGGGAGACACCCGCCGACGGCCCAGGAGCGACCAGCAACTCCGGAGGCAGCGGCTCGGCAGCGGGCACGGATGCGGACTCGGGGGATTCGGACGCTTCCGACGACACGCAGGACTCCAGTGAGGCCGGCACGACCGCGGTAGACGACACGACGGGTGGAGATTCTGGCGAACCCGCCGTGTGCGGCAACGCGATGACCGAGCCCGGCGAAGACTGCGACGACGGTGCGCAGACCGTGACCTGCGACGAAGACTGCACCGCGGTCGCGTGCGGAGACGGACTGCTCAACGCCGCCGCGGGCGAGTCCTGTGACGACGGTATGGAGACGGCGACCTGCGATCTCGACTGCACCGCCGCACAATGTGGGGACGGCAGCACGAACCTGACGGCAGGCGAGACGTGCGACGACGGGGGAGAATCGGCGACCTGCAATGCGGACTGCTCGATCTCCGTGTGCGGCGACGGGATCCTCAACCGGACGGCGGGGGAAGAGTGCGACGACAACGGGACGATGGGCGGCGACGGATGCAGCGCGACCTGCCTCATGGAGGCGGACCCGCAATGCGGATTGCCCTACGAGAACCTCACCCTAGTCAGCCGCAACGTAGGGCAAGGCGCGGCAACCCGGTACTGTGACGAAACGACCTTTCTCGATGGCGAGTGGAACGGCGCCGGCTGGCATCGCTTCACGGGCGCCGCGGGAACCCAGATGCCCGAAGCGGTACCCGCCATCAACACGTGCGGGACGCATGCCCCAGGCTGGCTCAACGGCACGCACCCCACGCCCGAGCAGGGCGTCGTGGCACGGCAGGTGTGCTTCAACTGGAATGGTGATACGTGCAACTGGAGCGCCAACGTCGAGGTGGTCAACTGCTCCGGGTTCTACCTGTACAACCTCCCCAACACGCCCGCCTGCCACCTGCGCTACTGCGCTGAGTAGCGCGGTGCGGGAGCCGCTGCGTCAGGGCGTTTCACTGGCGAAGTCACGCGCCCACCCCGGCATTTGCACGGTGCGAGCCAGCTCGAGCTTGGACCGCTGGCACTGGACGGCGAACCGCTTGCGCGCAGCGTGCAGCCGCGACTTGACCGTCCCGCGCGGCACACCGACGACCTCGGAGATCTCCGCAGTACCGAGCCCCTCCCAGTAGTACAGCTCCAACACCATCTGCGACTCGGCGGGCACCCGACGCAGCGCATCGAGAAATGACCGCTGCCACTGCAGCTCCGAGACAACTTGCGACGGGCTCGGGTCGATGTCGGCGACGCTGCTGCCCGCGGCATCGAACTGCTCGTTGGCCGTCTTGGCGCGGTAGTGCTCGTACAACACGTGCCGTGCCACAGCGAACAAGAACGTTCGAAACGAGCTCTTGCGCTCGAATCGGTCACGCATCGCCGTGCAGCGCAAGAACGTCGTCTGAGCCAAGTCCTCGGAGTCCTCCCAGGCCTTGTTGCGGAAGAACCGCTGCACCGCTGGGAAGTGCGCGCACACGAGCGTATCGCCAGCCTGCCGGTCTCCAGCACACCAGGCCTCGAGCAACTCGAAGTCGTCCGGCACGCGCGGAGCCTAGCAGGTCTCCACAAGGCCAGGTCGCGGCCGAGGTTGGCATCGAGTCCGTCGCCCACCCCGAGTCCGGCGCCCATCGCGTCGAATGTAGCGCGCCGCTGACCCCAAATCGCGTCTATCGCGCACAGACTCGAAGAAAAACCTCCCGTCCGGCCCCGAATTCTGTCAATATCCGTGTATCAGGATTTGCGGATATGGATCTCGATCGCAGCGTTGCCTTGCTGGCCTTGCTCGCCGACACCACTCGGCTGCGGCTGCTGCATCTTCTTGAGGACACCGAGCTGACGGTTGCTGAGCTCACCCGTGTCGCCGAGCTGCCCCAGTCCCGAGTGTCGACCCATCTCGGCAAGCTCCGCACCGCAGGCCTGCTCGCGGTGCGGCGAAAAGGGCCGTCGACGCTGTACCGCTTCGCGCTCTCGGCCGCCGACACGACAGCGCGCGAGGTGTACGTGCTCGTCAAAAAGCAGGTCCAGGACCGCGTACTCGAACGGGACGCGAGTCGCCGAGACGAGGTGCTGCGCGCACGCGGTACAGCACAGCCCTGGCCGGATGAAGTCGCGGGCGCGATGGAGCACCACTACTCCCCTGGCCGAACCTGGGAGGCGCTCGCCCGCGGCGTGCTCGGACTTCTCCAGCTGGGCGAGGTGCTGGATGTCGGCTCGGGCGACGGGGTCCTCGCGTCACTGCTCGCCACGCGAGCCACACGGGTCACCTGCTTGGACCGCAGCGCCACCGTGCTCGACGCCGCACGGCGCCGCCTGGAGCGCACCGGCAACGTCCGACTGGTCCAGGGCGACATGCACGCCCTGCCCTTCGCGGACGGCAGCTTCAACCAGGTCCTGCACTTTCATGCCCTCACCTACGCCCAAGACCCGGCCGGGGCCTTGGCCGACGCCCACCGCGTGCTCGCCCCCGGCGGCGACCTGGTGGTCGTCACCCTGCACGAGCATGACCGCGCCGATGTGGCGGCGGCGTACAGCCAGGTCAATCGGGGGTTTGCGGCCGACGAGCTATCGCGCATGCTCACCGCCATCGGTTTCACGGTCTCGATGTGCGAGGTGACCTCGCGCGAGAAGACCAAGCCCTACTTCGAAGTCATCACCGCTTTTGCTCGCCGGCCGTCGGGCCAGCAAGCCGTTGCCTAACCGTCCCCGTTCTTCCGCTATGACCTCCGACAACGCAACCCTCAGCAGGCTCACCCAGCTCTTCGGTGAGCGCATCCTCGTGCTGGACGGCGCGATGGGCACGGCCCTTCAGGCCTACAACCTCTCCGAGTCCGACTACGGCAGCGACGTCTTCACGGATGCCACCGTCGAGCTCAAGGGCAACCACGACCTGCTGTGCATTACGCGTCCCGACGTGGTCAAGGAGGTTCACGAAGCCTATCTTGAGGCGGGCGCCGACATCCTCGAGACCAACACGTTTGGCGGGACCCGCATCGCGCAGTCGGACTACGGGCTCCAAGACCGCGTCCGCGAGATCAACCTCGCGGCGGCCAAACTCGCGCGCGAGGCCGCCGATGCCTTCACGCAGCGCAACCCCGACAAGCCGCGCTTCGTAGCCGGTGCCATCGGGCCGACCAACCGCACGCTCTCGCTGAGCCCTGACGTCAACGATCCTGGATTCCGGGCTGTCAGCTGGGAGGAGGTCTGTGGCGCGTACACCGATCAGATCGAAGCCCTGCTCGACGGCGGCGTCGACCTGCTTCTCATCGAGACCATCTTCGACACGCTCAACGCCAAAGCGGCCATCTTCGCCGCGCAGGAGGTTCAGACGCGGCGTGGCACCTCGGTACCGCTGCTGATCTCGGTGACCATCACCGACAAGAGCGGGCGCACGCTCTCGGGTCAGACGATCGAGGCGTTCTGGCAGTCGGTCCAACACGCCAAGCCGCTCGCAGTGGGCGTGAACTGCGCCCTGGGTGCCGACGAGATGCGGCCCTACGTCGCCGCCCTGTCCAACATCGTCGATACGTTTGTGCTCAGCTATCCCAACGCGGGCCTCCCCAACGCGTTTGGCGAGTACGACGAGACCCCAGAGCAGACCGCCGCCTTCCTCGAAGAGTTCGCCGGAGCGGGCTTGGTCAACCTCGTGGGCGGCTGCTGCGGCACCACCCCGGGACACATCGCGATCATCGCCAAAGCGGTCGCCGACAAGGCTCCCCGAGAGCGCAGCAGCCCGCCGACTGGCATCACTCGACTGTCCGGCCTGGAGCCGCTGGAGATCGCCGACGAGAGCAACTTCATCATGATCGGCGAGCGGACGAACGTGACGGGTTCACGTCGCTTTGCTCGGCTGATCAAGACCGAGGACTACGACACCGCACTCGAGGTCGCGCTCGATCAAGTCCGGGGCGGCGCCAACATCATCGACGTCAACATGGACGAGGGGATGCTGGACTCCGAAGCTGCGATGGAGCGGTTTCTCAAGCTCGTCGCGTCCGAGCCCGAGATTTGCCGTGTCCCCATCATGATCGACTCGTCCAAGTGGTCGGTCATCGAGGCGGGGCTCAAGTGCGTCCAGGGCAAGGGGATCGTCAACTCCATCTCGCTCAAGGAGGGCGAGGCTGAGTTCTTGGAGCGGGCCAACCTCGTCAAGCGCTACGGAGCCGCGGTCGTGGTGATGGCGTTCGACGAAACGGGCCAGGCCGAGACGGCGCAGCGCAAAGTCGACATCTGCGGACGTGCGTACGATCTGCTCGTGGACACGGTCGGCCTCCCGCCGACCGACATCATCTTCGACCCCAACGTGCTCGCGGTCGCGACGGGGATCGAGGAGCACGACCTGTTTGGGCTCAGCTTCATCGAAGCCTGCCGCCTGATCAAAGCACGCTGCCCAGGCGCTCGGATCTCCGGAGGCATCTCGAACCTCTCGTTCTCGTTTCGCGGCAACAACATCGTCCGCGAAGCGATGCACTCCGCGTTCTTGTTTCACGCGATCGAGGCGGGACTCGACATGGGCATCGTCAACGCTGGGCAACTCGAGGTCTACAAGGACATCGATCCCGAGCTGCTGACCCACGTCGAGGACGTCATCCTCGCACGTCGGCCCGACGCGACGGAGCGCCTGGTGACGCTCGCCGAGTCCGTCCGCGGTGACGGCAAGAAACGCGAGGTCGACCTGTCATGGCGCGAGGGCACCGTGCAGGAGCGGCTGTCGCATGCACTGGTCCGTGGGGTCCTCGACTACATCGACGAGGACACCGAGGAAGCCCGCCTGCAGTACGAAAAGCCGCTGCAGGTCATCGAGGGCCCGCTGATGGACGGGATGAAGATCGTCGGCGACCTGTTTGGCGACGGCAAAATGTTCCTGCCGCAGGTGGTCAAGAGCGCCCGCGTGATGAAAAAGGCAGTCGCGTACCTGCTGCCGTTCATGGACTCGGGCGGCGAGGAGCACCAGGCGCAAGGCAAGGTCGTGATCGCGACCGTCAAGGGCGACGTGCACGACATCGGCAAGAACATTGTCGCCGTCGTGCTGCGCTGCAACGACTACGAGGTCGTCGACCTGGGCGTCATGGTCCCGTGCGAGAAGATCCTGGCCACCGCCAAGGAGGTCGGCGCCGACGTCATCGGCCTCTCCGGGCTCATCACGCCGTCACTCGACGAGATGGTCAACGTGGCCAAAGAGATGCAGCGAAAGGGCATCGACTTGCCGTTGCTGATAGGCGGCGCAACCACGAGCCGCCCGCACACCGCGGTCAAGGTGGCGCCAAACTTCGACGGTTCCACCGTGCACGTTCTGGATGCGTCGCGCGTCGTGGGCGTCGTGGCCAGTCTGCTCGACGCTGAGCGGCGGCCAGCGTTCGACGTCGACAATCGCGCCGAACAAGAAAAGCTGCGCAAGATGTACGGCGGCGCGCGTCCGCGGCCGGTCATGCCGCTGGCCAAGGCAAGAGACAACGCGCCCGTCATCGAGTGGACCGCCGACGACATCACCAAGCCTGAGTTTGTCGGGCGCCGAACCGAGCTCGACATCGACCTGGCCGAGATCGTCCCCTACATCGACTGGACCTTCTTCTTCACGTCGTGGCAGCTCAAGGGACGGTTCCCGGGCATCTTGAAGTCCGAGAAATACGGCTCCGCGGCGCGGGACCTGTACGACAACGGGCTCACGCTGCTCAACGAGATCGTGGAAGGCCGCAAGCTGCGGGCCGCCGCCGTCTGGGGATTTTGGCAGGCCCACACCGAGGGCGACGACATCGTCTTGCCCGAGCGCGACCTGCGGATCCCGATGCTGCGCCAGCAGCAGGTCCAACACAAGAGCTCGCCCTATCACTCGCTTGCCGACTTTGTTGCCCCCAAGTCCAGCGGGCTCGTCGACCACATCGGCGGTTTTGCGGTGACCGCGGGGCTGGGCGCCGCCGCCCTGTGTGCCGAGTACGAAGCCGCGGGCGACGACTACTCCTCGATTATGGTCAAAGCGCTCGCCGACCGACTGGCCGAGGCGCTTGCAGAGCGGATGCACGCCCAGGTGCGCACCCAATGGGGCATCGGCGGTCAGGAGAGCAAAGAAGACCTCATCGCGGAGCGCTACCGAAGCATTCGGCCTGCGTTTGGCTACCCCGCCTGCCCTGACCACACCCCCAAGACGACGCTGTGGCAGCTGCTGCAGGCCGACGAGCTGGGCATCGAGCTTACCGAGCACTTCGCGATGACCCCTGCCGCGAGCGTGTCGGGCATCTACTTGGCGCACCCCAAGGCCAAGTACTTCACGGTCGGCAAGATTGGGCGCGACCAAGTCGCCGAGTACGCCGAGCGCAAGCGGATGACCGTGCGCGAGGTCGAGCGGTGGCTCGGCCCCAACCTGGCGTACGACCCCGACGAGACGGCTGCCGCATAGCGTGCGGCGGTCGCCCACCAAGGCATAGGAGCCGACAAGTCGGTCTGAGGCCGTCGTCGCGCGCCCGGCGTGCCCGTGGCGCGGTACCCTCAGGGTCAGCAGCCGCGTTCCCCGGTCCTGGCTGCCCCACGCCGACATGAGTGTTGAACCAACCGCGAGGCAGCCTGCACCCTTGCTTCGGTCGCCCGGATCGCCGGCCGACACGATGCTCGCCAACGACGCCGACACCATCGCCGTCGCCTCGCCAGACGGGCAGGCCGCCGCGGGGGGCCGACACGCGACGCGCCCCGCGACGAGCCGGATGGGCAGCGTGCTGCCCGACGTGCAAACAAAGGGCGAGACCCTCGTGTTGGTTCCGCGAGACGCGACGCGCTACCAGCATGATCAGCTGCTGGGCCGCGGTGGGATGGGTGAAGTCCAACTCGCAACCGACCATGACATCGGGCGCCAGGTGGCCGTCAAGCGCGTGCTCGAGCCCGACAACGCCCACGCCGTGGCGCGCTTCATCGACGAAGTGCGGGTTGTGGGCAGCCTCGAGCATCCCAACATCGTGCCGATCCACGACGTGGGCGTGGACGATGACGGCGCCCTCTTCTTCGTCATGAAGTACGTCGAGGGCGACACCCTCTCGGATGTGATCGCCAAGCTCGCCGCCGACGACCAAGCCTACCACCGCCGCTTCTCGTTCGAGCACCGCCTGGACTTGTTCGCGGGGTTGCTGCGCGCGCTGCAGTACGCGCACAGCCGCGGCCTGGTGCATCGAGACATCAAGCCCGACAACATCATGGTGGGCGCGTACGGCGAGGTGATGCTGATGGATTGGGGCATCGCCCACCCCATCGAAGGCGACCGACGCGTGAGACTCGCGACCACGCCAACACCCCGGGTGGCCCAGGCGACCATCGACGGGACGGTCGTGGGCACCCCGCAGTACATGTCACCCGAGCAGGCGGCCGGCGAAGTCGAGGCGCTCGACGGTCGGTCCGACCTGTACAGCGCGTTTACCGTGCTGTGGGAGCTCCTGACACTCACGCCGTACGTGACCCAGGCCGCCACCCCGATGCTCACCGTGCTCGCGGCGCAAGAGCGGGTGCCGCCGCGCGCCAGCGATCCCGCCTATGACCGCCCGGGTCAGGTGTCGGTCGGTGCCGAGTGGCGCCACTTTCTTCACCACGGCCTGGCACAGTCCAAAGACGAGCGGTTCACCGACGCAGCCGCATGCCTCGCGGAGTTCGATCAGGTCCGCGCGGGGGACTTCGCCGTGCAGTGCCCCGTCACGTTCATGAAGCGCAGCAACACGCGTTTGTCCCGGCTGATGGACCGGCGACCGATGCTGTCGATCATCCTCGGCGTGGGGACTGCAACCGCGGCGGTGCTCGGGATCGCCGGCTGGGTGATGCTCGCCCTCGGCGCGTAGGGGGGCGGCGGCCCCACGGCGGCGGGCACGCCGATGTTGCGCAGCGGGGGACCGGACGGCGTTGCACGCGATCCTGCGGAGCCCCGCGAGCGTGGTCTATACTGGCGTCGCAACGAGGCCTCCTTATGCTGCCCCGATCCCTACCCGTATTTGTTGGCGCGTCTTTGCTGTGCGCCTGTTTCTCGCCCGACATGTCCGACGAGGACGCCACCGGAGGCTCCGGTAGCTCAGCGAACACGTCCGGAGGCACCGTCGGCGCGGACGACAGTCCGACCGACCCATCCGGGAACGACGCTCCCAGCGATAACGACGCCGACGCTGACGCCGACGCCGACGCCGATGCGGGTACCGACGCAGACACCGACGCGGACGGGGACACGGACACCGACTCAGACAGCGACGACGGCAGCGACAGCACGGGCAGCGCCGTCGAGCCGCTGTGCGGCGACGGCATCCCGGTCGCCAGCGAGCTGTGCTTTGACGATCCGCCGACGACGTATCCCGTGGGTCTCGACCCGGTCGCGATCCAAGTCGAGGATCTCACCGACAACGACTTGCTGGACATGGCCGTGCTGAGCCGCGCAAGCAACGGCGGGGACGGGAACGTGGTCATCTTTGAGGCCGACGGAATCGGTGGGTTCTTGCTCGGCGGCACGCTCAACACGGGATCACCGGGCCATCAGCTGAGGCTCGTGGACTCGGACGGCGACGACGACATCGACATCTTCGTGGCCAGCAGCGGCGCGCTGCAGCACTTCCGCAACTTCTCCTCGACGTACAGCAGCACCACGCCGATCACTTGGTTCGGCGGGCAGTGGGACATTGGCGAGTTGTTGGTCCACGACTTCACCGGCGACGGGATCATCGATGTCGCGTTCACCGAGGCGTACTCCCAAACGGTCGTCGCGGGTGTCATGGGGCAAGGCGGCTGGACGGCGGGCATGGAAATCTTCCTGCCGTCGCCGGGCGAGGGCGCGGCGGGGATGCTCGCGGGTGCGTTGCCGCTGGACGGTGCCGACGACGACGTCGATATCGTCACATTCAACCAGTACTACGGTGAGGTGACGATCATGACGAACAACGGCAACGGGTCGTTTATCGTCAACTCCGAGCCTGAGACCTGCCCGGGAACCGACGGCGTCCGTCACGGTGACTGGGGGGACTTCAACGCCGACGGCAATGCAGACCTCGTCGTCACGTGCATGGGCGGCGACATCATCATTGCGCTCAGCGACAACGCGGGCTTGTTCCCCGACACCACGACCCTCCCGCTGGCGGGCGCGTTCCGCCCCCGTGTCGCGGATCTCGACGGCGACGGCGACAGCGACCTGCTCGTTGGCAGCACGCTGCTCGATCGCGCGGTCATGTTCATCAACGACGGCAACGGCGGGTTCACCCTCTCCGACACCCAGTTCGTGATGGGCGGCCCGGTCTACGGCACCGCCATCGCGGACATGAACGATGACGGCGCGGTCGACATCATGGTGGCGGCCGACGGCGGAGCGGGAGCCAATGGCGAACTCCGGCTGTACCTCGCCGATCCGTAGCGCGTGGCCGGTGGCCGTGCTGCTGGGCTTGGGATGCGGCGAGGACGCGCTGCGGCCCGACGGCGCGGCGCGTGCTGCATTGCCCCCCATCGACTACTGCGACCAGGCCCGGGATTGGCCGGTCCCGTGGGAGCACACCGAGCAGCAGGCCATCGACATCGTCGATGCCTTGCGCGAGCGCGGGGGTGACTGCGGCACCGAAGGGTACCTGCATGCGACCCCCTCACTGCGGCTGCACGGCGCGCTGACCTGCGCCGCCCGAGCCCACGCGGTCGCCATGGCGGACGCCGCGTTCTTTGGCCACACCGCCCCCGATGAGCCCGTCTTGGAGGCCCGCATCGAGACCGTCGACTATCGTGGGTCGGTGATCGAGCACCTTGCGGCCGGGGCCCAAGACGCCGAGCACGCGGTCGATCAAGTGTGGGGCTCCAGCGATCAGCACTGCGCGGACCTGTTGTCCGGAGACCACATCGACGTCGGGCTCGGTTTTGTCGGGAACACCGTCGGTGAGCAGTATCCGACCTACTGGGTGATCCTACTCGGCGACCCGTCGGGTTCGTAGCCCAGCGGACATCCGATACACCACCGAACACGGTTTAGCAGCTACGACCGCTCCCGCGGGCACGCTGGGCCTGTGAAGATGACCGGAGATGTCCCCCCGCTGCTATCCCCGCTGGACCGCGATCGTTGCTGCTGGTGCGTTGAGCACCCTGACCGCCTGCTACGACGGCTATGACGAGGGCGGCGGCGAGCCCTGGACCCCGGAGGCTGGCGACGGCGGGAGCGACGACGGTGACGGCGACGGCGACGGCGACGGCGATGGCGACGGCGATGGCGACGGGATGAGCGGCCCGGGCGATGGCGCGGGTGATGACGGCGCGGGCGATGACGGCGCGGGCGATGACGGTGCGGGCGACGACGGTGCGGGTGACGACGGTGCGGGCGATGACGGTGCGGGCGATGACGGTGCGGGCGATGACGGCGACGATCCCCCCAACAGCGACCCCGAAGTCCCCGGAGACCTGCCGTACTGCGCCCCGGTCAGCAGCTGGGACCCATCGTGGACGCAGCTCGAAGACGATGTCCTGGAGATCGTCAATCAGCATCGCGCCACGGGCTACAACTGCGGCTCGGGCGGCAACTTTGGACCAGCCTCTCCGCTCACCACGCAGCCCAACCTCCGCTGCGCCGCTCGGGTGCACTCCGAGGACATGGACGCCCGCAACTTCTTCGACCACACCAATCCGTCCGGCGAGTCCCCCTTCGACCGCATGGCGCTGGCGGCGTACAGCTACTTCACGGCGGGGGAGAATATCGCCGCAGGATCCTCCGATGCAGCGGGGACGATGAACCAGTGGATGAACAGCTCGGGCCACTGCGCAAACATCATGAACCCCGACTTCACCGAGATCGGCGTCGGCTACCACCCAGGCGGCCAGTACGGCACGCTGTGGACGCAGACGTTCGGCGCGTCGTAGGCCCCCGCGCGCTCCCGTTGCCCTCTCGGTCCCACGGGGCCTTGCGGCCCGGGTGACCACAGTTGCGGGCGTCCCACAGGCCTGTAGACGGCGGTCTAGGCCGCACAGTAAGCTCCCGACCCGATGCCAATGGTGGGGCCGGTTCTTGCGTCGACCCTGCTCGGCGCCTTCGTTTTGGTGACGCTACCCGCGTGCGGGCTCACCGAACTCCAGCAGGACGAGGTCGGCGAGGCACCGCGCTGTGCCGCGACCCAGACATGGCCCGCGGAGTTCGCCGCGCTCGAGAACGAGTTCGCGGACGCGGTGGCTGGACTGCGCGACACGGGCGCCATGTGCGGCGACGTCGAGCTCGACGGAGTCGGCGACCTCGTGTTCGTCCCCGAGCTGCGGTGCGCGGCGCGGCTGGACGCGACCGAGCGGGTGCAAGCAGGCGACATCGACCGCGACAGCACTGCGATCACGTCGGCGTTTGAACGCGTCAACCTCGCTGGGTACGACGGCATCATCCGTCACCAGTTCATCGCTGCGGATTTCTTCGACGCGGTCGCGCTGTTCAACGGGTGGGTCGGGAGCGACGAGCACTGCAACGCGCTGCTCGACAAGACCCTCGACCACATCGGCGTTGGACACAGCCGCTCCGCCGATGACGCGAGCGCGGTGTGGGTCGTCTTTACGGGCGAGGAGCGCGACTGAACCATGCACACGCCGCCACCGCAATCTGCGCTGCACAGCCTGGCCCGCGCTTACGGGATCGAAGAGAGCTACGTCGACAACGAGGGGGGACGCCGCGACGCGACGCCCGATGCCCTGGTCGCGATTCTGAGCGCTCTGGGCGCTCCATTGTCCGACGCGAGCGAGGCTCCAAAAGCCCTCGCGACCCATCGCCGTCAGCAATGGGAACGACCGATCGATCCCATCGCGGTTGCCTGGGCGGGACGAGGATCGGTGACGCTGAGACTACCGGCGACGGTCACCGGCTCGTACGCCTTGTCCCTCACAAGCGAAGACGGCCAGGTGAGCCGCGTCCAAGGCTCGCTGTCGGGGACCGACGACTCCGTCGTCACCTCAGAAGACGTCGAGGGCACACAATACCTGGCCCGCCGGATCGAGCTGCCACACCCGCTCCCGTCGGGCTACTACGACGGGACCCTGCAGTGTGGAGGCACGACCTCGCACTTTCGCGTCTTGTCTGCGCCTGAGCGCGTCTGGAGCCCCGCGCAAGCACGCCCGCACTGGGGGGTTTTCGTCCCGCTGCATGCGCTGCACAGCGACACGAGCCGCGGTGCGGGCTCGCTGGCCGACCTGAGCGCGTTGATGCATGTTGTCGGGGACCGTGGGGGCTCGGTCGTCGGCACGTTGCCTCTGCTGGCCGCCTACCTCGACGAGCCGTTTGAGCCCAGCCCCTACTCGCCCGCCAGCCGCTTGGCGTGGAATGAGCTCTACCTCGACCTGGAGACGATCCCCGAGTTCGCCGCGTCGGCAAAGGCCCGTGCAGCACTCGCGAGCCCACAAGCCGTCGCCACCACCGCACGCTTGAACAACGCGGAGCTGGTCGACTACCGCGAGCAGTTCCTGCTTCAACGCGAGTGTCTGCAGGCCATGGCGGAGCACTGTTGGGCCACGGGAGGCGCACGCCTTGCTGCGCTTGTCGCGTTCGCCGAAGCCCGGCCCGAGATCGACATGTACGCCAAGTTCCGCGCCGTGGGCGACCGCCAGCGCAGCACGTGGCAAAACTGGCCCTCGCCGCTGTGCGATGGAACGATCCACGCCAACGACTACGCGGCCGCCGACTATCGCTATCACCTGTTTGCGCAATGGTGCATGCACGAGCAGCTGACCGCACTGTCGGAGCGTGCGCCCAAAGACGGACTCGGCCTGTACCTCGACCTGCCGATCGGCGTGGGCGGGTCCTCCTTCGACACGTGGCGACACCGCGACGTGTACGCGCACGGCCTGTCGACGGGTGCCCCACCCGACCTGCTGTTTGCGGGCGGGCAAAACTGGGCGTTCCCTCCGCTGCACCCCGAGCGGGTGCGCGACGACGGCTACCGCCACCTCATCGCCGTTGTGCGCAACCACCTGCGCTACGCGGGTGTGCTCCGAATCGACCACGTCATGGGGCTGCACCGGCTGTACATCATCCCGCAGGGGTGCTCAGCCAAGGAGGGCGTCTACATCAAGTACCGCAGCGAGGAGCTGTACGCCCTGCTGTGCATCGAGTCGCACCGCAGCCAAACGCTCCTGGCCGGTGAGGACCTCGGCACCGTCCCGGAGGTCGTGCGCGAAACGATGGCCCGCACGGGCGTGCATGGGCTCCACGTACTGCAGTACGAGGCGCGGTGTGACCAGCCGGAGCCGCTGCCGCCACCTCCGGCGGGAAGCGTGGCAACGATCAACACGCACGACATGCCCCCCTTCGCGGCCTACTGGGATGGCGTCGACATCGATGATCGCGCCGCGCTTGGCTGGCTGACCGACGCACAACGCGACGCTGAGCACGTCCAGCGCGCTCAGGTGCGGGGTGAGATTCGACGTTTTCTGCGGCGCTACCAGCCGCTCGCGCCGGATGCGACCGCGGCCGAAACCTTGAGCGCCGCCATCACCCATCTGGGCTCGAGCCCAGCGGCGGTCGCACTCGTGTCGCTCGAAGACCTGTGGGGCGAGACTGCGCCGCAGAACGTGCCCGGAACCTGGCGCGAGTGTCCCAACTGGCAGCGTCGCGCCAAGCTCTCGCTCGAGGCCTTGGTCGCCTCCAAAGAGATCGACGCACTGCTGTCGCAGCTCGACCATGCCCGCACGGGCGCGGGCCATCGCGAGGTCGGGCCCGTGCGCCACGACACCACGCGGCTCAGCGACGACGACCTCTACCTGCTGGGCGAAGGCACGCACGAGCGGATCTACAAGGTCTTGGGCGCCCACGCGGAGTCCGTCGAGGGCACCGAAGGCACCACATTCGCCGTGTGGGCGCCATCGGCCACCTACGTCGCGGTGATCGGCGACTTCAACGGCTGGGATGACGGTCGCCATCCGCTGGCCGCGCGTGGAAACTCGGGGGTATGGGAAGGGTTCATCCCTGGCGTGCGCCCGGGCGCTCTGTACAAGTTTCAGGTTACGGGCGCAGACGGGTCCGCCGCCCACAAGGCTGACCCGGTTGGACAACAGCACGAAGGCGCGCCCAAAACGGCCGCCATCGTGCCGCGCGCGGACTACGTCTGGAGCGATGCGGATTGGATGGCGAGTCGTGCCGCTCGCAACCGCCACGACGCCCCGATCTCGATCTACGAAGTGCACCTCGGCTCGTGGATGCGCGTGCCCGGCGAGGGCAACCGCGTGCTGGGCTATCGCGAGTTGGCGCCCAAGCTCGCGGCCCACGTCAACAAGCTCGGCTTCACACACGTCGAGATTCTCCCGATCATGGAGCACCCGTTCTTCGGGTCGTGGGGCTACCAGATCACGGGCTACTTCTCGGCCACCTCGCGCTACGGGAGCCCCAACGACCTTCGGGCGCTCATCGACCACCTGCACCAAGAGGGGATCGGCGTCATCCTCGACTGGGTCCCGTCGCACTTCCCGTCGGACGCACACGCGCTCGCCTCCTTCGACGGCACCCACCTGTACGAGCACGCCGACCCGCGCCAGGGGTTCCATCCGGATTGGAACTCGCTCATTTTCAACTATGGCCGCAACGAGGTCGCCGCGTTCTTGGTGTCCAACGCGTTGTTCTGGCTCGACGAGTTCCACGCCGACGGACTCCGCGTCGACGGCGTCGCATCGATGCTGTACCGCGACTACTCGCGCAAGGAGGGCGAGTGGATCCCCAACATCCACGGTGGCCGCGAGAATCTCGAGGCGATCGCTGTGCTGCGCCGCGTCAACGAGGCCGTCTATCGCAGCTTCCCCGACGTCCAGACGTACGCCGAAGAATCCACCAGCTGGCCGATGGTCAGTCGGCCCACCCACATCGGCGGGCTGGGTTTTGGATTCAAGTGGGACATGGGGTGGATGCACGACATGCTCGGCTACCTCGCCCGCGACCCCATCCACCGCGGGTTTCACCAGCAGGAACTCACGTTCCGGATGATCTACGCCTGGGGCGAGAGCTTCGTGCTCTCGCTGTCCCACGACGAAGTCGTGCACGGCAAGGGCTCGCTGCTGGGCAAGATGCCGGGCGATGCGTGGCAGCAGGCGGCCAACCTGCGTCTGCTGTTCGCGATGCAGTGGATGCAGCCGGGCAAGAAGCTGTTGTTCATGGGCGGCGAGTTCGGTCAGCGCGCCGAGTGGGACCACGACCGCTCCCTGGACTGGCACTTGCTGCAGGACCCCTTGCACGCAGGAATCATGCAGTGGGTCGGCGACCTCAACCGCGTCATGCTGGACAACCCGGCGCTGTACGAGCTCGACCACGACCCCCGCGGTTTTGTGTGGATCGACTTTTCAGACGCGACGCACAGCGTCTTGTCCTTCGCCCGGCGGGGCTTGTCCGGGTCCTGGATCCTGGTGGTCTTCAACTTCACGCCAATCCCACGCCACGACTACAGTGTCGGCGCCCCCGCGGGCGGCACCTGGCGCGAGGTTCTCAACAGCGACGCCGAGGCCTACGCGGGCTCCGGGGTCGGCAATAGCGGGAGTGTGCAGGCCGACGACCATGGCCTGCACGGTCAGCCCTGCTCGTTGCGGCTGAGCTTGCCCCCGCTGGGGGCGGTTGTCTTTGCCAGCGAGGCGCAGGTGCCAGCACCATGAAGCGCTACCTCTGCATCCACGGGCACTTCTATCAGCCGCCCCGCGAAAACCCGTGGTTGGAGTCGGTTGAGCTACAAGACTCGGCGTATCCGTTTCACGACTGGAACGAGCGCATCACGTCGGAGTGCTACGCCGCCAACGCGGCCTCCCGGATCCTCGACAAGGCCGAGTGGATCGTCGGGATCGTCAACAACTACGAGCGCATGAGTTTCAACTTCGGCGCCACGCTGCTGGGGTGGATGGAGCGGGAGCGCCCCGACATTCACGAGGCCATCGTTGCGGCCGACGTCGCGAGCCGAGAGCGCTTCTCCGGTCACGGTTCTGCCGTTGCGCAGGCCTACAATCACTCGATTCTCCCGCTGTGCAACCAACGCGATGCGCTCACGCAGGTGCGCTGGGGAATCGCCGATTTTGTCCGACGCTTCGGGCGCCGCCCCGAGGGCATGTGGCTCCCCGAGACCGCGGTCGACACCGCGACCCTCGAGGTGCTCGCCGCCGAGGGCATCGCGTTCACCCTGCTGGCCCCGCACCAAGCCTCTCGCGTTCGACCGTTTGGTGAAAAAGCGTGGCACGACGTCAGCGGGGCCCGGATTGACCCGCGGCACCCCTACCGCTGCCAGCTCCCCAGCGGGCGGTCTATAGCCTTGTTCTTCTACGACGGCCCCGTCTCGCAGGCCGTGGCGTTCGAGAACCTGCTGTCCAACGGCGACAAGTTCAAGAACCGCCTCACGGGCGCGTTTGTCCCCCGCGAGCAACCGCAGCTGGTGCACATCGCGACGGACGGCGAGAGCTACGGCCACCACCATCGTCACGGCGACATGGCGCTGGCGTACGCGCTACAAAAGATCGAAGCCGACCCCGACGTTCGCCTGACCAACTACGGCGAATTCCTACAGCGACACCCGCCGACCTGGGATGTCGAAATCGCCGAGAACACGTCGTGGAGCTGCGCGCACGGGGTCGGTCGCTGGCAGAGCGATTGCGGCTGCTCGACGGGCGGACGGCCGGAGTGGACCCAAGCGTGGCGTGCCCCGCTCAGGGCCGCGCTCGACGCTCTGCGAGACGCCCTCACCCTGCTGTACGAAGACAAGGCCGCAAAGCTGCTGCGCTCGCCCTGGGAAGCCCGCGATGCCTACTTCAGCGTCATCGCCGATCGGTCGGAGGCCAACATCGACGCGTTCTTTGCCGAGCACGCGGCGTGCTCGCTGAGCGACGAAGACCGCACCCAGGCGCTGCGCCTGCTCGAGCTCCAGCGCCAGGCACTGCTGATGTACACCAGCTGCGGCTGGTTCTTCGATGAGGTCTCTGGCATCGAGACCATCCAGATCATCCGCTACGCCAGCCGGGCGATTCAGCTCGCGCGTGAGGTCGGCGGGCCCGATCTCGAGCCCAAGTTCCTCCACGACCTGTCCCTGGCGCACAGCAACGTCGAGGAATACCGCGACGCGGCCGAGCTGTACGCAAAACACGTCGCCCCCAAGCGAATCGACCTCCGCGCGCTGGTCGCCCACTACGCGGTGAGCTCTGTGTTCAGCGCATACAGCCAGAGCACGGCCGTGCACGCGTATCGCGTCGAACAGCTCGAGTTCGAGGTCCAACGCCTGGGTCGCAACAAGCTCGCCGTGGGCAAGGTGCGCGTGACGTCGGACGTCACGCTCGAGCAGCGCACGCTGTCGTTTGGAATCCTTCACCTGGGGGATCACAACCTGTCGGGGGGCGTGCGAGAGTTCAAGGGCGACGACGACTACGGGGCGATGCGCGACGAGGTCCTCGGCGCCTTTGCCCGCGCCGACATGCCCGAGGCGCTGCGACTGCTCGATCGTCACTTCTTGGAGCTGACGTACTCGCTGCGCGCGTTGTTTCGCGACGAGCGGCAGCGGGTGCTCGACGACATCGTGGCCACTGCGATGCTGGATGCCGAGGGCCTTTCGGGGCGCCTGTACGACAGGCACTCACCGTTGCTGCGCTACCTGTCGACGCTGGATTTCCCGCTGCCCGACCCGCTGCGGCGGCTCTCAGACTTCGTGCTCGGGACGGTCTTGCGCCAAGAGCTGCAGCGGGACGACCTCGACCCCACTCGGATCCGCACGCTCTTGGCCGAGGCCGACGGTGTCGGTGCGGATCTCGACAATGTCGGGGCTGCGTTCGCAATGCAGCGCTCGCTCGAGCGCGCGATCGAGGGATTCAAGGAGCACCCGGACCGCCTGCCCGACCTTCAGCGGCTCCGGTCCACGGCCGAGTTCGCTCGGTCGCTACCGTGGAGCATCGATTTGGCGAAGATCCAAAACACGTACTGGGAGCTGCTCCAGCTGCACGCCGGTCGTTTTGTCGAGCGCGCCGATGCTGGCGACCCGGTCGCGGTGCAGTGGCGCGACAACTTCGCCGCCCTGGGCGAAGCCTTGCGGATCCGCCCGACCTCGGCGGCTCGCTACCAGGCCGCGACCTAGCGACGCCCCCGCCCCCCAACCCGCGGCGCCCCTCGGACGCAGCAGCCCTGCGGCTCAGTCCAGCGCTTCGAGCATCGGCCGTGTGACCAGCGTGATGCCACCATCCGTAACATCAAACCGCTCGCGGTCCAGGGCGATGTCGTAGCCAATCGCCATGCCCTCGGGGATCCGCACCCCAGACGCCAGCACCGCGCGGCGCACCTTGGCGTGACGGCCAATGTGGACGTCGGGAAGCACGACCGACTCGGTGACCTTCGAGTAGGAGTTGACCCGCGCGTCGGTGAACAACAGCGACCCGTGCACGTGGCCACCCGAGACGACGCACCCCGCAGAGACAAGCGAGTCGGTCGCCACGCCACGTCGCTCGTCGTCATCAAACACGAACTTCGCGGGCGGACGCTGCTCTTGGTACGTCCAGATGGGCCAGCTGCGGTCGTACAGATCGAGCGCGGGCGTCACCTGCGTAAAGTCGAGATTTGAAGCCCAGAACGCGTCGATAGTCCCCACGTCGCGCCAGTACGGCTCGGTAGCGCCAGGCGACATCACGCAGCTGAGCGGAAACGGGTGCGCCGAGAGTCGGACTTTGTCGACCAGGTAAGGCAGGAGGTCGTAGCCAAAGTCGTGGGTGGAATCCGGGTCGGCGGCATTGCGGCGAAGCTGCTCGAACAACACATCGGCGTTGAACAAGTAGATCCCCATGCTCGCGTACGACATCTCGGGGTTCCCTGGGATCGACGGCGGCTCCGTCGGTTTTTCAAGGAACCCGCGAATGGTGCCGTCGGCGTCGGCGTCGACGATCCCGAAGTTGCTTGCGGTACTGCGCGGCACTTCGACACACGAGACCGTCACGTCGGCGTTGTGCTCGATATGCCACGCCAACATGCGGGAGTAGTCCTGGCGGTAGACATGGTCGCCAGCAAGGATCAACACGTAGCGCGCGTTGTGGGCCTCAATGAGCTCGATGTTCTGGAACACCGCATCGGCGGTGCCGAGGTACCAGCTGCCCGCGTCGGTCTGCTGCTGCGCAGGCCACAGCTCGACAAACTCCCCCAGCTCGTGACGCAGGAAATTCCACGCCCGCTCCACGTGCCGAATCAGCTCGTGGGCTCGATACTGCGTGATCACGCTGATCCGCCGCACACCGGAGTTCACGCAATTGGAGAGCGGAAAATCGACGATTCGGAACTTGCCGCCAAAGGGCACGGCCGGCTTGGCACGCCGCTCGGTCAGCGCCCCCAAGCGACTGCCTCGGCCGCCTGCCAAGACCAACGCCAGTGTATTGCGCACCGCGTCGTTGAGGTCGTAGTGCGGATCGCTCACAGAACGGTTATAGCGACGATTCGCCGTCGCCGCCGGCAAACCTTGCCGATCGCGCGCAGGCCCGCCGGTTGGCTCACGTACACGCAGTGGGCGTGCTCGGCCACGACGGTGTTTTGCGGCTACCCTGCGCCCGATGCGGGTCCTCATGGTCGCCTCTGAGGCGTTTGGTATCGTCAAGACGGGCGGCCTTGCCGACGTCGTGTCGGCGCTGCCGCCCGCGCTGGCGGATCACGATGTCGAAGCGCGGCTGCTGTTGCCCGCGTACCGCGGCGCGACGGACAACCTGCGGGTCGACCACGCGGCCGCCATCCCACTCGGGTCACCGCTGGGCGACGGCCCTGCACGCCTGCTGCCGTTTGTGCACAAGACGCTGGACTTGGCCGGGTGGCTGCTGGACTGCCCTCCCCTGTACGACCGCGCAGGCGGGCCGTACCTGGATGAGGCCGGGCATGACCACCCCGACAACCACCGTCGCTTCGGATTGCTGTGCCGGGTGGCCGCGCTGGTCGCCATGGTCGAGGGGCTGACCGGTTTTGCCGTGGACGTGGTGCACGCGCACGATTGGCAGGCGGGACTCGTCGGGGCCTACCTCGAGTCTTTTGGTGGCGTTCGCCCGCCCGTGCTGTTCACGGCGCACAACCTGCATTTTTCGGGCAGCTTCGATCCCGGAGTCCTTCCCGAGCTGGGCCTGCCCAGCGCGATGCAGCAGGTGGACGGCCTCGAGTTTTGGGGCGCGACGTCGTTCCTCAAGGGAGGCCTGTACTACGCGGACAAGCTCAGCACGGTCAGCCCGACCTACGCGACCGAGATCCAAACCGAATCCGGCGGTGAGGGCTTGTACGGTCTACTCGCGGGACGGGGCGACGACCTGCATGGGTTGCTCAACGGGATCGACGCCACCGTCTGGGATCCCAGCCACGATGGGGAGCTGGCGGCCACGTACGGCGCCGGGCCGCAGCCCAGCGACGGCAAGCGGGCGTGCAAGGCAGACCTGCAGGAGCGGGTCGGGCTGACGATCGATGCTTCGGTGCCGCTGGTCGGCATGGTTGGCCGGCTGAGCTGGCAAAAGGGCGTCGACCTCCTGCTCGAAGCATTGCCCAGCTTGCTCGAGCACGGCGCCCAGCTGGTGGTCCTTGGCTCGGGCGACGGCCCGCTCGAGCTGGCGCTTCGCACAGCGGCCGCCGCCCACCCCGGTCGGGTCGCCTTTGTGCAGGGCTACAACGAAGGCCTCTCGCACCGCCTTATCGCGGGCTCGGACCTGCTGGCTGTCCCCTCGCGCTTCGAGCCGTGCGGCCTCACCCAGCTGTACGCGCAGCGCTACGGAACGCTCCCCGTGGCGCGACGCACGGGCGGACTCGCCGACACGGTGGTCGACGCGGATGCCGAACCGCGGCATGGCAACGGGTTCACATTCGGTCCGCCCAACGCCGCCGCACTTGCCGAGGCGCTCGGACGGGGGCTCGCGTGTTGGGCGGACAAGCCGCGCTGGCAGGCGTGTACCGCTGAGGCGATGGCGCTGGACCGCAGCTGGACGCAAGCGGTGCGTCCGTACGTGGCGCTGTACCGTGCTCTCGCGGCGACCACTCGCTCAAGCCCGTGAGCCGCCGTCCCCAGCCGTATCAGTTGGCGGTCGCCAGCAAGACGGCCCACGTCACGAGCATCACCACGCTACCGCCCCCCCACCGTAGAGCTGGGCGCGCGCGCAGTCTCCCCTCGCCGTCGAGGCCGCGCAGGACAAACCCCGCCGACGTCACGAGCCAGGCCACGAAGGCAAGGCCGGCGAGGTTCGCCCGCCAAGGATTCGGGCCAGGCACTCGGTCCAGCAACCCGCGGTGGTACGCCTCGAGGTCGTCCGCAGCCACCCCGCCTGAGCTATCGGTCTGAAACGTCCGCTCTTGCTCGGCCATCAGCGCCGCTATCTGGGCATTGGCCCGCGCAAAGCGGTCTGGATGCGGAACCCCGAACGACCGCGTCGCCAGCAACGCGCGCCGAATCTCGCGGTGGGCAGCCAGGGCGATGTGGTCTTGCTCGCCGTGCGCTTGAGCGTTTACGGCAAGCGTCTCCAGCCGATCGAGTGCGACCTCGTCGTGCGACAACCCGGGCACGCGCCACCGTGCGGCCCGCCCGAGGTGCTCGATCTCGACATCTTTGTCGTCCTGGTCACGGGCCGCGTCCGCGGCACGCAACTCTGCGCGGCCCTCCCACGCGGCCCGGCCGACAAGAGGAGCCGCAAGCAGTGCGAGCCCCAACACAACCCACCCGGCCGTGCTCCCCACGCGGCCACGGCCGCGGACGTCGTCGACAGTCTCCTCGGGGTCCGCTTGCGATGTGTCATCGGCATGAGGCGACTCGGACGCCTCCCGACGACTCATGTCAGATCCCGTCGGGCGAACAGAAGCACCGCGCCCAACAAACACGCAGCGCCGTAGGCAAAGCCATACAGGCCCACCGAGCCCACGTAGCTCCAGCTCACGAACGACTCGTGCACCGAGACGGTCTGGCCGCCGAGATCCGCTCCGCTGATGTAGAACGCGTGAAAGTCGGGAAGCACGTTCGACATGAACTCGAGAAGCTCGCCCGAGGGCGTCCCCCCCAGCTTCTTGCCCGTCGCAAAGGCGACCAAGTCTGGTCGGTTGCGACCGATCACCCACAGCGCCGCGGTGAACATCGCCGACAGGTAGGGCGACGAGAACGACGAGAACAGCATCGCCACCGCCGTCAGCAGCCACAGCTCAAACAACACGAGCACCTCGGCCCGCACCAACGCCACGCCGTGGTGCCCGTCCTGCACCGTCACAAAGCCCCACAGGGCCAGCGACATCGCGACGACCAACAGCAGCAGGGTCACGCCGAGCCCGACGAACTTGCCGATCAAGAACTCCCAGCGCAGCAGCGGCTTGGGCACCACGAAGTACACCGTCTTGCGTTCGAGTTCCTTGGACAACAGGTTGACCCCGAGGAACAACGCGATCGCCACGCCAAAGAAGCTGATGCCCGCGAGTCCCAGATCCTTGATGACCCGTACCTCCTCGTTCAGCGACAGCTGGCCCAGTACCAGCGAGAACGCCATCAACACGAGAACAAACATCACCAAGACGTACAGCACGCGATTGCGCGCCGCCTCGCGGAACGTGTTGAGGCCGACCGCCCAGATGCGGTCCAGTCTCAGCAGGAGGGAGCCCTTCGGTTCGCTCATGGTGACTCCGAGTGTCGCGGGTCTGGCTTGCGCCCCGCCTGATCGACGAAGAGTTCTTCGAGCGTCTGCCGATGGGGGGTCACGGCGAGCACCGTGCCGCCCGCTCCGCAGACGGCCGTGATGACCGCGTTGGCCTCCGGTTGGCTCTCGACGGTCACCATATGACCGTGGGGCAGCGCGCGATGGGTGCCGGGGAGGTCGTTCACAAGCGCCTCATCCTCCAGCTCGACGACGACGTCGACGGAGCTGACCTTCGGGGAGAGCAACTCGCCCAACCCACCCACGTCACGGATCTCACCGCCCACGATGATCCCGACCCGGTCGCACAGCGCCGCAGCGTCCGAGAGGATGTGCGTGCAAAAGAACACCGTCTTTCCGCGCGCCTTGAGGTCAAAGATCAGGTCGCGAACTTCTTTGCGGCCCAGCGGGTCCAGCCCGCTCATCGGCTCGTCCAGCACGACAAGATCTGGGTCTCCCATGAGCGCCTGGGCGAGCCCGGCACGCTGGAGCATTCCTTTGGAGAACGATCGAAGCGGCCGGTTCGCCGCGTGGCTGATGCCCACCGTCGCGATGAGCTCGCGTGCGCGATCCCTGCGGGTCGCCTTGGGTACGCCATGCAGCCGGCCGACCATGTCGAGCAGCTCCGTCACCGACAGGTAGTCATAAAAATACGGGTTCTCGGGTAGGTACCCGATGCGAGCCTTGGCGCGAAGATCGCCGGCTGGCAATCCAAACAGCTCGGCGCTCCCCGCACTGGGAAAGATCAACCCCATCAGAATCTTGATGGTGGTCGTCTTTCCCGCGCCGTTGGGGCCCAAAAATCCAAAGATCTCCCCTTGCTCCACCGACAACGAGATGCCTCGCAGGGCCTCCGTGCGGCGTCGCGCGAAGCCTTGGACGAAGGTCTTGCGCAGGTTCTCGACTTTGAGGACCACCGACATGGTGCGTGCGTCTGCGCGGGGGGTTGCTCCCGAGCGCAACGGCGGCAACGATACGATGAACCGCCCGTGCGAGTCGACCGCCGCAACTTCCTGATCCAACTGTCGCGCGCCACCGGCGTTGCGCTGGGCGGTGCCCTGGGCTGCGACGTCCGGCCGGCCCCCGAGGGAGCGAAGGCCGACCCCGGCCCGCCCCTCGCCGACCCCGGCCCAGCCCTCGCCGACGACACGGTCCTGGCGGCCCCGCCCCCGAGTCTTCCCGACCTGCGCGGCGCACCCGATCCGTTTGGCGATCCCTGGCTCTCCCATCGCTCGATGGGGTCGGCCGGGCCCGCGATCCGACTGGATCTACCGCAGCTTCGCTACGACGGCCGCTGGAACCCACGGCCCGGCGCCATGCGGGTGCTCTCCCGTGAGCTTCGTCTCCGGACTCGGCTCGAGCCTGCACGCGAGCCGACCGCGGTCGAGGCCACCGACGATGCATTGTTCGAGACCCCATTTTTGTACGTCGCGGGCGAAGGCGAGCTTCCGTCGCTGGGCGACGCGGGCGAGGAGCAGCTACGGCGCTTCATGGATCTCGGAGGGCTCATCCTCTTCGACGCCGCCGACGGGGGAGTCGACCGCGGGTTTGTGCGCGACGTCAAAGCGCTGCTCCAGCGCATCGCCCCCTCCAGCACGGTGGCGCCCGTCGGGTCCGACCACGTCGTGTTCCGGAGCTTCTATTTGGTCGACACGCCGATGGGCCGCACCCGAACCTCCGAGCACGTCCTCGGGATTCAAGAGCAGGGTCGCCTGGAGGCCATCATCATGCGCAACGATCTCGGTGGCGCACTCGCCGAGACGCCGGACGGCCTCGCGGCCTATCCCAGCACGCCCGGAGGCGCGGCCCAGCGAGAGTGGGCCATCCGGTTCGGGGTCAACATCCTGCTGTATGCCACGTGCACCGACTACAAGGCCGACCGCGCGCACGTCGAGACGTTGCTTCGCTCGCGACGCTGGCGCTGAGCCCCCATCGAGAGCCTCATGGAACGCTGGACGATAGCTGCGGGTCATACCCCGCCCTTGTGGGTGCTCATCGCGTTGGGTGTGGTGGTCGTCGTTGCCGTCGTCGAAGCCGCGTGGACGTTTCGCCGCCCCCACGCCACGCGATCGCGACGCATCGGACTGGCGATCCTTGCGCTGAGGCTGCTGGCCGTCGTCGCGCTGGTCGGCCTCGCACTGGAGGTCACGCTACGGATCGAGCAGGTCACCCCGTCCGGCCGTCGCGTGGTGGTCCTCGTCGACAGATCCGCATCCATGGATCTTGCCGACGCCGCGGAGCCCGGCGGCCCCACCACCCGACGACAAACCCGAGCGGAGGCGGTCTGGCGCGAGAGCGCAGATGCCCTGCTCGGCTGGCGCGACGACGGGCTCGTCGTCGAGGTCAGAGCGTTCGACGAGACAACCCACCCACGAACGGGCGAAGCAGCCGAGACGCTGCACGACACCCCCGACGGGGTCGGATCCGATCTCGCAGGTGCACTCTCGGAGCTGGCCGAGCCCGGTCGGCGCGACTCCATCCCGCTGGTGGGCGTTGTCGTTGTCTCCGATGGGCTGGTCGCCCCCGACGCCGCGGCCGAGGGGCACGTGCAGAGCATCGCCGAGTCGCTCAACGTCCCCATCACGACGGTCTCGACGGGCGCCCCCGCCATCGTCGATATCTCGATCGCCGAGGTTCGTGCGGGTGAGTTCGCATTTGTCGAGAACGTGACCGAGTTCGAGGCCGAGATCGTCGCCCACGGGCTCGCGGGCACCGCGACCGCTGTCCAGCTGCGCCGTGACGGCGAGGTCATCTCCGAGCAGCGCATTCGGCTGGCTGCCGACGGGGTCGCGCGCGAGGTGCTGTTTGAGGTCGCCCCCGACCGCATCGGTCAGTTCGTCTATGAGATTGCGGTGCCGGCCCTGGAATCGGAGGCCACCGACGCCAACAACCGCCACGCATTTGTGGTGAAGGTCCTGCGCGACAAGGTGCGGGTGCTGCATGTCGCCGGCCGGCCCGACTGGGATGTACGTGCGCTTCGAAGCTTGCTGCGGCGCGACCCCAACGTCGAGCTGCTCAGCTACTACATCCTGCGTGGGATGGACGACATCTCGCGGGAGGACACCACCGCCCCCCTTTCGCTGATCCCGTTCCCGACCGCTGAGCTGTTCGAGGAGGAGCTCGGCTCCTTCGACCTCGTCGTGCTGCACAACTTCGACGCGGTCCGCCACCAGGTCGGGCAGTACGTCGACAACATGGCGCGCTACGTTCTCGAGGGAGGTGCGTTGGTGCTGATCGGCGGCGACCTAGGCCTCGCGGATGGTGGCTACGCCACGCCGGGAATGGCGGCCGTGATGCCGGTCGACACCCGCGACCGCGCCACGCTCACCGAGGCGCAGTTCCGTCCGGCCCTCACCGAATCGGGCCGTCGCCATCCAATCACCGCGTGGCTCTCGGGGTCCGAGGCCTCTTGGGGGGCGCTGCCGGAACTCACAGACTTCAACCGGCTCTCGATGACCTCTCGCCCGGCGACGATCGGCGCCTCGGCACTGCTCGTGCATCCCGACGAGACGTCTCCTGCGGGCGATCCACGGCCGATTTTGGCGGTGGCGGAGCCTGGGCGCGGGCGCACGATGATGCTTGCCACGGGGTCGACGTGGCGGCTCGGGTTCGCGCCGTACCTTCCGCTGATCGATGGCGCACGGCCCTACGACCTGCTGTGGCTGGGCGCCGTGCGCTGGCTGCTGCGCGACGACAGCTCGGGCCGCCTGCGATTGGAGACCGACCGCCCGCGATACCGGGTGGGCGCCGACGTGCAGCTGCAGATCGAGACCGCCACCGCGTCGTACGCCGCCGAGCCCGGGGTGGAGGTGCGCTGGTCGGTGAGCCGCCTGGACGGAGACGACGATGTCGCCGACTCGGGCCCCGTTCGCGAGGGTACGTGGACGACCGACGGGCTCGGTCGCGCCCGTACCTCGTTGGCAGAGCTTCCCGTCGGGGCCTACGAGGCGACCGCCTACCGATCTTCGAGCGAGGCCGACGGCGAGGCCGCCGCGGCGCCATCGGACGACGCCGACGGCACGACGGCACGGCACGAGGTGCGGCGGGTGTTCATCGTGGAGCCGCCCGGCCGCGAGCTGGCGCGTGTCGACGCAGACCCTGGAACGGCCCGCCTGCAGACCCTCGCAGAAGCGACAGACGGCGAGGCTCTGTCCGCCCTGGACGGCGATGCGCTGCCGCGCAACCTCTCGACGGCCGAGCCATCGAACGCGGCCAAGGACGGCATGCGTGTCGACGCCAGGCGCGACCTCGCGCTGTGGAACGGCTGGGCGGCACTCCTGCTGCTCATCGCCGCGTTTGGCGGCGAGTGGCTGGTCCGGCGACGACACGGTGAGGTCTGAGTCGTCGCCCGGCCACACGGCTCGCCCGCGAACAGGCCGCTACTCACCGACGGCGTAGCGCACGACACCGGGCAGCTCGGTCACCTCGCAGTGCAGCGCGAGCTTGCCGTCGAGCACCTTGAGATCGGGCTGGCACGGCAACAGGTCGCGTGGCGGCAGACCAAACTTCATGGGCTCGACGCCAGGGATTGGGGACTTGAGGACGACGTGGCGACCGTCGACCTCGACCGTTGCGACAAATGTCTGACCGTCGCGCGAGACCTGAACGATCCCAGGCGTCAACACGACGGTGGCCCCCACCCGTTTGGAGATACTGGACGCCGACATCGTCCCTTGCAGGACCGCACGTTCGATCCCTCGGACCCGTAGCTTTCGATCGGACCACATCGCCGCGGTGTCCAGCTCGATGCCATGCACGACCAACTCGAGCTCATCGGCGCGGACGCCTTCGCGCGTGACCGAGTCTGCGGTCACCGTGACATGGTCCAGTCCACCGCGCAGCACCGACCAGAGGATCGGCCACGAGTCGATGCGCACGACGACGCCCTGCGAGTCGGGTAGGACGCCCGCGACCCGCTGCTCGGCGTTGGCCTCGGCGAAGGCCTGCACTCGGTTGTCGAGGATCGCCAATCCGACCAGCGCGAGCGCCGCGAGCACCGCGAACACGATGAGGAGCTTCTTCATGCGCGTCGCTCAGTATGACCGCCCGCGACGATGCGCGCTCGCACAGGGTGCTCGATGAGGCCGCTGCCACGCGATCGGGCGTGCTAACCTTGGGTCATGTTCGGCAGTGCCTCGGCGCTTGTGGTGCTCGACTACGCGGTTCCCTTTTTTGTTCTTGGGTCCGGCGTATGGGTTTGGGTGCTTGTCGCGAACGTGCCCCGTGCACGATGGCGACAGCCACGACACCTCATCAAGGCTGGGGTGTGCAGCGCGTTGATCACGGTCGGGCTCGCTCCGGTGAGCCTCATCCTGGGGTGGGCGCTCGCGGTGGGTGTCGGGGCGGCAGACAAGGTGCCTGCACCCCATGCCGTGCACCGCAGCGCGCGGCCGTAGCGGAAGCGCGGGGAGCCTAACGCCCGACCCGCGCGGGCGGCAGCTAGTGAAGCTTGACGCCGCGGTCTGGGACCCACGCCAGCTCGAAGTGTCCGAGCATCACGGGGCTGTCTTCGGTCAGACGAACGACGGCGTGGCTTGGGCCCTCGGTCATGCCCGACGGCCGCACACCATTGGTGCTCGCAAGGTCGTAGACCAGCAGAGAACGCGGCGCCTCTTCCGCGACGAGGGCGTGCACGCGCGAGAGGTTGCGACCGTGCCCGGCGAGCGAGCAGCGATCGCTGTAGCGCCCGATGAGCAAGCCGCGTCGAAGCTGGCGACTGTCGAGGTCAAGCTCGCGAACCTCTTCGCCGCGACCGGACGGTTTGGTCGACCGAAGGCGCAGAACGCCACGGGGCTGCGGACGCGCGTCGACATCGAGACCACGGTAGCCGCCAAACTCGCGCGGCTCATCCACGCCAATGTGCGCGACGCCTGGCTCCGAGGTGGCGCTGACGGCCGTGCCCACGCCGCTGCCGCTCGGGTCGAGCCCCGTCAGCCGCTGAAACGCATCGTCGTCGCTCCCCTCGAGCAGGTCGACACCCACGCCACCACCCGGCGCCACAAACACCACGGTTCGGCCCAGGCTGATCAGCCCATGGTCCGGAAACGAGAATCCGGGCACGCGTTTTCCATCGGCCAGCAAGACGCCCGCGCGACCACCGAGGTCATAGCCGCGATAGCGGATCGGGCCGTCGCCCGGCCAAGCGGTGAGCAGCACGTGGCGAAGACTCACCCGGTTGTCGTTGGGAATCGATAGGGCGCAACGGTTGTGTCGGCCGATCACAAGCGCGCGCGGCAGGTCGCGAGGCCTTCGCAGCACCCGCTGTGCGACGGGGAATCCTTTGCGGTCGGTTGCGACCACGAGGGCGTCACCATTTTCGACGCCCGCAACAAGTGCCTGGAGCACGGGGCGGGCTCGGGCAAAACACGCAGCCAGCTGCGCGGTCGGGCTCGCGGCGTCTCGCGCTCCTTGCGCAGCATCAGCGTCGCCACGATGGTCCGCGCTGTCATCCTGCTTGAGCGCCACGGCCTGCCAGATTAGGCCAGAACACGACAAACCGCCATATCGAAGTCTGCCCGCGGACCGCGCTTCTTTCACCAAGTCGCAACACTCGCGGACGTTTCAGGGGCACGGTGCGGCCCAGGGCGGTCCGGTCGGCGGGGCACCGCCGACACGAGACGGCAGCATCGGCCCTGACAATCCGCTCCCCAACGGCAGGCCGCCTGGCTGCGCGCGATTTGGGTTGGAGGGCGAGAGTGTGCGACCGTCCCCTCCTGACGCCCCCGGGCGGCGAAAAGAGCAGTTGATGAGCACGGACGAGATCACCACCATCCTCGGCAAGGGCAGCGCATTCGACGGCAAGCTCACCTTTGAAGGTGTCGTGCGAATCGACGGGTCGTTCTCCGGGGAGATCCGCACCGACGGGACCCTCATCATCGGCCAGACCGCGATGGTGAAGGCCGAGATCCAGGCGAACGCGGTGGTCATCGAGGGTGAAGTGCGGGGCGACGTGATCGCGAGCGGCTCGATCGAGATCCATGCACCCGCGCGGGTCTACGGAAATCTCGCGACGCCGAGCCTCGAGATCGAGAAGGGATCTCAGTTCGAGGGCAACTGCCAGATGCAGGCGCCCGCCCAGGACGACGCCGCCCCCGTGCAGCCCGCGGCCGAGGCCTGAGACGTCCCTCACTCGCCAGACGCTGGTTGACTCACGCCTGGATTGGCGTGGAGGGCCGCGACTCGCGCGGGAGAACGTGCGCTTCGAGGCGGATTTCGCAGGTTCGAGGCCCCGGCGGGCATGCCGGCCCCGCACGATCACCACCCTGAGGCGCGCCAAAGCGACGACCGATTCCTCACGGTAACGCGCGACATCCAGCGGTGACGCCCTGCAAGCGCGTAGTCGGCCTTCAGCCGTGGTGTCGCACCGTTGACGACCCCCCAGGCCCGTGGTAGCCAACCGCCGTTTCGACCCGGACAGAACGCAGCCCAGTGGGCAGCTAGCGCCCGGTTTACACGGTTTCCTCTTCTTTCACGCACGTGGGTTCTTCTCACCCGCCGTGCACCACCCTCTCCTCGTCTTTCCAGCCCCCGCAGCCCGAGTGGTGGACCCGTACGATGGACCTCGCAAGCCTCTGTCTGCTCGCCTCTGAGAGCACCCCCGTCATCGATGTCGACGGGACGATTTTCATCCAAGGTGGGATCTACATCGGCCTCGTGCTGTTGCTCCGCCCGTTGCTCTTCAAGCCGTGGCTTGCCGCGCAGGCACGTCGGTCCGAAGCGATCGACGGCGCGTCGGCCAAGGCCAAGACGCTGCGCCAAGATGCCGACGATCTCGTTGCTGAATACGAGACGGGCTTGGACGCCGCGCGCGACAAGGCACTCGACGAGCGTGCCGACCGACGCCGCGAGGTCGAGGCCGAGCAAGCCGCAAGCCTCGCCAAGACCCGAGCCGAGTCGCTGGAGACACTCGAGCAGGCGCGTGAAAAGTCGGCCAACGATGCACAGGCCGCTCGCGAAGGGCTCGCCGGCCAGGTTGGCGACCTCGCCGACGACATCGCCGCCAAGCTTCTAGGGAGGGCGTCATGAACCATCCGATTCTCAGCTCGATCGGACGGAGCGCGACCTGGATTTCCGCTTGGGCGGCCGTCTCGCTCGCGCCCGTGCTCGCCATTGCCGCTCCCGCGCACGACGCCGCGCACGGAGGCCACGGCGGTCACGAGGCAGCCCACGACAACGGAATCGTCTGGGTGTCAGACATTTTCGGGAACGAGGGCAAGACCGGCCTTCTGTTCACGCTGATCAACTTCGGGCTGCTGCTGTACCTGCTCGACAAGCTTCTGTTCTCCAAGCTGCGTGCCAGCACGCGTGCCAAGCACGAGACGGTCAAGTCGGAACTGGCCCGCGCCACCGAGGCGCACCAAGAGGCCAAGTCCATGGTCGAGGACTACCGCACCAAGCTCGACGGCCTTGCGAAGGAGTCCGAGGCTTTGATGGCCGAAGCCAAAGAGCGCGCCGAGTCCGACCGCAAGCGCATCATTGATGCTGCGAACCGGGAGGCCGAGCAGATTCGCACGTCCGCTATTGCGGCCGCCGAGCGCGACGCCGAGAGTCACCGCCGCCGCCTTGAGGCCGAGGTGGTCGACCGGGCAGTGGAACGGGCCGAGAAGCTCATTCGTGAGCGCATCGGCGCTCCCGATCAAGCGCGCATGGTCGACGCCTACGTCGGTCACATCGCGACCGTCGACTTTAGCGGGGCCGGCAAAGCCAAGGCCGCGCCCACGACTGAGGGTGGTGCATCATGATCCCCGGAAACCTCGCCCGTCGCTACGCACGCGCGCTCTTCGAGCTGGCCCAAGGTGCCCCCCAGCGCGACAAGTTCCTCACCGACATGACCGCGCTGAGCGACGTGATGACCAAGCCCGACGTTCAGGGCACCACGGTCGGCACGATCCTCGAGACCAAGCGCTTCCCGCTGTCGCAACGCCGCGCGCTGCTCGACAAGTTCGCGCGACGCGTCGGCGCCGACGCCACGGTCATCAAGTTCCTCCAGTACGCGCTTGAGCGCGGCCGCATCAATGGGGTCGCCGACATCACCCGTGCCTTCCGCACCATGGTCGACGACGCTGCCGGCCGCGTGAACGCCGAGATCACATCCGCCGCCCCCTTGTCGGCCAGTGCGCTCAACAAGATCTCTGCCGCCCTGGCCCAGGCCACGGGCAAAAAAATCGTCGCCACCACGGCCGTCGACCCCGAGCTTATCGGGGGCGTCGTGACCAAGGTTGGCAGCTTCATCATCGACGGCAGCGTGCGCGCCTCGCTGTCTCGCCTTCGCACTGAGCTGCGGGGCTAACTCTACTTCCGACTTCCCACACGTTTTTTAGCGCTACGAGCGAAAGCCAGACGATGGAAATCCGCGCCGACGAAATCAGCCGCATCATCCGCGAGCAGGTCCAGGGCTACGACACGAGCCTCTCGGTCGAAGAGACCGGCACCGTCTTGACCGTGGGCGACGGTATTGCCCGCGTTGACGGGTTGACCAACGCGATGGCCGGGGAGCTCCTGCAGTTCCCGCACGACGTGCGAGGCATGGTCCTGAACCTCGAGGAGGGCAACGTTGGCGTTGCTCTGCTGGGTAACGACCACCTCATCAAAGAGGGCGACACCGTCAATCGGACGGGGTCGATCATCTCCGTGCCCGTCGGCGACGCGCTCGTGGGTCGTGTCCTCAACGCACTCGGACAGCCGATCGACGGCAAGGGTGAGCTGGAGACCGACAAGAGCCGACCCGTCGAGGTCAAAGCGCCCGGAATCATCGAGCGTAAGTCGGTGCATCAGCCGATGCAGACCGGCCTCAAGGGCATCGATGCGATGATTCCCATCGGTCGTGGTCAGCGCGAGCTCATCATCGGCGACCGGCAGACCGGCAAGACCGCCGTCGCCATCGACGCGATCCTGAACCAAAAGGGTCAGGACATGATCTGTGTCTACGTCGCCATCGGCCAGAAGCAGTCGACGGTGGCCTCCGTTGTCGACCGCCTCGAGAAGGCCGGCGCGATGGAGTACACGATCGTGGTCGCGGCGACCTCGTCCGAGTCCGCTCCGCTCCAGTTCCTCGCCCCGTACACGGGCGTCACGATGGGCGAGTACTTCCGCGACAAGGGCGGCCACGCCCTGCTGGTCTACGATGACCTCTCCAAGCAGGCCGTCGCGTACCGCCAGCTGTCGCTGCTGCTTCGCCGCCCGCCAGGCCGCGAAGCCTATCCCGGCGACGTGTTCTTCCTTCACAGTCGCTTGCTCGAGCGCGCCTGCAAGCTCTCGGACAAAGAGGGTGGCGGCTCGCTGACGGCGCTGCCCATCATCGAGACCCAGGCGGGCGACGTTTCGGCGTACATCCCGACCAACGTCATCTCGATCACCGACGGCCAGATTTACCTGGAGACCCAGCTGTTCAACCGCGGCATCCGTCCGGCGGTCAACGTCGGTCTTTCGGTGTCCCGCGTCGGTGGCTCCGCGCAGATCCCCGCGATGAAGAAGTTCGCGGGCACGCTCCGGTTGGGGCTGGCGCGCTACCGCGAGCTCGAAGCCTTTGCGCAGTTCGCCTCCGACCTCGACCCGGCCACGCGCCGCGAGCTCGACCGGGGTACGCGACTGACCGAGCTGCTCAAGCAGACCCAGTACGCGCCATTGGACGTCGCCCTGCAGGTGCTGTCGATCTACGCGGGCACGCAGGGTCACCTCGACGCCCTCGAGGTGACGCAGGTCGGCCGATTCGAGCGGGACTTGCACGAGTGGGTTTCCGACAAGCGAGCGGACCTGCTCGAGGACATCCGGTCCGCACGCAAGAAGCCGGAGCTCAAGGCGGTCGGCGCTGCGCTCGAAAAGGCGCTGGTCGACTTCAAGAAGCAGTGGAAGGCCTAGCGACCCACCCCGCAACAGGGAGCAACACGCCATGGCGAACCTCAAAGAGCTGCGGATCCGCATAGGATCGGTCAAGAACACGCGGAAGATCACCGCCGCGATGGCTCAGATCGCGTCTGCGCGGCTTCGCAAGGCGCAACAAGCGGTTACCGCGGCGCGCCCCTACGGCGAGCGAATCGCCGAGGTCATCGCGCACCTGGTCGCCGGGATCCGCGAGACCGAGCGCGGGGCGGCACACCCGTTGCTCGCGGCCCGCGAGGTCAAGACGGTCTCGATCATCGCCATGAACGCCGACCGCGGATTGTGCGGCGGCTTCAACTCCAGCATCAACCGCGGGGTCGAGCGCACGATCAAAGAAGAGCGCGAGGCCGGCCGCAAGGTCGAGCTCACCGTCGTCGGCAAGAAGGCAGCGGCGTACTTCAAGCACTTCGGCGAAGACACCGAGGGCCGCCGCTACCCCGCCCCAACGCTCGACAACCTCGTCGAGCTGTCCAAGACGATCGGGGCCGCGTCCATCGACGCGTTCACAAGCGGTCGTGTCGACCGGGTGGTCCTGGTCTTCAACAAGTTTGTCACCGTGCTGACGCAAGACGTCACCCACGCTGTCCTGGTGCCGCTGGAGCCCGCCGCCATCAGGGGCGACGCGCTGGAGCCCACCTTCGAGCCGGACCGTGATTCCATCCTCGAGCACCTCGTGCCCGTGGCCATCGAGTCGCAGATCCAACAAGCCATGTTCAACTCGGTCGCTTCTGAAATCGCAGCCCGACGGGTCGCGATGGACGCCGCCACCGACAACGCCAGCGAGCTCATCGCTGACCTGACCCTCGACTACAACCGCGAACGGCAAGCGGCGATCACCTCCGAGCTCATGGAGATCATCGGCGGTTCCGAGGCTCTCAAGGGCTAGCAGCCCGATTCTTACTCGTTCCCAACACAGGCGAAATCATGTCCGACGATACGCAAGGCACCGACGACAAATCCCCCGACAGCGGCGCGGCGAAGCCAGCCGTACCCAAGCTCAACTTGGGGGGTGGTCTCACCAGCAAGCTCGGCCTCGGAAAGCCCACCGCCCCTGCGGCGACCACCACCGTGGTTGCCGGTGGCGGCAAGGTGCTTCAGGTCATTGGCCCCGTCGTCGACGTGGAGTTCGAGAGCGCACTTCCCGAGGTCAACGTGGCCCTCACGGTGACCAACCCCTCGATCAACGACAAAGCGGACAACCTGGTCCTCGAGGTTGCTCTGCACCTTGGCGAGCGGACCGTCCGCACCATCGCCATGGACGCCACCGAGGGCCTGGTCCGCGGCATGTCGGTCAAGAACACCGGCAAGCCCATCATGGTGCCCGTCGGCAAGGCGACGCTGGGTCGGATCCTCAATGTCATCGGCGGACCCGTCGATGAGCAGGGCGACGTGGGTGCCGAGGAGCACTGGGCGATTCACCGCAAGGCGCCCCCGTTTGTCGAGCAGAGCACCAAGGTCGAAGCGTTCGCGACGGGCATCAAGGTCATCGACCTGCTGGCGCCGTACCGACGTGGTGGCAAGATCGGCCTCTTCGGCGGTGCCGGAGTCGGCAAGACGGTGTTGTTGATGGAGCTCATCAACAACGTCGGTAAAAAGCACGGCGGTTTCTCCGTGTTCGGCGGCGTGGGCGAGCGTACCCGTGAAGGGAACGACTTGTACTTCGAGATGATCGAGTCGGAGCTGATCAAGGCCGACTGGGACCACGACACCCGCGTGGTCAGCAGCGTGACGCCGTCCGAGTCCAAGGTTGCCCTGGTCTACGGCCAGATGAACGAGCCTCCGGGAGCGCGTGCCCGTGTTGCGCTCTCCGCACTCACGATCGCCGAGTACTTCCGCGACGAGATGCGCCAAGACGTGATGTTGTTCATCGACAACATCTTCCGGTTCACCCAGGCCGGCTCCGAGGTTTCGGCGCTGCTTGGCCGGATCCCCTCTGCCGTGGGTTACCAGCCGACGCTCGCCACCGAGATGGGCGTGCTGCAGGAGCGCATCACGACGACCACGAAGGGCTCGGTCACCTCCGTGCAGGCCATCTACGTGCCTGCTGATGACCTGACGGACCCGGCACCCGCAACGGCGTTTGCCCACTTGGACGCAACGACGGTGCTGTCGCGCGCCCTGACCGAGATTGGGATCTATCCCGCCGTCGACCCGTTGGACTCGACGTCCACGATCCTGACCCCAGACGTGGTCGGGCCCGACCACTACGACGTCGCGCGGAACGTCCAGCAGATCCTGCAAAAGTACAAAGAGCTGCAGGACATCATCAAGATCCTCGGCATGGACGAGCTGTCCGAGGAGGACAAAGTCCTCGTCGCACGGGCGCGCAAGATCCAGCAGTTCTTGTCGCAGCCGTTCACGGTCGCCGAGCAGTTCACGGGCATGTCCGGCAAGTTCGTCGAGCTCGAGGACACGGTCCAATCGTTCAAGGCCATCATCGACGGCAAGCACGACGATCTGCCCGAGGAAGCGTTCCGCTTCGTGGGTGGCATCGACGAGGCCGTCGCCAAGGGCAAAGAGCTCGCGGCCGAAGAAGCGAAAAAGGCCAAGAAGGCCAGCTAAGCTAGCGGCAACCGCAAGGAGTCGATCGTATGGCCACCTCGATGAAGCTCGACATTTTGACCCCGGTCGGGGCCATCCATGAAGACGTGACCGTCCCCGGCGTCGAGGTCCCCGGCTTGCTGGGCGAGCTCGGCATCCTCGCCGAGCACGAATCGTTCATCACCGCGATCGTCCCCGGCGTCGTCCGGTTTCGCAACGGTGCCGAGTCTGTTCGCCTCGCGATCGGGACGGGATTCGTCGAAGTCAAAGACGGCGGCCGCGTCGTGATCTTGTGCGAGCGCGCCCTGACGGCGGCCGAGGTCGACACCGACAGCGTCAAGAGCCGCCTGAGCGAAGTCCAAGGCGAACTGTCTGGGTATGACGGCACGACCGCAGCAGCGGAGTACCGCAACCTGAAGACCGAGCACGCCTGGCTCACCGCGCAGCTGGCGGTCTAGCCATGGCAGAGGCATGGGCGACGCTGCGGGTCGAGCTCGCGACATCCGCCCCTGACGATGATGAGGCGCAGGCCGACGTCCGCGCGATGGGCCTGGACGGGCTCGCCGCGCTGATCGCAGGCGAGCCCGACGTGGGCGGCGTGGAGACGCGCGACGAAAGCACGCTGGGCGGCGTCACGCAGCCAGAGCTGTGGGTCTACACCACACCCGCTGCCCTGGAGACGCTCGGCGATCGCGTGGACGCGCTGGCCGCAACCTTTGGGTTGCAGGTCCTCCTGACCGCACGCGTCCGGGACGACGACGACTGGCGCGACGAGTGGAAACGTTTTTACCGGCCGCGGGTGTTTGGGCGCCCGCCGTCACAGCTCCTCCTTCGCCCCAGCTGGATCGATCGCAGCGACGACGACCCTGTCCTGGAGGTGGTCGTCGACCCGGGCCGCGCGTTTGGCACGGGCCTCCACGAGAGCACCCGCCTGTGCCTGCATCGGCTGTGTGCCATCGCCGGTGACCTCGGCACCTCCCCGCAGGTCTTGGACCTCGGGTGCGGCTCCGGGATCCTGGCGCTGGCAACCGCCCGGCTGATTCCATCG
>Ga0316189_10000510_pt1 | contig 39064 bp, 32 predicted proteins | sample LowCovwburrow_MG_FD_204930 | JGI IMG/M metagenome (GOLD analysis project Ga0316189, IMG submission 204930) | Coastal sediment microbial communities from Maine, United States - Lowes Cove worm burrow | ecosystem: Environmental > Aquatic > Marine > Coastal > Sediment | place: USA: Maine...
CGCGTGGCTTTGGTTCGTTCGATCCAGGCATCCCAGATGCGGAGCATGTATCGCAGCATGCGCAGAGGCATGAACCAGTCGTCGCTGCTCTGGTGCTCGAACAAGACGTAGACGAGGACTTCGGACTTGAGACCGCGGCGTTCGACGGAGAAGAGCAGGTCTACGAACCGATCACGATCCTTGGCGCGCTGGAAACTGCCGGGCTCGAGGTGGAGCGTCGACCAATCAAAGAGATCGGCAACCTGCTGCGGCAGGACGGAAGACAGCTCAGCAGCAGCCTTTGCTTCGTCGCTGAACGTCTCCTTGAAGAACGTGTCGTGCGGTCGCTTGGCCTTGTCGTCGGTCATCGCGCCGATGCAACCTAGCAGATTGTTGGGTCCATGCTCGGGCCCGCGAGGCGGGCCGAGCTTCGTTCGATGTTGCCGCTTTTTGTGGGCGTGGATGAACTGAATGTGAGGACCTTGGGAGGAAAGTCGGCACCCAGTGTTGCCGGATTGTGACCACGGTGCGCGAGCAGGCGGCGCCACCACATCTCGCGGCAGAAGCCCGCGGCCGCGCGGCCCCCGAGCGGCCGACGAGCGCTATCATGCGGTCATGCGGTGGTGGCATAGACTCCCGGCCCCTGGAGCTCTGGGCGCGCTCGGAGCGATCGTTGTCGCAGCTTGTCGGACGGCGAGCGCCCCCGCGCCCCAACCCGACACTGCGACGCACAAACCCCTCGCTGCGCCCTCGCCCTCGTCCTTGCCGGAGTCGGTCCAAGAAGCCACTGCGATTGAGCCGGCGAACGGAGCGGGTGCTTCTGCCGCGCCACGCTACCGTGACCTGCTCGTCGCCGCGAAAGATCCTCGGCTGCACGTCCCGGCAATTCGCGAAGCGCTGGAGATAAGCTGCGACAAGCGCCCGCGGACGGAAGTCGTCGGCCCGTGGGCCATCGCCGGAAAAACCTGGATCGCAGCGGTCTGCCTGCCCCACGAGGATTCCGTGCGCGAGGAGGACAACGAGGACTCGCCGCTGTACCTGGAGGTCGGCATCTTTGAGATCATCGACGGCAAGCCGAATCTCGCCGTCCAGATCCGCACGAGCGGAGGTGGCGGGCCAGCGTTCACAAACGTCCTGCATCTACAGGATGCACCCGTGCTTCGACCCGATGCGCCGCCGTGCGTGGTGCATGTCAGCCGGTACTCTCAGCCCGGTGACCACCACGTCGCCGCAGCCGTGGTCTGTGGCGGTGACCGCGATGAACTCGTCGTCCGCCTCCCCGACGCATCGGCGCCAGGGTGCTCGACACTCCGCCAGCTCGAAGACGCGTCCCGAGCGGTCATCGTGCGATTCGACTGCGCCACTGGCGGGACCGGCGAGCCGGCCGAAAGCTGGGAGATGGCGGCGGACGGAACGATCAGCCCGCTGCCTTCGAGTCCGCGCTAGCACGGCGGAAAGCTGTGGCTAGACCTGCAGGACTCGGCGTCGGCGGGCGCGTGCGCGGGCAATGGGGTCCGGCCGCGCGGTGCGTGTGCTTGCCTTGCGGCGGCGATAGCAGCCCGCTGGTGGGCGCGGGACTGGCCGTTTGCGTTCTCCCGCTCTCCTGGTCGATAGTGGCGCCGTTCGATGGTTAGCGTATATTTTGCCGACACCGGAGAGACGGTTGTCATCCACGCCGCGACCCAGAGCGTGGTGGTCGCTGAGAACTTCGAGGTCGCCCTCGCCCGGCTCAAAGAAGAACTCGGCGACGAGGCCGACCACATCCTCAAGACCGCACCTGCGCCTCAGGAAAGCACGGGTGCGTCGAAGCGGTCGTGGAGCTTTGGACACTATGGGGTGCTCATCGTCCTGTCCCTTCTGCCCTTTGTGTGGCTGGGGGCACTCCACACGTCGCTCGGGGGGTTGATTGTCGAGTTGCGCGATGAGTTCAGCCGTCCGGAGCGACCAGACCTCACGGAACGCGTCCAGACGTTGGAAACCGACACCAGCATCATCGGCCGCAAAATGCAGAAGCTGACCGGTGAGTTCGCCAAGGTCAAGAAGGCGAACAAGGGCCGGCCGCAAAAGGCCGGCGTGACCAGCCGACCGCCCGCACTGACCGCCGATGGCGATCGCAAAGGGGAGACGCTCGCCCCCGCTCTGGCAGAGGCAGAGGCCGAGGCAGAGGCAGAGGCAGAGGCAGAGGCCGAGGCGGATCCGTCTAAACGCTAGGCGAACTCACCCGACCGAGTCTCCCGAGGCGTCACGCCATGGCGTTCAACTCACCTGAGTACATCGCACTGCTGCTGGGCACGCTGGTCGTGTTCTTTGCACTGCCGCGGACGGCACGTCTCGTGCTGTTGCTCGCGTCGAGTCTGCTTTTCTACGCCGTGTGGAGCGTCCCGCTCCTGAGCTTGATCGTGGTGTCTGCGCTGGTCGACTTCACCGCGGGCCAGGTCATCGACCGGGCCGAGAACCGTTGGGTTCGCCGCGGCGCTTTGGCGATGAGCCTGTGCACGAACCTCGGGTTGCTCGGCTACTTCAAGTACGCCAACTTTTTCGCGGAGAGCATCGCTGCGCTGGGCGGCGGGGACCCGGGGTCGTACGTCGAAGTCATCTTGCCGCCCGCGATCTCGTTCTACACATTCCAGACCCTCAGCTACACGATCGACGTCTACCGCGGGAAGATGCAAGCCACGCGCTCGTTCCTGCGCTTCTTCTTGTACGTTTGCTTTTTTCCCCAGCTGATAGCGGGGCCCATCGAGCGCGCGGGCGACCTGCTCGCGCAGTTTGGCCACGCCGCCAGCCAGCGGTTTCGAACCGAGAACTTCGTCACCGGCTCCCGCATGATCGCGTGGGGCATGTTCAAGAAGGTGGTGTTCGCGGACTACTGCGGCACCATCGCCGACCAGGCGTACACGACGGCGGGCGTACACGACGGGTGGACGCTCCTCGTTGCTACGTACGCCTTCACGCTGCAGATCTACTGCGACTTTTCTGCGTACTCAGAGATCGCCCGAGGCTCGGCCCGTCTGTTTGGCATCGACTTGATGCGGAACTTTGACCAGCCGTATCTCACCACCAACATCCGCGACTTCTGGCGCCGATGGCATATCTCGCTCTCGAACTGGTTTCGTGACTACGTGTACCTCGCGCTCGGCGGAAACCGGCGTGGGCGGGTGTTCACGCTCATCAACCTCGCGATCACGATGCTTTTGTCGGGCTTGTGGCACGGGGCTGCGTGGAACTTTGTGGTCTGGGGCCTGTTTCACGGCGGGTTGCTGCTCAGCCACTCGTTGATCTGCAGCACGCGTTCGTTTCGCGCGGTGATGGACGGGCTCGGCCGAGGTGGAGCCTTCGCCGCTTGGCTGCTGAACTTTCACTTGGTGGTGATCGGGTGGGTGTTGTTCCGCGTGAAGGCAATCGGCGACTTCCCCAATATCCTCGAGTCGATAGGCGCTGCGCTCACCAGTGGCTCGGGGCCTACGGGGGCGCAGCTCCTCTTCATCATGGGCGTGTTTGCCTTCGTCGGCCTGACCTACCTGGAGCGTCGGCTCGACCTCATCCGCACGATCGACTCCGACCGCGGACTGGCGGTCATGTTCTACGGCACGGTCATCGTAGCCACGCTGCTGCTGGCGCGCGGTGACGGCCCTCAGTTTATCTACTTTCAGTTCTGACCGTGGCACGCGCTATGAAACAAACACGAGGGGTGTGGCAAGGAGGACGTATCGTCGGGAACGACGTGGCCGTGCCTCGTGCGCCGCTGCGTTTCGTTGTGGCGACCGTGGTCGCGGTGCTGTTGGTCGACCTGGTGCTTGCGCTCGCCCTTGCCGCGCCCGATCCCAACGCATTCGCCACGCTCGACTCCGCCGATGACGTGCGCACCGTGCTGGAGCGGGCGACCGGCGCGAAAGACCCTTGGCTGCTCGTCGGCGACTCGGTGCTCGCCGGAGACGTCATGGAGGGGCACGTCGAAGATTGGCAGACCGAGCGCGTCATCGACCACATGCGCCGCGAGGGAGCGCCAGGCAATGAGGCGACATTCCATCAGGTCGCGCTCAACGGGCTGCTTCCCGTCGACATCGAACGAATCGTGACGGAACTGGACCGCACCGACCCGGCGGCTCGTGTTTCGCTGGTGGTGGAGATCAACCCGCGCTACTGGTCGCGCCACTACGCGGCTCAACGCGAGTGCACCCGAGACTGGTTGTGCGACCTTGGCGTTCCTCTGCTGCGGCGAGGGAGGCTCGACTGGGAGGGGTGGGCGACGACGGCGACGTCCGCGGTGGCGCGGTGGAGCCTGAACCATCTTCCCATTGTCCGCCATCGGGATGCGCTGGGCCTCGAGGTCCGGCCTGAAGACGCTCTGGTGCCCATCCCCGCGTCCGAGGCCCCACCGGATCCGCTTGCCGCGCTCGCGCGACTGACGGAGCACTATCGGGGCTCCGACATGCGGCGGCAGTCCAAGCAGGTCCGTGCCCTACGTCGGGTCGTCGCACGCCTCCGTCGCGCGGGGCGGCGCGCCGTCTTCTTCACGACACCTATCGAGGACAAGTTCCAAGCCGCAGCGATCTCCGCAGCCGACTACGGCGATGTGATCGGTGCGCTGTCGAGGATCATCGACAGCGCAGACGATCCGTCGATAGCACTGCTGAATCTCGACCACCCGTCCTTCACCTCGCCGCTGTTCATCGATCACTGCCACCTGCTCCCCGATGGCAACCGCCACCTGGCCGTCAACCTCTTGCACGAGCTGAACTTCGGGTTGGGTCGCACTCCAGCGCGGGCCGAGATGGTCCATCCCGAAGGCGTCGACAGCACGCTCTTGGCCCGAATTGCACGCGGGGACAGTGACGGTGCGTCGTGGCAGGCGCAGCTGAATCGGCCGCGCGGCATCGCAGTACAGCCCAACGGACGTCGGGTCGTGATCGCCGACACGGGGAACAACGCGCTACGAGAACTCCGCGGCAACATGCAAACGGTTCGGCGAGTGGCAGGCGCGCCTCCGCCTGCTGACGGCGAGACCGCCGACCCAAGGCACGGCGATGGCAAGGCGACCCAGGTGACGCTTCGCGGCCCAAAGGCACCTTGGTTTTACAACGACCGCCTCTACTTTTCGGATGCCAAAGGTCGCCTGCTTCGTTTCCTGATAGGCGATCGTATCCGGACGGACTACTGCACCGAGGGGCCGCGATGGGAGCGCGTCGAGCAGATTCGGAGCACCAAAGATGCGCTCTACCTCTTAGACAACAGTCGCCGCATTCTGCGCTTCGACCCTGTGGCGCATCGCACCACCGAGTTGGTCACCGTTAGCGAGAGGCTGACGATTCACGCGTTCGACGTCACGGAAGAGGGACGCATTTTTGTCTCCGATTCGGAGGGCAGAATATGGGAGACCGACGCTGGGCAGAGTGCACTACTGGGCGACACGCCGCGTGACGCGACGTTGTTGTTTGCCAATGTCGCCAACGAAACGTTGCCCGAACGGATACGCGCATTCTTCCCGTTCCGGTTCGATGAGATCCGGCTCCACAAGATCCGCGACATTCGATATGTCGATCGCTACGGCGGCCTGCTCGTGCAGGACGAGGTGCCCACCAAGAAGAAGGCGCCGGAGATCACCGAGCGAATCCATCTTCGGTTCTTGGATCTCGCCAACGAACGGGTCTACCCGTGGCTGCGTCCGCTGACGTTTGGTGGCGGGCACATTCTGGCCAACAAGAAGGCGGGCTCGCCAGTGACGCGCTTCCACGTCGGGAGCATGGCGCTGGACCAGCGTACCGCGAGCCTCTTCTATCTCGAGCGCGAGCGCTCGCGCCTCGTGCGGATGGGCGATGGGCTCATGGGGGCTGCGCTCATCGGCAACACGAACACCAAGAAGGTCTTCAAGGGCTCGCGCGAGTACTTCGCGACCGCAACGGGCGACGCCGTCTTGGCGAACTTCGAGCCCGACAGGCACTTGGACTCGCGCTGGGAACGACTGCCCCGCAAGGGCCCCTACACCGGTCTGCTCGTCGGATCCTCGATGATCGGGATATCCGACATGGTGGGGATGTATTCCGTGGGGCGCGCCTTGGAGCGACGCCTGCAGGACGCGCTCGGATACCGCGATCGCACCCGCTTTGATCTCTTTGTGCGGAGCTCGCCTGCGGCGAGCGCCAAGAAACTCGCAGAGCTTGTCGAGCGTTTCGTCGAGTCATCGGCAGTGCCGGATGTGATTCTCGTGGAGATCCGAGCGACAGGCGGGTTCTTCAAAGCGAGCAAGGACGACGCCGAGCTGGTCGCACAGCTCCAGCGCGTGCGCGATGCCGCGGAGCGGGCGGGCGCGCTGCTGGTGCTGTTGGACGTGACCAGCTTGGTCTCGACGCGGCGAGATGGACTGCGCCAAGGGGTTGAAGAGTTTGAGCAGAGAATCCAGCTCATCCGCGACTCGGGCTTGTTGATCGTCGACCCGGGCGACCTGCTCCTGGACGACCACTGGTTGGTGTCGCCGTGGGGGAGCCCGCCTGTCTGGTTTCACCATATCTCGCCCTGGGCCGTCGACGCCGCCGCGGACCGCTTTGCGGCGCAGCTGTATCCCTTCATTCGGGAGCACCTGCACAATAGCGAGCCCGCGCGTCACCGCGAGCTGCCCGAGCGGTCTACCGCGGAGGCGCTTGTGCCCACCTTCGAGGAGTTCGACACCGATTGGGACGCGTTGCTCCCGAGCGTGCCCGCGGGTGAGATGCAGCGCTCCGACGCCAACGGCAGGATCGAGCTGTACGTCGACATCGCGAACCTCGATGCAGAGCTCCCGCTGCCCCAGGCGGCGCTTGCGTGTGTGTACTCAGCGCTCACTCGGGACCCGATCAGCGGTGCGGCGACCGAGGTCAAAATCCGGCTCGCCCGCTTTTCGAGCTACGACGAGTACGGCCAAGGCGTGCTGGAAGGCGCGGAGGTTCGTTTTGATCGAGCGCTCGACAAAGACGGGCTACGCGCCCTCATTGCCGAGGTCCTGTCACCGTAGGCTCACCATCCAAGGCGCGTTTGGATCTCTTCGGTGAGTCGTGCGCCCATCGCCGCGTGGGTTGGAATGCTTGGGTGACCATCGCACCCAGCGCCTTGCCAGCGGACGTTGACGTCGGCCCACCCGATAGCGGGATCGCCAGCCGCGATCCGTGCGTCCACGACTTGCTGCAGGTATCCCTCGACCATGGTTGCCTCGGTTCCGAACAACGAGGGCGCCAGCAGCAAGATGTACGCGTCTGGATTGGCGACGCGGATGTGAGTGGTGAAGTCGACGTAGGCACCCACAAATACCTCGGCGGTGGGGTCGCCGCCTGTGCTGAAGTCGTTGGTGCCGAGATTGATGGCCACGACATCGGGCTGCCACGCGTAGTCCCACCCGACCTGCTCGGTGGCTAAGGCGCGGTCGTACAGCTCCGGCAGCGGCTCGTTGACGTCGGTGCCGTAGTTGTAGATGACGCCCTTGCCCGACCACGCCACCGTCGACAGCTGGGCGCCGAGCGTGCGGGCTGCGACCGCCCCGTACGTGAGGTAGTGGTTCTCGGTCTCGGCGCTGAAGTTGCAGGGGGCTACGCCCTCGTTGCCGTATCCGCATGTGATCGAATCCCCGACGATCTCGATCCGGCGGGATACGGGCGGCGGGGCGAGCAACTCGCCGTCGATATCGACAGAGAGCACAGACGTCACGCCGAAGCTGCCTTCCGTGCGCCGATAGAGCTCAACGATGTGTTCGCCGGGCAGCAGGTCGGCCGCCAGCACGTAGTCTTGCTCACCCGGCCTGGTCGCGAGGTTTGGCTGGGCGATGCCGTCGACCAAGAGCGTGAAGTACCGCCCAGCATCGTCCATCCGCACCCCGAGACCCGTGCCATCGAAGCGAACGACAAAGCCAGATCCCGACCACGAAAACCGCGTGCCTGCGGGGTCGGAGGCATCGAACCGCCCGATCCACTGGATCGCGGGTTCGTCGGCCGGGCCGCCCGTGCTTTCGTCGGTGCCGTCGGTCGTGTCGTCGTCCGCGGTCGTGTCGTCGGAGCCGTCGGCGGATGTCGTCGTCTCCTCGCCGCTGTCGCTCGTCGGACCGCTCGGGGCGCTGGTCATTGCCGCGGTCGTGCCGTCCGAGCTGGCCGTAGGGCCGCTCGTGTCGTCGTCGTCGTTTTGGTCGCTGTCGCCACACGCAAACGCAACCGCAAGGCTGAGCAGACCGAGTCGATAGTACCGAGTCATCGTGGGTACATCATAGATCGTCCCGGGCGTCGGCGTCGGCGCTGTATTGGGGCATGATGCAGGGGATGGCGGAGGACTCGGAAGAAACCGCGCTGGCCAAGTCGAGCGCAGGCTCGGTCGACCGCTACGAAGAGGAGTTCATGGCGGGCGAGGGGACGGTGCTGTACCGCGCCAAAGATCGCGCGCATTGGTCCCTTGCCGCCCTCATCGTCGGCGTAGGCGCCATTGCGACCCTGGGAACGTGGTCGGTCGCTCCCGTCGCTGCCGCCCTCACGATGGGATTCCTCGCGATGATGTGGCTCTTGTTCGCGGTGCTGCGGGTCACCGTCTCCGAGGGCGCGGTGAAGGTCCAGCTGGGCTTGTGGGGCCCTCGAATCCCCGTCGCTTCGATCATCAGCGCTCAGGCCACGACGTACAGGTTTTCCCAGTTTGGTGGCTGGGGCATCCGCTACAGCCTGAAACTCGGCACGATGTACAACATGCCCGGCGACGGCGGGAACGCGCTGAAGATTCGTTGGCGCACTGAGGGCGGTCGCGAGAAGACAACCTGGGTGGGCACCCGGGAGGCGCCGCAGCTCGTGCGCGCGATCAAAGCGGCCAAGGCAGCGGCGGTCGAAGGCGGCAACGGTCCCGCGGCGCTCGACTCGGGCGAGCCGCAAGACGAAGCGTAGTCAAGCGTTCGTCGGCTTCCACGAACGGTTCCGTGCTCGGGATCACGGTCGCACGTCGGCAGCATTCCTGGGTATTCTTGGGTTGTGAAGCCTAAGAAGTGTTCGTGGATGTGGGTGTTGAGTGTTGGCGTTGCCGCGAGCGTAGGTGGATGCGGAGACGATGGGTCGGCGGATGGAGACGAGGGCTCGACGGGCTCGACCCCAGCCACCACCGCGAACACACCGCTTGACCCTTCAGCCGGATCGACGGGTTCACCGACCCAGCCGACGGCACCCGGAACCACGGGAACGCCAGGCGACACGACCGAGGGGGCCGATTCGGGGTCGACCGGGCCGCAGCCCAATCAACCCCCGGTCGTCAACGGTGAGCGTGCGATCGCCTACCAGCTGCCCGTTGTCGGGACCGCGGAGTTTGGCGACGGGTTCCTGCTCGACAATGATTCCGATCCTGAGGGAGGCCCGCTCTCGGTCGTGCCCGCGCAGGGCAGTTCGGACCTCTCCAACGACTACACGATCACTGCCGAGGGAGGCCTGACCTTCGTTTCGGATCCCGCACAGGTCGGGTTCTTCGACGAGGTCCCGTTCGATGCGATCGCCTACACGGTCATGGACGACGAGGGGCTCGAGGCCGAGGCGACCGTCAACCCCATCATTGTGGTCGGCCAGTCACTGGCCGAGCCGCAGTCCGGGTGGCAGATTCAGTGCCCGGAGGACGCCCTCGAGTGCGGCCACGAGGTCGTCAACCTCGGTGATGTCAATGGCGACGGCTTCGACGACCTCGGGATCGGCTGGCCAGAGTACTCCGCCGATCGCGGCCGCGTGTTTGTGGTGTTTGGCGGGAACGACTTGTCGGATGTGATCTCGCTCGACGATGTGGCGGGGGGTGACGGCGGATTTATCATCGACGGAATCGATGACGATCGGCGGTTTGGTCTTGGACTCGGAGCTATCGGTGACATCAACGATGATGGGTTCGATGACATCGCCGCGCTCGACTATGACGCGTACATCATCCACGGGAGCGCGACCCCCTCGAATACGACCGCAGCGGCGATAGCCTCGGGCACCGAAGGGTTTCACATCAGCCGCGACACGCAGTTCGGCGACTTCTACTTGGATGTGGATGGGGTAGGCGACATCAACAACGACGACATGGACGACTTCGTCCTGGGTGCGAACGCAACCGGCAGCTCGCAGGCCTATGTCGTGTGGGGCAGGACCGAGACGTCAAACCTCAACCAAGGTGCGCTCGAGAACGGATCGGTCGGATACTGGATCAACGACGACATCACCGAGGACAGCCTCGAGATCGCCGTGCGAGGCATAGGAGACGTCAACGCGGATGGCGTTCCGGATCTCGCTGTCGTGCGCAGCCCAAATCTCGCGGGGGCTCCCTCGGGATACGTGGCGTTTGGGCGCCCAGAGGGCGGTCAGGTCGCATTGAGCACCTTTATCGAAGGGACCAATGGCGCGACGTTTACAACAGCGGAGACGGGCAACGTGGAGTCGCTGGCGTGGATCCCCGACTTCGACGGCGCGGGGCTCGGCGCGGTCGCGATTGGCCAGGCGAGCTTCGACGCCAACGACGGGAGGGTCATCGTGGTGTCGGACTTCACGGGCGCCGTCGATCTCGACACGGATGGCCATGTCTATCTTGGATCCGAGTGCCGAACGGGGATCGACATCGCTGCGGCGGGCGACGCCAACGGTGACGGGCGCGGCGACATCCTGATTCACCAAACCTGCGCGCCAGATCTCGTGACGGACGGCATGCGAACGACCGTGGCGTACGCCACGACGGGGGCCAGACCGACTCGCGTTGCGCAGGGGCCCCGCGGGGTTATCGGGCATATCGTGGACTACCCACAAAGCGCCGCCGACGACGAGTACGGGCTAGCGGGGATCCAGCGCATGGGGCAGATCGACTTCGACGGTGACGGCGAGGACGAGACGTTCTTCGCCGACCCACGTTTGGGCACGATCCACATCGTCGTGCCGTAGTCGCTACGGTTCGCAGCCGCCGCCGAGCCGATAGCGCGCAGCGGCGACGATTTCATCGTGGTACTGGCCCGTCGAGAAGTTTGCCCATTGCCCAGTCGAGAGGGCTTGGGTGGCCGGGCTGAAGACGACGAACTCGAATCCCTCGCGAAAGATGACCGCGTGGGCCCGTGGCCCGCGGACAAACGCGCCCATCAACTCGGGCTCATCCAGGCCCGGCCCCGAACTCAGCGGCATGAACGGGACCAGCTTGTCGCCGACGACCACGCCCCCGACGAGTGTCCAGTCGGCATCGGTGTCGCAGGGCAGCTCCGCGTCTTCGTCTTCGGGCTCGGGCTCCTCCCACTCCACGCCGGAGAAGGTCTCCGCGACACGCGGACTCGTGCCCGCAATCTCATGCACGTGCCCGTACAGTATCGGTGTCCGTGGGTCGCGGACGGCCCGGATCTCGGCGACTTCATTGCGTACGATCTCGACCAGAGCGAGGGTTGCGTCATCGTCCGGGTCGTCGTCCATCGCAAACGTGCGGGTCGTCGTCTCCCACCGAACGTCGGCGGGCGGCGCGACGTCCAAGATCGCCACGGGGGCCCAATCGGTGCCCGTACAGCCAGACAGTGAAAAGGCGATTTCGAGGGTGTCGAAGCCGTCGGCGTAGTGGTCGGCTTGCGCCTGCGTGGCCACCGTCGCCTCGCATGGCCCGTCGGGTCCTACGAGCCAGATATGGTCTGGTGGCTCGCCGATGTCATCGAGCTGCCGCAGTTGCTCGCGGGACACGGGCACGGGGGTTGCGTTGTCGCCCGCGGATCGCAGGGTGGACCCCACGTACCAGCGATCGTCGTCGTCGAGGTCTGGGGTCATCACGGCCCACAGCAGCCACGAGCCCTTGCGGCCCGCGAGACCTCCGACCGACTCGACACCAAAGTGCACAAACCCATACGACGCGTTGGCGAGACCGATCCATTCGACAGGCTCTGCCTGACCTACGCTAGGCGCCGATGGTTCGGGCGCACGCGCGCTAGGCGGTTTGGGGGCGGGAACTGGGCGGCACGCGACGAGGGCGCAACCGAAGCCGGCCAAGGCGAACACGGGAGCACGCACGTCGAACACAGCGGTGGTTTTACCACCCGCGCCTGTACGACTTGCGTCGCAATATCCGGGGCAAGGGTTCGAACCTCGCCTTCCTGATTCAAAGTCAGGCGTCCTGCCGCTAGACCACCCCGGAACAGACTGACGTCTGCCGCCCCGGAGAGTCCCAGGGCGGCTACGTTTGCAGACGCTGTTGCCGGGTGAGGGCCATGACCCCACGCGTTTAGCAGCCTTGATGAGGCTGTCAACCGAGATTGTCCGGGTTGGAGAACACGACGCTCCGACCCTGGGCTTGCCGCGCTAGGCCTGGACCTTGCCGCCGAACTTCTTGATGAGGCCATCTCCGGCTATCGCCATCAGCTTGCCGATCTCGCCCACGACGGGCTTCGGATCTGGATGATTGAAGTACTGCTCCCACCGCACGATGGTTCCGTCTCCATCGGCCTGCAGCCGCACGAGGCCGAGGTGGTCCGTGACGCCGGGCAGGCCACCCTTCACCACGGAGTAGCCCAGCGCCTTGTTGGGCTCGAAGATGAGGATGTTCTCGGTCAGCTCCGAGCCCATCAGGTTGCATGAGCGCACGGCACCCACGCCATTGGGCGTGCTGGCTCCCGTGTTGTCGACGGTCACCTTTGTCACGGGGGCAAAGAATGTTGGGAGGGCTTCGTGGTCCGACAGCAGTGCCCACACGGCGTCTGGTCGTGCATCGAGTCGGACGTTGAGCGCGTACCGAAGTGGCGCGGCGGTGTGGTCGGAGACTTTGACGCCGTTGTCGGTGGCGGCGAGCGTGGCGGTGACGGCGGGTTTGGCGGAAGCGGCGGAGTTGGCCCTGGCGGCGGGCTCGGCGGAGGCGGTGGGTTTGACGGTGGGTTCGTTTGCGGATTTCGCGGTGGGTTCGGCGGTGGCCGGGGGAGATGCGGCTTGTGGTTCCATGTCGGCTTTGCTGTCTTTGCAGGAGAAAAGGGCGGTCGACGCCAGGAGGAGGGTCGCGACAAGCAGCCGCGGGTTCGGTGAGCGCATGCCAAGGGTCTAGCGCTCGCGGTCGTACCGAACAAGACGACAAAAGTGGGTTGTTCTGTACCTGAAAGTGGTACGCGAGGTCATCCGTCGCGCTACGCTGAGGCGTGCTTATCGAACACATCGGAGACCTCGAGGTCTTTGCTGAGATTGTCGACCGCGGCACCCTGGCGGAGGCTGCCCGCACGCTGGGCGCCACGAAGAACTCGGTCACGCGGCGACTTGCTCGGCTCGAGAGCCAGCTGGGCAAGCCCTTGCTGCGGCGCACAACCCGAAGCTTGTCGCTTACCGAGGATGGCCGGCTGTTCTACCAGCACTGTCGGAGAATCCTCAGCGAGGTCGCGCTCGCCGAGGATACGGTTGTGGACCGCGGCACGCTGCACGGCACCCTCCGCATAGGAATCCCCAGTCGCCTCCTTGATTCGGCGAGCCTGCAGCGCATCGAGGCGTTCTTACGGGGTCACCCAAGTCTGGACTTGCAGGTCATCTCGAGTGACCAGCACTTCGACTTGGTGGAGCAGCGCATCGACGTCGCCATTGCGGTCGGTCCTCAACCTGACAGCTCTCACTTGCGTCGTCGCATCACGAACTTCGCCGACTTGGTCCTTGGCGCTGCGCCCAGCTACATCGAACGCTGCGGGGCGCCCAAAAGGCTCCAAGACTTGAAACACCACGCCTGCTTGAAATTCCAGACCGACCAGCCGCAGCGCGAGTGGCCGCTGGTCGACGCGCGGGGCAAGGAGCACGATGTGCCGATCGGAGGGAGCTTCTCGTCGGACAATAGCCAGGTGCTCGATACGGCGATGTCAGCGGGACTCGGCATCGGGATCACGGCCCGGGCCCAGCTCAAAGAGCGGCGTGCGGCGGGAGGTTTGGTGCCCGTCTTGCCGCGATACCGATTTGCTCCGATGCCCGTGTCCCTCGTCTACCAGCGCCAGGGCGCCCGCGGGAAACGACTCGATCCGGTGCTCGACGTGCTGGCCGATATCGTGAAGAGCGGTCTTGGCTGAAGCCGGTCCGATTGGCGTGATCGTTCAAGCGCCCTACGGGTCCTGGCTGCTAGAGCCTCAGCATGGCTGCATGTGCATGCTCAACTTCGTTCCTCGTGCCGCTGCCGGCGGCTTGCGGGCGGCTGTGCGCCGCCGTCTGGCTGCTGTTGTTCGCGTCGCTGTTCTCGACCGGGTGCGCGACCCGGAGAGACGCGGCCTGTGAGCCCAATGTTCCCCTCGGAGGCCGCCTCTCGGCGCCGGGCACGGTGGTGTTTGTGCTCAGTACCGCGCCCGAGCAGGTGCTAGCGAACGGCAAGCGCCGTTCCACCGGCTTCTTCCTCGGCGAGTTCTACGAGCCCTACCGCGCGGTTTCCGATGCGGGCTATCGCGTCGTGTTCGCGACGGTGGATGGCCAGCCGCCCGTGATCGACCCCGAGAGTCTCGATCCTGCGTACTGGGAGGCACACCCCGCGTGGCTTGCAGAGGCAAAAGCGTTTGTTGCGGAGGACCCGCGGCTACACGCCCCGATGCGCTTGCGTGAGCTGGCCGCGCGCGTCGACGCGTTCCAGGGCATCGTGGTACCCGGGGGGCAGGGCGTGATGATCGACCTGTTGGATAACCAGGACTTGCACGCTGCGCTCGCCGAGTTTGGGGCGGCCGACCGGGCCGTGGGGCTGGCGTGTCATGCTCCCGCGGTTCTGTCGCGCATGCCTGAGGCCTCAAACCCCTTCATGGGCCGCCGCGTAACCTCGGTGTCTGGCTTTGAAGAGTTTTACATCGAGCGCGTGGTGATGAAGGGGCGCGCGACCGATCGCGGGATCGGGCGTCAGCTAAGCCGCGGTGGCTTCGTTCACAAGACGGGAGCGCCCGGCAAGCCGCACGCAATGCGCGACGGGACGCTTGCGACGAGCCAGAACCCGTTCTCGGGCGACGCGTTCAACGTCGAGCTCCTCGCTGCACTCGAGTTGGCCCGCGCTGGAGGTGGCGGTGCCTGCTCGCGCTGAGCCCGGCGACCCCCAGGGGTCGATGACCAACCGGGCCATGATGGGCATGCTGCGCATGCATGCCGCCGCCCGGTTGGGTCGGGTCGTCGCGCAGCATGAGAGCAAGCTGGAGCTGCTGCGAGCGGTCGCGCAGCAGGACGGCCCGGGCTCGGCGGTCGCCCTCGGCGCGACGTTGCGGGATGCCCCCCCGCACCCCGTCTTTGACGCTGTGACCGCGCCCGACGATCCCATCGCCGTGCTCGAACGTTGGATGCGGCTCGAGCGTTTTGGTCATACCCGCAACCGGACCCGCCTGGTCGATTCGAGTGTGACGCCGGGCTCGGTTGGGCTGGAGCACGTGGCCCAAGACGGCGGCACGATCGACCCGCTCGCCGATCTGTTTGTGTGGGGCATGTTGGCTGGCGTGCTGGAGCGGTCCGGTTGCCGTGGGGTCTCTGCCGAGTTGACCACCGACACTGGGGACTCTGTGGTCGTGTACGCGGACGGCGGCGCGGCGGGGTTGGCCGCGACGGTGACAGAGTCGAACGCGACAGCCCGCATCTTGATGCGTTGGTCTCCCACGGCCGAGCGGCCGGTGGTGCCACACGCGGTGGCAGACTCGCCCGACACGGACGATACCGTTGTGACCGCTCTGCATCGACTTGTCGCGTCGGATCTGGTGCACCCGTGGCGTGTCGACGAAGCGGCCCGCGCCCTCGCGATGTCCTCTCGCCAGCTCCAACGTACCCTGCGCGCTCAGGAGACAACCTTCTCCGAGGCCGTGCAGCGCGCCCGGATCGAAGCGGCGCGCAGGCTCATGCTCGACCGTCGCGTCAGTCTTTCAGAAGTCGCGTTTTGTTCGGGTTTCTCCGATGCCGCCCACTTCTCGCGGCTCTTTCGGCGACATCTGGATGTGCCGCCCTCGGCGTACCGCGATCTCGCGTTGGCCGACGCTGAGTGACCGGCGGAGGCCAAGCCGACGCTCTCGCTGACTCGGGCGCCGCGTGCCACCACGGCTTGTGCTGTCAGCCACCGCGCCGTGCGATCTCGCGATCGATGAATGCCTGGAGTCGATCGGCATCCGTTGTGGGGAGTGCCGAGCGTGTGCGTGAAAATCCGTTGTTCTGTGCGGCGCCGATGCTGGGACCGGACCGGTAGCCCAACGTGTCGAGCTCGGCGACCGACGCCGAGTCCGTCCAGGCGCCGTCAAAGTCGTGCGACCAGCGATACGACCCCGCGCCGCCCTCCGAGTGGCAGCATGTACACGCGCACGCCTCCACTTGCTGCAAGACCCACTCGTAGTCGGGATCATCCAACGTTGCCGGGTTGGTCTCGGCGTGTCGCTGGGTCACGGGCGGGGCTTGGGCAGTGGGTCCCTCGACGGTGTCGCAGCTGTACACGTCCAAGAAATGGCTGCCGGGCTCAACACACTGGCCGTTGACGGCGCCGCCCATCAGCTCAATCGTGTCGTCGACTTCGGACCCGCCCTCCGAGATAGGCCCCATTTCGCCGCTGGACCCGATGGCCGCGACGTCGCTTTCGCTGTCCGTGCACGCGACCGGCAGGCTCGCGCACAAGAGCGCAACTGCGAGAGCCGACCTGCGAAACGTCCGCGGTGCTCTCGTCGGACCCACGCATTGATACTGGCTGTCGCTCCCGCACCAGCGCAACTGTTTTTCTCACCGTGGGGTGCAGCGACGAGCACGCGGCGGAAGTGACGGATGGGCATCCGGTGCTCGGCGCACTGGTTCAGGTTGCGCTGCCCAAGCGGATGCGCTCGATCGTTTGAGCCGCAGCGGTGAAGAAGTTGCGCTTGTAGTCGTCGCTGGCCTTGTCCTGCATGTCGCTCAGCGGGATCTCGACCAGGCCGCGCGCGAGACCGATGGCGGGTCCTCCCTCGAGCGATTCTGAGCTGACCGCTTGAAAACGCCCGTGGCAAAGCACCTTGCCCTCCTGGAAGTCGGCCATGACGACGGAGCCGACGAAGGCTCCAGCTTCGAACGTTGTCTTGCTGACGACCTTGGGAGCCTGGCTGTGCTCGGGCACAAAGACGGCGACGTACTGGACCTCGGCGAGCTCTTCGATGGCGTCGGCGATGTCGAACTTGTTGTCCTCGTCGCGCGCCTTGAGCAGCACATTGATCTTCTTGGTGGTGAAGAGCCCGGGCGACGCCGCGGTGGAGCCCGCGTCGGGAGCCAATCGCGCCAGCTGTGCCAACGAAGTCGACTCGTACTTGAACGGCGCCGACTTGAACTCGCTTGGGCAGTTGGCTTCCTTGGTGAGGTCGAGTTCGGCGGTCTGCTTGAGAATCGACCGGGCTTGGTCTGTGACGTTCTCGAGCCCCGCGTCTGCGACCGCAGCGCGTTCGGCACTGTGCGCGTTGATCTCGTCCTCGAAGATCACGGAGATCGCCACGCAGCTTGCAACGAGCCCACCGAACACGAGGCCGACGACCTTGAGAAACGTCTTGCCGCCGCTGGACTTGGGGCCGGGCTGATGCGGCTGTGGCGTGCCGTAACCGGTCTGGGCCTGGGATTGGTGACCCCACGCCTGTTGGTGACCGGGCTGGTGTTGGGGGCCGGGCTGATGTTGCTGGCCGGGCTGCTGTTGGTGGCCGGGCTGCTGTTGGTGGCCGGGCTGCTGTTGGTGGCCAGGCTGGTGTTGGTGGCCGGGCTGCTGTTGGTGGCCAGGCTGGTGTTGGTGCGGATGGGCCTGCGGGTGATTGCCCCACGCTTGTCCCGGATGCGGCGCGTGCGGCTGGCCGGCGTGCGGGGACGGTTGAGCGGGAGTCGGCGGCAGGGTGCTCATGTACGCAGGACGGACGGGCACTCGAGATTGCGCATGCCAGCCTCACCGTTTACTCACATGTCAGCGATGGTCCGCGGTGACGGCGAGAGAGGGCGTTTGCTAGCCATCGCGCGCCTGCTAGCCATCGCGGCGCGCATCGATGCGCTCGAGCCCGGCCAGCGCTCCGATTGGAACCCCGAGCTGCCCGTGCGGGACCTCGGGCTCGCGCGGATTGAGGCGGATCAAGCTGTCGGGCCCGTCGATGTATGACTCGGCGTTGAGCCGCACCGTCGGCACGCCCGTCCCCGCGCCGCACTCGACGATGACGATCCGTTCGCCGCTGCGCTCGCGGAACCATTGGTTCATGCGCCCGACTTGCCGCTGGCACCGATCGCCCTCCCAGTCGGCGTCGCCAAACATCAAGATGTTGGGGCGTGCCAGCGAGCCGCACTGGGGGCACGCGGGCAGCGGCGCAGCAGCCTTCATCGTCGCGACGTCGATCGTCAGGTTGGCGTCATCGGCCTCCACGATCCCCGCGCCGCAGTAATCCATGCACTGCGAGTGTTCGATCGAGCCGTGGCACTCCAGGATCTGATCGCCCGCGAACCCTGCCCGCTGAAACTGAGCGTCGACGTTCGATGTGAAGACAAAGTAGCCGCCGGGCATGGCCCTCCCCCAACGCTCGAGGATGGCGAACCCAGGATGCGGCTTGGTCTCGCGATACAGGTTGCGTCGATGGCCGTAGAACCCCCACGCGAACTGCGGGTCGCGGCGGAACCACGCCGGGTTGGCCATGCTCATGAACGAGACCCCAAGGTCTCGGTAGGGCGGGTACGCGTTCCAGAACCCCTCATTGCCGCGGAAGTCTGGAAGGCCGGAATCGACCCCCATGCCCGCGCCTGCGCACACCAGCAGCGCGTCCGCTTTGTCGATCGCTTTGGCTGCGCGCTCTACCCACGCGTCGTCGCTCGGGGTCGGCACGGCCACCACCGTAGCGCACTCTAGCCGCCGCGAGCGACTGCCAATGCACGCTCGCGCAGCTCATCACGGGCCGCGGCGATTCCATCGCGGGTTCGCTTCGTTTCGCGGGTTGGCGACGTGCCGACCCCGAAGTGTGGCGTGTGCCCATCGTGCGTGGTGATGCGCGTGCTCGTGAAACTGACGTTGGCGCCTCCAGGCGCGCGGAAGCTGGCACGGTTGCCGCCTCGGCCGGGTGTCTTGCTGCCGACGATCTCGCCCATGCGATGCGTCGTCACGTACTGCAGGACAGACTCGGCGGCGCTCGTTGTGCCCGGTCCGGCGATGAACACGGCGTTGCCCTTGATGCGCGGGGTTGCGGGTTGGATATCCCATGATTCGCGCTCCCACAGCACGCGGTCCAAGTCGGGAAGCGTGATCGTCGGCATCAGCATCCAGTTGGCGTTTTCGGGTGCGTCGAGCAGGTGCGCCAGGATCTCCCGGTTGTCGTTTGCGTCGAGCCGAAGGTCGAACACCACGCCCGGAGCGTTTGCGATCTCTGCGATTCGGGGCTCGATCGCCTGCCATGTCGCAGCGCCGAGATCGACGACCATCGTGCCGTCGGGGTAGGCCTCGATGGGGGGATGCTCAAACTCGTTGCGTGGCGGTGGTGTCCCCAACGCGACCGAGAGGGCGTGTTCGGTTGCAGCTGCCGCGGTCGAGGTGCGCTGGACGGTGACGGCAACCGTGGTGCCCACAGCACCCACCGCGATCCACCCTTGGCCCAGCACTGTGTTTTCGACGTACCAGGGCGTCCCCGCGACGCGCCAACGAGCAGCCGCTACCTTGTCGTCGACGGGCTCACCGTCGATGGAGACCACGACGTCTCCGCGCTGGAGTGTGGAACCCTTCGGCGCCCACGTGACGACGATCTTGTCGGCCACACGCTCGAGGCGCACGGGGAAGCGAACCGCCTCGGGCGCGCTATCGACCGTGACCGCCGCGTTTCCGTCTTGGGTGTTGGCCAGCATCCGGCCGAGGGTTTCTTGCAAGCCGGCGCCGCCGGGCATGGCGGCGGCGTTGGTCAGGGCTGTGGGCAACGCCTTGGCCCACCGAATGCGGTCGAGGTTGGGGGAAAAGTGCTGCAGTGCGTTCCAGGCCACGATCACCGCCGCGCGCCGTACCGCGAGATCCGTCGCATCATCGGGTACGCCGGACAAATCGGGGAGGGGGCCCTTGGCGGGGCTCAGCATCTTGCCCTCGCGCGAGAGCAACGCGATGGGAAAGTGGGCGACAAGACCCACGCTGATCGGGCGTGAGATCAGATCGTCGGGCTCGGCGAATCGCTCGAACAAGTCCTCGGTGATGGTCTTGTCCACCCCGTCCTTCCCCGGGATCACGGTCGCTCGCGCGGTTCGTTTGCTCGCGTGCCCGTTGGGGGGGAGCGAGTCGCCGAATCCGCGATGCTGCCAGGTCACCACCTCTAATCCCGCCCGGTCTGCGGGAAGCGCAGGGCGCTGCGGGCTCTCGCCGCGTGCGAGCACCTGAAGCCCGGGGGCCATCGGCGCGAAGATCGTGTTGAGCCGCTCCCGCAGTCCGTCGCGCGTGTCGACTTTGACGATCTCGCCCGCCCCCCAGACCGCGAACGCGTCCCAGTCGACCCGGGCGGCGGCATCCGACGCCGAAAAGTAGCGCACGTACCCGAACACCCGCGCGAACATCTGCAGCTCCTCGGCGTCGGTCGTGTTGGGCGGCGGGACGGGCTTCGAGGGCCTGTCGATCTTTGGCTTTGGATGCGCGGCAGCGTTGAGGTCGACGCCAGCGTCGGCGCTGACCTCGGTGCCGCCGCCGCAAGCGCTCAATGCGATCGCCAAGCCGATGGCTGAACTCTGACCTTTGATCGGCATGCTAGCTCGGGGCGATCATGCCCGACGCCAAGGCGCCGCGCAGGAAGGAGACCACGCTGGGGCGGACTTCGTCGGGCGTGGCGTCCGCCGCGTCCGCGTATGCACGCAGCACCGCTTGGCCGTTTGCGGGCTTGGAAAGCGCATCGACGATGACGGCCGCGGCATCGGAGAGGACCTGCGTATCCAAACCGGGGTCGGCCATGTGCAGCCGCAGCTCAACGCGGCCGTCGTCGAATGCCTGCCGTTGCTCGATGGCGGTGCCCGGGGGGAGGCGCAGCGGTGCGTTTAGCAGCGCCTCTTCATCGGCCGATGCGAGATCGACCGCTGCTTCGAGTGCGATCAGCCGTGTAGCGTTCAGCCCGTTGAGTGACCGTCGCTCCACCGCGATGGCCTTTGCTTGGGTTGCATCGCTGTCGCGTCGGAGGTCGACGAGCAGGTGCATTGCGGTACCGCCCAGGCTGCACAGGTGCTTGTAGTAGTGCTCCGCTGCAGTCGCGTAGGCGCTGTCCAGGCTTGGGTGCGCGACTGCGGCGTATCCGATCGCAGCCATCGCGGCATCATGCCCAGGCGTGGCGACGATCATGAGTCGGTGGCAGCCTTCGCCGAGGGTGTCGGCGACCCGCCGTGTCGCGACGGACGGTTCGTCGGGCGTCTCGTACAAGACAAGCGCGCGTCCCGAGTCCTTGAGGACCGCGGGGAGCTCGGAGAACAGTCGGAGGCTGAGCTCGTCGCCTCTCGGGCCACCATGCAGGTAGGTCGTTCCTGCGACCTCGGGTGGCTGAACGACAAAGGGAGGTTGGGCGACCACCAGGTCGAACTTGAGGCCGGCCGCCGGGGCCGTGAGATCGCCCGTGCGAAACTCGGCTTCGAGCTTGTTGAGCGCGGCGTTGAAGTTGCCGACCTGAGCGGCTCGCGGGTGCAGATCAACGCCCACCACGTTGGTGGCGCCCGCGGCAGCGGCAACCAGGGCCAACGAACCGGCGCCGCTCCCGACATCGAGCACGGCGCCGCCTGGGGTGGCTGGCATGGCTTGCGCGAGTTCCTGGGTGGTTGCGCCTGGGCCCATCACGGGATCGCCCTCGGCCTCCATGGGGTCCGAGGCGATCCAAAGCCCAACAAACGGAACGAGGCGAAACAGGCTCCGCCAGCTGTCCTCGTGTTGTTCGAGCATGCCCGCAGCGGCGAGCCCGTCGAGTGCAACGTCGCCTAGAGCGTCGCGTAAGCTCGCATCAGGGACGGTGTCGCTGTAGGCGAACAGGCGGGCGAGTAGATACCCGTGGCCGTCCTGGTCTCGGAGCCATGAGCGGACCACTGGCAGCCGGATGGGATCCAGCAACCTCGGGCCCACGGCCTCCGCCCGCGAGAGCAACGCGGTATCGAAGCCTGCTTCGGCAAGCGCCGCGCGCAGGGCAGTAATGGTCTCGGGACTCGCCTTGTCGAACTCGACCGCACTCATGCCTCGCTAGCGTACCGAGAGGTGCGGTCGTTCCCCAACGGTGCAACTCACGGGAGGAAAGGAGGAAATCCAATCCGAGGGGCGGGTTTCTGCAGGGGAAATCCAATCCGAGGGGCGGGTTTCTACAAGGAAATCCAATCGGAGGAGGAAATCCCAATCCGAGGGGCGGGTTTCTGCAACGTTTCCCGGGCGCGGTCGACCGGCCTAGCGATGACACAGCCACGTCTCGTTGTCCCCGGCGCTATGCAGTACATAACCTCGCGCGCCACGAATCGCAGTTTTCGATTCGTTCCCAACAAAAAGGTTCGTAAGGCGATTCACTTCGCGCTCGCTGTCGTCAGCGAGCGGTACCGCAAGGCCAATCGCCTGTTGTTGCACGAGTTCGTCTTTATGTCGAACCACTATCACCTGTTGTTGACCGACGTCGCTGGCTGCTACCCCAAGTTCATCGGCGAACTCAACATGCTCATCTCCCGCGAGCTCAACTCCATCCGTGGAATCAGCGGCACCAACTTCGAAGGGTACGACCAGCAGCAGATCGCCGATGACGAGCGCCTCATCGACCACTCCGTCTACACGGGGGCGAACCCCGTCGCCGCGTTCCTGGTCGCCACCGCCCGCGAGTGGCCCGGCGTGTCATCGGTTGGCATGCGGTACGGCAAGGCGCATGTCGTCAAGAAGCCAAAGCTCGGGATGTGGGCGGGCAAGGATGCTCACAAGGACCGTGCAGCCTCACGTCGCTCAGGCCGAGCAGCCTACGCGGGTCGCTCAAGGCTCCCCGAGACCGCCGAATTGGAGCTTGTACGGCCAAAGGTCCGGCTCGACCTGAGCGACACCGAACTCCGGGACCTGATCCTCCAGCGCCTCGCTGACCGTGAAGAAGAACTCGCCGTGCAGCGGGCGCGCGAGAAGATCGTAGTGAAAGGGCGGCAAGCTGTAGTGCAGGCCCACTACCTCTCGATGCCTCGCACAGAGGAGATGTTCGGCCGAACGCCAACCGTCTCGGCAAGCAGCTCCAAGGACCGCGTAACGCTGCTCGAGATCCGCAAGGCCTTCATTGAGGCCTACCGCGCCGCTCGCATCGCGTTCTGTGCAGGGGTGCGAGACGTCCTATTTCCGCGGGGCACATGGCAAATGCGATTCAGATCGGGCGTTCACTGCGAACCCTGCCCCGGCTGACACGCGGAAACAAATAGCGCCTTGCAGGAGGCGGGCGAAGGCCCGTCGATCCGCGCTGGTTGCAGGGGAGATTCGAGCTAAACGAACGTTCAAATCTGTCCCCGTCAGACACGGCGGGCCGTGCTGCGACCAGCTCTCGGCCCCGCTCCGTATCCAACGCGCTCGACCAACACGCTCCCCTCGGACCGGATTGCGGTCTCGTCGTTCCGCTACGCGCACCCCTCGGACTGGATTGCGGTCTTCGGACTGGGTTGCGCTGGATTGCGGACTGGATTGCGTCGTCGGACTGGATTGCGGTCCTGTTTCGTTCCGCTACGCGCACCCCTCGGACTGGATTGCGTCGGACTGGATTGCGGTCCTCGGACTGGATTGGACCGCTACGCGCACCCCTCGGACTGGATTGGATCTTGATTGGACCGCTACGCGCACCCCTCGGACTGGATTGGATCTCTTGATTGGACCGCTACGCGCACCCCTCGGACTGGATTGGATCTCGGACTGGATTGGATCTCGGACTGGATTGGATCGTCTGGTGCTACGCTCGGCATCACTCGAGGCGATGAGATTCGATGCGTGCTCTGATTCCGATTAGCGTTCTTAGCCTGTGCAGTTGCTTCAACCCCAGCGGAGGCGGCGACGAGGGAACGTCGAGTTCCACCGCGACGATCGGCCCAACCGAAAGCGGCGGCGCATCCACCCGCGGAGCGGCAACGCCCCAGGATACGGGGACGCCCACCACCAGTGCACAGACCAGCAGTCCCACGGAGACGGGCATGGTCGACGACACGAGCGGTGCGACCGACGCCACGAGTACCGACGGGTCTTCAACATCAGGCAACGATGACGCCTCGTCTTCCACAGGGGCTGTAGCGCCCGAGCGGGTCGTCATGTTCTCCTCGGCCCCGGTCACGGGCAATATCCTCGAACGCGGGATGCTCGCCAGCATTCGAGCGGGCGCGGACTCTCTGTGCGAGGACGCGCTGGCCAGCCACCCTGCGGTCGAGTGCACCAACACCCACGCCGTGCTGTCCATCAACGCGAACGACGAGGTCAGGGACATGCCGAGTAACTACTCGGTACCCGACGACCTCCCGGTCGAGGGCCCAACGGGAATCCTGGTCGACGACAACTTCGACGCGCTCCTGGACGGCAGCCTCATGAGTTCGCCACTCGATGCTGGCGTGATTCCGGCGGCGGGCAATATCTGGAGCGGCTCCAACAATATGGGCGAGATCCTGAACACCACGTGCAGCGGCTGGACGGTCACCCAGGGCATGGGCGCAGGAGGCTTTGGCTCCGCGGGGGACGGCACAAGCAACATGTCCTGGCTCGGCGCCATCAGTGCCAGCTGCGCCATGGAGCTTCCGCTCCTGTGCGTCTGCTGGTAACGCGCCGCCGACCTGCTCGACGGGGATCGGTACCCACCACAACGGCTAAGGCCGAAGCCCGGGAGCGGCACGGTGAGGGGGTCGCCAGCCTCCCCTCACGGGCCCGCAAAAATGAACCGCGTGCGCCCGGACTGAGGGGCAGGCGAGTCAGAACCCCAAAGCGGCGCACCTCGCGGCCCCATCCTTCAGCCTTTGAACGGCCCCGCGGGCGAAAATCGGAAGTTCTACCGATAGGCCAGTGGCACGGTCCCGCGTAACGTCGTGGAAGGGGTGAAGGTGCGTAGGGGGACCGATATGGGTACGAGAAGGTGGGCATTTGCGGCGGGCCTGGCGCTCGCTGGGGGCTGCTACAGCGGCTCGAGTGCAGGCCCGACCGCCGACGCCGATGATGGTGCCGAGGAGGGAGGCGGCTCGGACGACGGGACGGCCGACGGAGACGCCGGGTCCGACGACGGCGTGCCTGCGGGCTGTGAAGATGCCGCGCCCCCCCGGGCCGCGCTGCAGCGGATGGGCCAGCGTCAGTACGTCAACGCGCTGGAAGCTCTGTTTGGTGTTCCGACCATCGACGCCGTGCGCACCGCCGTCGATGCACTCCCCGCGACCAAGATTGGCTTGTTCTCCTCGGAGGTCCCTCCGGCAAGCTACGCCGAGGTCGCCGCGTATCTCGACATCGCAAGTCGACTCGCCCTCGTCTTGACGGCCGACGATGCGGGGCTGACCGCCCTTCGCCCATGTCTGACCGAGGTTGCTCCGGGCGCGGACGCGGCGACCGATGCATGCCTCAGCGAGTACATCGGTGAACTGGGCCCGCGAATCCTCCGCCGCCCGCTCACCGACGAAGACACCGCACGGCTGGCCGAGGACTACGCAGTCGGTGGCGAGCACAATGTGAACGAGGGGGTGGCGACCCTACTCATCGCCCTGCTGATCGACCCGGAGTTCCTCTACCTCGTGGAGACCCGCGGCGAGGAGCTCGAAGAGGGGGTCGTGGTGCTGACTCCCCACGAGACGGCGGCAAAGCTCGCGCGTGTGGTCTGGAACTCCGTCCCCGACGAGGAGCTCCTGGCGGTCGCGGATGCGGGCCTAGACGACACGCAGCTGGCCGAGCAACTCGGGCGCATGCTGGACGACGAGCGTGCCCGCGGAGCGATGGCGGAGTTTTACCGCGATTGGCTGCACCTGGGCGGCTTGCCGTTTCCATCCGAGGCCTTGTTCCCCGACCCCGACGAGCGGGCCGAGCTGCGCGACGCGATGGCGGAAGAGCTCGTCGACTTTGCGGCCGCCACGACCTTGGACCGCGAGGGCACGTACAGCGACCTGCTTCTCGACCGCGAGGCGTCGATCGAATCCGACGTGCTCGCCGATCTGTACGGTGTGTCGACGGGCTCCGACGTGATGCTCCCCGAGGGCGAGCGTGCCGGGATTCTGACGCGCGCGGGCTTTCTTGCGACGATCGAGATTCGCGGCTCGAACGCGGGACACCTGATCAAACGAGGGCATCGGCTGTCGTCGATGCTGTGCCGACCGCTGCCGCTGCCCGACCCCGCAAACTTCCCGCAGGATGATCCCGCGGACCCGGCCAGCAACCCGGACTCGGGAATCCGTGAGCGCTTCAACGCAGCGACGACCGAGGCTGTGTGCGCGGCGTGTCACGTTCAGCTGGACTCGCTCGGCGCCCCGCTCGGGCACTACGGAAGCAGCGGCGAGTGGATCGACGAGGAGACGATCGAGCTGTCTCCCGGAGACACGGTCGCGCTGCCGCTCAACACCGTCAGCGAGGTCGCATTCGACGGCGAGGCCATCGAGATTACCGATGGCTTGGCGTTCTCCGCCGCGATGGCTGAGAGTCGAATCGCTGCGGGCTGCTTTGCCCAGCAGCTGACCCGAAACATCGTGGCTCGGCCGCTCGAACCTGGGGACGCCTGCATGGTCGCGTTTGCCAGCGACGCGCTCGCGCCACAAGAGGGCGAGCCACAGAGCATTCGTGAGGCCATCGTCCGGCTTGTGATGTCGGAGCATTTCCGGAGGAACTCGGTCCAATGAAAACCCCACGACAGATCGGGCGGCGACACTTCTTGATGGGGGTCGGCGGCACCGCGCTGGCGATTCCTGCGCTGACCTCGTTGATGCCCAAGCACGAGGCTCACGCGGGCGGACTTGGGGCACCGTCGCGCAACTTCATCTCCTGGCGCATCACCAACGGGATGTTTGGACACCAGTGGTTCCCGAGCGATGCGGCGGTGACGGCGGGAGGCGGCCTGGCGCTCATGGAGCCCAACGTCCGCGAGATGATGCTCGCCGATCTGCCCGGCGATATCTCGCCGATTCTCGACCAGCGCTTCGACCCGTTTCGCGAAAAGATGACGTTGCTGCGGCACGTCGACCGCCTGGATCAAGCCGATCACAACGCAGGCAACGGGTTGTTTGGGTGGAGCAACGATGATGCCGAGGGCATGGTCGGGCTCCCTCCCTCGATAGATCAGCTCATCGCGGCGAAGCTCGGTCCCGCCAACGTGCCGCTCAACCTCGGTGTGCGATGGTCGTCGGTTGGCGCGTCGTGCTCGATGTCGGTCACCGCCCAGGGCAATGTCGTTCAGGCGCCTGGCCTCTATCCAGAGCAGGCCTTCTCGCAGCTGTTTGTGGGCTTGGACGTCGACGACCTGACAGCAGAGCGTCTTCGTGCGCAGCGCTTGACGTTGGTGGAACGATCGCTGCAGCACTACAACGAGGTCCGCAACAATCCGCGGTTGTCCACGACCGACAAAGACCTGCTCGATGAGCACGTTGCTCAGATGCAGCAGGTCGAGCAGCTCCTCGCCTCGCCCGCTATCGAGTGCACGCCGCCCGACGACCCCGGGAGCGTGTCGATGAGCCCAGAGACGGTGAACGCCGCCGCTCAGCTGCAAGTCGATATTGCCGTCGCCGCTCTGCGCTGCGGCATCACGCACGTGGTCAACTTCTACCTCGACCCCGATGTCCTGATGACGGAGTCGCTGCACGGCGTCTCGGGTGGGCATCATGGTGCCTCGCACGACACCGAAGCTGGTTCGGTGGAGAGCATCCTCAATGCGCATGCGTGGCACATGACGTACCTGTCGGACTTTTTGACCAAGCTCGACGAGACGGTCAACCCTCTGGACGGCACCACGTTGCTCGACGACTCGCTGGTGTTCGTCAATAACGAGATCGGCAACCAGAGCGGGCAGGCGGGCAACGACCCCACCAACCTCGACGTCAATCACATCGGAATCGACACGCAGGTCATGTTGGTTGGCTCGTGCGGGGGAAACCTGCGCACGGGGATGTTCATGGACTACCGCACCGACTTCACGCGCAATCGGTGGTCGCAATACATCGGCACCAGCTACAACTGGGCGTTGGTCACCTGCATGATGGCGATGGGGCTCGAGCCCGACGATTGGGAGGTGGACGGCGAGGCTGGCTACGGTGACATGCGCGGGGCCCAGTACGACATGACCCCGCTGGACAAGGTGGTCATGGGCGATCTCCGCTCGTATCTGCCCCGGCTGCAGGCGTAACAACTGCGCGCTGCGCCTGCGGTGAGCGCATTCGAGCGGAAAAAAACAGCGGAAGCGTGCGGGTGCCCTGCGCGCGCTGTGTGTCCGAGCTAGCATCCCTGCATGCGCGTATGGGCTTGTCTCTTGTTTGCGGTCGCGGCGACGGGTTGTGGCGACGACACGGTTGGTGATGGATCCGATGGTTCGACGACGGGTCCGACATCGACGACGGGTGGCGTGACCCCTCCAGGCCCAACGAGCTCCGCAAGCACGGGAGAACCTACGGACAACATGTCCGGAACATCCACGGGCGTGGCCGACGACACCGCGGGCACCGCCGAATCCGGAACGAGCCGCGGCTCCGGCTCATCGGGCGGCGGCTCGTCATCCGATGATGGCGGTTCGTCGTCATCGGGTGGCGGCTCCTCGTCCGACGACGGCGGTTCGTCGTCATCCGAGGGCGGCTCTTCGTCCGATGATGGTGGCTCGTCGTCGTCCGATGATGGTGGCTCGTCGTCGTCCGATGGCGGGTTGATGCCTGGGGAGTGCAACGAGCAGATGGGCGTCGACTGCGGGATTGGGCAGTACTGCGACTACCCCGACGATCTTTGCGGCACGGGTGCCAACGGTACTTGCATGGCCTCCCCGATGTTTTGCCCGCTGATCTTTGATCCGCAGTGCGGGTGCGACGGGGTCACCCACGGCAACTCTTGCGAGGCTGCCGGGGCTGGGACCGACGTGGACTATCCCGGCGCCTGCTGAGAGCCACCCGCGATGGCCGGGCATTGGCACCTCGCGGCGTTGGGTGCAGTCCCGGCGTTGCTCGCGATGGGGTACTTCGACTACCTGGACGCCAAGCGTCCGGAGCCGCGGCGTACCCTGCGTCTGGTTGCGCTCGGCGGAGGTCTCGCGGCGATCCCCGTGCTGGTGTTCGGCCATGTCGTCCAGTCGCTCGTGCCGCACCTGACGATGGGCAGCGGCTATGCCGGGGCCGCGTTTGTCTCGTTTGTGGTCGCGGCATTTCCCGAAGAGGCCGGAAAACTCGCGAGCATGCTCGCTGTCGCGTGGCGCCGACCCGAGTTCGACGAGCGCATGGACGGCATCGTGTACGGGGCGCGGGCCGGACTTGGCTTCGCGCTCGTCGAGAACGTGGCCTATCTGTGGATGATGCCGTCCAACCTCGGGGAGTACTTCGCGCTGTTTGTCGGCCGCGCGGTGCTGTCGGTACCCGGCCACGCCACGTGGGGCGGCATCTTGGGCTACTACGCGGCGCGGCGGCGCTTTGATGGCGCAGGCCCCGGAATGTGGGGCGGCTACTTACTCGCCGTGGCGCTGCACGGCACGTACGACGTCGCGCTGTTCAGCGCCCCGCTCGCGTTTGCAGACGGCCACCGCTGGCTGGGCCTGGGCATCGCGGGCATTCCGTTTGGGGCGTATGCCATCCCCGGGTTGATCATTGTCCTCGGTGGCGTGGCGCTGCGTCACCTCGCTCGACGTGCGATCGCCGATGACGATCGCGCCGAGCGCGAGGCGGGCTGACGCAGGCCGGGCTGGGCCCTACAGGTGAGGCAGTGGGATGCCGCCGACGCCCAGGTCGAGCTCGTACTGCTGGTCTCCGCCAATGTCCATCACGTACAGCCGCTGAGAGTCCCAGCCACCCGCGCCGGATCCGAAGTGCATGTTCGGGATCCAGCCCGTCGGCAGATCGACCACCAGCTCGTGGTCCAATCCGTCGACCTTGTAGACAATCCCCGGGCCGAAGTCGGTGACGTAAACGTTGTCGCATGCATCCACAATGACGCCGTCCAGGCCGCCGGTTCCGATGTCACTTGCGAACAGATCGACCTCGCCGCTGGCGATGTTGATGCGGTGCACGGTGCCGCCACCAAAGCTGCCGACGTAGAGGTTCTCGTAGGTGTAGTCGAACGCAAGACCGTTGGGGCTGTTGAGCCCGTCGGCCATGACGACGACGTCGAGCGTCTGCGGGTCGATCCGAACGACCCGCGCCCCGCTGTTCTCGGCGACGTAGACGTAGTCGTCCATGTCGACCGTCAGGCCGTTTGGATAGGAGAGACCGCTGGCGAGTACCTGGGTGCCACCATCACCGAAGACCCGCGTCACCTGGCTGCTGGCGTTGAAGACAACGTCTCCGTTGGAGAGCATCGCGGTGCCCGAAGCAAAGCCTGCGCCGACCCCAGGGAATAGCAGCGTGGAGGCGTTGCCGTAGGTCGCGTGCACCAGGTTGCCGTTGTCGAGGTTGACGAGGTAGCCATCGGCGTCGAGGACAAAATCCTCGGACGAGCTCGGACCGCTGACCGTCTGGTACCCGATGGGCAGGGGGACGAGGTTGTCGCAGTCGGCGGGCTCTCCGGTGGAGCCCTCGTCAGAGTCACCGTCTTCGGAGGAGTCGCCGTCGTCGGAGCTTCCGGTGCCACCCGTGTCGGTGTCACCCGTGTCGGTTCCACCCGTGTCGCCCGTGGCGGCCGTGGGGGTGTCGTCGTCGCTGCCGGTCGTGCCGTCCGCACCGCTTGTGTTGGGTGCAGTTGGGGTCGGCGCATCGTCGGCGCTCACGGACCCCACGGTGTCGTCGGTTGCGCCGCTGGTCGAAGACCCTCCGTCGCCGCCCGCGTCATCACCACATGCACTTAGCGCAAACCCCGCGCTGGCCGCGAGTAGGATGAAGCAAGACTTGGTTCGGGATCGCAGATTAGCGGGCATGGGTTTAGTTCCTACAAACCAGTGCATGGTGCCGCTGGGCCCAGGCTTCATTGCGTTCCGGCTTTTCGTCCAAAATGCGTCAGCGGACAGCGCCTGGCACGTACCAGGGGAAACTATTGTGCCTGGAGAACGCGTTGACAGCGAGGCTCACCGATGGGTCCAGGGCCTCCAGCGCGTGCCACCACCCCACGGGAATGAACAGTGCTTCGCCCGGGGCCAGGTCGAGCTCAACGAGCGAAGCGCGGTCGCGCGCCGCTTCCCAGGACAGCCCGCTGTACAGCCCGCGGGTCTGTGCCGCAAAGACCGGGTCCCAAGGTGCGGCGAGCGCGATGCGTTTTCGGCCGACAACCTGGCAGAACAGGATGTTGGAGGTGTCGTGGTGCAGTGGCGTGACGGTCCCTGCAGGGCCCACCCACAGCGCGGACCCATGGGCCAATCGGCTGGTGGAAAACCACCCTGGGGGGAGCTTTACGTCGTCCCACAGCGCCCGAAGCTCGCGGCGTGCCGTGTTGCGGTTGTTTGCGATGAGGTAGAGGTCGTTGGTCGTGCCCGCGGCGACGACGCGATCGATGTACTCGCCGAGTGAAAGGGTGACCCGGTGGGCCTCCCAGTTCTCATCGGGGTGCGGCGCTCCATCGCGCCCCGTGCACGCGTCGACCTCGACCGTGCCGAACCGCTCTCGAAGAGCATCGAGTGACCAACGCTTGTCCTTGAACGCGGGCCACGACGGCACGATATCGGTGAAAATGACGGGCGTGGATGTCTCCCAGTACGCTTTGAAGAACGTCTCCGCGTCGGGGTGAGGAATCCGCTCGATGACGCTGGCAGCGGGGCGGACCGCGGCCACAAGGCGCAGCGTCATCGCGTTTTGATCGGCGCGACGACGTTGTTTGCGCGCCTGCGCAAGTCCTGGCGAGCTACGCACCGCCGCTATCGTGGCCAGGGCGAGTCTGGGCGGGACATCATTGCTCGTCAGCGCTTCGAGGAGGTCTTGTTGGGTGACCCCGCGCAAAAGGTTCTCGGCGATCCATGCCTTCCACGCGTCGGCGACCCGCGCTCGTGCGCGGTAGCGCGGGGGACGACGCCGATGGGTTGCCCGCGCCACCGTTAGCCGCCGTTCGCAGTGGATGGCTTCGCCGTGGCGGCCATCGCTTCGAGCGCGCCGATCAATGCCGCACACGGTGGTGGCGCGCCACGCTTGCGAAGGCTCGCCAGTAGGTCAGCCGGGCGTGCTCCGAACTGCCCGAGCTGGGCTTCGGTGAGGCCGAATTTTTGCGTCGCACGAAGTGCCGCCGACTGCAGGATGATCTCCTTCGCGGTGCCCTCCGCGACGACTTCGTTGTATGCGCTGCATATCGCAACGGCCGTCTTGTCGGTGCTCTTACGCGGGGCGGCTCGCTTGTCGTTCTTCCACCCCGTGAGCACGTCGGTGCACACGTGCGTGGCAGGTTTGTCGCGCAGGTCGTGGTTACAGGTCACAACCCAGACCGAGCTCGGCGAGAGCATCGCGGTTCCGATCGCGCCACGGTTTTTGTCTTCGTTGTCGACCAGCGCCCACTGGCATCGATCGTCCTCGCCGACCTTCACCATGCCCGCGCGCTGCAGCGTGGTGTTGGTCGCGCCCGCCAGCCCTGCAGCGGTCTTCTTGCACCCGGCTGCGTCGGCAACCTCGGCCGCGGCATCTCCCGCGTGGGCAAACGCGATGCTCGCGATGAACCAGTCCGGGCCCGCGCGCTTCTTTGCCGTGAACGCGAATCCGCCAGGTCCGGCCGCCGCCAAGACCTGGCCGTCGACCACCTGGGTGTAGCCCTCGGGGACGGGCACGGAGAAGTCGGCTCCCTTGGCGCGGTATTCTTCGCCTTTGGCCTCGACGGCCTTGCGTTCGACCGCCTGTTTTACGTTCGCGGCCTTTTGCGCCTCGCGCCGCGACTCGAGGTCTTTTGAGTCGCACGCTGAGAACGCTGCGACGGCGGCGACCGAGAACCAGGCATTGCGACGGGCGTGGTGTAGGAGGCGTGTCGCGGTGCTCAAGACCGGATCATACCGAAGTTGAGGATCGAGCTGAAGGCGACTGAAACTGAGGAGAACGGGTGGCCCCGCGCGAAAGAGCAGCGATGTTGGCAGCTTGGGGCTCATCGTTATGCGAGTGGCCGCAGCTGCCTCCTGCAGTAACACTGAGGTCAGGGTCGTCGACGGACGCGAGAGAGGCAACGAGGCCTACTCCCAGCCCGTGTCAGCCCATGATCGATACGCCCGCCGAGTATTCCGAGGCTGTTCACGCCGAGCAGGTGCGGCTGTCGTACAGCCAGACCACGACAAACGCCGTCGGTGGTGCGCTGGCCGGCGGCGTGTTGAGCTGGGTCTTTTGGCCAGTGCTCGCGTCCGGGCATCTCATCGCTTGGCTCGCGTGTCTGTGGGTTACCTATGGCATGAAATACGTCTCCGGGGTCCTCTACAAGAGGCGGCAAGGGGACCACCCGACCCAGTTTTGGAGTCGGATTTTTGTCGGCTTGAACTTTGCGACCGGGGCCGTTTGGGGGGTGGCGTGGCTCACCTTCATCCCCGTCGGCGATCCGACGTACACCGTCATCGTTGCGGCATGGATGATGGGGTTGGCATCCGTCACCGCCACGGGCTACGCGGCACATCTGGCGTCGTCGTCGTCCATCACAATCCCGCTTCTGCTGCCCGGCATCGTCCAGATGTTCATCATCGGTAGTCGCGTGAGTGTCGGCGTCGGGATCGGAGCTTGCGTCGGATCTGCCGCGTTGTTCAGCGTTTGGATCCGCGTCCACAAGGCCATGGTTGAGGCCATCGGCTTGAACCTGGTTCTCGAATCCGAGATCGCGCGACGCAAGACCGTTGAGAAGCGACTTCACGCGCTCTCGATTGAGGACCGCCTCACGGGGCTGGCGAACCGCCGTCGATTCGACGAAGTCCTCGACATCGCGCTGCGACGCGCACGACGAGAGGAGCAACCCGTTTCCTTGATCATGATCGACGTCGATTACTTCAAGGCGTTCAACGATCGCTACGGGCATGTGGCGGGCGACGAGTGTCTCAAGATGGTTGCCCAGGCGGTCGATGCGGCCGTGAAGCGGCCTGCCGATCTCGCCGCGCGCTACGGCGGCGAGGAGTTCGCGGTTGTACTCCCCAGCACCGATCTGGAGGGAGCCGTCGGGGTCGCCGAGGAGATTCGGGCGAGGGTCTGCGCGCTACGGATTCCCCATGCTGGCTCGGGCGTTGCCGACACAGACTTCGTGACCCTGAGCGCGGGCGTGGCCGTCACGTCGCAGGCAGACGTCACTCACCCTGAGGAGCTTATCCAGAGCGCCGATGCGTTGCTGTACCAGGCCAAGGGCGAAGGCCGAAATCGCGTGGCGCGGGATCACTTCGTTCGTATCCTAGAATCGACCCGAAACGGCGATTCCGTTGGCGGCCGGTGTCACTGACACCTGCCGCTTCGCACGAGAGCCGCGGCGACTGGCGTGCACGGCCACCCCCGTCACAGTCGTGGCTAGACCAACAAGCTGCCCGAGGCTGAGGCCGCTGGCGACGATGGCCATGCCCAGATCCGCATCAGGCCCCGCCGCATACCAGGCTGGGCCGACCACTGGGACCAGCATCTTGTTGCGAATGCTTCGGCCCAATCGGTCGTCTCTGGATTCGGCGATCGACACCCCGATGGTCGCCGAGATGATGTAGCTGGCCGCGAACACGGCCGCGCCGCTGGCGATGAAGGGCACAGCCTTCTTGTCGATTCGGCGGCGCTCGTTCCAGGGCGTGATCTCGCGGCCGTACGCCCACATGCCGAGCCCTGGGGCGACCACCGCCGCAGACAACTGAAGCGCCGCCAGAGAACACTTGAAATCGCCGCAACGGCGTTGGGTTACCGGAATCGCGATGAGCGTACCGGCCATCGCGAGCCCGCCCGTGGTCATCGCTGCGATTCCAACGTGCTTGAACGTCCGGCCGCGACGGGCGTCGCGCTCTTGGCCTTCGCCCAGCTTCTTGCCTGCGGACGCAGCAAGCGCGGTTGCTCCCACCATCGCCATGCCGCCGAGTGTGGTCAGGCCGACTCTGCCCGAGGCCCCAGGGTCGTCGTTGAGGCCGACACCCAGCCATTGCATGCCCGCGCCCGCACCAAATGCGACCGCACCACCGAGCGCTATCTTCGCGCCCTTGTTGGCCGATGGGGGCGGCGTTGTCGGGGACCCAGTGAGTGCAAGTGCAAAAGCAAGACCAAGAGCGAGCATGGGATCGGAACCTCAGCGATGGGGTAGTGCGTTTGGCTGACGCAGCGATCACGGATTGTGCGATTTGACGGGTGAGGCGGCTTGGGGGTTGGATTCGGCGTGTCCTGCGACGTTATCAATCCTCGTCGCCGAACCACAACACGCCAACACGGTGGTCGTCAGCGGCGAACAATCCGACCTCGTAGCTGTGTCCAAGCAAATGTCTTCCGGTGGACAGCCACCGATTGCGTGCGGGCTCGATCTCATACGTGTAGGTCGAGTACAGGCGTGGGCTGTCAAAAAAAGCTTCGAACCGTCGCGCTGTTTTCAGCGCCTCCGCGGGAGTGCGTCTGCTCGGGCCCCAGGCCGGACCGCAAAACATCTGCGCCATGACCTGCCGCGCCGTCTGAAGATCAAGGTCGCGAACGAAGGTGGGATCGAGATCGATCGCCAGGTGCGCTCGCAGGTACCTCGCAAGTCGTGCTCGATCGTCGTTGCCCACCCCCGCAGATGGACTCTCTGACACTTCACAAAGCGCGGTCCCGTCGGCGTCGTTGAGGTAGCCCGCCAGCTCGATCCGTAGCGCCCCTGGGGTGGGACGAGCTTGAGGCGGCATGCTGCGATGGTAGCGCGGTACGGCAAGCGCACACGGCTGACCGTCGATCTTGGGTCGCAGCCATGCAGGTCGTGGGCGGCTGAGCGATGAGCACTCCTCGCGGGCCGTGCCGCGGTTTGTGCCAACCGAAACGAGCCGCCGCGGGGTGGCGCGCGACTCCCGCTTGGACGCAGGGCGCGGTGTTGGCTCTTGACGGCGACGCGCGGCGATTCGTAGGGTTCTGGGCATCGTCGTCGATCCCCCCGTTGTGCGCCGAACACTTCTCTTCTTGAATTCGCACCGCGCCAAGTCCGGCACCCTCGACGGGCAGGCACTCGATCGCGATTACGTCCTGCTCGCCAAGTTCTTTGGCTGTGGTCCCATTGACCGGACGCAGACCCTCAAAATCGGTGTCGAGTACGGGATTTACAACCCGATTCCCGAAGCGCGGACAGACGCCACGTTCGCTGAGATCTGCCGGGCGGTTGCGGCCGATCTCGCGGCCGAAGCGATCGTCGATGACGTGCCGATTCAGGTCGCGTGGTCCGGCGGAATCGACTCGACCGTTGCTTTGATCGCGTTGACCGACGCGCTGCGCGAACGCAACGAACTCGAGCGCCTGCAGGTGCTCACCTCGATCAACTCGATGACCGAGTACCCCTGGTTCTTCGAGCATCACGTGATGAACAAGCTGCGAACGCGGCCGTTCGGCGGCGCGTTGCCCTTGGCGCTGAGCGAGGACGCCATCACCGTCACGGGTGAGCACGGGGACCAGTTGTTTGGAAGCGATCACCTGGTGTCGCTGGTCAAAGGTGGCATCGCGCAGCTTCCGTGGGAACACGTGGTGCCGTCGTACATCGCGGGCAAGCTCGGGAGTGAGGAGAAGGTCGACCGAGTGATGCGCTACCTCGAGCCGCAGATCGCCGCGGCCCCAGTGCCGATCAAGACTGCGTTCGACTACATCTGGTGGTGTAACTTCTCGCTCAAGTGGCAGCAGGTCGCCTTGCGGGTGCCCGCCTTCCGACGCGGTGCGGTCGGAGAACTCGTGCGGCGCAACAAGCCCTTCTTCGGTGACGCCCGCTTTCAAGCGTGGTCGCTGTCCAATTCGCAGATTCGCAGAGTCACCGATTGGCGGGCCTACAAGCTCGAAGCCAAGAAAGTGATCTTGGATGCCACGGGCGACTTCGACTACTTCACCAACAAAGAAAAGGAGCCGTCGCTCAAACACGTGCTTATCGATAGGGTCAAGCAAGGCGACACTCGCTATCGCGTGCACATGTACGAGGACTACGAAGTCCACGTCGAGGAGTTCGTCAAGCAGCGATGAGCAGGGTGATCTCCCGTCCGACAGGTTTTGTGGTCGAGGATTACGCCCCCGCGTTTGCGATCGACTTTCGCAGTCCTGCCGACACGACCGATCTCGATGGCGTCCGCGAGAGCGCCGACCTCGATTCTTGGCAAGGCCTGCCGTTCGACGCGTTGATGCAGCGCGCGGACGAAACATGCCGCAAGCTGCAGGTCTCTGACGCCGACGGCGATTTCATCGAGAGTATTCAGCGGTTCGGGGGACACGACGAGCTGCGCCGCAGCCTCGCAGCGACCGCGCAGACGCTCGCCGATACGGTCGGCGATGCCAGTCCGCTCGAGCAGGTTCGGGCGGTCCTGTTGGCCACAGGCGTCGTGAGACGGGCGGAGCACTTCGCGGTGTCTTTGTGCTGTCACGATCCACAAGGCTCGACCGAGCTGCCCGCAGACGGGACGCACTTCGGATACGCGCTGGACGGCGAGCCTCTGGAGCTGTTGCTGCCGGACGGTCGCCGCTACGCGATCCACCCCGGGACGTACTTGTGCGTGCCCGGGTCCGCCGTGGTGACTGGGCGCGGTCGCATGATGATCACTACCCGTCATGGCTACCGCGGCCTGTTCAGCATCGGCGGCGCCGTGGAGCCGTGGGGGCGCCTACAGTACATCGACGGTTGCACCGACACGGTGCTTGTACCCCCCGTGCGGCAGGGCGACCCGTGCCTGAACGCGCTGTACTTCCCGCCAAGAACCAAGCAGACGTTACACGTGCACCCGTCGTTGCGCGCGGGGGTCGTCATCGCCGGCCGCGGCACGTGCAAGACGCCAACGGGCGACCACCCGTTGGAGCCCGGCAAGGTCTTCTTCCTGCCGCCAGAGACATGGCACGCATTTCATACCGATGCCGCCGAGGGCAACGAGCGGGCTGCGCTGACGGTGCTCGCGTTTCACCCCGACAGCGACTCCGGACCAACGGATGAGGAGCACCCGATGCTCAATCGGACGTATTTTCGCTTCTTCCATCGGTTGCGATCGGTACAGCGCCGGAAGCACGCGTGATCGACCGGCGCGTCTTCGTCGTGACCTCCCCGGGGTACACGGCGACCAAGTGGCTGGCGTGGGCGTTGGACCGCGACCCGCGAGTGTCGTGTACGCATTCTAGCGGCGCGCCCGCATCACGGGACGAATACTCCGCCTCGCACCTCTGTGCGCTGGCGACCGAGAAGTTCAATAGCCGCGATGCCGTTCCCCTGCGCGATGTGTTTGCACGGTGGCAGCGACAAGCGCCAGCCACCGCGGCGGTGGTGGGCAACGTTCACGGCTACAACCTCACCGCGCTACGCCGTAACGAGCGAGAGCACGGCGTGGCGCCACCGTACGCCGCGGTCAACCTGGTGCGCCACCCGATCCCCTGGCTCGAGTCCGGAGCGCAGCAACTGGGTCGTATGGTCCGCGGGACTGCGGTCATCGCCAAACGACTGCGGGGTCATGCCGCGTCACACCGAGCGCTGTACCGAGAGCTGAGGGCACCGAGTTTTCCGTGGCACGACGACCTTGCCTTTTGTTACCTGTGCGGACGGCTGCCACGGTTGGTCGCCGAGGCCAGCGACGCTGGCATCGAACACGTGCAGATGGAGTCCTTGACCGCGCGGCCGCAGGTTCTGCGAGCGACATTTGAGCGACTGACGGGACTCCCCCTGCGTGAGACGTGGGCCGCGGAGGTCCTGCGCGAGGACACGGTGCATCAGCATCGCACGCAAGCGCTGACCGTCGAGGCCCAGCACGCCGCGTGGCCGCCTTGGCGACGGCGGGTGTTCGACCACTGGGCGCAGCGCAGCGGACTTGCAGCCGCCTACGAGGGGCTCGGGTATCGGATGCAGACCGGCCCGCGTCAACAACGGCGCCCTCCAGCCGCAACAGCACCGCTGGGTCCAGTCCCGCGGGTGGCCACCAACCCGACCGTGGACATAGGCATGTCGATGGTCTCGGCATGGCGAGTCCCCTGGTCGATGACCTTGGGTGGAGGCCTTCGCAGCGCGCTGCGTCAGGTTCGCGAGCGCTGGCACGGCGGTGCGTTGCGCGATGTAC
>Ga0316189_10000511_pt1 | contig 39062 bp, 38 predicted proteins | sample LowCovwburrow_MG_FD_204930 | JGI IMG/M metagenome (GOLD analysis project Ga0316189, IMG submission 204930) | Coastal sediment microbial communities from Maine, United States - Lowes Cove worm burrow | ecosystem: Environmental > Aquatic > Marine > Coastal > Sediment | place: USA: Maine...
GCGGAACCGCCCATGCGATACACCTGTGGCACGCATGGCTCTCGAGCGGTACGCTCATGGCGGAGGAGCCATGAGCGAGGAGTTCATCAGCCTCGATTGTGCGGTTCCGATCTGGGATCGCTTTCATCTTGCTCGTCCGCTCGTCATCATCGGGACCGTGGATCTTGACGGCGCTGTGGATCTCGCCCCCAAACACATGGCCGGACCGGTTTCGTGGGAGAACCTCTTCGGTTTCGTGTGTTCCGAGAGGCACGCCACATATCGGAATGCGGTGCGCACCGGCGAATTCACTGTGTCGTATCCAACACCGGATCAGGTCGTCACGACCAGCCTCACGGCTGCGCCGCGCTCAGCCGACGACTCGAAGCCAAGCCTCCGCGCCGTCGCAACCGAGCCGGCCAAAGTCGTCGGCGGCGCCTTGATCTCCGGTGCAAGGATCCATCTCGAGTGCGAGCTCGAACGTACCGTCGAGGACCTTGGTCCGAACAGCCTCGTCATCGGCCGCATCGTCGCAGCGGCCGTCGCGGAAGCCGCCGTGCGATTCCTCGACCGGGAAGACTGGCACACGATCACCGAGGCGCCGATCCTGGTCTACCTGCCCCCGAATCGATATGCGACCATCGACGAGAGTCGGAGCTTCCCGTTCCCTGCCGGCTGGTCGAGGTAGGCCATGCCCCCCACCGCAGCGCCTGAGGAGATTCTCGACCACCTCACGGCACGCGAGGATGAACTCATCGACCTCTGCGGCGAGCTGGTATCGATCGAGAGCCCGTCGCCGGACGCGCGTGCTACCAGGAGCGTTCTCGAGCGGCTGACGCCCGAACTCGATGGCCTCGGCTACCGGTATCGCATGTCCGAGCCCGCCAACTCAGGTGGATTCCTGTACGCGAGGCCGAGCGATCGACCTCGGCACGCACCGGCCCAGCTTCTCCTCGGACACGTCGACACCGTCTGGCCGCTCGGAACACTCGGAGCACGTCCGTGGAGCATCGATGATGGCGTCGCCCGCGGACCCGGCGCATTCGACATGAAGGCCGGCGTCGTCCAAATCCTGTTCGCCATCAGCGCCCTCCAGAACCTCGAACTCGACCCCCCAGCAACACCGGTAGTCCTCATCAACACCGATGAGGAGATCGGCAGCCGGGAGAGCACGTCGGCCATCGACCGGCTGAGCAAGGTGGCGTCACGAGCCTTCGTCTGTGAACCGGGTCTCGGGCCATCGGGAGCGATGAAGACGGCCCGCAAGGGACTCGCGAAGTACACCGTGACGGTTCACGGGCGAGCGGCCCATGCAGGCTTGGATCCCGAGGCCGGCGCCAGCGCGATCCTCGAACTCTCCTCCGTCATCCAGCGTCTGTTCGATCTCACCGACCGCGAGCGCGACGTCACCGTCAACGTGGGAACAATCGAAGGGGGTATCCAGGCAAACGTGGTTGCACCACGCAGCCAGGCGGTTGTCGACGTCCGTGTGCTGACCACGGAGGATGCCGAGAGCGTTGACGCGGCCATCCGCGCGTTGGAGCCGGTCACACCCGGAACATCGATCACCGTCACCGGCGGATTTGGGCGACCGCCGATGGTCCGGTCCGAACGCAATGCTGCTCTCTTCGAGCGGGCCCGAAGCATCGGAACGCAGCTCGGCATGGATCTCCGAGAAGTCACCGCCGGAGGCGGATCCGACGGCAACACGACCAGCCAGCACACGGCAACGCTCGACGGGCTCGGGATCATCGGCGACGGCGCGCATGCCCCCGGCGAGCGGATCAACCTCCGCACCTTCGCTCCGCGAACCGCGCTGCTCGCGGCGCTGATGATGGAACCGGTCGACGAGACAACGGGGAGGGAATCTTGATCAAGTACTTCTTCTCTTCACTCACGCGGATCTCAAACCTCGCAGAGGAGGCGTTCACCGTCGAGCCGCGGGATCGCAGTGGTTGGGCCACCGGCGACTACGTCGTCGGCGAGGTCGTCGGACGAGCCGGAGAGCTGTCGCGGGTTGAGCTCCGGAGCGGCCGGATGATCGAGGTCGTCGAAGGGGACCTCGTCGTCGGCGCCTGGGGTAGTCGGAGGGCAACGCTCGAGGCCGTCGGCGATTGGCGGGACATCACCGACGACGGCACGTTTCACGCCATGACGGCGGCCGGCCTCTTCGGCCGGGTCACATCGCTCGCCCCGCTGATGCCGCCGATCATGCGGCTCAACTATGTCGGTCATGTGACGCGAACCGGGCAGAAGATGACGATGGACGACTTCCTGCCTCCGATTCCCAATGTCCCATACGAGGCCCCGACGCTTCTCATCATCGGGACGTCGATGTCGGCGGGCAAGACAACGGCCGCCAAGCGAATCATCCGCCACCTGAAAGGGATCGGGCTCCACATCGTGGGGACCAAACTCACCGGCGCAGGTCGCTACCGCGATGTCCTCGCGATGTGGGATGCCGGCGCCGACGACGTGTTCGACTTCGTCGATGTTGGGCTGCCGTCAACGATCGTCGAGCCGGAAGAGTATCGATTGCGATTGCGCGACCTGCTCTCGCTGGTCGCGGCCCGCAAACCGGACATCGTTGTCGCCGAGGCCGGAGCGTCGCCGCTCGAACCGTACAACGGGGAGGTCGTCCTGGAGGAGCTCGGGGAGAACGTGCGATGCACCGTGCTGTGCGCGTCGGATCCCTACGCGGTCTCCGGCGTCATCGCCGGGTTCGGATACGAGCCGGATGTGGTCGCCGGGATCGCCACGAATACCACCGCATCCGTCGAACTGGTCCGCAAGCTGACGGGCCACGAGGGCTTCTCGTTCATGATCGCCGAGGAGTCGGACGACGCGTTCGACGTGATCCGCGCCCGCTTCGGCGTCTGATGCTGCGAACCCAGGGTTCTCCACCTCGTATATGACGCCGTGAGCCCAGAGAACGGACTGGCGTTCAGGTCATCCACTACCGTTCTCCCCATGGCTGACTTCTATCTCGGTGGACCTGTTGACCCCCTGACGGGGAAGCGCCTCGAATCGCAGACAACGCACTACGAGGCCGAGGACCTCACCACCCACGGTGTGATCGTGGGGATGACCGGATCCGGCAAGACCGGACTCGGAATCATCTACCTCGAGGAAGCCCTGCGATCGGGCATTCCGACGCTGATCCTGGACCCGAAAGGGGACATGACGAACCTGCTTCTCACATTCCCCGAACTCGCAGCCAGCGATTTCGAACCGTGGATCGATCCGTCCGCCGCCCAGAACAAGTCGGCTGCCGAAGCCGCCGCCGACACCGCTCAACTCTGGTCCAACGGTCTCGCGAGTTGGGATCTCAGCGGAGCCGACATCGCCGGTCTCCGCGAACGCGCCGGATTCACGATCTACACCCCAGGTTCGACGGCAGGCGTCCCGCTCAACATCGTCGGTTCGCTGGTTGCGCCTGGCGGATCCTTCGACAACAGCGCTGAGGCACTTCGCGATGAGATTCAGGGATTCACCGCCGGTCTCCTGGGTCTGGTCGGGATCGAGGCTGATCCGATCTCGTCTCGGGAGAACATCCTCATCGCCAACCTCATCGAGCACGCATGGCGAAACGGCCAATCACTCGGCATGGACACCTTGCTCGGATGGATCCAGCGGCCCCCGATTCGGAAGCTCGGCGTCTTCGACATCGAAGCGTTCTTCCCCGCCGACGACCGTCTCAAACTGGCGATGCAGATCAATGGCCTCCTCGCCTCACCGGGCTTTGGCACCTGGATGGAGGGGGTGGCGCTCGATATCCCGAGCCTCCTCTGGGATGCCGACGGCAAGCCTCAGTCGGCAATCATGTACCTCGCCCACCTCTCCGACGAGGAGCGGCAGTTCGTGGTCACGCTCATTCTGTCGAAGCTGATCACGTGGATGAGGTCCCAGCCCGGCAGCGGCGACCTGCGTGTGCTCGCGTACATGGACGAGGTCTTCGGATTCGTTCCACCGACGGCGAATCCCCCGGCCAAGCAGCCGATTCTGACACTCCTGAAGCAGGCGCGGGCGTTTGGGGTCGGGCTGCTGTTGTCGACGCAGAATCCCGTCGACCTCGACTACAAGGCGATGTCGAACGCGGGGACCTGGTGCATCGGTCGGCTCCAGACCGAGCGAGACAAGGCGCGCATCCTGGAGGCACTGACATCGGTGACCGGGGATGTCGACGTCAAGCTCCTCGACGAGCAGATTTCGGGCCTGGCGAAACGGACCTTCCTGCTGCACAACACGCGTGACCGCGAGCCACAGATGTTTACGACGCGATGGGCCATGTCGTATCTGCGTGGGCCTCTCACTCCGACCCAGATCGCCAGCTTGTCCCAGCGTCAACCGGCTTCCTCTGCGTCGACCTCCTCACCGGCGAGCGCCCCGCCTGAGCCGACGCTCTCGATTGACGATGGGACGATCGCGATCATGCCAGCCGTCGCCGAGGGAGTGGCGGCCTACCACCTCGATCCGGCGGCAGAATGGGCTTCGAACGTCGAGGCGAGCGCCGCTCCGACCCGGTATGAGGCCGCCGCGGCGATTCGAGTCACTGCGCGATACGACGAAGCACGGGCCGGCGTTGACCATGTCACGGAGTGGGAAGCGATTGTCGTTCCGTTGTCTGTCGGCGATCCGACGCCGATAGAGGTGGATCACGACCCCCGCGACTTCCTCGAGACGGCCGTCGCCGATGTCCCGTACGCACTGCCCGAAGCGCGGATCGACACGAAGACATTCTGGTCATCGCTGTCTGCAGCGATCAAAGAGAAGTTGTACCGAGAGGGCAAGGTGACGGTCTTCAAGAACGCTGCCCTGAAGATGTACTCGCGGGTCGGCGAATCGCTCGAGGATTTTGCTGCCCGATGCGATCGTGCTGCCGACGAGGCCGCTGATACGGCCACGGCAGCCCTCAAGGGGAAGTACGAGAAGAAGCTGCGGCGGCTCCAACTCGCAATCGACAAGTACGGGGCTCAGGCTGAAGCAGCGGCGGGCGACGCTCGCTCCGGGGACATCGACCTCGTCGCGGGTACCGTATTCGACATGCTTGCCGGGCGGAGCCGCTCGCGCAGTATCTCGTCGGCTACGAAGGCTCGGCGCACGGCGCAACGCCGGGTCGACGCAGCGAACGATCGCGTCGATGCAAAGGTCGCCGAGTATGCGGTCCTGCAGGAGGAGTTCCAGGAGGAGGTCGGTGACCTCGTTGCGGCGTGGGACGAGAAGGCACAGGACGTCGAAGAGATGGAGATCGGTCTCGAGAAGAACGACATCACCGTCGCCGACACGACCCTCGTCTGGATCCCGCGAGCCTGACGCTGCGAACCCAGGGTTCTCGGCATCGCATATGACGCCGTCAGCCCGCGGAATGCGCCCCGACCGCGGTGGTGCTTGCCGCCAGCAGACGCTGCACCGTATCGGCGACCTCAGCCGGGTGATCGGTGACATCGGACCAGGTGAATCGGACGACCCTCCACCCGTGGAGGAGCGCCTGACGATCTCGCTCACGATCTCGGGCGAAGGCATCGGGCAACTCGTGCCATCGTCTCGAATCCCACTCGATTGCAAGACGTGCTGGCGGAAACGCCGCATCGAATCGTCGGTCCGGATCCCACGGAAGCGGGTACTCGAATCGCGGCTCGGGCAAGCCACCGAATCTCAAGACGTCGGCGCCTCGTCGCTCAAGCGGCGATCCGTTGCGGGGACCCGGCTTCCGGTCTGCAAGGATCGACCGGATCTTCTGGATTCCGGGCTTGCCGCGGCGGGCCACCTGGTCGACGACCCGTTCGACCGCCTCGACCTGGACTCGCTGATCGGCGACCGCAGACTCAAGGACCGCCGCCGCATGCCTTCGTGTCAAGAACGGGGCCAAATCCACAATCGTTCGAGGAACCGCCGTAACAGCGAGGCCCGCAACTTCGTCGATGTGATCATCTCGGAGATCGTGGCACCGATGCACAACCACTCCCGGGAAGAAGTGGGTCGTGCGTGAATGCACGAGCACCGTCGCCTCGCCACGCCGTACCTTCGCCAGTTCGTGGATCTCGGCAGCCGTGTCGTGGGACGCGACGGCGTTCGGGAGCGTCGCCACGGCGGCTCTCACAAGGTTCATGGAACCGGACATGTCGATGATCCGATATCCGAAGCGCCCGAGCGGTCTCCACCGGCCGTCGCGCACACGCTGGTCGATCTGCCCCTTCGTGAAGCCGCAGCTTCGGACCTGATCGTGGCGCACGGCGCCACCCTGCTCCGCAGCGATCTCTATCAAGAGCCGGTCGGGATTCATCGCGACACGGTGCCACGTCTCTGGGGCCATTTCCAGAGGTCCGATCCACGATCCATTCTGTGGGCTCACGGCGCCATATACGAGGTGGAGAACCCTGGGTTCGCGGCGTTAGCCTTTGCGGAGGGCCCAGAGGACGTCTCGGATATCGACGATGCCGAGGAGCTCCTCGCCGACCGTGACCGGGAGATGCCGGTAACCGGTCTCGAGCAGCCAATCCGCGGCCTCAGAGACACTCACCTCGGGCGGCACCGTGTCCGGAGCGTCGGTCATCCACTCCGTGACCGGATCATCGAAGTTCGCCCGTTCGGAGACGGCACGCACGACGTCGCGATCGGTGAGGATTCCGATGACACGCCGCCCATCGACGACCGCCAGAGCGCCAATCGATCGTGAGATGAGGACAAGAGCCGCGTCACCAAGCGTCGTCTCAGGACCGACAACGTCCGATGTCCCGCTGACCAGTGCTTCGACTCGCACGGCGGCTCCCTTCGGCTGCTCTGCGAGTCAGGCTAGCCACCCGGGACCGGTCGATGTCGGGCGATCGTCCGGTTGAACGTCCGGTCGGACGTCTAGACGAGGTCCTGTTCGCGGATTCCGAAGCTCGGGTGCCGGAGCCGGCACAGGGCGAGCTTCTCGAGTTGGCGGATCCGCTCGCGGGTGAGATTGAACTCGTCACCGATCTCTTCAAGCGTCCGCGGCACGCCGTCGTAGAAGCCGTAGCGAAGCGCCAGGATGCGCCCCTCCCGCTCCGGGAGACGCTCGATTGACCGGCGAAGACTGTTCGCAATGTCCATCTCCTCGGTCACGCGGACCGGATCAACAGCCTCTTCGTCCTCAATGAAGTCTCCGAGTTGTGCGCCATCCTCGCCGATCGGCTGCTCGAGCGACACTGTATCGGCCACGCTCAACGCCAGCTCGACCTTCGTTACGTCCACGCCCGCCTCTTCAGCGATCTCTTCAGGCTTCGGATCGCGACCGAGTTCAGCCTTGAGGCTCGCCTGAGCGGCGCGTACCGCTGCGAGCGTGTCGTGCAGGTGAACGGGGATACGAACGGTGCGGGACTTGTCCGCGATCGCCCTCGTGATGGCCTGACGAATCCACCACGTTGCGTAGGTGGAGAACTTGAAACCCTTGCGCCAGTCGAATTTCTCGACTGCACGGATCAGACCGAGGTTCCCTTCCTGAATGAGGTCGAGAAAGTCGATGCCCGACGTGTTCGCGTACCGGCGGGCGTTTGCAACGACCAGGCGGAGGTTGGCCGTGAGGAACGCGTCCTTGGCCTCCTGGCCCCTTCGGGCCTGGCGGCGGAGGGCAATCTGTTCGGCTCGGCCCTGATGATCACCTGCGTCGAGACGGTCCTGAGCGGTCTGCCCGGCCTCGATCTTCTGGGCGTAGTCGACTTCCTTCTCGGCCGTCAGAAGCTCGTACTCACCGATTGCGGTGAGGTACTGACTGACCAGGTCGGTGGTCAAACGGCCCCGATCGTCGGTGAGTTTGCTCCGATCCCGATCGCGGCGGGTGCGGGTCAGCGTATCGCGGTCGACCCGCTCTTTCGCTTCCTCGCGTTCTCTCGCCGCGCGGTTCAGGACGGCTTTGCTCGGATTCGAGCCATTTGTCATCGAGTGATCCTCCACCAACGTCAAGCACTCCACCCGTTCCCTCTTCGTAAGTCGCGCCACAAAGCAGGAAACAATTCAATATCACACATCCGGACCGATTTGTGAACCCTGAATGTTTCGGGGGTCCAACGGCACCGGGCGGCGAATCGACTCACTGTGCGCAGGGTACGGAGCAACGGCGCCTAGCGCGACGTCAACGATCGAACTGCTCGCAGTGCTGTCGGAGGCGGTCGATCCGTGGCCCGGATCGCTCCCGGTCTGCGTCCCTCAGTTGCTCGCACCGTCCCGACAGATCGCCCGGCGAGCGTATCGTTCGAGGCAGTCTCGGATGATCGGAATCCCGGGGGCGGTCGTCCCATCCAAATCGCAGGACCCCCGCCTCCTCAAACTCGTCGAACGGATCGGTGAGCGCTGTGAAACCGTCGGAGAGGGTCCGGCCGAGAAAGGCGCCGAACACGTCGGGAGCAATACTGGCGCAAGCATCCGCTGCCTCGCTCCACACTGCCTGATCGACCTCACCTTCGACCAGAGAGCCGGGGACGAGAACGGCGAACCCGCCGTTTCGACCGATCTCGACGCGGGGCACATCCGCTCCCTGGTCGATGAGACACGCCGTGTAGGCGTCGAGTTCCCGGATCAGCATCGGAGCCTTCGCCCGCTGCTCCTCCAACACGGCGAACGTAATGCCGACGACGAGGAGCAGCCCGAGACCAAGGCCGACCAGGGCCGCCGGGACCACCCAATCGCCCATGCCCGTTTGTCGCTCGCTCATGCCGTCTCCTCACGCTGCTGTCGGTCGACGCCAACCAAGGCACGGCGTCGGCCCACGGGCTGCGCCGACGTTCCGTGGGTGGGACCCACCGTGCCCTACCATCACCGTAGCGCCACAGCGCGCGGCGGTGCCCGCGACCCCGAAATCCTCGGATTCCTGAGGTGCGTCCGTATCCTCACCAACCATGTCGACCTCGACCCACCTCCCGCTCTGTGTGTACTGCGGAACCGCACGACCGGCCGATCAGACGCGCTGTCCCCAATGCGGCCGCCCCTGGATCGACGTTCGTGTAGGCGGGACCACCGAAGCCGGCGATCGATCCCGTGTCCCTGCGATGGCAGGAGCGGCAGTCTCCGCAACGGCCGTCGGTGTCGACAAGACCGCAACCGACGGTCCTCCGGTTCCCAATACCCAGGTACTCGACGACGCCGATGATTCCGCGGATGGCGCAACTCCCCCGCCACCGGAGACGAGGACCGACTCCGGGGATGTCCCTCCACCGTCTGTGACCGATGATGGTTCCGGCGACGGTTCGAGTCAGCGATTCGTTTGGCTGATTCCGGCGCTCATCGCAGCGGCCGCGGTCATTGTGGTGGCCCTGTTCGGCTTCGGTCTTCTCGATGACTCCGAACCGACAGCGGCCCCCGCTCCTACGACGCTCCCTGCCCCGACCACCACGGTGTCCACCACGACGACCCAGGCGCCGACGACCACCGCCGCTCCGAGCACGACGACCACCACCACGACCATCCCCGCTCCCGCCTCAATCCCGCCGGTTGGCGATGCCATTTCGATGTCGGCATTGACGCTGAAGACCGGGGGGATCGGTCCGATCCTGCTTGGTGAGCCGGCGGCCGATTCGATCGGTCGACTCGTCGCGAGCCTTGGCCGTCCGGAGGAGATCGGTATTGCTGGCGAGGAATTGGGTCTGTGCGCCGGAGAGCAGGGTCGTTTCGTGCGTTGGGCGGGCCTCACGGCCGTCGTGTCGGGCTCGCTCGACGATGGGACATTCGCCGGCTACCGCTACCTGGACCAGGCGGTTCCGACGATGCACCTCGACTTCTCCACCCCGTCGGGCCTGCGCGTCGGGGACTCGGTGGCGTCGCTCAACGAGATCTACTCGGCGTATCAGGTGGACTATGTCAACGACGGCGGGGTCAGCGTCTTCCGCCTGTCGGACGCGGATGGCCTCCTGCTGTGGGGTCCGTTATCGTCGGTTGAACCGACCGGCCGCGTTCAGGGAATCCACTCCCCCGATGCGTGTACTTCCTAGGGCCGATAGCCGAGCCTCAAAGTAGCATTGCGGGGGACACATCCAACGACGAGGGCTTGAGTGAATTCCGCAGATACATCATTAGTGCGTCGCGTGTTCTCGACCGCGAATGTCATGTCGGTCTCCTCCGGTGTCATCGTGTTCATCCTCGGTCTTCTTGCTTGGAACACCAACCGCGGCGTGCTCTGGGCGACCGTCGCAGCAGCCGTGGTCACGGGCGTGGTCTGGCTCATGTGGTGGAAGGTCGCCGGTCCGACGGACCTCGAACGACTCCTCGGCTCACCGTGCCTTGGGTCGATTCCCAACGATGATTCCGGTCCCGCACCGACGCTGACGGACACGTCGTCGCCGTCCAGCATGGCCTACCGGAACCTGCTCTCGGCAATCGAGGGTCAGACCAACGGTCAAGTGCTGCTTGTCTCGTCTCCGGCACCCGGCCAGGGAGCGTCGACCGTGGCCCTCAACCTCGCCATCTCCGGGACCCAGCGAGGCAGGCGCATTGCCCTGATCGATGGCGACATCGACGGCAACGGCGTCTCTCGCTTCCTGTCGACCGGCGCCGTACCCGGACTCACGGACATTGCGGATGGCTCGGCGACGCTTGCGGACGCATCGCGACTCTGGAGCATTGGCCCTGGCTCGGCGTTGCCGATTGTGCCCTCCGGATCGTCCAGCGATCCCTCAGAGGTGGCGTTTTCGGGGTTGGGTCTTGCCGAGTCGATCGATCAGATCGCTGAACGCGCCGACGCGATCCTCATCGACGCTCCCCCTGTTGCCTGGGACGGGGCAGCGTCATCCATCGCCGCGCATGTCGACGGCACCGTCCTCGTGACGACCGACGCCGCCACGGGTTCGAGCATTGCCGACGCCCGTGACCGGCTCGCCGAAGCCGGAGCGCCGGTGATTGGCTACGTCGTGAATCGCTCCGCACCGACGTCGTTCTGGCGCCACCCGCTCGTCAGAATGTCGAAACGGATCGCCGGAACGTTTGTCGCGATCGCCTTGGTGTACTCGGCATTCACCGCCTCCCAGATCTACGGTTCCTGGTCGACCGTTGAACGGGAGGCGCTCGCCACCGCAGAGGCAGGCGTCGCGCTCCCGTCGACAACGCTCCCGCCGGTCTCCGATGTGGTTGAGGACGAGGACCCAGACGTGAAGCCCATCGAAGAGGTCGTTGTCGCCGCCCCGACGATCGAGGGCGCCTACCGCTCCTTCCTCATCATCGGCAACGACACGGCCGCGGATCTCGCCGATGTCATCCTCCTCACAGTGCTTCCCGCGGACGACGACCTCGCTCCATTCATGGTCTCGCTACCGCGCGATCTCTACGTGCCGAATCGCTGCACGAACGGCTACGGGCGGATCAACGCGACCTACCGGGACTGCGGCGATGTCAACGCGCCGACCATGCTGTCGCTCGCCGTCGAGGACTTCACAGGGATCAAGGTCGACAATTTCGCCATCTTCGATTTCGAGGGCTTTGAGCAGATCATCGACGGGGTCGGAGGCGTTGAGCTCTGTTCGGAGTATCCGCTGCGCGATGCGAAGGCTTTCCTCGACTTCCCTGGGGGCTGCGTGAATGCCGACGGAGCCACGGCCCTCGCGTGGGTCCGGTCTCGACACACACAGCAACTCGTCAACGGAAACTGGAGGTCGGTCCCCGGTGCAGGAGATCTCCTGAGGAATCAGCGCCAACAGGAGGTGCTCCTGTTGCTCGCCGAGAAGCTTCGTACATTCGACTCGCCCACCGATTTGTCGAGCAAGATCAAGGAACTCTCGAATGCCTTCGTCGTCGACGATGGACTCGGCATCGGCGACACGTTGTCGCTGGCCTGGAACGTCCGCTCAATCGACGTAGCGACCATCCAGCGTCTGGTTGTCCCGGTGCAGTTTGGCCGAACCACCAAGGGTCAGTCGATCCTCAGGGCCACGCAACCGTTCGACGAAGTCCTCGTTGAGTTCTACCCAACACTCTTCGCGGACGAAGCAGCAGCGGGCCCATTTTCCTAGTCTGTTCTTGGTATAACGGCGTGATGACGTCGGTGACGTCGGTGACGAATGAGGCAAATGAACCGCACCTATCGCTCTGCAACCCGACCTGCCGAGCGTTGCGAAACCCTGACCTTTCGTGATCAGAGACCCGATTTGGTGGCATAGCTCACGGGATCGCGTCGGCTGCCATAGAATGGGCGCCAATCGCTTGGAGGATCGAAACGAAGTGAGTGACCCACAGGACCCCTACGGCAATCCGCCGGGATGGACCGACCCGTACGCCGATCTGACCGACATCTCAGGCAGCGACCCGATTCCTCCGCTCGAAGACCCCACGGTCCCGCCGGCCACACCTCCTGGTTCCCCGCTCTTGACCGGTCTCGTAGTCGGACTGTTGCTGATCGCGCTCTCGGTTGCCGTGTTCCAGCTCCTCAAGTCTGATGACGCGACCGCGACGGGTGAGACGACAACGACCACGGTCGCCGGTGAGGGCTCGGAAACCACCGTCCCCGCCGACGGGTCGTCCACGACGACCACCGTTGCAACCTCCACACCGCCGTCCGATCCGTACCCGCCGGTCGGAACCCCGATCGAGGTGGAGAAGCTGAAGCTGAAGAGTGACCGGATCGGTATTCAGATCAACGACGTTCCGGATCTCGCATTCGGCGACTCGGCGGACATCTCGATAGGTCGCCTGGCTTCGAGCTTTGGGGAAGCCGATGAGGACACCGGATGGCAGGTCTCCGTTGCTCAATGGGGTGTGTGCACGGGCGAACTTGAGCGCATCGTTCGCTTCGGCCCGTTCGCTGCGATCGTGACAACTGACGGCTCCACCGAAGTCTTCAATGGCTATCGCCAGGATCTCAGCTTTGGCAACCTCGACTCGGACGCCGCTGAACTCACGACCCTGAGCGGGTTGAAGGCCGGAGACACGGTGGAGCAACTCCAGCAGATCTACAGGACGGAAGACGTGCAGTTCTCAACAGACCCCGACCTCGGGGACATCTTCGAATTGCGCGGCTCAGAGTCCGGCGCCCTGCTCCTGTGGGGTCCGGTAGGTGGGACCGATCCGAGTTCTCGCGTAGTGGGTATCTACGCACCCGATGTGTGCGGTCGAAGCTGAACCAACCAGCCTTGACGAGACCCAGCCGCTAGCATCGCCGTCGTGACGACCCGCAATCCTGTTGTTCCGTATTTCGTCGGCTCCGTTGCTGGCTTCTCCGTCGCCGTAGCGCTGCTCGGCGTGGTTGTGGGAGCGACCTCGATCACAACGGTTTCGATCGGATCTGCCGCCACCGGAAACGTGCTCCCCGAGTTGAGCGCCACCGGTTCGCTCATCGGCCTGCTCGTCTTCTTCGCCGGCGCGATTGGGGGCCTCCTGGTCAGCGCCGCCACCTATGCCGTCGGGAGAGCCCAGGACCCGGACACCCCGCGGTTCTCCTTCCCGGTGGTAGCGCCGATTGGGATTCTCCTGCCGGCCGCCGTCTCGTTCGCCGTCGTCAGCCTCGGGCTGTCGGCGTTCGGCACGTCGCTGAACGGTGTCGTTGCCGTGCCCGTGACCGAGTTCGTCGTCGTGGCCGCCATCGCGGGCCTCATCGCAGGCGCGGTCACGGTCCCGATTGTCGATGGGCTCTCCCGTCAGTCCTCGATCGGTGACGCCAACGAGGCGACGCCGCCGTCAAGCGAAGCGTTCTGGTCGGACTTCGGCCGGGCGATCGGCATCCCAGCGGTGGCCATCGCCGGCGGCGCCCTCCTCGCGGTTGGCCTCGCCCAGGTGCTGCTGAACGCCGATTCCACGGCTGTGGTCGTCTCGGTGTTCGCCGTCGTCGCCGCCGTCATCCTCGGCGGAACGACGCTGCTGGCGCTCCGGCCGTGGGACCGGGACTAGTCGCCAGTCGCCAAACAGCTACCAGCTTTCGTCTCCGCGTGCGGGTCGTCGCCTTCGCGGTTGTTGTGATCGTGAACTCCCGCTGGGCAAGCCCAGGGCACACCTGGCCGCGCCTTCGGACTGGCGACTGGCGACTCTCCTACTCAGCTACTGCAGTCGCGCTCGAGCTCGGTACCAGCACCGGGCCCGGTTCGTGCTTCTGCTCGTCGTCGTACCAGGAGAAGAAGACCCACGCGATCGCTACCCAGAGCACCAGGCCACCGCCGATCTTCATGATCAGGCCGGCGATGATCTGGTCGGTCATCACGTCGATACCCCAGAGCCTCGGGAACGTGGTGTAGATCTCATACAGCGGGGTCTCGCCGAGGGTCATGAACGACGCCGGGATGGTCGGGACCAGCGACTGGAGGAAGAGATACCCCATCTTGCCGAATGGGGCGAGGGTCTTCGTCTCGGGAATCGGATCCATCACCGGCCACCACATCAGGACCGCCGAGATGAAGAGCACGAGGTGGGCGAAGAAGTGGAAGAAGTCGTTCGTCAGCATCAACTCGACGATCGATGGGACGTGAATGAACGCCAGCCATGCGTTGAAGAAAACCAGCGTGAACATCGGCCGGGTGATCACCTTCAACAGCGGGATGAATGGCTCGACGAGCGCGTGCATCAGCCACGACGGCATGCCACCGAGCAGCAGCGGCGGTACGACCAGGGTGATCAGCATGTGCTCGGTCATGTGGAACAGGTAGAGGCGCTGCTCGCCGATGTCGTGCAGTGGCCAGGTCGAACTGATGAGAAGGAAGATGACCCCCGCGTAGTACATCACGCGCTGAGCAGTGGTGACCGGCGCCTTCCCTGCCGGGGCAAATCGCCCGGCGAGCCTGCGAATCCCGAACTCGTAGATGAAGATCAGGGCGATGGCGACCCCGTACACGTCCAGGTGGGGGTGGAACGTGATGCCCATGACTCAGAGTGCCTGGAACACCGCGAGCAAGACGATGAATATGAGGATTGCGACGACCACGGCGATCCCGAACACGTAGCGGTAGCCCTTGAGGTCGTACTTGAGGTGCATGAACACCGCGACCACCGTCACAAACTTCGCCGCACCGAATGCGATCAAGAGCGGAGCCCGCACCGGGTCGAGGAACTCGATGTACGGAATTGCGATCTCGATCGCCGTAGCAACAGCGAGCGCCCCGGCAATCAGCCAGTACGTCTTCGGCGTTGGATGAGCGTGGGATGCAGTTGCCATGTTCAGATCTGCAGCAGGTAGACGATGGTGAAGATGACGATCCAAACGATGTCCACGAAGTGCCAGTAGAGCGCCACCAACTCGACGTTCATCCCGTGATCGGGAGATAGCCGACTCCGGAGCGAGAACGCAACCAGCAAGGCGATCATCAACACGCCGCCGGCGACATGGATGCCGTGGAATCCGGTCAGCATGTAGAACGACGACCCAAACGGACTGGTGCTGATCGTCAGTCCCTCATGGACGAACTCGGTGAACTCGAAGATCTGACCGGCGAGGAACGAGAGTCCGAGCAGGGCCGTGCCGATGAGCCAGATCCGTCCCTGGCGCTGATCTTGCTTCTGGAAGGCATTGTCCGCGAGGACCATCGTCAGCGAACTCATCAGCAGGACGAACGAAGTCGCTGACGTGAACGGGATGTTGAAGATCTCGGCGCCGGGCCCTCCGTTCGTGGTGTTCCGGTAGAGCAGAAAGGTGGCGATCATCGCGCCGAAGAAGAAGACCTCCGACCCGAGGAACACCCACATCGCCGTCTTGCGCGTGCGGTGCGTCGGATCGCCATCGGCTTCGAAATCGGACTGACCGTTGACCTCGAAGACGCCGTCGGTGGCCGTCGCCATCAGTGCGCCTCCCTTGTAGCCGGTTCGGCAGCCCAACCAACGAGACCCCACAGTGTCACGACAGCGCCGACCGCTAGGACTCCGAATCCGATCGGGCCTGAGGAGATGAATACGAGCGCAGCACCGAGGATCGCTATGCCGGCCGCTGAAACGATCGGATAGAACGACGGCGACGGCATGTGGATCCCGTGCTCTTCGATCACCACGTCCGGCTTGCCTGCCTGCTCCGGGGTGAGCTTGACCGAGCGGCCCTCTTCGTCGACGCCGTACTTGCGGTACCAGAAGTCATCCAGGTGGTGGACCACGGGGATCTCCTCGAAGTTGTAGACCGGCGGTGGTGAGGTCGTCGTCCATTCGAGCGTGCGACCGTCCCACGGGTCGTTGCCTGCCACCTTGCCGTTGCGGTAGCTGGCGATCAGGTTGTAGATGAAGAACAGGAATGACAGGGCGATCAGGAAAGCGCCGATCGTCGACATGAGGTTCCACACGTCCCATCCCATGCCGTCGGCGTAGCGGTACGTCCGGCGGGGCATGCCGTCGAGTCCGAGAATGTGCTGCGGAGCGAAGGTGAGGTTGAACCCGATGAACATGATCCAGAAGTTCCACTTCCCAATCGTCTCGTTCATCATCCGTCCGGTCCATTTCGGGAACCAGTAGTAAGCGCCGGCAACGTACCCGAACACGGCACCGCCGAAGAGCACGTAGTGGAAGTGGGCCACGACGTAGTAGCTGTCGTGCTGCTGCGTATTGGCGGGGACGACCGCGTGGGTGACGCCGGAGATCCCACCGATGAGGAACATCGCGATGAAGCCGACGGTGAACAGCATCGGAGTGGAGAACGTGAGACGTCCTCCCCACATCGTGCCGATCCAGTTGAATATCTTCACACCAGTTGGTATCGCAATCAGCATGGTCGCGAGTCCGAACCCGGCCTCGGCCACCGGCCCCATGCCAGCCGTGAACATGTGGTGTGCCCACACGCCGAAGCCGAGGAAGCCGATCGCGATCCCCGAGAACACGACGAACGAGTACCCGAACAGGGGCTTGCGCGAGAACACGGGAAGGATCTCAGAGACGATGCCGAACGCGGGCAGGATCAGCACGTAGACCTCGGGGTGTCCGAAGATCCAGAACAGGTGCTGCCACAGCAGTGGATCGCCGGCCGCCTGCGCTTCGTAGAAGAGCCCTCCGAGGTTGCGGTCGATGAAGATCTGCCAGAGGCCAACTCCGATGACCGGAAGGCTGAAGATGAGCAGGAACGAGGACACGACGCTCATCCAGACGAAGACCGGCATCCGCATCAGGGTCATCCCTGGCGCCCGCATCGTGAAGATGGTGGCGACGAAGTTGATCGATCCGGCGAGCGACGCGAATCCGAGGAGCTGCGCACCGATCGAGTAGTAGTCCATCCGGACATACTCCTGAATCTGCGTCGACAACGGGGCATACCCGACCCACGCGCCGTCCGGCGACCCGCCGAGGAAGAACGACGAAGTCAGCAGGAGCACGCTGAAGAGGAAGAGCCAGTAGGCGAAGGCGTTGAGCCGCGGGAAGGCGACGTCGCGGGCACCGATCATCAGCGGGATGAAGTAGTTCTGGAAGGCCGCGGCGATCGGCATGACGACGGCGAACACCATCGTGAGTCCGTGCATCGTGAAGAGCTGGTTGTAGGCGTCCGCAGACACAAGCGTGCCGTTGGCGGTCGCCAGCTGTGTCCGGATCAGCAGCGCCTCGAGGCCGCCAACAATGAAGAAGACCAGCGACGAGACGGCATACATGATGCCAATCCGCTTGTGGTCAATGGTCGTGATCCAACTCCACAGGCCCTTCGTCGAAGGTGGCGTGTAGCCGAGGTCGTCGTTGGTGGTGGTCAGCGCCACGTCAGGTCTCCTTCAACGGTGGTGCAGGTGGTCACTTCCACGTCTCCAACAGAGCGACGAGTTCTTGTATCTGCTGCTCGTCGAGGCCGTAGGCCGGCATACCCATGATCCGGCCGGCTTCGATGTCGTTCAACTCGGGCGACATCGGCTTGACCGACGACGGGTCGTCGATCCACGCGGCAAGATGCTCGGCGGTGTTCTCTTCGAGCCCGGCTGCGATCGACGTCCGGCCTCCGAAGTGCGTGAGATCGGGACCGAGGGCAGCGCCGATCACCTCGACGGTCCCGTCGGTTGCGACCACCTTCGCCTGATGACACGTTGTGCAGAACTGGGTGAAGGTCTCGTAGCCGGCGGCTGCGTCCCCGCTCGCCGGAATCGGGGCCGCCTCGAGTTGGCCTGCTGCCCAGGTCTCGAAGTCGGTTTCGGAATCTACGAACACGCGGAACCGCATGTCGGCGTGGGCGAGTCCGCAGTACTCGGCGCACTGGCCGGGGACCATCTGCCCAGCGATGTCGGCATCCGGGGTGATCTTCATAACGGTGTCCCGACCGGGGACCACGTCCCTCTTCCCGGCGAGGCTCGGCACCCAGAAGCTGTGGATCACGTCGACCGAAGTCATCGTCAGTTCTGCCGTCTTGCCGGCGGGAATGTGCATCTCGTTCGCGGTGGTGAGCGGTCGACCGTTCTCGTCGACGAAGTCCGGGTACTGGAACTCCCACCACCACTGGTGACCGATCACATCCACGCGTACGAAGTTGCCTTCTGCGGGGCTTCGGAGATCGAAGAGCGTGGTGAGGGTTGGTACGGCGATGATCACAAGGAGCACAACCGGGATGAGCGTCCAGCCGATCTCGAGTTTGGTGTTGCCGTGAACCTGCTTCGGTTCTGCCTCGTTCCCCGGCCGCTTCCGGAACCGGATGATGGCGTAGGCCAATGCACCAGCGACGATCGCGAAGACAACGGTCCCGAGTATGAGGATGAAGTCCCAGAGCTTGTCGATGGACTCGGCCTCCGCAGACCGTGGGTTGAGCGACGACTGGGGGAGGTCGCTTGAACATGACGCCAGGAAGAGCGCGAAAAACACCGTCGCGATGAGAGCAATTCGAAGCAGGAGGCGGCGGCGAGCGTCGTCGTTGCCAGCGGTTGTGTTCACGTAGTTCCCCAGGACGGCGACCGAAGTGGGCGGGATAGTAAGCGACGGAGTTGTTTGCTGCAACGAGTTCTACCGGAAAACGGCGCTAAGTCGCCGATTCGGTGTCTGAGGGAGCGAACCTCGCAGCGAGCCAGGTGGTGAGCGGGACCGCAGCGACGAGACCGATGCTGCCCACGAGGGTGCGCACGATCTCGACCGCCACGACCTCGCTGTTCGCGATCGTTCCGAGCGATTGGCGAGCGAGAACGAAGAGCACCAGGAGCGGCAGTGACGCCCCCGCATAGGCCAGCAACAGCGTGTTGACGATCGACGCGATGTGGTCGCGACCCACGCGCAGCGCCCGGCGGAAGAGACCGACATGCCCGAGCGACGGATCGGCGGCCTTCAACTCCCACACCGTCGCAGCCTGCGTGATGGTGACGTCGTCCAGGGCGCCGGCGGCTCCGAGGACGATTCCCGCAAGGAGCAACCCGGTGACGTCGATGCCCTCGAAGAACGTGAGGAGCGAGGTCTCCTCCGTGACGAATCCCGTGAACCGTGCCAGGTCGACGACGATCGCGGACAGGACGGCGGTCAGAACAAGCGCTGCAGTCATTCCGACCAGAGCAATCGTCGTCATGCGCCCGAATCCGTGGGCCAGGTACATCGTGACGTAGGCGATGGCCGCCGAACCGACCACCGCCACCAGCACCGGACTCCGCCCGTCGAGGATGGCGGGCAACACGAACGCCAGCAGGATGAGGACGCTGATCACGAGGCCGACCAGGGCGGTCGCCCCGCGCCAACCGCCGAGCACCACAACCACGAGGGCGAACACGATGGCCACGCCCACCAGTACGAGGCGGCGGTCGAAGTCGGCGAACTGATAGATCGACTGCGGGTCAACGAGGCGCACAGAGAGGATCTCCAGTTCGTCCTGGTCGTAGACATAGTCGACCAGCACCGCGTCCCCGGCGGAGACCGAGGCAGCCTCTTCGCCCCGATACGCCTCGAATGCTGCTCGTCGCTCGTTCCCGTCATCATCGACGAGCAGCGCGATCGCGACACATTCTGTCTCTGCGTCGAACGAGCAGGGTGCCGTGGCGACAGCGGTGACGGTGGCCGTGGGGGCGACGCGAGACAGCACCACGCGGTCGCCGGGAGAGAACGAAGGCGTCGTTGCTCCTGGGAGGAACTCCTGAACGTAGACGAAGCCGGCTTCCGGGCCGTCGTCGAGTTCGAACTCGACCACGAGGCAGGTCTGCGTAGCGATGCCGGAACACGGTGCCTCCGTGATCTCCTGCACCGTTGCACGGTGGAAGTCGGTCGGGACGCCGAGAGCGGCGAGATCATCGGCCTGCTGCTGGGACACCCCGGTCGGTCGCAGAACGATCATTCCGAGGACGATGACGATGCCGAGAACGCCACCGAACACGATGAACGGGTCGACCCGTCGGCGTTCGGTGGGGACCGGCGAGTCGCTCCCATCGACATACGCCTGCCACTCGTCGGCCCGGCCAGAATCGAAGGGTCCGTCTTCGGCCATGTCTCAAGTATCGCAGCCTCGACCGGTGGCTCGGTTCCCACCCCTATCGTTCCTCGATGTCGATCGCCGGTCTCGTCATCGCTCTGCTCGTGACGTTCTTCGCCGCGGCAGTGCAAGGTGTCCTGGGCATCGGATTCGCAATGGTGGCGGTTCCGATCCTCGCCCTCATCGATCCTGGCCTCGCACCAGTCCCTCAGTTGCTGATCACGATGCCGCTGACGATCTCGATGGCGTGGCGCGAACGGAACCACATTCAGTTCGCCGACGTGACGTGGATCGTGGCAGGTCGCGTTCCCGGAGTGCTCATCGGTGTTGGATTGCTCGCCGTCGCCACACAACGCTCGATCGACCTCGCGATAGCCGCAATGGTGTTGCTCGCCGTCGCGATCATCGCTTCCGGCCACAGCTTCCGCCGCACGAAACTCACCGAGTTCGGCGCCGGCACCCTCTCCGGTATCTCGAGCTTCGTCGCCTCGATCGGTGGGCCGCCGCTCGCTCTCCTGTACTCGCGAGACGATGGCCCGACGCGTCGCTCCAACCTGGCGATGGTGTTCACGATCGGGCTCTCCGTCACCCTGATCGCCAGAATCGTGTCAGGGAACATGACGTGGGATGACGTTCTCGTGGCCTTCATCCTGTTCCCAGCACTGGTTCTCGGCTACGTAGCGAGTCTGCGGTTCAAGAGTCTCGTGCCACAGCGGTTCGCCAAGGTGACGATCCTGTTCCTCTCAACCGCAGGCGCCGTCGGGCTGATCGTGCGAGCGATCACGTAGCCCGATCAAACCTCTTCCGCCCACATCGAATCCCACACCTCCCCGACTGATCCGAAGAGTCCGGCGAGCGCCCACACCAGGACCCAGGCGAGGATGAGCAGGATGACCACCGTGAGCGCGGCGCGGAGGTATCCGAGCCAAGGATTGCCGGGGTCATACAACGTCGCAATCCAGCCCTTCACGCCCGTCGGCTCGGGTTCCGGCACCGAAACGACACCGGAAACGCGACTGGCGCCCATCTGGGTCGGCTGCGACGGGTCCTGTACCGGGGCGTGGGGCGGCACGGCTGGTGGCGGCATTGCCGGCGGGAGGGGCTCTGAACCGATGAGTGCAAGGTCCGATTCGTCGAGGCCCAGAACCGTCGCCAACCGGTCGACAACCCCCTGTGCGGGCACCCCCTCGTCCCGCTCCCATCGCCGCACGGATGCCGTGGACCGTTCGACCGAAGTCGCGAGCTGTCCCATCGACATCCCCTTCGCGAGGCGTGCCTGCCGGACGACTTGTCCGAAGGTTCTGGGATCGCTCATGGGGCCAGGATATCTGTACCGGGAGGTTCCCACGGCGTATGTTGAGCGATGCTTCACTATCGTCGGGGCGAGCGAGCGTGGAGGCACCCGTGGGAACGAACTTCCGAAATCTGGTCGAGCTCTATGAGTCCAGTGTCGACCGGTATGCCGACAACCAACTGTTCGGAACGCGCCATACCGAGGGGTGGCGGTGGATCACCTACGGAGAATTCGGCAAGCAGGTCGATCACGCCCGCGGTGGGCTCGCTGGACTCGGCATCGAATCGGGCGACCGCGTCGCGGTGATCTCGGACAATCGGGTCGAATGGGCGATCGGGGCGTACGCGACCTACGGCTTGGGCGCGGCATGGGTGCCCATGTACGAGGCACAACTCGCCAAGGAGTGGGAGTTCATCCTCGGCAACTCCGGCGCCAAGATCGCCATCGTCGGCGACGACGGAATCAGGGCCCAACTCGACGATCTCCGAAAGGATCTCCCCGAACTCGGTCAGATCGTCGTGATTCGCGGAGAAGCGGGTGGAGATTCGATCAGTTGGGCCGAGATGCAGGCGCGCGGGGCAGACAACCCGATTGACACCGTTGAACCGGCCTCCGAAGACCTCGCCTGCCTCATCTACACGTCAGGGACCACGGGTCAGCCGAAGGGCGTCATGCTCTCCCACGGCAACATCACGAGCAACGTCAACGTGTTCCCCGACATGTTCGACATCGGCCCCGACGACCGGACGGCCTCATTCCTCCCGTGGGCACATTCGTTCGGCCAGACGATCGATCTGCACTTCATGATCGGAGCAGGCGCTTCGGCCGGTCTCACCAGTGCCCAGACGCTGATGGACGATCTGGCGGATCTCAAGCCGACGATCCTCGTGTCGGTGCCGGCCGTCTACAACCGCCTCTACGACGCCCTGCAGAAGATGATGGCCGCCAAGGGCGGGGTCACGAGGACGCTCTTCGATCGGGCGCTCGCCAACGAACAGAAACGGGCCGGCCTCGCTGCTGATGGCAAGACCACGCGGTGGGTGGAAATGCAGCACGACATGTACGACAAACTGGTCTTCTCCAAGGTCCGCAACGGATTCGGCGGGCAGTTGAGGTATTCGATCTCTGGCGGTGCGGCGATCTCCGTCGAAGTCGCAGAGTTCATCTCGGCGCTCGGCCTGACCGTCTACGAGGGCTACGGACTCACCGAGACCTCACCGGTCGCCGCGGCGAACACGCCGTCATACCGGAAGGTCGGATCCATCGGCAAAGAGATCCCCGGCGTCACCATCGACATTGACCGCGAGTTGACCGACGACCCGGAGATCGGCGAACTCATCATCCACGGCCCGAATGTGATGCTCGGCTACTTCAACCTGCCGGAGGAGAATGAGAAGGCGCTCACCGCCGACCGTGGCTTCCGCACCGGTGACCTCGGCTATCGCGACGACGATGGGTTCCTGTTCATCCGGGGACGCATCAAGGAGCAATACAAGCTCGAGAACGGCAAATACGTCGTGCCGTCACCCATTGAGGAGCAACTCCAACTGTCCGGCTATGTCACGAACATCATGGTGTACGGAGAGCAGCGACCGTACAACGTGGCCGTCATCGTCCCAGACATGGACGCGCTCACGAAGTGGGCGGCCGACCACGGTCTCGGCGATCTCTCCGGCGAGGCTCTGCTCGAGAGCGACACGGTCTCTGATCTGTACCAACGCGAGATTGACCGTCTGTCCGGTTCAATCAAGGGGTACGAGCAGGTGCGCGGGTTCGTGCTCGAGGACGAGGAGTTCACGCCCGAGAACGGGATGCTCACTCCGAGCTTGAAGGTGAAGCGCAAAGCCGTCCTCGACCGCTACGGCGACGATCTGGAGAAGCTGTACGAGAAGTAGACGAGAGTGGCTGGTCGCCAGTCTTCGCCTCTCCCACTGAGTGGGGGAGGCGCGAGCACCGGCCTCTCGGCCGGAGCGCAGCGGAGGGGGATTTAGGAGCTCGGAGCTGAAGATGAGTTCTGCCGCGGCTCTTGACCGGCGACTGGCGACCTAGAGCTCCTCGACCGGCTCCATGCCGTGCTTGCGCATTCCTGCCTCCACCACCGCGATCGCGGTCTCGAGGACCTCGACGCGGGCGAGCTTCTTCGACTCGCCGGGGATCACGAACCACGGTGCCTGGTCCCACGACGTCCGTGCGAGCATCTCTTCGACGGCAACCTCGTACTGGGCTCGCTTCTCTCGGTTCCGCCAGTCCTCGTCGGTCAGCTTCCACCGCTTGAGCGGGCTCTGCCGGCGGGCGTCGAACCGCTCCAATTGCTCCCCGTCCGAGACATGCATCCAGAACTTTGCGAACACCATGCCTTCGGCGACGAGCGTTCGTTCGAAGTCGATGATCTCGGTGTAGGCCCGTCGCCATTGTTCCACGTCGGCGAATCCCTCGACGCGTTCCACGAGCACTCGGCCGTACCAGGATCGGTCGAGGATCACGACATCGCCCCAACCGGGCAGATGAGGCCAGAACCGCTGGAGCCAATGGTGTCGGAGTTCATCTTTGGAGGGAGCGGCAATCGAGATCACGTTCACGTGGCGAGGGTCCATCGGCGAAACGAGTCGTTTGATCGCCCCGCCCTTGCCTGAGGCGTCCCAGCCTTCGAAGACGAAACAGACGGGTGGTCCGAGTTCACCGGTGCCGAGCTTGCCTCCAAGTTGAAGGCGCAGTTGCAGCATGCGAGTCTGCGCTGCTTCGAGCCGTTCTCTTGCTTCCCCCTTCGAGATTCGTCGAGAGAGATCGGCGTCGGAGAGGGACGGGATGATCGGTCGGTCGCTCATGCCGGCGATCGTAGCGCGAGGAACGGTGGCGCCCTCAGCGGGGGTCTCCGTATGGCCGTGAAGCGATCACGAGGCGGATCGTCCCACCGGCAACCACTGCGAGGAGGCCGACGGTTGCGGCCAACTTGAGCCAGATCGCTCCCTCGGATCGCCACGTCAGCGATATGAACGCAAGGCACATCACACACAAGAAGGCGATGGCGAGGATGAGGAACACCCAGGTCACAACAGATCGCGGACCGTCCATGGGCTGATTCTACGCGGCCAGGCTGACGGCGCTAGGGCAGCCAGGGATCGACCCGGATCGGGACACCGAGGCTCGCCGTAGCATCGTCGATCGAGATCCAGGTGTCGTTGGCGCACGTTTCACAGGAGGTCCACAACTCGTACGTGTGCCGCCCCAACGGCCGCCCGTTGACGAAACCGCGAACGCCCCTCCGCGCGCAGTGCATGCAGTAGTTGCGTACCGACACTCCGAGCAGTTCCGCACGCGCGACGCGTCGACAGCGCTCCTCCTTGACGCTCGGCGGCTGCCATGCGACGGCACACAACACCGCCACGGGGAGGATCGTCGCGTAGATTCCGCACGAGAGGTCCCGGTCGAGCTTCGCTCTCGAGTCCCACACCCGGAGACCGCACTTGCAGTGCTCGAGGTGGCCGGGTTCGAACGGGTCGCCGCCCATGTGGCAGAACGCGGCATCGGTGACCGACCAGAGATCCACAGCTTCATCGGAGTACAACGCGGCGGTGTGCACCTCGCCGTCGGTTGCGAGCCTCGCACGTTTCCAGCCACGGGGTCTCCCCGTGGGGATCGCATCGGGATTCCCGTCGGGCCATGGTGGCGGTGTCCGGCCGCTTCGCGGCGTCGACGGCGCGGTCACGCGAACCCGCCGAATGCGGCGACGAACGCGTCCGCCCGATGATCGACCTGGCCTCGTTGCATCGGTGCACCGTAGGTCATATGACCACCGCTCCGCCAGGGACGAACGACCCGAGGATCGCGCAGGGCGTGATATCGGCCACCCGCCGGGCGCGACAATTCTTTGGCGGAGGCGGACGGGAATCGAACCCGCCAGGGCACTCTCGCACCCTCATCGGTTTTGAAGACCGAGGGACCCACCAGGCGTCCGGACGCCTCCGTGGAGAAACCTACCCGACCCGACGGGGTTTGCCGTCATGTACTGTCGGATTCGAGACGCTTCTCGAGAATGGCGGTTGACCAGTATCGGCCCATCTTGTAGCCAACGTCGTCGAGCGTGCCGACGAGGCGGTATCCCAGGGATTCGTGCAGGCCGATCGATGCCTCGTTCGGAATCGTCACGACGGCGTAGGCGCGGTGAACGCCTTCAGCGGCGAGTGTATCGAGCACGGTGGAGAGCAGCAGACGCCCGATGCCGGCTGCCCGGTAGTCGGGGTCAATGACGACCGTTGTCTCCGCCGAGGTTTGATACGCCGCCTTGTCGCGAAACTGGCTGCTGTAGGCCGTCCCGACGACATGCCCATCGACCTCGGCCACGAACACCCGGTACGGTCCGGTATCGCGGTAATGCGCCCACCACTCGTGCCGACGCTCCATGTCCCAGGGCTCGAGGTCGAACGAGATGGCGGAACCGACGATGGTGTGGTCGTAGATCTCGTTGATTCGGACGAGGTCACGCGCGCGTGCCGAGCGAATATCGACGTTCATGCTCCGATCGTAGTGAGGGTCCGGATGCACGCTTCTCGGAAGTGTGCACCACTACGTCTCACTATCGGCCAAGCACGAGGAGCAGAGTCCGCGATAGACGATGTGGGTGGTCTCGATGCGGCCGACGTCGGTATCGAGAGAGAGATCGTCCGCGTCGAAGGTGCGTGGCACATCCTGGATCGCTCCGCAGCCGCGGCAGACGAAGTGGTCGTGGCCTTCGTCTGCCAGTTCATAGCGAGCGGCGCCGGGTCCGGCAGACGCCACGGTGACCAAACCCGATGCCGCGAAATCATCGAGAACGTTGAACACCGACGCTCGGGCGACCGAGGCGCCGCGATCCCGAAGCCGCCGCACGACGTCATCGGCGGTCGGATGTCCGTCAAGTTCGGCGAGCGTCTCAAGAACCGCGATACGAGCCTGCGTCGCTCTCAGACCCGTATCCCTGATCTGGTCGGCTGCTTCGGACGGGTGGTTCACCGCAGGTGGGCGCGCAACATCCAGAGTTCTTCTTCGAGCCCTTCGATGATGGTCTGCAACAGACCGTCGGAGATCACGTCGAGATCCTCGACAATCGCCTGCTGCGCACGGGCACGTCGGGCGGTCGCTTCGACACGCTCGGCGACCAAACGGATCGCGTCCCCGTCAGCGAGCCACTCGAGCGGGAACGGGCCCATGTCGCCCTCTTCCACGACGTCCTCTGCACGACCACGCGGCAGGGCACCGAGGGTGACGATGCGTTCTGCGACGCTATCGCTCCAGAGGCGCCACTGGTCCACGAGCACGTCGAGGCGCTCATGGGCCGATTGGAAGCGTTCACCGACGACGGTCCAGTGGGCCTGCTTGCCGATCAGGTGAAGGTCGATGAGATCAACCAGGGTCGGTTGGAGTGCTTCGGCGGTCTTCGATGCGGCATCTCCGGGCAGGACGGTCCACGTCATTGTGATCCTCCACAATTCGCTCTTTTGACAGTGTCCAGCCTAGCTCCGGACAACGATGCCGAAGTCGGCCCGGGGCCCTGCGACGATGGAGCACGGGGCTAGCGTTGAGGCCATGTCACGATCATTCCAAGTCACGTTCGATGCACTGGACACCAGGGCCCTGGCAGCGTTCTGGGGCGAGGCCCTCGGCTATGTGCTGCAACCGCCGCCCGACGGCTTCGACTCCTGGGAGGCGTTCGCCGACGCCGTCGCGATCCCGGAGGAGGATCGGGACCGACTGGCGGCGGTCGTCGATCCGGACGGTGACGGCCCCCGCATCCTGATCCAGAAGGTCCCTGAGACGAAGACCGCGAAGAACCGCTGCCACCTCGACGTGGTGGTCACCGACCGATCGATGGAACCAACGGAGCGGAAGGTCGCGATCGAAGCCGAAGCCGAACGGTTGGTGGCGCTCGGGGCAACACGGGGAGCAAGCTTCGAAGAGGCGATCGGGACGTGGACGGTGATGCAGGACCCCGAAGGCAACGAGTTCTGCCTCCACTAGACGCTGCGAACCCAGGGTTCTCGGCATCGTATTTGGCGCCGACAGCCCACAGAATGGGCAGGGACCGCGCACCATCTCGTTCCGCGGGCTGTCGGCGCCATATGGAAGGTGGAGAACCCTGGGTTCGCAGCGTCAGCCGGTGATGTAGCGCTCGAGGTCGGCGATCAGGTCGCGCTGCTGCGCCATCATCGCCTTCACGATGTCCCCGATCGAGACGATACCGACCAACCGGCCGTCGTCGTCCACCACCGGGAGGTGGCGAATGCGGCGATCGGTCATCAGTTCCATGCACTCCGCGACCGACGCCGTCGGAACCACGGTGACGACGGGTTTGGTCATGATGCTCGCGACCGGCGTGTCGCCGGACCCGAGCGCCGCCAGTTTGATCTTCCTGGCGTAGTCCCGCTCGGTGAGGATTCCGCTCAGATCATCGCCGTCGAGAACGAGGACTGCCCCGATGTTGTGCTGCGCCATCGTCTCGAGTGCCGACAGGACCGTGTCGCTGGGCGATACCGCCCATACACCGGTGCCCTTCTCGTCGAGAATCCCTGCGACCTTCCGCTGCATATCGACCCCTTCCCTTCTCCACGAACCTAGTCGGGACCCGAGCATCGCGCCGGAGAGATTCATTCGACACCGAGCCCCCAGCACGACCTACACTCGCCGGACGTGTCACGTCGTGCCCGCTTCGTATGGTTCTGGCTCGCAACGACTCTGATCGTCGCGTTCTCTCCTGTCGCGTCCCTTGCCGCCGGCGAATCGATCGGCGGGAAGCTCATCCAGACCGTCGGCGAGGAGAAGTCCCCCGTCGAGGGCGTCACCATCGTGGTCAGCTTGGAAGGTGCGGAAGTCGGCAGCGGTGAATCCATCGCAGACGGCACCTGGGAGATCCCGGTACCTGGGTCCGGTATCTATCAGGTCCGCCTCGACACCACAACCCTCCCCGATGGCATCGGACTCACCGATCCCACCAAGGAAGAACTCGACGAGGTCACGGTTCGGGAGGGTCAAGCGAAGAAGGTCATCTTCCCGCTCGGCGAAGGCACCGTCTCATCGACATCGGCGTATGAACGGGTCGGAGCCCTGCTCATCTCCGGCCTGAAGCTCGGTGCCATCATCGCACTGTGCGCGGTCGGCCTCTCCCTCGTCTATGGCGTCACCGGACTCGTCAACTTCGCCCACGCCGAAATGGTGACCCTCGGCGCCGTCGCCGCCTACTTCTTCCATGCCTCTCCAGCCGGGCCTGAGTGGCCACTCGTCATCGCCGCCATTCCCGCCATCCTCGTTGGGGCCGGATTCGGTTGGGCCCAGGAGCAGGGCCTCTGGAAACCCCTCAGGATTCGGAACACGGGCTTGATCGCAATGATGGTGGTCTCGATCGGCCTCTCGTTCGCAGTTCGTCACATCATCCTCATCATCTTCGGCGGAGAACCGCGGGCCTACCCCGACTTCGCCGGTCAGCCACCAATCGAGATCCTCGGCATCTCGGTCGTTCCGAAGAATCTCATCACCATCGGCGTGGCGCTCCTCGTCCTCGCCGCCGTGGGATTGTTCCTCCAGAAGAGCCGCGCCGGGACGGCGATGCGTGCGGTCTCCGACGACGCCGACCTCGCGGAGTCTTCGGGCATCGACGTGAACCGGGTGATCCTCATTACGTGGATGCTGGCTGGTGGGCTTGCGGCGCTCGGCGGCATCTTCTTCGGACTCAACGAGGCCGTGCAATGGGACATGGGCTTCAGCCTCTTGCTGCTGATATTCGCGGCCGTTGTCCTCGGCGGCCTCGGCACGGCCTACGGTGCCATGGTCGGCGGCTTCGTCGTTGGCGTTGCGGTCGAGATGAGCACGCTCTTCGTCCCGAACGAACTGAAGACCGCGGTTGGTCTTGCTGTGCTGATCCTGATGCTTCTGGTCAGGCCGCAGGGACTCTTCGGCACGAAGGAGAGGATCGGCTGATGGACTGGGGCAGCGTCTTCATCGACGGCATCCTTGCCACAATCGGCCCCGTCACCGCGGCCTATGCGATTTCGGCGATCGGACTCAACCTGCAGTTCGGCTACGCCGGCCTGCTCAACTTCGGCCATGTGGCGTTCATGCTGGTCGGCGCATATGGCATGGCGATCACGGTCGACTTTGGCGGCCCTCTGTGGCTGGGGGTCATCGTTGGAGTCATCGTGGCAGCCTTCCTTGGGTTCCTCCTCGGACTTCCCACACTCAGACTGCGCGCCGACTACCTGGCCATCACGACCATCGCCGCCGCCGAGGTCATCCGCCTCGTGGCCCGATCGAGTTGGGCAGAGCCGCTCACCAATGGCGTGTTCGGTATTCAAGGATTCGCGGACTCCTTCTTTTCCATCAATCCCTTCCCACCGGCAGAGCTGTACGGCATCGGAAGCCTCGTCGTAACGGGCCGAAAGCTGTGGGTCATGATTGTCGGCTGGACGATCGCAGCGCTGCTCACGCTGCTGATTCGGCGCTTGATCAACAGCCCGTGGGGTCGCGTGCTCAAGGCCATCCGAGAGGACGAAGACGCCACGACCTCACTCGGCAAGAACGTCTTCGCCTACAAGCTCCAGGCGCTGATGATCGGTGGAGCGATCGGCGGAATCGCAGGAATGCTTCTGGCGATCGAGCAACAGAACGTAACGCCCGACGCATACCTGCCGCAGGTCACGTTCATTCTCTATGTCATCGTCATCCTCGGCGGCGCCGGAACGATCCTGGGACCGATCGTGGGAGCCGTCGTGTTCCAGTTCCTCTTCTTCACCATCGACGCGCTCATGGTCAACACCCAGGCCAACATCGACTGGGTCGGCGATCTCCTCACGCCGGCCGCGGCCGGTCAGGTGAAGCTGGTCCTGGTAGGCATCGGAATGATGGTGCTGATGGTCTTCCGCCCGCAGGGCATCTTGGGTTCCAGGGAGGAGGCGCTGATCGATGAACGCTGATCACCCCATGTACGGCATCGCCGCAGAGCCGGGCGTCCGCAAGCCGGACCCTGTGCTCGTCGCCAATGCCCTCCAGCGGTCGTTCGGTGGACTGACGGCCGTCGACGTCAAGCATCTCGAGATCCAGCGTCATACCGTCACTTCGCTCATCGGACCGAACGGTGCCGGCAAGACCACTCTCTTCAACCTGCTGACCGGATTCGACACACCGGACTTTGGTGAATGGCACCTCAACGGCGGCGCACTCGTCGGAATTGCGGCATTCCAGGTGGCGCGTCGCGGCATGGTGCGCACATTCCAGCTCACCCGTTCGCTGGCCCGCCTCACCGTCATGGAGAACATGCTGGTGGCGGCCAAGGACAACAAGGGCGAGGACCTCTGGGGAGCATTGACCGGAGGCTGGCGTGCCACGGAAGATGCGAACGAAGTCCGCGCGAATGAACTCCTTGAGCGATTCGGCCTGGATCACATGAGCGACGAATTCGCCGGTGGACTATCCGGCGGCCAGCGCAAGCTCCTCGAGATGGCTCGGGCGCTCATGATGGAACCCGAGGTCGTGATGCTCGACGAGCCTATGGCCGGTGTGAACCCCGCCCTCACCCAGTCACTCCTCCAGCACATCACCGGTCTGCGGGATGCGGGCAAGACGGTGATCTTTGTCGAGCACGACATGGACGTTGTCCAGGAGATCTCGGATTGGGTCGTGGTAATGGCCGAAGGTCGCGTGATCGCGGAGGGTCCACCCGAAGTCATCGCCAAGAACCGTGCCGTCATCGACGCCTATCTCGGCGAACACCACGGGGAGGCCGCATCGTGAGCAAGCATCTCCTCGTTGCAGACCAGGTTGTGGCTGGCTATCTCCCCGGAGTCGACATCCTGCGGGGTGTCGACCTGACGCTCAACAACGGCGAACTCGTCGGGATCATCGGACCGAACGGTGCCGGGAAGTCGACCCTCATCAAGGCCATCTTCGGTCTCGTGACGGTCAGAGACGGCTTCGTAACGCTTCGCGGACGGGACATCTCGAATCTGGCTGCCCATACACTCGTCGGCCTCGGTGTCGGCTATGTTCCGCAACGGGCCAATGTGTTCCCATCGCTGACCGTCGAAGACAATCTGCGGATGGGCCTGTACCTCAACCCGAAGGCCTGGGACGAGCGCTTCGCGGCGGTGGTCGACATATTCCCGCTGCTCGCCGATCGCTCTGATCAGCGGGCCGGCTATCTGTCAGGTGGCGAGCGGCAGATGGTGGCGATCGGTCGGGCCCTGATGATGGACCCGAGTGTGCTTCTGCTCGACGAGCCGTCCGCCGGTCTCTCCCCGGCCAATCAGGACCTCGTATTCGAGCGCGTCCGCCTGATTGCCGACTCGGGGGTGTCGATCATCATGGTCGAGCAGAATGCCAGGCGGTGCCTTCAGATCGCCGACCGAGCCTACGTCCTCGATCAAGGGACGAATGCACACACCGGAACCGGCAAGGAACTCCTCCACGACTCACGAGTGATCGATCTGTACCTCGGAACACTGGGCAAGGTCGATTAGGTCCGCTGGTCTCGGCAGCCGGCCAAGGGAGTCAATGAGTGTGGGGCCCTGCAGATGCCGGGCCCCACACTCATTTTTCGAGGTCGTCGTTGGGACTAGCCGCCGGCGACAATCTGCAGGAGGGTCGAGGTTCCGCCCTCGGCGTCATAGAGGAACACGTCGTACGTGCCGATGCCGGGCTCATTGCTCGGACCGAAGTCGAGCGGCCCCGATGCGCCGTCATAGTCGATGTCGGCACCGGTCATCAGCAGGTTGAAGCAGTCCTCGAAGAGCGAGCACTTCTCACCACCCTTGGTGACGTTCCCAATCTCGGCAATGAACACGGCCGGATCGGCGCTCTGTGCCGCCTGGGCAGCGAGCACGTTCACCATGAGGCAGTCGTACTTCTGTGCCGAGAAGATCGTTGCTGTTCCGGGGAACGCAGCCTCGAGCCGCGCCGGGAACGTCGCCTCACCATTCTCCGGAGAGGCCGACGGGGCCGTGCCCTTGATGCCCTCGAGCAGCGCGGTGTTTCCGCCGAGTTGATCGGGGCCGACCGTGTCTTTGAAGCCGTCGGCAACGTAGACCTGACCCGTGAAGCCGGCACTCTCGAGGTCGAGCAGGAGCTGCCCACCCTCTTCGAACGTGATCATCGCGAGCGCCTCGGCACCGCTCGCAACGACGGCTTGCGCCTCGGTAGCAAACGAACCGGCGGCGGCGTCGTAGGCCTGAGCGAGCACAACAACACCATCGAGTTCGGCAGCAAGCAGCTCACCGAAGCCGACGCCGTAGTCGTCGTTGCGCCACAGAACCGCGACCGAGGCCGGGGCATCACCGGCGATGACGTCGGCAAGTGCCGGCGCCTGCAGGTTGTCGGACGGTGCCGTACGGCTGTAGTAGGGGTCATAGTCGGATGAGCTGAGCGAGGCCGCGGTGTTCGAACCCGAGCACATCGCAACTTCGCTGCCCTGAACCTTGTCGACGATCGAAAGCGAAACGCCGGAAGCGGCAGCCCCGATGATCCCTGCGAAGTCACCCGTCAGGTACTTGTCGACCGTCGTCGAGGCGATGTTCGGGTCGGTACCCGAGTCGCCGTACTCGACCGAAACGAGGCCGTCCGAGACAGCGTTGATCTCATCGACGCCCATCTTGATCGGGTTCTCGAGAGCCTCGATGATTGGTGCGAGCTGTCCCGTCTGGGGAAGCACGGTCCCGATCTTGACCGGGATCGGCTCGAACGCCATCGGCGCTTCGGTGGACGACGTGGTCGTTTCTTCCGCGACCGTTGTGGTGGTCTCTTCCGCGACCGTTGTGGTCGTGGAGTCCTCAACAGCTGTCGTCGTCGTATCTGCTGCAGTGTCGTCGTCTCCGCCGGCGTTCACGGCGATAACAACGACAATGATGACAGCGACGGCGGCGACCAAGATCCACGGGAGCCACTTTTTCATATTGTCACTCATGGTTTTTCCTCCAAATGAGAGCCCTGGATAACCAGGAACCCCGGACAAACGCCGGGGTCGAGGCAAGATAGGCCGGAAAGACCCGGAAGCGCAAGGGCTTCGCCCGTCGCCGGTCGCCTGTCGCCCGTCCGAAGCTGTAGCCGAGTAGCCGAGTAGCCGAGTAGCCGAGTAGCCAATCGGGACCCGCTCGTTGCCCCCGCATGCACGCCATACTTCGACCCATGACGGATGATTCTCGATCTCATGTGGCGCGGAGTCGACGGCGCCTCACGGCGTCGGTCACCGACCTCGATGTCGTTCGGCAGCGAGCGCTGCTGATTGGCGTGGTGCGCGACGGAAGCAAGGTCGCCGAAGGAGATCACAGTCTCGAAGAACTCGAACTGCTCACCGAAACGGCAGGGTCCGACCCCGTCGAGGCTGTGCTCGTTCGCAGGGACCGCCCGGATCCGGCGACCTTCATCGGCAAGGGGAAGCTCTCGGAACTCGTCACCGAATCGCACATGCTCGACATCGATGTCGTCGTATTCGACAACGAACTCTCTCCCGCCCAGCAACGCAACCTCCAGCAGGCATTTCAATGCGATGTCGTCGACCGCGTTGCGCTGATTCTCGACATCTTCGCCCAACACGCCCACACCCATGAAGGCCGCCTGCAGGTGGAACTGGCGCAGCACCGGTACCGACTCCCCCGCCTCCGAGGCAAGGGTGTTGAACTGTCCAGGCTCGGCGCCGGTATCGGGACGCGTGGCCCTGGTGAGACCAAACTCGAGACCGATCGTCGCCGCATCCTCGAACGGGTCTCCAGGATCGAGCGCGAATTGAAGGAAGCCGCCCGGTCCAGAGACACGAGAGCCAAGTCCCGGAAACGCTCAGGCCTGCCCATTGCCGCGATCGTCGGATACACCAACGCCGGCAAGTCAACGCTGTTCAACCGGCTCACCGAAGCCGATGTCCTCGTGGAGGATCGTCTCTTCGCAACGCTCGGTTCGACGGTCAGACGACTCGATCTCCCGGACGGACACCGAGCCTTGATGTCCGACACGGTCGGCTTCGTTCGCCGCCTCCCACACGAACTCGTCGAAGCCTTCCGCTCGACACTGGATGAAGCCGCAGACGCCGACCTTCATGTCCATGTCGTCGATGCCTCAGATCCGGATCCCGACGGCCAGATCGCCGCAGTGCGAGAGGTCCTGGATGAGATTGACGCAGCCGAAGTGCCGGAGATCCTCATCTTCAACAAGACCGATATCGCGGAACCGGCCGTCGTCCGTCGTCTGCTCACGGTCTACGAAGGCTCGGTCGCCACATCGGCACTCACCGGCAAGGGCACCGAGGGAGTGACCGCCGCCATCGTTGAGGGGCTCGACGCCGTCACCACGAGAGTGGATCTTCTGATCCCCTACGAGCGTGGCGATGTCGTTGCCGCCATCCATGAGGCCGGAGAAGTGCTCGATGAGCACCATGGCGAGGACGGCACGGAGATCACCGTTCGCCTCCCAGCGGCAGCGGCGGAACGTCTCAACGAGTACCTCCGCAGCCGGTAGCTCCTACAGGATGTTCGCTGCGTACTCGGCCAGTGGACTGCGGACCGTGCGGTCCAGGGTGATGTGTCCGAACAGCTGGTTCCCTTTGAACTTCTCGATCATGGCTGCCAGACCTCCGAACGGCGAGATGTAGGGGTTGTCGACCTGGGTGAGATCGCCGCAGAACACCACCTTCGAGCCGGCCCCCATCCGGGTGAGGATCACCTTCAAGGTTGGCAGTTCGAGGTTCTGAGCTTCGTCGACGATGACGAGTTCTCCGGTGATCGACCTCCCCCGGAGATAGGTGACCGCCGCCATCTCCAACACATCCCGCTCGAACAGTTCATCGACGGCATCACGCGGCGACCCCTCGGCGTTGCCGAACAGGGCGTACAGGTTGTCGTGAACCGCGGCCATCCACGGTTCCAGCTTGTCGGTCAGATCCCCGGGAAGAAACCCGACCTCCTGGCGGCCGACAGCAACCAACGGTCGATACACCGAGACTCTCCGATAGCGCCCGAGTTCGAGCACTTGCTCCAAGGCGGCGGCGAGGGCAAGAAACGTCTTGCCCGTCCCGGCCATACCCATCACGGAGACCGCAGCCACGTCAGGATCCATCAGCAGGTCCAGAGCGAACGCCTGCCGCATGTTCTTGGTCTCAACGCCGAAGACGTGCTTGCTGCCCGGAACTCTCGCGACGACGGTGCGATCGCCGTCATCGACCACCCGCCCGAGTCCGGACTGCGAGCCCGGTCCGTGGAGCACGACGAACTGGTTGACGACCAGGCCGGGATCCTCGACGGTGGCCTTCCCCCTGCGGAAGAGTTCATCGACCGTCTCGCCCGGCACCTCGAGGTCTGCGACGCCGCTGTAGGACTCCTCGACGGGGACCGTGTCGCCTCGGTAGTCCTCGACGGTGACGCCCAATTGGGCACCCTTGATCCGCAACGCTGCGTCCTTGGTCACCAGCACGGTCCGAATGCCACCGTCGACGAGGTTCAGACAGGTCGCAAGGATTCGATGATCTGGCGTGTTCGGGTTGAGAACGTCCGGGAGGCGATCCGAGGTCACACCGTTCAACTCGAGACGGAGCGATCCGCCGTTCGGGAGCGTCGTCGGGCTGGCGAGCCCTCCCGGTTCGGATGCGCCGAACTCCTCGAGGAGTCGGATTGCGGAGCGCGCATTGGCTCCGACTTCATCCATCCGCGTCTTCTGGCGGTCGAGTTCTTCAACCACCACGAGCGGGAGTACCACTTGATGTTCATCGAATCGGAGTGGGGCATGTGGGTCGGCCAGCAGAACACAGGTATCAAGGACGTAGTTCGTGGTCGTCAAAGGCCCTCGCTCTCGCGGCGTATGTGTCGGCGTCAGCGTCGCCGTGTTGCGATCGGAATTCAAGGACCCCGACCCGGACGTCCTCCATGTCATACTCTGGGAACGGGAGAGGAGGACGTATGAAGGTTGCGGTGATAGGCGCCGGGTCCTGGGGAACGACCGTTGCAGCGATGCTCGCTCCGAGGACCGAGACCGTCTTGTGGTGTCGACGCCCGGAACTCGCCGACCAGGTCCAGAACGGCATGAACTCGGACTACCTCCCGGGGTTCGAACTCCCCCCGGATCTGGGTGCGACTCCGGCCATCGAGTCGGCGGTGGTTGACGCTGAGGTAGTCGTCATGGGGGTCCCCTCGCACGGTTACCGCGCCGTCCTCGAACAGGCCGCACCGTTCCTCGCCTCCGGGACACCGATCCTGTCGCTCACCAAGGGCATCGAACAGCCCACGCTGATGCGCATGACCGAGGTCACCGCCAGCGTCCTCCCGGACCACGATCGCTCGCGCATCGGCGCACTCACCGGCCCCAATCTCGCGAGGGAGATCATGGCAGGCCAGCCGGCGGCAACCGTGATCGCCATGGAGGATGAGGAGACGGCAACCGAACTCCAGGCGCTCTTCATGGGGCCGCGATTCCGGGTCTACACGAACACCGACGTCGCCGGTGCCGAAAGTGCCGGGGCGCTCAAGAACGTGATGGCACTGGCCGCCGGCATGGCAGAGGGCCTCGGATTCGGTCTGAACACCGTCTCGATGCTGATGACGCGGGCGCTTGTCGAGATGTCCCGTCTCGGGGTTGCGATGGGTGGCCGTACGGCCACGTTCGCCGGTCTCGCCGGGATGGGCGACCTCATCGCCACCTGCATGTCGACCGAGAGCCGCAACCACCGCGTGGGGCTGGGCCTCGGTCTCGGCAAGACCATCGATGAGATCGTCTCGGAGATGAACATGGTCGCCGAGGGCGTCAAGTCCACCGAGGGCATCCTGGCCCTCGCCGACCAGTACGAAATCGAGATGCCGATCGCCGAGCAGGTAGGCCGCGTCCTCTACGAAAACGCGCCGGTCCCGGAAGCGATCGCACTTCTCATGGGGCGGTCGGCGAAGCCGGAATAGGGTGGAAGTCACCAGTCGCCAGTCAAGACAGAAGACAGAGGTGACAGCTGGTGACCCGAGGCCCGGTGTCCCGGCCCGTCTGGCGACTGGCGACTCAAACAGGCTCCGGCCGTACGAATCGGGCACGTTCGGACTCGACAGTCGCTCGACGCTCACAGGACTCCCCGTGGTCGTTCACCAGCCCCATTGCCTGCATGAAGGCGTAGGCGGTGGTGGGACCGACGAAGGTGAACCCTCTCCGCTTTAGTTCCTTCGCCAGGAGCATCGACTCGGGTGTGGTAGCGGCCATCGTCGGCGGGGCCGGGGTCGGTTCGAACGACCAGACGAGAGCTCCGAGCGAGCCGACATCGGCGATGACCTCGAGCGAGCGCTGGGCGTTGTTGATGGTTGATCGAATCTTGCCCTGATGTCGCACAATCCGTGCGTCATTGAGCATCCGGGCGACGTCGGCATCGCCGAAGCGGGCCACGCGTTCGATGTCAAAGCCGTCGAACACGTCGCGAAACGCTTCCCGCTTCCTGAGGATCGTGATCCAGGAAAGCCCGGATTGAAAACCCTCAAGGCTCAGTTTCTCGAACAGCCGTTGGTCGTCGTCGACAGGCCGACCCCACTCATCATCGTGATAGGCGGCGTACTCGGGTGATCCGTTGCCCCAAGCACAGCGGCTCACGCCATCGGCTCCCAACTCCACGTACTCCATGTCGTCGACGCTACCCGGCGACGGGCTCCTCGTCGCGTGCAACCGCTACCACCTGGGCGGCACGGCTATGGCGCAGTACCACTTCCATGAGTTCCTGGGCGTAGTCCGGATCCATCCCGATCGCCTCCGCATCCTCGCGCATCTCAGCGATCAGTTCGGCCTCGCGTTCCGGAGAGCGCAGGGCAAGGTCTCGCACCGCCTTGATACGGGCAATGTCGATTGAGTTGCGGAGCCGCCTGCCGAGGAGTCGGATGACCTGGCGGTCGATACGATCGATCTCGTCGCGCAGCGACGGGATGCCAAGCGCCTCCATGAGCGCTGTGAACCGCTCAGGATCGAGATGCGATCCGTTCCCGGCAAGAGCCCCGGCCGGGTCGGGATGGAACGGAACCATGAGCCCATCCGCGCCGGCGCTTCGCGCTGCGAGCGCCAAGGGCTGGATGAGTTCCGGATGACCGACCGTTGGCGAAGGATCGACGATGACCGGCAGGTGAGACAATCGCTGCACGGTTGGGATGGCGGAAATGTCGAGCGTATCGGTCGTCCGCGGATCGAACCCGCGGCTCCCCCGCTCGCAGAGGATGACGTTGTTGTTGCCTGCGTCCAGCACGTATTCGGCAGCCAACAGCCACTCGTCGATCGTCGCTGCGGAAGCCCGATGGATGATGATCGGCCGCCTGGTCGCGCCCACGGCGCGCAGGAGGACGAAGTTCTGCATGTTGTCCGGGCCGACCTCAATGATGTCGACATGCTCGGCGACAACGTCGACATGGTCCGGTTCGAGCACCTCGGTGCTCACCGGAAGACGAGACTCCCGTCCGGCATGCTCGAGCATCCATAGTGCCTCGCTGCCGAGGCCCTTGTAGGCGTACGGGGACGACCCGGCGAGATAGGTGCCTGCCCGCAGGATCGACCCACCGTTCTCCGCGACGATCCTGGCGGCCTCCACAATCTGGT
>Ga0316189_10000512_pt1 | contig 38998 bp, 31 predicted proteins | sample LowCovwburrow_MG_FD_204930 | JGI IMG/M metagenome (GOLD analysis project Ga0316189, IMG submission 204930) | Coastal sediment microbial communities from Maine, United States - Lowes Cove worm burrow | ecosystem: Environmental > Aquatic > Marine > Coastal > Sediment | place: USA: Maine...
TAACATAGCGATCTTCAACTATTGGGATTTCTATTCTATCTATCTCACCCCACCAATCGGGCGTTCCCGCCAGCTTAGTCACATCGTTTGTGTTGACAATTAGATCCGGCTGACCGGCCGTCCATTTTAGATCGTCGCTAAACTGTAGAGGCTCTGGCGCATCCGCCGGATCACCTTGAGGAGTACCACTGCGCGCCCAAGTAGAGATGGCAGCCAATTCTTCATCGGTCAGCGATGGATCGAATTTATAATCCTGAATGCCGATGTTTTTTTCCATATACCACGGAGGCATTGCCCCCGCTCTATCACGCAGACCTGTCTTGTATTCTATCAGTCCTGCAAATGGAGCGACTTCGTCAAAAGACACTAGAGACATTGGTGCCACGCCGCCAGGACGATGACAGTTCTGACAGCTACGCTGCAAGATAGGTTCGATATCCTTGTGGAACGTAACCTGATCCGATTGCGCAGATACCACTGTAGATAATGCCAGAACAGCTAGAGCTGCAAAGCCTTGGGATAGTTTGACGATGTAGCTAATCACTGATCGATTGCTTATAGTTAACACCTGCGGACCCTCCATTTAATTAATATTTTTGTCCACCCTTGCTGAGTCGTGGGCAGATCTCATTTTCCTCAGAACGGCCTTAGTAGCCATTCTGTTAACAGGGGAATTGAACCAAAAATAGCCTAGGCTGTCTTGTTAATTTTGACCAATTCTTGACGAATCCTGGAACACTTCAACTAATGTTATCTCAATGGCGCACTTACAGAACGAACTTAGGGTGTAATTGGGGATTTTACGCTATTTAGCGTATTTTTAGCCAATTTTAACGACTTTTAACACAAAAGCCTTTCATCTCAGCACAGCCTCAGCTCAACGAGTAACAGATAGGCTTATTCACTCCACTAACCCTTTAAGGAATGACTTTTGACTAATGCGCTTTCAACTCCCGACGAATCTAGTACAAGCTTGAAATAACAACAAGCCGAAAACAAAAAAGCCCGAGCAATGCCCGGGCTTTTTTGTTACTTCGAGAAACTTAAGCTACGTGATCAGCTCTTTCCTCTTCGCTTATTTCTTTGATGCTTAGCTTGATGCGGCCTCTAGCGTCGGTGTCTAGAACTTTAACTAGTACGTCCTGACCTTCTTCTAAATGCTCGTTTACATTCTCTACACGCTCTTGCGAGATCTGAGAGATGTGAACCAAGCCATCCTTACCAGGCAAGATTGTAACGAACGCGCCGAAGTCGACGATTCGAGCAACCTTACCGTTGTAGATTCTGCCCACTTCGGCTTCTGCAGTAATGGCGTTAACCATTTCGAGCGCAGCATCACGAGAATCTGCGTCTTCGCCATAGATGCGAACATTGCCATCGTCATCGATATCAACTGATGCGCCAGTCTCTTCAGTAATGCCACGGATAACCGCACCACCCTTACCAATAACGTCGCGAATCTTGTCTGTATCGATCTTGATCATTGCCATTGCAGGCGCGTTATCAGAAACAGTCTCTCTAGCAGTTGAGATGACTTTATTCATCTCGTCCAGGATATGGTTTCTAGCTGTATGAGCTTGCTCGAGAGCCTGCTCCATAATTTCTTCGGTAATGCCCTGGATCTTAATATCCATTTGCAGAGCAGTTACACCCGCGGCTGTTCCCGCAACCTTGAAATCCATGTCGCCAAGATGATCTTCATCGCCGAGAATATCTGTTAGGACTGCGAAGCGTTCGCCTTCCTTGATTAGGCCCATTGCAATACCAGCAACTGGTGCAGAGATAGGAACACCGGCATCCATCATTGCCAGGCTGCTTCCGCAGACACTCGCCATAGAGCTTGAACCATTAGATTCAGTGATTTCTGAAACCACACGAATCGCGTAAGGAAATTCCTCTTCAGGAGGCATAACAGCAGCAACACCACGTCGAGCAAGACGGCCGTGGCCAATCTCGCGTCGCTTTGGTCCGCTCATGAAACCAGTCTCACCTACTGAGTAGGGAGGGAAATTATAGTGCAGCATGAATGGATCTTTTCTAGAACCCTGAAGGTCTTCGATAAGCTGCGAATCGCGTAGCGCACCCAATGTAGTGACAACCAAGGCCTGTGTTTCACCACGTGTGAACAAGGCCGAACCGTGAGCCTTAGGAAGAACACCAGTTTCAACTTCGATTGCACGAACTGTTGTTGTATCGCGACCATCGATGCGCGGATTGCCGTCTAGTACGCGGTTACGCACTGTGCTCTTCTCCAGCTTCGCAAAAACATCTTTTACATCGTCGGCACTAACACCAGACTCTTCGTTAGTTAGCTGCTCAACTGCCTGTGTTTTCAAGGCTCCTAGAGCATCCTGGCGAGCCATCTTGTCAGAGACTTGATAAGCCTCAGTAACACCAGCTCCAACTTGAGCTGCTACGGCCGCCGTTAACTCTTCATTGACAGGCTCAGGCTGCCAATCCCATGAAGGCTTACCAACTTCAGCCTTTAATTCTGCGATCATATCAATCACGACCTGCATCTCTTGGTGAGCAAACAGAACACCGCCAAGCATCTGATCTTCACTCAACTCTTTTGCTTCAGATTCAACCATCAGTACAGCTGACTTTGTGCCAGCTACGACCATATCCAATAGTGAAGTTTCGAGCTGGGTATTCGTTGGATTCAACATATAGCCAGTTTCAGCATCATAGCCTACACGGGCTGCGCCGATAGGCTCCGCAAAAGGGACACCTGAAATAGACAAGGCCGCTGACGCGCCTATCAAACCTGCGATATCTGCCTGCTCATCTTTGTCTGCAGAAATTACCGTACAAATAACCTGTACTTCATTCATGAAGCCCTTCGGGAACAAAGGGCGAATCGGTCTATCGATAAGACGCGATGTTAAAGTTTCGTTCTCGGTTGGCCTGCCTTCACGCTTGAAGAATCCACCAGGGATTTTTCCTACTGCGTAGGTCTTTTCCTGATAGTTAACAGTCAATGGGAAGAAAGCGGCGCCAGGATTGGCTTTCTTGCGACCCACTACGGTAGCTAGCACCGTGGTATTTCCAATACTTACGACAACAGAACCTGTTGCCTGTCTCGCTACTTTACCGGTTTCCAAAGTGACCGTCTGGCCACCGAATTGAAACGTCTTAGTTACTGGGTTAAACATAATATTTTCCTAATTATTTAATTAGGCGCAGAGCCAACTCATCAGGCCCTACGCAGATATTTTCGATTGATTGTTATCGAAACGCTTATCGACGTTTTTATCGACGTTTTTATCGACGTAGTCCAAGTCGCTTGATCAAGGTCGCATAACGCTCTAGATTCTTGCGCTTTAAGTAGTCGAGCAATTTTCTGCGGCTGTTCACCATTCGGATCAATCCGCGACGGGAATGATGATCGTGAATGTGTTCTTTGAAATGCGATTGCAGTTCGTTTATGTTTGCTGTCAACAAAGCAACTTGCACCTCGGGTGAACCTGTATCACCTTCGCTCTGCGCGTAGTCTTTGATGATCGTGTCTTTCTGTTCAGCTGATAAAGCCATTTTCTATCTCCTAATATGCAATTAATAAAGTCGCTATTAAAAGCGCGACTACAACTTCCGTTTAAATTCAGAATAACCACGCATATTAGTAGTTACCTGATACTTTCCCTGTTAAATTCTTAGACTATCTCTCATCGCAACCTCTTGGAGACTATTGCGCGACAATCAGTCTTCTCGGAGCAACCTTCCCATCGTCATCGATGCAACCGATGCCAATAAACTGCTCCTCTTCGTACAATCTTACCAATCCTTCTTCTGGCAAGTGTCTGACTAAAACTGGCTGACCATTCTTGATAAAGCTGGCCGTGATACTAGGCAATACAACTTCTGGTAAGTCCTCTATGGCCTTGTCCATCGGAATGAGATGTTCATCGATAACACTCAAACCACCACTCTCAAATTCTTCCTTCAACGTCTGCGTTGTCACGCAGTCCGCTTCTGTGAATGCGCCTGCCTGTGTGCGTCGCAAGGCAATGATGTGCGCTCCACATCCCAAGGCCTGACCAAGATCATCGGCGATGGTTCTTATATAAGTACCCTTGCTGCAGGCAATCTCCAATTCCAGCTCGTCGCCTTCGAAGGCTGTCAGTTCGATGCTGTAAATGGTGACCCGCCGAGCTTCGCGCTCAATAGTCTGCCCTTTACGCGCCATTTTATACAGCGGCACTCCGTTTACTTTAAGAGCGGAGTACATGGGTGGAACTTGATCAATCTCGCCCCTAAAAGCTGTCAGCGCCTCTTCAATCTGCGATCGCAAGATTTCAAAATCAACACAACTTTCAAGTACATTTCCTTCGCAATCGCCGCTATCGGTTCTAACACCCAGTTTCAGTCTAGTCCGATACTTCTTATCCGAGTCCAGCAAGAACTGCGATACTTTGGTCGCCTCACCTAAACAGAGCGGCAATACTCCAGTCGCTAATGGATCTAGACTGCCTGTATGCCCCGCTTTCTGGGCATCATAAATTCTTTTTACTTCTTGCAGAGCTCTGTTTGAACTAATGCCTATGGCCTTGTCTAGTATGACGATGCCATCGATGCTTCTGCCTTTCTTGCGCTTAGCCAATCTGCATCCCCAACTAATCTAGTGACAACAGACTCAAGAATGTGAATCTTGATCGGCTGCTAATGCGCTATCTATCAGGCTGGAAAGCTGTTGCCCGCGCTCAATACTTCCATCGTAGTAAAAACGTAGCTTGGGCACAGAACGCGTACTCAGCCGCTTGGCTAATAAGGATCGCAAAAATCCCGCGGCCTTATTCAGTGCATCTATATTCTCTTTTATCTCTAACTTGTCCAGATCGCCAGGCTCGGAAAGTGTGGACTCGTTTATCCCTGAATCATCGGTCAGAGTATTCAATACCGTCACGAACACCTTCGCATGAGCTAAATCTCTGCTCACCTCTACACCTGTGACCGAAACCATGCCAACCCGAGGATCGTTTACCTCCATCTGGATTAGCAATGCAAGTTCTCGCTGAATCTGATCAGCTACCCTTTGCACTCTTGAAGACATCTCTGCCACGATTAGTTAGGCCTCTTCATGTATTCTTAAAGACTTCTGGCCACTTCGGTTGTCTCGTATACCTCAATCTTATCGCCGACTTTTACGTCAGTGTAGTTACGAACACCGATTCCACACTCCATGCCGTTTCGAACTTCGTTGGCATCGTCCTTAAATCTTCGAAGCGATTCTAGCTCGCCTTCATAGATCACCACGTTATCGCGCAGAACACGAATTGGCTTACTGCGGTAGACAGTGCCTTCGATAACCATGCTTCCGGCGATCTGACCAAACTTCGGTGAATTAAACACATCGCGAACTTCGGCAACGCCAACAATCTCTTCGCGAATCTCCGGCGAGAGCATGCCGCCCATGATCGCTTTGACGTCATCGATCACATCGTAAATAACATTGTAGTAACGCAGCTGCAGGCCTTCGTTCTCAACGATATCGCGAGACGATTTATCGGCTCGCACATTGAAGCCAATAATCATTGCCTTCGATGTGGCTGCCAAATGCGCGTCGGTCTCCGAGATACCACCCACACCCGAGGCGACGATATTGACTTCAACCTCCTCAGTATTGAGTTTCTGCAACGAACCTACAATTGCCTCAAGCGAGCCACGAACATCTGTCTTAAGGATAATATTGAAAACGCTGAGATTTTCTTTGCCGATGCCAGCGAACATGTTTTCAACCAAGTTCGATTGCTGCGATGCCTGCAATGAATCTTTGTGGCGCGTACGTCTGAATTCCGCGATCTCTCGTGCCTTCTTCTCATCCGTCACTACAACAAATTCATCACCTGCTTCCGGCACACCATTAAGGCCTAGAATCTCAACTGGAATAGAAGGGCCCGCCGTTTTAGCATTCTTGCCAGTCTCGTCAACAAGAGCACGAACACGGCCATATTCATGACCGGCCAAAACGGTGTCACCAGTTCTTAGCGTGCCGTTCTGTACGAGAACAGAAGCAACTGGACCGCGCCCCTTGTCTAGTCTGGACTCAATTACTACACCTTGACCTGGAACATCAGTATAGGCCGTTAGCTCCAAAAGCTCGGCCTGTAGAAGGATGGCTTCTAGCAACTGATCGACACCCTGACCGGTAATGGCTGATACTTCTATGAATTGCGTCTCGCCACCCCAATCCTCTGGGATAACTTCCATAGCGGCTAATTCGTTCTTAACGCGATCTACATCTACGCCTTCTTTGTCCATCTTGTTGACTGCTACTACTAAGGCTACACCGGAAGCTTTCGCGTGCTGCACAGCCTCTTCGGTTTGTGGCTTAACACCATCATCGGCGGCGACCACTAGTACAACTACGTCCGTTGCCTTAGCTCCACGAGAACGCATCGCGGTAAATGCCGCGTGACCCGGTGTATCGAGAAAACTAATCATGCCGTGGTCGGTATTCACGTGATAAGCACCAATGTGCTGAGTGATACCACCGGCCTCGTGTGAGGCGACTGTAGACTTGCGTATATAGTCCAACAGTGAGGTCTTACCGTGATCAACATGGCCCATTACTGTCACTACCGGCGCGCGCGTAATCTCTTCTTTGCCCGTATCCGCGGTAATTGATTCGGCCAACTGCTCTTCGATTGCATCTTCCGATACGAACTTCGGTGTATGGCCCATCTCTTCAATCAATAGTGATGCCGTATCTTGATCCAAAATCTGATTAATCGTAGCCATGACGCCCATGTTGAATAGGGTTTTGACTAGTGCTGCCGATTTAACCGACATCTGCTGTGCTAAATCTGGCAATGTGTTGGTTTCGCCAATTTTAATGTCGCGCTTGATAAAATCTTTCGGCTTCTCGAAGGCATGCTGAGTCGCAGATAGACGCGCCTTACCTTTTCTGCCGCCGCCTCTTCGACCACGCCCGCCCATGTCATCCACATCGCCGCCTTCTAGAACGAAGTCGTCATTTACATGGATGTTCTTGGCCTGGCGCTTGGGGGGCTTGCCCTTGTTCTTCAGGTGAGTTTTCTTCTTCTCTCCAGGGTCTTCTGATTCTTTCTTGCCCTGTCCCTTGCGCTTCGCGCCCGGCTTGTCGTCTCTAGCCGTGGCTGCTTCTTCGGCAGGGACATCTGGCGCGGCTGTATCGATGACAGGAGCGGCATCACTAGCCTTGTCAGGCACTTCTGTTGTCGCCGCTTCTGCAGGCTCCGCGCTAGCAGTTTCTGTCGCTTCAGTACTAGCTTCTACCACTGCTTCTTCTGCACTCTCTGGTGCTGCTACTACTGCTTCATCCTCTAATTCTACTGGCGCATCCTCGGTGACAGCGCTGCGTTTAACATAGGTACGCTTCTTGCGCACCTCTACGTTAACAGTCTTGCCTCTGCCGTGTGTAGATGCCGCCTTGAGGGTACCAACCGTCTTCCGCTTGAGCGTAATTTTCTTAGGCGCAGCGACGCTGGCCTCAGAATCTCCGTGGCTACGGCGCAGAAACTGCAATAAAGTGTTTTTGTCGTCGTTCGAAATCAAATCGTCAGCTTTAGTATGCGACAGGCCCGCCTCTTTTATTTGAGACAGCAGCTTATCTACCGAGACTCCGACAACTTCGGCAAGTTCACTTATTTTTGCATCTGCCATTCAACTACTCCCATTTAACAACAATAAAATTGTTGTTACTCAAACCATGGTGCGCGCGCGGTCATAATTAACTTTCCTGCGCGTTCTTCATCCATGCCTTCGATGTCTATCAATTCATCGATAGACTGCTCTGCCAATTCTTCCATATTCAGAATTCCTTTCTTAGCGAGTTCCAATGCCAATTTTCCATCCATGCCTTCCATATTCAGAAGATCGTCTGCGATATTAGCAGACGATAGATCTTCCTCTGAGGCGATAGCTAAAGTTAGTAATGCATCTTTGGCTCGATTCCTCAATTCGTTCGCAATCTCTTCGTCGAAACCATCGATGGCCAATATCTCATCGAGAGGCACGTAGGCGATTTCTTCGAGCGAAGTAAAACCTTCCTGTACTAGAACCTCTGCCGACTCTTCATCGACGTCGAGCTTCTCAACAAACATATCGATGAAGCTACTCGCTTCCTGCTGCTGCTTTTCGGCTGCGTCTTCTTCGCTCATCACGTTAATAGTCCAGCCAGTTAGCTCGCTGGAGAGGCGTACGTTCTGACCGTTTCTGCCGATAGCTTGGGCAAGATTATCTTCTTCAACTGCGATGTCCATCGTATTGCTGTCTTCATCAACAATGATCGAAGCAACTTCTGCAGGAGACATGGAGTTGATGACCAACTGCGCAGGATTGTCATCCCAGAGGATGATGTCGATGCGCTCATTCGCCAATTCGTTCGAGACTACTTGAACTCGTGATCCACGCATACCAACACAGGCGCCCACGGGATCGATTCGACCGTCGTTCGTGCTCACCACGATCTTGGCTCTCGAGCCAGGATCTCTTGCAGCCGCCTTGATTTCGATAATCTCTTCAGATATCTCCGGCACTTCGATCTTGAACAACTCAATTAGCATGTCGGGAGAGGTACGACTCAAAAATAGCTGCGGGCCACGCTGCTCGGAACGAACATCAATCAATAGCGCGCGCATACGATCTCCCATACGGAAGGTCTCTCTCGGAATCATTTGATCGCGAGTTAACAGCGCCTCGGCATTGCTGCCTAGGTCGATAATAATATTGTCACGAGTTACTTTCTTTACCGTTCCAGCAACAAGTTCGCCGATGCGATCCTTATAATCGCCAATTATTATTTCTCTTTCTGCTTCTCGCACTTTTTGCACAATAACTTGCTTGGCAGTTTGGGCTGCGATTCGACCGAACTCTACATTGTCGATCTTCTCTTCGTACGTATCTCCAACCACAAGACCTTTCTTCTTCTCTTGTGCTAGATCGACGGTAAACTGAGTACCCTCTATCATGTATTCGTCGTCTTCAACCACCGTCCAAACTCGGAAGGATTCGTAGTCACCAGTCTCTCGATCTACAGCGACTCGACAGTCAATTTCGTCATGATCATTGAGCTTCTTCGTAGCCGTAGCTAACGCCGACTCAATCGCCTCAAAAATCACTTCACGGGAAACACCCTTCTCATTCGAGACGGCATCCGCAACCATTAAAATTTCTTTACTCATCATAACAATGTCACCTTACTCAAAGCGTAGATCCGGATATTAATCCGGAGCATGGAGTAAAAATAATCTAGAAAACTATACTGGCTTTCTCAATATCTGAAAATTCCAAGTCATACTCAGAACCCTCAACCAACAAGCCAACAATGTCTCCTGAAACTTTTATTATTTGTCCTTTAAATTTACGCCTACCATCTATTGGTCGTCGTAACTTTAAATCCACTTCGCTGCCAACATATTGCGAATAATGTTCAATTGAGAACAGAGGCCTATCCATACCCGGAGACGACACCTCTAAGGTATACTCCCCAGCTATCGGATCTTCGACATCTAATAACGCACTTACCTGCCGACTGACTTTCTCGCAATCTTCGATCGTGACACCTTCTTCACGTTCGATATAAATCCTCAACAGGGAATACTTGCCCTGCTGAAGCAGTTCGACTCCCCACAGATCCAAACCTAACGCTTGAATCGTGGTGTCGATCAATTCTGTTACTAGAGTTACGCTACTATTCACAATGCCTTTCGCTCAGCATCCGGGACGTATCCCCTAGATACAAAAAATGGGCCAAAGGCCCACTCTAAAATCTTCTTCGCCGGCTCAATCTGAGCAAGCGAGAAGCTTGGTGTTTGGTAGTCTGATTAGGACTGCCAATACTACAAATATTGGTAGCGGTGGGATCCGATCTTCATAAAAGAACAGATCTTCACTCATTCACGTAAATTGAATGAGCCTCGGGGATGCGATCTTCAAAAGAAAACCTAATCCTTCCTAGTCCACATCAATCGAATGAGTCTCGGGGTTCCAATTTGAACCTACGACCTTCGGGTCGCCGAGAACTACTCAGTACTACAAATATTGGTAGCGGTGGGATCCGATCTCCATAGAAGATCAAATCTTCACTCAATCACTGCAATCAAATGAGCCTCGTGGTTCGATTTGAACCTACGACCTTCCGGTCGTCGAGTGCTACTCAACACAAATATTGGTAGCGGGGGCAGGATTTGAACCTACGACCTTCGGGTTATGAGCCCGACGAGCTGCCAGACTGCTCCACCCCGCAACAAATCTTAAACCTGGCTTTGGTTTGAATGATAAATCACTCTTCCAACAAACCCTTGTTTTTAAAAGAAATTATTCTATGACAACAAAGCCACAGGCCTATTTCACAAGGGGAGCGAATTATAAGGACTAGTTGGGGCTAAGGTCAAGGTTTTACGCGGCTTTCGCGGGAATTGGGGAATTCCCGCGATCAAGGCTCAAAATCGGCTTGAGGGACCGGTTTTGAAGGATTGGTGCCGAAGGCCGGACTTGAACCGGCACGACCAGAGGTCACTACCCCCTCAAGATAGCGTGTCTACCAATTTCACCACTTCGGCTAATTCTATAAATGATCCTAATTATCGCTGTCAGGCAGGCTTGGCACATCATCCTCATCGGAGAGTATCGCGGGCGCCGCATCTAGCTGAGGCACATCCGAGGCTATCGGAGCTGACACTTCCTGTAGCAATGCATCGTTCGCCAATGGCGAATTCGTCGCCCCACCAAGGGCCGACTGATTCTTTGCAAATACAGCCAGCGAGAGGCTAGTTATAAAGAATATTGTGGCGCCAACGGTGGTGGCTCGTACCAAGAAATTGCCACTACCAGATGCGCCAAACACTGTCTGGGAGGCTCCTGCGCCGAAAGAGGCACCTGCGTCAGCGCCCTTGCCTTGCTGCAAGAGAACTAGGCCCACTATCCCGATAGCTACTATTACATGAACTACAACTACTATGGTTTCCATGATTCTTAATCCGCGCTTTTACAAATGGATACAAATTCTTCGGCCTTCAGTGAGGCCCCACCTACCAAGCCGCCATCTATGTCGGCCTGACTAAACAACTCTGTTGCATTGCCGGCTTTGACACTGCCGCCATATAAAATTCTTATGCCTTGTGCGACAGCCGCATTCGACTTCGCAATGTGTTCCCGCAGTAGCCGATGAATTTCCTGTGCCTGCTCTTTGCTTGCCGTCTTTCCTGTGCCGATAGCCCAAATCGGCTCATAAGCTAGAACCGCGGATCGTAGTGCTTCAATTCCGGCTACCTCGATCACTGACTCTAACTGCGCTAGCACAATCTCGGCGCTGGTGCCGCACTCTCGCTGCGCCAATGACTCACCTACGCACAGGATGGGAATTAATCCGCTAGCCTGAGCCGCCTTGAATTTGGCGGCAACTACTTGATCTGTTTCTGCAAAAATCTCACGACGCTCAGAATGCCCTACTATAACGTAGTTAACGCCATATTCGGCCAGCATGGGCGCCGAAACCTCACCGGTAAATGCACCTTGGGGTTCCGCATAGTGGTTCTGTGCGGCCAATTTTAGGTGGCCAGCACCCTCGTTAGCGCATAGTTCAGCGGCAAGGCCTAGATGCAATAAAGTCGGCCCAACGGCTATTTCGACCCTGTTTAGATCGACGCTACCGGCGGCTACAGCCTCTATCAACTGCCGTACCTGAGTCCGGGAGCCATGCATCTTCCAATTTCCAACAACCAATTTCTGACGCATGCTTACAAATCCAGAAGAGCGAACAATTGAGCATTCCAGAGCTGCCCGCTAAAACGGGCGCCAATACTAACCAAGATGCAAGGGTCTTGCAACACAGCAACGCCGCCTTAGGCTGTCGCGCCAACCTCTTTTTCAACAACTTCAGCCAGTTCTTCGGCTAGCTGAAGAACTTCAGCAGCATCCTCCCCCTCTACCATCACTCGTACAACAGGTTCTGTACCGGAAGGACGTAACAGTACGCGGCCTTTGGTGCCGAGCTTAGCCTCTACATTGGAAACCGCCTGCTGCACTCTCTCGCTGCCGGCGATATCAGCAGATTCAGTGATTCGTACATTCACCATGGACTGAGGGTACTTGTGCAACTTTCTGGTTAGTTCCGCGAGGGAGCTCTGAGTGCTTGAAATAGCAGACAGGGCCTGTAGGGCAGAGACTATGCCATCACCCGTTGTCGTTTTATCCAAACAAATAATATGCCCCGACGATTCCCCGCCAAGGCTCCAGCCGCGATCGAGTAATTCGCGCATCACGTAGCGATCCCCCACCCTGCTTCTAGCGAAAGGTATATCCAAAGCATCGAGTGCATGCTCAAGCCCCAAATTACTCATCGATGTTCCAACTACTCCACCGAAATTGATATTCTGGCGACGCCTATCGCGGGCTATGACGTACAGTATCTCATCTCCATCTACGATATTGCCAAGGTGATCTACCATGACTACTCGGTCACCATCGCCGTCAAATGCAATACCAATATCGGCCTCTTCTTTCACCACGGCCTCGGCCAATCGAGCGGGTGAAGTAGAGCCACTGTCCTCATTAATATTCAGGCCGTCAGGGCTGACACCTATCGACGTAACAGTTGCTCCTAGTTCTTCGAATACGCTAGGTGCAATGTGGTAGGTCGAGCCATGAGCACAATCAAGTACGACCTTGAGCCCAGTAAATTTCAAATTAGTATCGATTCGGCTCTTACAGAACTCGATGTACCTACCGGCTGCGTCAGTGACGCGGGAGGCCTTACCTAGTAACTGTGGCGGAACTGTAGAGATAGTTTTCGATAGCTGTTCTTCGATAGCAAATTCAACATCATCGGGCAATTTAGTGCCGTCGCCGGCAAAGAATTTGATTCCATTATCCTCAAAAGAATTATGGGAGGCGCTGATGACAATGCCCGCTCGTGCGCGCAATGTCCGCGTTAGGTAAGCAATCGCTGGCGTGGGCATAGGGCCTAACAAATTGATGTCAACGCCTGCAGCAGTCACTCCTGCCTCTAATGCTGCTTCAAACATGTATCCGGAGATGCGCGTATCTTTTCCAATGAGTATTTTATTCCGCGCGCCACCCTTCTGAGCGAATACGGTACCGGCAGCCCAACCGAGCTTAAGCATGAAATCAGGAGTAATCGGCGACGTACCCACAGCACCGCGTATGCCATCAGTACCAAAATATTGTTTTTCTCTTGTTGTCATATCGATTCTTACTCAGCGCTTGAATAGGCTGAGTTTACTCTAATTGCATCCATGGTGGCAGCAACATCGTGAGTGCGAATTATCTTTGCACCCGAGGCTAGCGCGAAGGCCGTCGCCGTGATGGAGCCTGCCAGACGTTGATCTACAGCTCGTCCTGTTACCTCGCCAATCATAGATTTTCGCGAGACGCCGATCAGTAGTGGAATTTCGAGCTCTGAAAAATGAGCGAGTTTCTTCAACAGAAGGTAGTTATGTTGAACGGTCTTGCCGAAACCGAAACCCGGATCTATCAGCAAACGACTACGCTCCATGCCCTGATCCAAACAGTATTCTACTCGCCCCTTGAGAAATCCGAAGACCTCCCCCACTACATTGTCATAACTAGTTTGAGACACATTCTTCTGCATCGTGCCAGGCTTACCTTGCATGTGCATCAGACAGACTGCCACCTTGCTCTCGCTCACCACCTCTATCGCACCGGGAGTCAAGAGCGCGCGAACATCGTTGATTAGCTCGGCACCACTGTTTATCGCCTGCAGCATTACCAATGGCGAGCTCGTATCTGCAGAGATGCAAACATCTAGTCTTGCTTTAATGGCCTCAATAATGGGGATGACTCTATCCAGCTCTTCCTCTTCGCTGACTGCGGCCGCGCCTGGGCGTGTTGACTCTCCGCCCACATCGATGAAGGTTGCGCCATCGGCAAGCATCGCCTCGGCACGAGAAAGGGCCTTATCGATATCGAGTTGAAAAGAGTCGGCGCCTGGTTTCTGTAGTTCGGCACCATCGGAGAAAGAATCAGGTGTGGCGTTGATTATGCCCATGCAAACAGGAGAAGACAGATCGATCTGTCGTTCTCCTGCTGTAAGGCTTTCAATCAAAACGGGATTAACTGTCGACGCTAGTGTTCGCTGGCCGGTCCACCGATCGTACCAGAATCGTCGACATCTTTGCTCGATGCTTCTTCAGTGGCGCTTGAACCACCGCTGTCTGAATTACTGGAATCGGTATCCGACCAATCGGCTGGAGGTCTTGGCTTCTCACCCTTCATGATGTCATCGATCATGTCCGCATCGATAGTCTCGTATTCCATCAAGGCATCTTTCATCAATTCCAACTGATCTCTGTGGTCTTCTAGAATCTTCTCAGCCCGGCCATAGCATTCATCGATGATCTTGCGCACTTCTACATCGATCGATATTGCCGTATTGCCGGAGAAGGATTTCGATTGCGAAGCAGCCGAACGGCCTAGAAAAACCTCACCCTCATCTTCCGAGTAAAGCAATGGACCTAGCTCTTCCGACAACCCCCACTTAGTGACCATGTTGCGAGCCATCTCTGTCGCTCGCTGAATATCGTTGGAGGCACCGGTAGTCACTCCGTCCTTGCCAAGCGTAATCTCTTCTGCGATACGACCGCCATAAAGGCTACAAATTTGACTCAAGATAGTCTGCCGACTCAGGCTATAGCGATCTTCCTCTGGCAGGAACATAGTAACGCCCAATGCACGACCACGGGGAATGATGCTGACCTTGTAGACAGGATCATGGTCTGGCACCAATCTACCAACGATCGCATGACCTGACTCATGGTAAGCCGTATTCATTCTTTCTTTATCTGACATCACCATCGATTTGCGCTCTGCGCCCATCATGATTTTGTCTTTCGCTTTCTCAAACTCTTCCATAGTAACGAGACGCTTGCCCGCTCTGGCAGAGAAGAGTGCAGCCTCGTTCACCAAGTTGGCGAGGTCCGCTCCGGAAAATCCAGGCGTGCCACGCGCGATTACACTAGCCCTGACGTTGTCATTAATAGGCACTTTGCGCATATGCACTTTGAGAATCTGCTCTCGACCACGAATATCTGGCAAACCAACCACGACCTGGCGATCGAATCGACCTGGTCGCAATAGTGCCGGGTCTAATACATCAGGTCTGTTTGTTGCGGCGACAACGATCACGCCATCGTTGACTTCAAAGCCATCCATCTCAACCAGTAGCTGATTTAATGTTTGCTCACGCTCATCATGTCCGCCGCCTAATCCGGCGCCGCGATGACGGCCCACCGCATCGATCTCGTCTATGAAAATAATGCATGGCGCCTGCTTCTTCGCCTGTTCGAACATGTCTCGCACGCGAGAAGCACCTACGCCCACAAACATCTCAACAAAGTCGGAACCTGAAATAGAGAAGAAGGGAACTTTGGCTTCACCGGCTATCGCTTTAGCCAGCAAAGTTTTACCCGTACCCGGTTGACCGACCATCAAGATACCGCGGGGAATACGGCCACCTAAGCGCTGAAATTTATCTGGCTCACGCAGAAACTCTACTAATTCTTGTACATCGGCTTTCGCTTCATCTACACCGGCCACATCCGCGAACGTTACTTTAATCTGGTCCTCGCCTAAGAGCTTGGCCTTGCTCTTGCCAAAGGACATGGGACCACCCTTGCCGCCAGCACCTCCGCCTTGCATTTGTCTCATGAAGAAGAGGAATAATGCGACAATAATCAATATTGGGAATATGGAAAGCAGCAAATCGGTCCAGATGCTGCGCTGCTCTGGCTCGTTCGCCGTTACCTCAACGTCATTGTCAAACAAGTCATTCAGCAGCTGATCATCACCAATGAGCGGCATGACCGAACGAAACTGAGTATTGTCACTGCGAATACCCGTAATATTTATACCTGCGAGCTCGACTCGCTGAACTCGACCCGAGCGAACTTCCCGGATGAATTCGGAGTAATTAATGGATTCTTCTCGAGGTTCCTGATTAATGTTCTGGAATACCGTGAGCAGAACTCCGGCAATAATCATCCAAAGAATCAGGTTTTTTGCCATATCATTCAAGGGTTTATCCCCCAGTGGTTATAGAAATATGTGGGTTGAACGCCAGTTGGCGTTAGGCGAAGAGGGCTCATTGTAAGGCCCAATTCTAATGAACATGGAGAATATTGCACGTGAATTCAGTCTAAGCCCCGAAAACCAGCGGCCAATAGATAGATCTCACTCGATCTCGCCCTGGAAGCCTTAGGTTTTCTGACCTTCACGCCTGTAAAACTACTTTTCAGCTCTTTTTGCAGGTTTTCGTAACCTTCACCATGGAAAACCTTAACAAGAAAGCTCCCACTAGGCTTCAAGACAGTCCTGGCAAGGTCTAGAGCCAGTTCAGCAAGATACATTACCCGTGGAAGATCAATGTCTCTCATACCACTCATATTGGGTGCCATATCCGATATTACAAGGTCTGCCTGCCGGTCTTTGAGCAACTCTAGCAAGCGCTCTAAGACTGCATCTTCAGTGAAATCGCCCTGCAGGAATTCTACTCCCGGCAGAGAGTCGATGGGCAGGATATCGCTGGCGATAACCTGCCCCTTCTCACCGACCAGATTAGCGGCTACCTGAGACCAGCCGCCGGGGGCGGCGCCTAGGTCGACTACCGTCATTCCCTGTCTGATCAGCCTGTCTTGCTCCTGGATTTCAAGCAACTTGAAGCTAGCCCTCGAACGATAACCTTCTTCTTTCGCGCGGCGCACATAGACATCGTCGAAGTGTTCTTTTAGCCATTGCTTGCTGGTTTTTGATCGTGCCATTAAGCTGAACCCGCTAAATCTCTATCATTAGCTTTCATTGCCGTTTCTACGTTTATTAATTACCTGAGTTCCGCTAGAATCCGCTTCCCTCATTGAAAGACTGCTATAAGCCCGACACGGGACTACATGGAACTATCATGACACTAAGCAACACGGCCAAGAAACAGTATCGAGCCATCGGCCACAATTTGCATCCGATCGTTACGATTGCCCAAAAAGGCTTGAGCGAGAACATTCGATTGGAGCTTGAGCGCGCCCTAACCGACCATGAGCTCATCAAAATTAAGCTCGTAGCAGCCGACCGCGATGCCAAGAAAGAACTTGTAGCAACTATCTGTCAGGAATTTAAATCTGAGTGTATACAGAGCATCGGTCACACGGCGTTACTGTACAGAAGGGCCAAGAAGCACGATGGCCGACTATCGAACATAAAGCGAAAGCCTGCCTAAAGCGCAATAACTATATATGCTCAACCTTGTCGATCTCGTATTCGATATCACCGGCGGGCGCATTCACTACAATCTCATCACCCTCGTGTTTACCCATAATCGCTCGGGCAATTGGCGAGCTCACTGATATCTTTCCTTTCGGCACATCAGCCTCGTCTTCGCCAACAATCTTATAGATCACTGTCGCATCAGTATCGATGTTAATAAGCGTCACGGTAGTACCAAAGATTACTCTACCGGTTGCATCTATCTTAGTGACATCAATAATTTGCGCTTCAGCCAGCTTACCTTCAATTTCTCCGATACGCCCCTCGCAGAAACTCTGTTGCTCTCGCGCCGCGTGATACTCAGCATTTTCTTTAAGATCACCGTGCTCTCTTGCCTCGGCGATAGCCTTAATAATCGTCGGCCGTGTTTCTGACTTCAGTTCGATCAGTTCTTCGCGTAATCGCTCAGAACCTTCGACTGTCATTGGTACTCTGGACATAATTTTTCCGTTTTGATTTCACTGCGTTATACGTTATTCGAGCTAAGAAAATAGGACTAACAAGAACAGATGGCACGGCAGGCTTGAAAACCGCCGCGCCACAATATTGGGGCTAGTCTAATTCAGAGCAGCGTGAAGGTCTTGAATTGTGTATACCGACATATTGCCACTGAAAGATAGTGCTTCGCAAACTGCGAGAGCGCCGGCTACCGTTGTGGTACAGAACACACCGTGTCTTAGCGCCGTGCGCCTGATGATTGATGAATCCAGTATCGCCTGTTTGCCCTCAGTTGTATTGACGATCAACTGTATTTCGTCATTTTTTAACATATCGACTATATGCGGCCTACCTTCGGCAACTTTATTGACTCCTGTTACCTCAAGCCCAGCCTCTTCTATAACGGCCGCGGTTCCATGTGTGGCGGCAATCGAATAGCCCAACTCAAGCAACTTCTTCGCCACCTCCGCAATATGTGGCTTATCGGCATCACGCACACTCAAAAAGGCATTGCCTTTTTTCTCGAAAAATTCTCCAGCACCCATCTGCGCCTTGGCATAGGCTTCTGCGAATGTTTTACCAACACCCATCACCTCACCCGTGGACTTCATCTCTGGGCCGAGTATCGGATCGACACCAGGGAACTTATTAAACGGAAATATCGCCTCTTTTACAGCGAAGGTCTTTGGAATTATCTCTTTTGTAAATCCCTGCTCTTGCAGCGACTGGCCGACCATACATCGCGCTGCAACTTTGGCTAAGGAACGACCGATACATTTTGAAACGAATGGTACGGTACGCGAAGCCCGTGGGTTTACTTCGATAATATAAATCTCGCCATCCTGATAGGCGAGCTGGGTATTCATCAATCCGACAACACCTAATTCTAACGCTAACGCACTTACTTGCTGGCGAATCTTATCCTGCACTTCCATTGGCAAATTATAAGGAGGCAAGGAACAAGCCGAATCACCAGAGTGAATACCTGCCTGTTCGATATGCTGCATGATTGCACCAACCACCACTTGCTTACCGTCGCAAACCAGATCGACGTCTATCTCAATCGCCGCGCTTAGGAAATAGTCCAGCAAGACGGGGCTGTCGTTGGATACCTTAACCGCATCGTGCATGTAACGATCGAGTTCTTCTTCATTGTAAACGATCTCCATGGCACGCCCGCCCAACACATAGGAAGGTCGTACTACTAATGGAAAGCCAATTTTCTTTGCCGCTTCGATACTCTCTTCAACACTACGCACTGTGCTGTTCGGCGGCTGCTTCAAGCCCACCTTCTGGATTAACTGCTGGAATCTTTCTCGATCTTCTGCGCGGTCGATAGCATCGGGGCTAGTACCTATTACAGGAACCCCAGCATCCTCTAAGCGTTTCACAAGATTCAATGGCGTCTGCCCACCGAACTGCACGATGACACCCTTAGGCTTCTCCAATTGAACAACTTCGATTACGTCTTCGAATGTCAGCGGCTCGAAGAACAGGCGATCTGAAATATTGTAGTCGGTAGATACTGTTTCGGGATTGCAGTTGACCATGATGGTCTCGTAGCCGTCCTCACGCATAGCTAATGCCGCGTGCACGCAGCAGTAGTCGAACTCGATTCCCTGTCCGATTCGATTGGGCCCGCCCCCGAGCACCATAATCTTATCTTTATCGGACGGCTCAGCCTCACACTCTTCTTCGTAGGTTGAATACATATAGGCCGTCGAAGAAACGAATTCCGCGGCACAGGTATCTACCCGCTTATAGACGGGACGAATCCCCAAGTCATGCCGCTTCGATTGCACAGCCAGCTCCGGTATCTCCAGAACCTGACTCATGCGCTTGTCCGAGAAGCCTTTTCTCTTAAGCTTACGCATGAGGTCATAATCGATTTCCTCGAGAGACTTTTCTGCGAGCATCTTTTCGTCGTTGATCAGGTCTTCGATCTGCACAAGGAACCAGCGGTCAACCCCAGTCAAATCGTGAACCGTGTCGAGAGGCCAACCCGCTCGGAAAGCATCTGCGATGTACCAGATTCGTTCCGCTCCCGGTTCGGTTAACTCTCTCGTTAGGATAGCTTTGGCATCACTTAGCTTAAGATTGAGTAGCGGATCGAATCCGCACATCCCGACCTCAAGCCCCCGCAGCGCCTTGTGCAAAGATTCTTGGAAGGTCCGCCCAATCGCCATGACTTCGCCAACCGACTTCATCTGAGTAGTCAGGCGGTCATTCGCTTCTGGGAATTTTTCGAAGGTAAATCGAGGAATCTTGGTAACGACATAGTCAATTGACGGCTCAAAAGATGCGGGAGTTGCTCCGCCGGTGATTTCATTGCGCAACTCGTCAAGAGTAAAGCCTATAGCGAGCTTGGCGGCTACCCGAGCAATCGGAAATCCTGTCGCCTTCGAGGCAAGCGCCGAAGAGCGTGACACTCTCGGATTCATCTCGATGATAACCAGGCGACCATCCGCTGGATTCACACCAAACTGAACATTGGAACCTCCTGTTTCCACACCAATCTCTCGCAACACGGCGAGGGAGGCATTCCGAAGAATCTGATACTCCTTATCGGTCAGGGTCTGCGCTGGAGCGACAGTAATCGAATCCCCCGTGTGCACACCCATCGCATCAAAATTCTCAATGGAGCAAATAATAATGCAGTTATCATTCTTATCCCGCACCACTTCGAGCTCATATTCTTTCCAGCCGATTAGCGATTCATCGATTAGCAGCTCGTTAGTGGGCGAGAGCTCCATGCCGCGCAGACAAATTTCATCGAACTCTTCCTTGTTATAGGCGATTCCACCACCGGTACCACCCATGGTGAATGACGGTCTGATGATGCATGGGAAGCCCACTGTCTCGAGAGCCTCGTGCGCCTCCTCCATGTTTTTAGCAATGCCGTGTTGAGGCGTTTCCAAGCCGATCTTCTGCATCGCCTGATCGAAGAGTTCTCGATCTTCAGCCTTGTCTATTGCCTCGCAGTTCGCACCGATTAATTCGACATTGTACTTGTCCAGAATGCCGTGTCGGTTTAGGTCCAATGCACAGTTGAGCGCAGTCTGCCCACCCATAGTAGGCAGGATGGCATCAGGCTTCTCCTTCTGGATAATCTTCTCAACCATGCGCCAATTGATGGGCTCGATGTAGGTGGCATCGGCCATCACAGGGTCGGTCATGATAGTGGCAGGATTCGAGTTCACTAGAATGACTCGTAGTCCTTCTTCCTTTAGCGCCTGACAAGCCTGGGCACCTGAGTAGTCGAATTCACATGCCTGCCCGATAACGATAGGGCCGGCTCCAAGGATTAATACACTCTTTAGTTCATTTCTTCGTGGCATAGTCGCGTTGTCTGTACCTTTTAGTTAGTCCTGCTCTGCAGTCACTGGTTAAAACGTTTTGGTCGAGAATGGTCAAATTATTATTTGTGATTGGCCATCAATTCGATGAAGTGATCGAACAGCGGCGCCACATCATGTGGTCCTGGGCTTGCTTCCGGGTGTCCCTGGAATCCGAACGCCGGCTTGTCCGTGCGCTCGATTCCCTGCAAGGAGCCATCGAATAAAGACTTATGTGTTGCTACTAGATTGTCGGGAAGAGTCGCCTCGTCGACAGCGAAGCCATGGTTTTGGCTAGTAATCATTACCGTGCCATCTTTTAGGTTCTGCACAGGATGGTTCGCCCCATGATGTCCTAAAGACATCTTCACCGTGCCTGCACCACAGGCCAGCGCCATTAGCTGGCAACCAAGACAGATGCCGAATAACGGTATCCCCTGCTCCAGGAATTCCGCTATTGCAGCGATAGCATAGTCGCATGGCTCAGGGTCGCCCGGTCCGTTGGAGAGGAAAATTCCATGGGGCTTCATAGCGAGCACCTCACTCGCAGGTGTCTGCGCAGGCACAACTATCACTTCACAGTCGCGATCGACCAACATCCGTAGAATATTGTTCTTAACGCCAAAGTCGTAGGCAACGATCTTAAAGCGGTTATCTGATTCTACTTTGTATCCGGACTCAAGATCCCAAACGCCGCCACGCCAGTCGAAGCTTTCTTTAACGCTGACCTCTTTAGCGAGATCCATGCCTTTTAATCCCGGGAACTCCTTAGCGAGTCGCAATGCCTCCGCCTCTCCCCCCACGTCAAGCGCCACCCCGGAAAGGAGGCAGCCATTAAGCGCACCTTTGTCGCGCAGTAAGCGCGTAAGCCGACGCGTATCGATTTCGGCGATCGCAACAACGTTGCTGGCTTTGAGGAATTCATCAAGAGACTGTTCATTGCGCCAGCTGCTCGCCAGTAAGGGCAGATCACGAATAACAAGACCAGAAGCCCAAACCTGCTTGGATTCGCTATCTTCTTCATTCGTGCCAGTGTTGCCGATGTGAGGATAAGTGAGGGTAACGATCTGTTTTGCATAGGAAGGATCAGTGAGAATTTCCTGATAACCCGTCATAGAAGTATTAAAAACCACTTCGCCACTAGAGCTTCCCTCCGCTCCAATTGCGACACCATGAAATACGCTACCATCTTCTAATGCAAGCACCGCTAACCCAGCCACTTTTTCTCCTAAACACTCTTAATCGTTGTATTAATTTCGGGCGAAAAAAAGCGGAATGAAGAATCTCCTCACTCCGCTTTTAAATCAATTTGTTCTGTTTTCAGCATTATCATACTGAGCGAGTATTCTATAGATACATGCCCTATCTTGTCTACGTCGAACTGCCTAAAAATTTAGTGAGAAATAAATACGCCCTCGGTCTTCAAGCTACACAATTAAGATTCAATTAACCCTAATCTACGTAAGCCTATTGAAGTGGCACCCACTTCTCCATCTACAATGCGAACTCCCATTACAGTTCCAACACATCCTGCATCGAGTAGAGTCCACTCTCCTTCTCAGCAATCCACTTTGCGGCACGGACTGCGCCGCTAGCAAAAGTCATTCTACTGCTGGCCTTGTGCGTTATCTCAACACGCTCACCTAGGCCCGCAAAAGTCACCGTATGATCTCCGACAATGTCGCCAGCTCTTATTGTGGTGAAACCGATGGTCTTGCGATCTCTTTCTTCGCCGATCCCCTCTCTTCCGTAGACTGCACACTCCTCAAGATCTCTATCGAGAGTATCCGCGATAACCGCTCCCATCTTCAATGCTGTCCCCGAGGGTGCATCCTTCTTATAACGGTGGTGGGCCTCGGTGATCTCTATATCAACTTCATCACCAAGCACTGCTGCCGCTTGTTGCAATAGTTTAAGACAAAGATTGACTCCCACGCTCATATTGGGTGCATATATGATAGGGATATTTTCCGCAGCAACTTCAATGGCTTGTTGCTGGTCACCAGACAAACCAGTTGTTCCGATCACCATTGCCTTGTTACTCGCCTGACAGAGAGCAAGGTGGCTCATAGTTGCCTCGGGGGAGGTGAAATCGATGAGGACGTCGAAATCCGACTGATCTGACCCGAGCTCGGCGACTGTTTCTACACCGATCGCAGCCCCAATTGCCAGCAGCCCGATATCCACACCCAAGGCAGGATCGTCAGCAAGCACCGTGGCCACTGAGACACGCAGTGAGTTACTGTTCTGGCTAACTGCCTCAACAAGGGTTCGACCCATACGGCCGGCAGCACCAACGATAGCGACTTTTATCATAGCTCAGTCCAGATAATTTGAATGGCGTGCAGTATACAGCGGCTCCAGCACAAGCTAAACCTTGATAAGGCACGAGCTTGTTGACCCTTTAGTATTTAGACCGTAGCTACCAGCATAGTAAAACACTTGAGGAAAAGCGCCAATTTAGGCACACTCTCTGCGCGAAGCATCCCCTGCTGGTGAAAGCAAACACACTAGCCGGATTGGCCGTATCAATGGCCTTTGACCCCGCTGCAGCCTCTAGAATTAGAGACTAATCAGGGCAAATCTGAAAATTACTCAATTTAGTGAAAAATAATGAGCGATGTGCCGGTCTTAAAAGGGAACACCAAGCGACAGCGCTATGAATCCTTGGTGGCGGCGCTATATCAAGATGTATTTCGCTATGCCTTCTGGATCTGCAAAAGCAAGCCGATGGCAGAAGATCTCGTTCAGGAAACATTCTTACGCGCCTGGCGGTCTCTTGAGAGCCTGCAGAACGACAAGGCCGCCAAAGCCTGGCTATTTACCATTCTCAGAAGAGAGAATGCGAGGCAGTATGAGCGCTACCGCCCAGAGTTGGTTGATATAGACGGTCAAAGTATCGCGGAGAGTGATAGCAACGAGCCCGACAGCAAGATGGACAGAGAGCTGCTACACAATGCTATTAACCGGCTCGAAAGCGAATATCGCGAGCCTTTGCTGTTGCAAGTCGTTGGCGGATTTAGCGGCAAAGAGATAGCCGAAATACTAGCCCTCAACAACAACACAGTAATGACCAGATTATTTAGAGCACGCAGCAAGCTCAAAACGGAATTTGGCCTAGATACCGAGACAGACGAAGAGAGCTAAGAAAACATGAGCTTGGGTCGAAACGCAATAGCAGTAAAGACCAAATTAGTACCAGAATATTGATGCCTACGAGGCTTTAAAAAATGGATGAATTAGAATTTCGCAAACGCATATACGTGAACCCAAGAGATCTCGATGATGAGATCTTAGAAGCGGCTCGCGCCAATCCCGACTATCAGAAAATCGTGGACGAAACGCTGGCATTCGAAGATTCTCTCTGTTCGCTGATCGAGGGCCCCGAAACGCCAGAAGGCCTGATGGCGCAGTTGCTCTCGCTTCCGGAAAAAGATGAACTGGAATCCGAGACGGCCGCAGCAGCTAGCTCCAATGTAAGCCCCATCCGAGCCAGAAAGCAGAGCTTCTTTCAATACTACGCCATGGCCGCGAGCCTAATTCTTGCTGTCGGAATCGTATTCTCTCTTAGCGTCAATAGCGGACCTTCGTCTGCGGACATCGTATTCGGTAATAAACTGCTCGCCCATCTGCATCATGACATCGAAGAAATCGACGACATTACCAATGGCGAGACCTATGAGGTACTGGGCTTGGATGAGGTCAATTCCTCTATGGCGAACGCGGGAACACGGCTGGTAAGTTACAGCGCAGCACAACAATTCGATGTGAGGTCTGCCAAGCCCTGCGAGATTCTTCCAGCCTATGAGAGTGCACACCTAGTACTCGAAGGCAGTCATGGCGCTGTTAGCGTGATCGTAATAAACAACAGTCCCGTGGATGTCGAATTCAGTATTCGTGACGATCGATTCAACGGCATCGTCGTGCCTATGGAGCAGGGGAACATGATCCTTGTAGGCGAGATGAATGAAGACTTGAATCAATACACATCCCTGTTCTCGGAAAACGTTGAGTGGGTCATCTAATCTGTCTCTGAAGTAACAGCTAGGATTAGAACTGCTCCGCACTCATTGCCATTAGTGATTCAGCACCACTGTTAATTTCAGCCAGTAATAATTCCGCTCGCGGTAGCAATCTCTGCATAAAAAACTGTCCGGTTTTCACCAGAGCTTCTGCGTATAGCGCATCTGCTGACTCTGAATTCTTATCTAGGAAAGCTGCCGATAATATCCTTTGCCACATAAAGCAATAGAGCACTAAACCCATCAATTCCATATAGCTATACGAGGCTGCTCCTACTTCGTTAGGATCGTCGTCGCTTCTCGCCAATACCGATGCAGTCGCCTCTTCCAAACGTCCTCGGCATTTCTCGAAAGCCGTAAGATAGGGCTGCATCGCCGCTACGTCTTTCTGGCTCGCAACGAACTCATCCATTTCACCCGATAGAACTTCGAGCAACTCGCCATTACTGCGTACGGTTTTTCGCCCCATTAGGTCTAGCGCCTGAACGCCATTCGCACCCTCGTAGATTTGCGCGATTCTCGCATCACGAACATTCTGCTCCAGCCCCCACTCCGCCACATAACCATGACCACCCAGTACTTGCTGACCCAATACGCAGGCTTCAAAACCGCGGTCTGTGCAATAGGCTTTTTGTACGGGAATGAGCAGTGCTACCAGCTGCCCGGCCTTCTTGCGAGTTGCCTCATCGGTGTGAAAACGAGATATATCTAACTGACTCGCCACGTACAGAGAGAGGGCGCGCCCTGCTAGAATATTGGCCCGCATGGTCAATAGCATTCTTCGCACATCTGGATGCACAATGATTGGATCGGCATTCGCCTCCGGTTGTAAGGCTCCAGTGGCGGCTCTTCCCTGTATTCTTTCCTTCGCGTACTCAGATGCTACTTGGTAGGAGCTATCGGCTAAACCATTCCCCTGTAGCCCCATCGACAGGCGTTCGTAGTTCATCATCGTAAACATATGAGAGAGGCCCTGATTTTCTTCACCGACCAAATAGCCCACTGCGGAATCGAAATTCATTACGCAAGTTGCCGATGCCTTGATGCCCATCTTGTGCTCAATAGACCCACAAGCAACGTTATTACGCTCGCCCGTTAGCACGCCCGATTCGTCCACCAAAAACTTTGGAACCAGAAACAGAGAAATTCCTCTCGGGCCCGCAGGCGCATCTGGCAATTTTGCTAGAACCAGATGAATGATGTTCTCAGTAAGGTCATGTTCGCCAGCTGTAATAAATATCTTAGTGCCGCTAAGAAGATAGCTTCCATCGGACTGTGGCTCGGCCTTGGTCTTAATCATGCCAAGATCGGTTCCTGCGTGAGACTCGGTTAAGCACATCGTGCCAGACCAATTACCCGAGTACATCTGAGGCAGGTAACGCTGTTTCAATTCATCGCTGCCGTGCTGGCTCAAGGTGAGTGTCGCGCCCGTATTCAGAATCGTATATAGCGCGAAAGAGGAATTGGCGGCGAATGACATCTCTTCAATTACGGCAGACAGCATCTTAGGCATGCCCTGGCCACCGTAATTCACATCGCCGGTTAAACTCGACCAACCACCTTCGGCATAGGCTTTATAAGCTTCCTTGAAACCCTTTGGAGTGGATACTTCGCCATTATTAAACTGGCAAGCTTCGGCATCACCACTCTGGTTGATAGGAGAGAGCAAGCCCTCCGCTATCTTTCCTGCCTCTTCGACGATAGCAGCTATCAAGTCATCTGTGACCTCTGCCGTATCTGGCATGCTAGCGAATAGCTGTTCTACATCGAAAACATTATTCAAGAGAAATTGAATATCTTTTAGTGGAGCTCTATAAGTAGCCATTTCTTTGTTCCCCAACAAAATTTTTAGATCGAAACGCGATTATAGGGGATGCTAGACAGAACAGGTACTCTGCAATTTGGCGAAAATTCAGGGAATCATGCAATGGCCATCTATACTTCAACTAACAAGCAACAAAGTGATACGAGAATCGCCAGATGCTTTATCAGCTAATGCAGTCGATACGCTGCGCTCTACCACGCAGCTGCATCGTTTGTGGACAGGTGGCAGATGGAGACCACAGCATCTGTAATACCTGTGAATACGAGCTACCTAAGCTTAGCGATTGCTGCTCGCACTGCGGCATCGAACTTAAGGGAAGACTTAGTAACAATGCCTGCTGCACCAGTTGCCAACTCTCTCAACCGAGCTTCGATTCCTGCACTGCCGTATTCCCCTATGTTTCACCTATCGATAGGTTAGTTGCCGATTTCAAATTTTCCGCTCGCTTTGATATTGGCTATTCCCTCTCGAGAGTCTTAGCGAACACCTTCAATACTCATTATCTAGGGATGGCAATGCCTGAACTGCTGCTGCCGGTTCCACTGCACGAAAGCCGACTAGGCTCGCGAGGATTTAATCAGGCGAGTGAGATGTGCAAGGTCCTCTCTAAGTACAGCGGAGTAGTAACCACTAACTGCGTACTAAGCAAGATTAGAAATACCCAGCCCCAGACTTCGATGAGTTCGGCCGCTGCTAGGAAGGAAAATTTGCGCAAGGCATTTATCGTGAATAAGACGGATAGCCTTATAGGCGTGACGCACCTCGCACTAATCGACGACGTGGTGACGACCATGGCCACTACAGAGGCTATCTCGAAAATCCTGCGAGAGCAGCTGAACTGCCGAATTGACGTATGGTGTCTTGCGCGTACGAGCAGAACTCTCTAGTCAACTTTGAACCTTGCCTATGCGTATTGGCAAGAAATGAAGAAGTCTAATCAGCCAGAATTAAGAAAGAACTCTCTCCTCAGCCCTGAACCAGAACTCTCAAGTCAGCCCTGCACATAACTATGACATTTTGGCAAGCATCGAAAAATCCTACACGGCCAAAATCAGGAAAAGCACTCTCAAGTCAGCTTTGAACTCAGCTAAGGACTATTGGAGAGCCCTCTAGGCTACCTAGTACCCAGTTAAGGGATCTTGGCAACAAAGAAAAATCCTACACAGCTAAAATTAAGAACTTATTCGCCTATCTGCTAAAACTGTGATTAGGAACACACGCACGCCCCCACCACAGCCTATAATTAATCACATACGGAATGACTCTCCTCAGTGACCAGTGTCGGCACTGAACATTCCGAGCTTGTATTATTTAGAGCAGACTTAACCCCGAAAATTTTTCGGGGTTTTTTTTGGGAGAGAATTTTCTAAGGAACCTTGAACCTGGCCGAGGAATATTGGCAAAAAATGAAGAGTTTTATGCAGCCAGAATTTTGAATCCAGCCAACTGACTAAGACCTAATTGCAGCGTTAGTAGGATACAAAGCAGGAGGGAAACCGAATTCAGAACTGGTACTTAATAGAGCCGTAGGCCACTCGACCATTCTGATCCAGAATGCGCGTAGTAGAATTTAGAATCTGAGCAGTCTTCTCATCGAAGATATTGCGAATACCAAACGAAATTATTGCGCGATCATGCAAGCCTGTCTTTACGCTGTAGCCGTACTCAAGATCGAAGGTAGTGATGTTATCGACTAGCTCATTTATTTCGTCCATGTTCAATTCACTAATATCTTTGAATGAATCGAAGTAATTAGTTATAGCACTGGCCGTATGGTTTCCTAATTGCCAAGAGAGCATCAGACTGCTCTGCAGTTCTGGGCTAATCAACCTTTCATCTATTTCAGCGATGTCAGAAGCGGCGAAGTCTAGGAGCGCTCCATTGTTCTCGAACTCATCAACATAGGTCGTCGTAGAGCTGAGAGTAAACTGACCGAAGCGGTTCGTTTCCCACACGTAGGATGCACCCAGATCGAATCCGTTCGATTCAACATTAGTTCCCAGAAGCGGGCTATCTATGTTGAACTCAGTGATCGCCGAATCGTCGATATAGAGATTAGTTAGACCGTCCTGCCAATTGTTAGTCGCGGCATTCGCCGGCGCCTCATCAATCTGCATCTTCCAAGCATCTGCACTAACGCTTAGGCCAGCGATTGGCTTAATCTGCATCCCGAGATTGAAATTCAAGGCATCATCCACAACAGCGCCTTGAAAGTCTTTCTGCTCAACACTTCTAGCAATACTCAGAAGTGGCGCCTGCTCATTCAATATAGAACTGGGCGCAATACGGAAGATGGCGCTTCCAGCTTGATTACTTGCAGGCTCCTCAATTAGGGAATAGCCATCCTGAGCGAATGCGGAAGAGCCCATGAAGGCTAGTACTAGCAGTAGCGAGATCATCGCTGACACATTCTGTGGATGGCTAATTTTCATTATTCTCAATCTATTCCAAACAAGCTTACTGCTATAAAGCTCGAGTATCATCGGCCACACAATAAATGGCTGCTCAAGCAACTCTGGAATATTAGCACCAATGCGGAGAAATGAGTATTGGTTTGTAGCTCAGAATTGACGGGTATATCGAACCACCATTCCTGACTAGGCACTGCACCCTGCTATATTTTTACTTTCTATATCAATGACTTATTAAGGATCAGGTCAGAATCTGAACGTTGTCATTGCGGGGCAGCCCCGCCAGGAGTTGGGCTATGTTTGCCGATTGCCCCGGAAGGACCATTTCTGGAGCAATCTGAGCCAGCGGCATCAACACGAATCTCCTCTGCTCAGCCCGGGGATGGGGCAGTATCAGATCGACGGACTCAAACTCTTGATTTTCATAAGAAATAATATCGATATCCAGGGTGCGAGCCTGATTTTGCGCCGCACTCCGTTGACGGCCAAAATCGGCCTCGATACCCTGCAAAACCACCAGAAGTTCGCGGGCAGAGGTCTTCGCTGATAAGCGCAGAACCATGGCTGCATTGATGAAATCCTCGGCATCTACGGGACAGTCTATAGGCTCGCTGAGATACAGAGAGGAGGCTTCGGAGTCGATGCTAATACGTCGCAGACTCTCCATCGCAGCAAGCACTACCTCTCTGGGGGAGCGATTCAGATAGGGCAGATTCGAGCCGAGGCTGACCGCTACCGTTACTGAATTGCTATCGGTGGTATTGCTCGGAGTGCTCATGGACCGCTTCAACGAAATGGGAGACATGATCGGGATTTACTTCGGGAGTGATTCCATGACCAAGATTGAACACATGACCCTCGCCCGGACCGAAGCTCTTAAGAATGGTTGCCACTTCTTCACGAATAACCGCGGGAGATGCATAAAGAATAGTAGGGTCCATATTGCCTTGCAGGGCAACTCGATCTCCAACTCTGGAGCGCGCATCGCCGATTTCTGTCGTCCAATCCAAGCCGATTGCATCGCAGCCTGAGCCCGCAATCGATTCGAGCCACTGGCCACCATTCTTCGTGAATAAGATGACCGGAACGCGTCGACCCTCATTTTCTTTCTGCAGTTTGCTGACGATCTTCGTCATATAGTTAAGAGAAAACTCTCTATATGCGTTGCCGCTTAGAATCCCGCCCCAGGTATCAAATATTTGCACAGCTTGCGCGCCGGCACGGATCTGCGCATTCAGATAGTCCGTAACTGAGTCTGCCAATTTTTCTAGCAACAGATGCATGGCTTCGGGATTGTCATACATGAACTGCTTAGCAATGCGAAAATCCTTACTCCCCCCACCCTCGATCATATAGGTTGCTAAGGTCCATGGACTCCCAGAGAACCCAATCAACGGCACCGCTCCATTCAATTCTTTGCGAATTACTGACACCGCATCTGTCACATAAGACAATTCATCCGCAATATTGACTTCGGGTAATTGCTCAACATCCGCCGCCGATCGAATCACTTTATGAAACTTTGGCCCCTCACCTTCGGAAAAATACAAACCCTGCCCAAGCGCATCGGGAATCGTAAGTATGTCTGAGAATAATATCGCTGCATCGAAGGGATAACGCCGCAGTGGCTGCATGGTGACTTCACACGCCAACTCTGGCGATTTGCAAAGCGCCAGAAAATCACCTGCCTGTTTGCGCGTAGCACGGTACTCCGGCAGATAACGGCCTGCCTGTCGCATCATCCAAACAGGGGTAACGTCTACCGGCTCGCCTAGAAGGGCTTTCAAAATTCGGTCATTCTTTAAAGTCACAGCTTACTCACTTTGCTCTAAGGGGTAAGGCCATCCGCAATTCTAAAGCCGAATTAGAAACAGCATGGAATTGTACTAGCCTGAAAAAAGGGGACAATTTTACACGAGCCGCACATATTCACAATCGAGACAGCGGGCCAGACTGCCCCTCGGCACAAGCAACGACTCAGAAAGACGCGGGGGTACTCACTACTTTCCCGACACGAGCTTAGAATCCAACAATTCTCGGATGTCAGTTTGAATCCCAGCCACAGATCGAGCCCATGGCTCATTGGAACGCAGCTTTTCTGGTAGAGAAGCGATTGCACGGGTGGCCTGCTCTCTGTCATCAAAGGGGGCGAGTACGACCACAAACCACGGCTTGTCTTGGTAGCGTGTTTCGAAATAGCCTGCCGGATGCTCACCATCCAATTGCGCTAGAAATTCACTGATATTAGCCTCCGAGTGCGAGGCTATAAGTTGTACCGCATAATTTCTGGGGGACGCTTGAAGTAATTGTTCTACAAATGGAGAAGCCTCGACCACTGCAAGTTCAATAAGCTGCTCTGCAACTTCAGGAGAGGCCGCTATTTGAGCGTCATTGTTCACTGCAGCAACTGTTTCAGTGGCAACCACTTCTTTTACTGCTTCGATGGCTGGCGAAATCGAAGCATCTGAATCCTCTACTCCGCTCCCCCGCAATTCGTCCACCGCAACTACTAGCTCTTCTGCTTCTAGCTCTTCAGCTACCATCTCCTCAGCTACTATCTCTTCTGCTGTCACCTCTTCTGCTGCCACCTCTTCTGCGGAGACAATGGCCGTCAAATCTAAATCGTCTAAATCCTCGGCTCCGCTCGCTAGTGATTCATCCACCTCAACTGCGACCACGTCATCTGCAGTCGTTTGTACAGGTGCAGCAGCAACTAAATCCGCTTCGATCGCTTGCACTGAGTTTGGAGTCACCGACACAGTGATAGGTATCGACTCTGTTTCGCGCGGCTCTGACTCCCAGAAAAGCAGGGTAGCGCTTAGCAGCACCGCCAGCGTAGCAGCAGCCGCCCAATATCTGGGTTGAATACTGGCGATCCAAGCTTGCTCTGGATCTCCCTCTCCTTCCTCTTCCAGCTCATCGCCCTCTAGCGCTTCAACTGCTTCGAACTCAATAATTTTTTCTGGCTCTGCTTCGTCATCCAGATCAAAACCCTCTAAAGCCTCAATTGCTTCGAACTCATCAAATTGCTCTGGGTCTCCTTCCTCACCCAGGTCATAGTCCACTAGAGCTTCAATTGCATCGTGCTCAGCATCTTGTTCAACACTATCGTCCTCAAGGGCCGGAGCCATGGTTTCCCGCTCTTCTGATTCGCTAGCTGGCGCAGCTGAGTTTAGTGCGTCAACAACCAGAGCGTTGATCGCACCTGGCATGCCCTCTGAGGAATTGTGAATAGCACCAATAATACCGCCATCAATTGGTAACTCTTTTGTGAATCTTGCTGTCGCTAACTTGAAGCGAATATATTCATGGGTCTCGTCACTAGCAAACCCATCCAGCGGAAGTATCGCTAGACGCTCCTGCGCCGCTGCTGTGAGTGTACTCTGCAGAAGACTATCTAGTTGATTTTCTCCAAACAACAAAGCATGGATACTCGAATCGACACAGCCCTCTAACAGCTGTGCAAGCAACTGAAGTACTTCGGCACTAAGTTCATGAGCATCATCGATAATCAATATCAACGAACGAGCTTCCAGATCTAAATCCGCTGCATAGCGGCAAATCTGCTCTATTGTGGAATTAGAATCCTCACTATTCGCAGGCTTTAAATCCAGACCATCCTGAAGGATCTCAAGAAATTGAGTTTGATTCATGAACAAGGTAGCAGCCACTTTTACGCACACTGCTTCTTCAGCGAATCGATCGCAGAAATGTGTAGCTAGAGTGGTCTTGCCTGCGCCCAAAGGCCCAGTAACTGCAATCATAGCGTTGCTGTAGAGTGAAAACTCTACGATCTGATCTAGTATCTTTTGACGATGAGCACTGCTATAAAAGTCGCGACTCGCTACGTTAGGGGCGAACGGATCGAAGTCAATATTTAGCCATTGAGTATATGTATTCATAGTCACCTACACTGCCTATCCGCTTACTTACAGAGATTGTCCCCAGCGGTTAAAGTGCTCTCGAGTAACGATGGTTCAATATCTCCATCGACCACGCCCTCACCTATGGCTTTCAGTAATACAAATCTGATCTTGCCTGATTCCGCCTTCTTATCTGACAACATTAAGTCCAAATATTGCTCTACTGATATATCGGCAGGAGGAAGCACGGGCATACCAAAATTTTCTTCTAAGACTGATCGAATCCGCTGCGCAACCTCCAGATCTATCCAGCCCAGCCTGCGAGACAGGTCTGTCGCCATCACCATGCCCATAGCCACGGTCTCACCATGCAGCCAATTACCATAGCCGCTTGCCGTTTCTATAGCATGACCAAAGGTGTGCCCGAGGTTAAGAAGCGCACGCACCCCCGACTCCTTTTCGTCCTTGGCCACTATTTCGGCCTTGATTTCGCAACAGCCTCTGACTGTCTGCGACAACAGTGCTGGATCAGACTCGCTAATACCTCGGCTGTTTCTCGCTAGCCAGTCAAAAAAATCAGCATCATAGACGAGCCCATATTTGAGCACCTCTGCAAGACCTGCTTTCACTTCCCGTTGCGGTAAGGTGCTCAATACCTCTGTATCAATTAACACACAGCGGGGTTGATAGAATGCACCGATCATATTCTTACCCAGAGGATGATTCACTCCGGTCTTCCCTCCCACCGACGAATCTACTTGCGCCAGCAGGGTGGTAGGGATTTGAATAAAGTTAATTCCTCGGAGATAGGTAGCTGCTGCAAACCCGGTAATATCTCCTACTACGCCGCCACCTAGCGCAATTAGCAGGGTATTCCGATCGTACTTACCGGCAAGTAGACTGTTGTAGATATGGCTTATTGCATCGAGATCCTTATGCGCCTCGCCGTCCGGAAGAACAATCTCTGCAACATCTTTCCCTGGGAATAGCTGCTTCGCCTTATTCATATAGAGAGGCGCAACCACATCGTTACTTACGATAACTACCCTGCCTTTTCCTAGGTACGGTACTACAAGCTCTGCTCTGTTGAGCAAGCCCTGACCAATGAAGATTGGATAGGATCTGTCGCCTAGTTCAACATCTACGGTAATCATTATTTTCTATTCCAGATTTTAAGCAACGATCCTCTGCAAAACTTATTCTGCTTGCGAACCGCCCAATTCAACTTTCAGCTGCTTACAAATTTCCTGACTTACGGTCTTCGGGTTCCTTCGATAGGTATCCACGATCATGTCCGCAACCTCCTGATAAAGCGGCTCACGAATCTCCATCAACTCACGAATTTTTTGTTCAGGATTAGGCGTTTGCAGTAACGGTCTTGTTTTATCCCTGCTCGTTCTTTCGACCTGCTGACTTATAGGTGCACGCAAATAGACTACGACACCTCTAGCCTTCAGCCATTCACGATTCTCTGCTGAGATGACAGCGCCGCCGCCGGTCGCCAATACAATATTGCTATTCTGAGTGAGCTGCTCGATCATCTTCGTTTCGCGAACTCGAAATCCGCTTTCGCCTTCTACATCAAAAATCCAAGGTATATCGGCTCCTGTAGATGCCTCTATCTCACGATCGGAGTCGAAAAATTCTAGACCAAGCGAATCGGCGAGTACGCGCCCGATGGTAGTCTTACCAACACCCATAGGCCCAACGAGGAATAAATTACCAGAATAGCTCATACACCACACACCCAGACTACAGCTTGCTCGACAATTGCTTGACTTAATGACACGGGAACTACAGAGACTGAATCGCCGATGCACGGTAAAATGCCGAATATTTTTGATTTATCTAGGCAGGAACTGCTTGGGTCCCTCTGCATAACTCGACCGACTCACTGATGCAAGCACGGCCGAGAAACGTGCTCTTATCTAACGTTAATCTCTGTGATGATTTTCGGCGTAATAAATATTAATAATTCAGTGCGACGATTCGCACTCTCCGTGCGCTTAAACATTCGACCAATATAAGGCAGATCGCCAAGAATAGGAGTCTTCGTTTCCGTTGTAGTCGACTCTTCTCGAAAGACACCGCCCAACACGATGGTCTCACCGTTACTCACCAGCGCGCTCGTTGTTACTTGATTGGTATTAATGGCTGGTATAGAACCAGAGCCCGCAGCAACGGAGTCCTGCCGAATATCCAACTCCATGTTTATGCGCCCATCCGGGGTAATCTGTGGCGTTACTGTTAAAGACAGCACCGCCTCTTCAAATTCCGTAGTCGAACCACCAGCTGTTCCACCAGCTTGTGACTGGTAAGGAATTCTCACACCGGATTGAATTATCGCCTCTACCTTGTCCTGGGTAGTCACCTTCGGTCGGGCGATAACTTCGCCGTTGCCACTGCTCTCCAGCGCCGACAACTCAAGCTCGATGAGAGCACTGTTGCCGGTATAGCCGATGGAAAACGAAGATGCATCGACAGAAGCAACACCCAAATCTACGGCCAAAGCATCGGGGAAAGTAGTAGTTAAACTTGGAATAGGCACACCTGCGATCGCCTGATTGACTAACGATTGAATCAAACTCGGATCAGAACCGTCCTGCACAGCTTGCAGTCTTGCTGTCTCGCCAGCAAGCAAAGCATTCTGAAGCGCTACTTCCTGTGCAACTCGGCCATTCCCCTCTTCTGTAGTCGCCAACTGCGAACCGCCATAGCGAAAGTTGTCCCCGGTACCAGTCAAGCTACCAGAGCCACCCCAGCGAATTCCAAGATCACGACCAAAGTTGGTTGATACATTGACGATTCGTGCCTCGATCAATACCTGCCTAACAGGCACATCGAGCCGGGACATCATCGCGCGCACTTCTTCTAACTTCTCTTCGATGTCTCGCACGATAATTATATTTGTACGCGCATCAACCGTTGCCGTGCCGCGCGAAGACAAAATTCCACCCGTAGGTGCAACAGCAGCTCCAGGCACTCCACCCGCAGCGGCAGCATCTGTTGAGCCGGAGTTTTCGCCAGTAAGCAACGCCATAACATCGTCTGCGTCTGCATAGTTGACCTGCATAAACTCAGTAAATAACGGCGCCAAGGCCTGCGCCTGTTGTGTTGCCTCAAGCTCCAACTGTTCCTGCGCCGCAATTTCATTGGCAGGTGCCACATATAACACATTACCCTCTAGACGACTGCCAAGATTTTGTGTCCGCAAAACCAACTCAAGCGCCTGATCCCAAGGCACATTATCGAGAACAATGGTTATATTGCCCGAGACAGAATCTCCCGCGACCAGACTAAAATCATAGACATCGGCAAGTATCTGCAATACCGATCGAATAGAAATATCTTGAAAAGACAAACTGCTTATCTCGCCGGTGTAGGCCGACGCCGCTCCACCACTCGTGATATCAACAACCGGCGGTCTTACGCTTACCGTATATTGACTTCCGCTTTGGAATGCTACGTATTCATAGGCACCATCCACATCGATGACTATTGTCGCTCGATTTGCCTGACCCAATACATCTACTGTAGAGACTACTGTTGCAAAGTCGCTTACATCAAGACGTCTGTTCAAATCATTGGGGACTGAGGTGTCACTAAATTCCACATACACACGAGCGCCGACCTGCTCTACGCTACCGACAACCTGATCACTGGACAGATCGATAACGATCTGTCCTTCTTCGTCATCACCACGTCTAAATGAAACGTCGGTAATGGCATTGTCGACGGTGCCGGTAATTCCTGCCGCTACGCGTCCAGCCGCTGTTATGCCGCCTGCCTGCGCATCATTACCCACTTGAATTGTAATTTGGTTTCCAACTAGTTGCGTCTCATAACTTACCAACTGATCCAGATTCACAACGAGCCGCGTTCTACTGCCATCATCCAGCACCATAACACTCTGGGCATTGTTTGAATCAATATTGAAACGCTGCTGAGATAGGCCGCTGCTTACACCCAACAAATCTAAAGAAATACGCGCAGGATTGTCGAGCACAAATCCAGAGGGTTCAGGTGGTGCAGAATCAAACGTCAGTTGAATCTCTATGCTATCTCCTGGCAAGTTGGCGAAGCCAATGCTATCCAAAGTCACAGGCTCCTGCGCCAAAGAAGCTGCCGACATGATCAATGCCAACAATCCAAGCACACACTTGCTAAGCAATCTATCCATGCTATACCTTCCCACTCTGCCCAAAGGCAAATGATTTTTTAGCATTCCATTCCTATTAAACATACTAATAACCTCAGCTCACGAATCTACTGCAACGTGAGGGTTTGTGGTCTTTCTACCCAGCCACCGTTTCCGCTGGGGACTATTTCAATTACATTCATCTGCGAATCTGATATTTGATCTATGCGGCCGTAGTTGCGACCCAAATAATTCCCGACTCCAACCCTATGCACTTCACCAAATCCGTCTTCGACGAGTGCCTCGTAAACGCCATTGGTAGCTGTAATTCTACCTACCATTTTTAACTCGCTTAGAGATTGGTTCTCCAGAAATTCTGAAATGCGGTCAAGATCCGGCTCCACATCCTGACTCAGCACCACACCACTCTCAGTGTCAATAATTAACGGAATATCGAACGGGCTTCTAGAAGACGCCGCACCGTAGATAAAACCCTCATAGGGCACGAATTCCGGAACAGGTTCGACAGGCGCACTCGGTCGTGACTTCACTTCGTTTACAAACGCTTCCAGATCTGAAAAATTATTAACGGGCGAACAAGCAGCGATAAGCAAACTCGCGCATACGCCGGAAATATTTCGAAACTGTCGATCAACTAGACTCATCTACTGAACGACCTCATCAACATCTTTATAGCGATATGTTCTAGCTACAATACTCATATCGAGAAACGAATCGGCACGAGCCGATATAGAGAAATCATGCAATGTCACGATTCGGTCCAAGCTGGCAACACCACTTACGAAAGTGCCGAAGTCGTGAAAATCACCAACAACATCCAAGTTCATCGGGATTTCAATATAGAACTCTTGAACCTCTTCGTCTGGCATATCCAGATTTGCGACATCCAATCCGCTACCTTCTCCGGTTTGTGTTACATCATCAACCAATCCAGGAACCTCGGTGACCGAAGGCAGCTGACGAAGTAACTCAGTAAAGGATTCTTCCATCTCCACCGTCTGTGCCCGATACTCTTCTAGATTTGCCGCAAGGAATGCCTTCTGTTCGAATTCGATACGTAAGCTTCCTTCTTCTCCAGCAACTTCCTGAAGCTCAGCCTGAAGATTTTGGATGTGGAAGAAATAGCCACCCGCTAAACAACTTACAACAATTATTAGGGTTATGATGGCCTTTACAGGCGCGGGCCAGACGCCAATCGTGTCGACGTCTTGAAGATCATTCCAGTCAAAGTTACGTAAATCATTTGCAATATTTTTTATTATCGACATCTGATCTACACCTCATCCTGCTGCGAAGGTAATTGAAGAGAAAGGCTGAGGGCAAATGAAAACGCCTGGCTTAAAGAATTGTCGCTTGATTCTACTGCCGAAATATCATTCAAGTCCGATTCCTGAAACCAATCAGAATCATCTAGTCTTCGCAATAATTCTGTTATATCCGCATACGACTCTGCAATGCCTTCAATCGAGATAGTATTTTCTAAGCGAATAAGACTTTCGTAATACACCCCATCAGGGAGAGTATTGACCAACTCATCAAAAATTCTGACAATAACTGGCCGCGTACCCTGCAAATCTGTAATTACATTCATGCGCGAGCGAATATCTTCTTTCTGTTGGCGTAACTCATTAATTTCCGCAACGCGCTCATCCAAAATTACAATTTCCGAACGCA
>Ga0316189_10000513_pt1 | contig 38962 bp, 28 predicted proteins | sample LowCovwburrow_MG_FD_204930 | JGI IMG/M metagenome (GOLD analysis project Ga0316189, IMG submission 204930) | Coastal sediment microbial communities from Maine, United States - Lowes Cove worm burrow | ecosystem: Environmental > Aquatic > Marine > Coastal > Sediment | place: USA: Maine...
CGTGCGTTGCTCTCGCTGAGCAGCCCGCGGGCCCGGGCGAGCCGTGCGTCTCGGACAATGCTGCACAAGGGCTCGATGATTGCGCCCGTGGGTCCGTGTGCTGGGATGCTGACCCCGACACGGGAGCGGGCACCTGCGTCGCGATGCCCGTGGGGGAATCGGCTGTCCCGCTCTGTCTTGATCCGCTCACGATCTTGGCGGTCTCTGGGTCTGGGATCCTCGCGCTGTGCCTGCCCCCGTGCTCGCCGCTCGTCCAAGACTGCCCGCTAGGGCAGGGCTGCTATCCCGGAGCCGATGGCTTCGTCTGTACGGCGGATGCCTCCGGCGACGGAGGCACGCAGGGGGATGCGTGCAGGTTCACGAATGTTTGCGACGCGGGACTCCTGTGTTCGCAGGAAAATGCCGACGAATGTGGCTCCTTTGGTGGGTGCTGCACCGCCTACTGCGACATGGGTGCGCCGACCTGCCCCGACGGATTCACATGCACTGCCTGGTATGAGGACGCAGCGCAGGCTCCGCCCGGCCAGCTGGACTTCGGGTTCTGCGCCTTCGTGCCCTGACCGACCACGCTGCCACCGCGCGTCCCCCGCTGGGGGGCGGCGGCTCTCTCGCGATGTCGCGGTAACAATCGTGATCGACGCGCGATTGCAGGCCCGTGGTACACGGGCGGCTCGCAACGTGGTTCGGTCTGGTCGGCCTGAGTGCGTGTGGCGGCTCGGGCACGACCGCGGCCGCATCGGGATCCTCTGGGGCGGGGTCCGGCACGTCGGCGAGCGCCACGGACGGCGCGCAAGGAGATGGGGCGACCGCGGATTCGGGCGAGGTGGCATGCCCAGCGCGCGACGACACAGGCGAGCCGTTTGGCGATGCTCTGGAGCATTTGGGGCGCGCCGAAGGGGACTCCTTCATCGAGATCCTCGACATGGTCGCTGACGGGAGCCTGGTGTACTCGTGCACCGCGACGCAAGGGCTGACGATTTGGGATGCGACCGATGGCGCCGCCGCGTCGCTCGTGGTCGAGAACGTTGGCCCCGAGGGGCTCGCGCACCCTTCGTTCCCGCGGTGTCAGCACTTGGGCCCCGATTTCGGAGCCGGCCAGGTCGTCGTGACCAATCGCGGCGACGAGATCCAGCCCGACCCGTGGCTGTACCTGTACGACATTAGCGATCCGAGTGCTCCGCAGCCCCTGCGCGGCCTACAGACGACCGCGTCGATCGAGGGGGTCGTGCTCGACGATGGCCGGATCTGGGCCGCGGCGCACAAGTCGGGCATCGTCGTGGTCGACGACACGGGCGGCAGTGCGCTGGTCCAGGTCGCTAGCTTCTCCGACGAGGCCTCGGATGCCTGGGCACCGTTCAAGGTCGGCACGACTCTGTTTGTCGCCGAGGGCACGACGGGTCTGCGCGCGTACGACATCAGCGGGGACGAGCCCGCGCTGCTGTCCACCCTCGGTCTGCCTGGTTCGAGCAAGGATGTGATCGTCGTGGACGACATCGCCTATGTGGCGGCATCGGCTCACGTCCTCGCGGTCGATGTCTCCAACCCCTCACAGATGACCATCGTTGGGCAGCGCGAGGTCCGAGGCACGGCGCTGGCGCTCGATATGGGTACCGATCGCACGCTTCTGGTCGCCGAGTGGGACGAGATCCGTGGGTACGATGCGGACGACCCTGAGCTGCGGGAGGTCCTTTCGGAGACGGTGCCGACCGAGGCCGCCAACTTCACGCGCGTGCTGACCCTCGATGCTGAGCCCAGTGCCGGACGGGTGTACGCAGGAGAATGGCGTGGGATGCACGCGTACGATCAACACGAGGTCGCAATGAGCCCGGAGGTCGTTGCGACGCCGGGCTCGCTGCAGTTCGAGTCGACCGCCGTCGGCGAGTTCGAGGATCTTGTCTTGGTCATCCGCAACCCAGGTACTGAGGACCTAGAGATCTTCGGCGCCGCGTCCGGGCTCGAGGGCGTAACCGTGGATCCTCCGTGCGTGTCGGTACCGCCTGGAGGAGCCGCCGCGATGGAGGTCCGATTCACACCAATCTCCGACGCGCCGCAGCGCGGCAAGCTGATCTTGGAGACCAACGATCCCGACGAGCCGGAGTTCTCGGTGAGTGTCTCCGGCAATATCGTGGGCCTCGATGTGGGGGACCCCAACCCACCGTTTGAGCTGACCGCCCTCGATGGTACGCAGTGGTCCCTCGACGACCTCAAGGGACAGGTGGCGGTGCTGGCGTACTTTGCCACCTTCTGACCCGTCTGTAGTCTGGAGTTTCCAGACCTCGAGACCGAGATTTGGCAGGAGTATCGCGACCAGGGCGTCCAGGTCTTGGGCCTGTCGGGCGGGGGGCTGTTTGGCGGCGAGTCCTTTGCGACGGTGTCCGCGTTCCGCGACCAGACCAACGTCACCTTCCCGCTGCTTCTGCGCCAGACGGTCAGCGGACAATACGCCGATCCCGACGGGTCCATCTCGCCGTATCCCATCGACGTCATCATCGACCGTGAGGGCACCATCCGCTATCTCCGCCACGAGTTCGATGCGGCCGCGATGCGTTCGACGATCGAGCAGCTACTCGCCGAATGATCGACCTGTCTACAACCCGATGGTTCGGTGGCCGCCGCGTCCGCACCGCAGCCCTTGCCTTGATGGCTGTCCTGCTGGTCGACTGTGGGGACAGCACGTCCCTTCCGTGCGGCGAACACGGCGACTGCCCGTCTCCGCTCGCGTCGGGCGTCGTGGACCCGCTCGTTCATCTCGGCCGCGCCGAGGGCCCGACGTTCATCGAGATCGTAGACGTGGTCGCGCACGGAGACGTTGTCTTGGCGTGCACGGGCACCAAGGGGCTGACGATCTACGATGCGTCATCGGAGGACTCGGCCCCGACGACGCTTTTGGACAAGGTAGCTCCGATCGGCGAAGGCCTCGCCGATGCGAGCTTTCCGCGCTGCCAGCATATCGGCCTCGATGGTGCGGCCGATCGTGTCGTCATCACCAATCGCGGCGATGAGATTCAGCCGAACCCCTGGTTGTGGGTCTACGACATCGCAGATCCGACGAACGTGCGCGCGGTCGGGGGGTGGGCCGCCGCGCCGTCCATTGAGGGCGCGGTCTTGGAGGGCGACCGCGTTTACGTCGCGATGCACTCCGATGGGATTGCGGTCGTCCAGGACAACGGCAGCGGGACGTTTGTCCCCGTGGGCACGTTCTTTGATGCAGACTCCGACGCGTGGCTGCCGGTCAAAGTCGGCGACACGTTGCTCGTCGCCGAGGGGGCGACCGGCTTGCGAACCTATGATGTCGCGGGTGACGTACCCGTCCTGCTCGCCACCCTCGCGCTCAATGGGAGCAGCCGCGATATCGCGCTGAGGGGCACGACCGCGTACGTCGCTACGTCGCAGGGCGTCGCGGCCGTCGACATCCAAGATCCGAACGCGCCGCGCCTGCTCGGTGAGATCGAAGTCGATGGTACGGCCCTCGAGGTCGCGGTCGGGCTCGGCGACACGGTCATCACGGCAGAGTGGGATGGTGTCCGCGGCTACGACGCGTCAGATCCCGCGGCGTTGCTGCCGGACTTGTCAGAGCGGATCCCCAGTGACGTGAGTCGCTCGCGCGTGCTGGCCGTGGACGCCGACCCTGAGCGAGCCCGCGTGTACGTCGGAGAGTGGAGAGGACTGCACGCCTATACGCAGGTGGAAGGCGGTACGGGTCCCGACCTGTTTGTCACGCCGAGCGAACTTCAGTTCGGCAGTCTGGCGCCCGGGCAGACCGAGGATCGTGTGGTCGTTGTGCGCAATCGCGGGGACCAGCCGCTGACGGTTTCTGATATCTCAGCGAGCGCGGGCTTGAGCGTGGACACGCAGTGTCTGCAGATCGAGCCAGGGGCGTCCGCGGCGATTGAGGTTCGATTCTCTCCCGTCGATACGCAGCCCGTCGATGCGCAGATCAAGTTCTGCAGCGACGACCCTGATGAGCCCGACTTGGTGATCGGTGTGAGCGCCAACGTTCCGGGCGTTGGGGTGGGAGATCCCGTACCCGCGTTCGAGTTGTTCGATATCGAGGGCAACGCGTGGTCGCCGGCTGCGCTCGAGGGGAAAGTGGCGGTGCTGGCATATTTTGCCACCTTCTGACCTGTCTGTAGTCTGGAGTTTCCAGACCTGCAGACGCAACTTTGGGAGCCGTTCCGTGACCGCGACGTCGTCGTGCTGGGTTTGTCGGGGTCAGGCCTGTTTGGCGGCGAAACGACCGAGACCGTGCGCGCCTTTATCGAGCAAACAGGCGTGACGTTTCCGATCGTGCGAGGCGACACCACCTACTCCGAATACGCCAACCCGGACGGCGCCATCTCGCCGTATCCGCTGGATGTGATCATCGATCGCGAGGGCACCATCCGGTACCTTCGGCATGAGTTCGACGGAGACGCCATGGTTGCCCAGGTCGAGCAGTTGCTGGCGGAGTAGGCTCGCGCGCGTGACGGTGCCGCAGCTAAAAGCTGAGCACAAACTCCGAACGTACGCCCTCGAAGTCGGGGAGTGTGCGGCATGAGCCGTTGACACAAACACGCCCCCCGACCTGCCGGCCACCGAAGATCCGAATGAAGCTGGAGTTGAACAGCTTGACTTGGACTTGGGCTCCGGGCCACAAGTGCGGACGACAGGTGCTAGCCCCGCCCGCCTGGCATTGCTCGTCCGTCAGCGACGGTTCGCCCGGAGGGGTCGGCTGCTCGGTGTCGATCCCCTGAAGGAACGACACCGACAAGCGCGGGCTCATGCTGTAGCCGGCGACAAACAACCCACGGAAGAAGTCCTCGCGGCTGCCGGGCGTCACGAAGTTCTCGTAGCGGCCCTTCGCACGCAACGATAAGGCGTGCGTGTGGCCGCGGCGCTTGGCCAAGGGAATCGCCACGTATATTTCGGCGTGCGGGAATCGGCGCTTGAGCGGGTTTTCGTCGAACTGCTGAAGATAGCGCTCGTGCCGGTACCCGGCCGACACCTGCAAGACAAAGTCGGACTTCGGCTTGCGCCAAATGACACCCCCGTAGTTGTGCGTTGCCAGCCGGCTGTCTTCCTCGAACTGCGAAAACCCGAGATTCTCCGAGTACACGTACTCCAGCGAGTTGGCGAAAACGGTGAGTCCCGGGGTACGCCAGGTGTGGTCGACTCGGATGCGTCCGCCAGTGGCGTTGTTGTTCCCTGGGACCTGCTGGTCCTCGCGCTCCAGCGTGGGGTTTTCGGTGTACTGCAGGAGCGAGTTCTGACTCACTGCAACGAGATAGTCCGAGTAGTGCTTGGCCTCGACCAAGAACGTGGTCGACCCGTGTACGATGACGTTCGACGCGTAGAGCCCGTACCCCTCGTAGCTGTCTGGGTCGAGCTGGGTTCCGCGCAGGTTCGGGTTTCGGATCACCCCCGAGCCACCGACGAACAAGTCCCACGTCTTGGCGATGCGGGCGCGCCCGATGTCTGCTCCGATGAGGTGCAGGTGCTCGTCGACGATGCCTGCGGTGATCTCGTCGCCAAAGTCGAGGTAGACGTAGTGGGTACCGACGCGAACCTTGCCGGGCAGAGTGCCCTCGAGACGGCCGCCCGCGACGAGGTCTGAACAAACCGACCACAGTGGGTTCCCGATATCGGGGTCGATGGCGCCTTGCACATTGCATCCCCGCTCCTCGGTGTCGGGCGAGAACGTGTACGACTTCGCCGCGTAGCCCGGGTCGGGTATCAGCTGTCGCGTGGCAAAGTCGGAGTTCTGGCGATTGGCAAAGCCCGCAATCGCGGTGGCGCTCACGGACTTGGTCCGCAGATCGGCCCGCCCTCCCTTGATGGTCGCGTCCACTCCGATCTCGTCGATCCCGCGCACGGACAGCCCTAGCCCCCGACCAAAGTTCACGTTGTAGTCGCCGCCGTAGAGGCTGACATGCCGGGTCTCGGCACGTACCGTAGCCCGCTCCAGACGGACGTCGTCGGATATCGGTATGCAATCGGTCGAGCAAGTCCGGTCGTCGACAAACCAGATCTTCTGCCCGTCGAGTCGGAACTGGGTGCCGAACGTGACCCTGTCCATTCGTACATCCGCGCCAACGTTGAGACGATTGACCAGCGTGATGAACTGGTCGTCAGAGTCCTCGGCGTTGTAGTTCTCGCCGTAGTACTCGCTAAATAGCGTGTTGCGGACCCAGGTTTGAACGGGTGCGTCGCGGATGTGAAACGCGGGGATCCGCAGGTTGCGGTGACGGGGCGCGGCGTTGGGCGCAGTTGTCGACGGGGGCTTCGCGGGGGCCGGGGAGGGGACGACCTTCGGCGGGGCGTCTGTGGGAACGGGAACGGGAGCGGGAGCGGCCGTGGTCGTCGGTCGCATTGGCGGTTGTTCCGCGGCGAGCACCCCCGTGTAGGCGCGCGGGTCGCTGGTCTCGACGTCGTCGACGCTGGCCGCTGCTGGAGCGAGTGCGGTCGCCACCGCCCAAGCAACAGCCGGGTTCAACCCTGCTCCCGCAAGACTTGATCAAGGAAGGCCGAGAGCGCGTCGACGTCGCCTGACATATAGCCCTGGTGGTCTCTGATGACGTTGCCGCGGGCATCGAGTACGACGTAGTACGGGATCTCGCCTCGAGGGTTGAATCGCTTGAGCACCTGGGTCTCGCGGTCCAACAACACGGGAAAGGGGTAGCCCTCGCGCTGAACCCAGGTCGCAACCTGTGAGGCGGTGTCGGGCCCGTCAATGCTGACGGCGTACATCTGCAGGCCGCGGTCTTGCATCGCTCGATATACCCCGGTCATCTTGCTGAGCTCCTGCTGGCAGGGCTGACACCACGTCGCCCAGAACGCCAGCACGACGACATCGTCGGGGTACTCCGCCGTCGGGCTCACGGCTTCGCCGTGAATGTCGGGCAGGGTGACTCCCAACGCCGCAACGTCGGCTCGATTTGGACTTGCCGCTTGTGGGCCGCACCCACACAGCGCAAAGGCCAACCCGGCCAGTGGGATCCATCGAGGGCGCTGCACTTAGCCTTCTCCGTACGGGTCGGCGATGACGAGATCGAGCTGTGCACGAAGCAGAGCAGGGTCGGGCTTTTGTCCCTCGAGCTTCCAGCGGATCGTCCCGTTGGCGTCGAGCAGGAAGTTCACGGGGGTCGCCGCCGCGGGGTCCGAGAGGTACTGCGACGTCCAGTCGTAGACTTGGTCAAGCGCCACAGGAAACTGCAGGTTGATTCCAACATCCTGCGCACCGCCTCCCTCGGCAGCCCATTGCCCAGTGGACCAGTCACCACAGAATGACTTCGAGGGCGTCTGGGCGTCCCAATCCTGAAAGAGGATTTGGACGATCTCGATGCCCTGGTCGTGATACTCGGCGTACAGCTCCGGGAACTCGAGCGTCTCCTCCAGGCAGGGGCCACACCAACCGGCCCCGATATTGATGAGGATCCCGCGGTTGAAATCTCCGTAGTTGTCATCACGCGGACAGAAATAGTCCGCCAGTTCAATGCTCGTGCCGTCGCAGGTTGTCAGGGGCATCGGTGCACTGTTGCGCAGGCGCTGGCCGACGTCGGCGCCGTAGCCATTCGGCCCGGCGGACGGATACCCGCAGGCGCCTTCGGGTGCGCTACGGTCCAGTCGCTCCGGGTCCAGCGCGGGCCCGCCACTGCCGGCGGCGTCCCCCGATGCCGAGGCGCCGCCCAGGTCTGGCGGCGGAGCGCATCCAACAACGCCGCACAGGAGCACGGTCGATAGCCATACAAGGGTTACGCCATTGGAGTCTGGGCCAGTGGGAAGTCGATGCATTGGCGCGGGAGCCACCTTCAGCCTGAAAACGGGCGGCCCCTTCGGCTGTTACATAGCCCCATTGCGGACCACGTGACTGGGCGCACCAGTGACGCTTGTGATCACGACTTCGGCGGCGATACCATCCGGACCGCGTGGTGACCGGACGCAGTTCTCCCGTGGACGAGACGCGATCGACCGGCGAGGCTGAGCAGGTCGCGCGACGGCTCGAGGCGCTCTTGGAGAGAGTTGCGACTGGGGTCTGCGAGGTCGACGATGAGGGGCGCTTCACCTACGCAAACGCGGCGGCGCTCGAGATGTTTCAGACGACGACCGATCTGCTGCTCGGCAGGACGCTGTCCGGGCTCGGCCTGGCGGTCTTCGACGAGTCTGGCGCGACGGTGTCTGCGGAGGGCTCGCCGTTCTTGCCGACCCGCGGTGGCGGCGCAGCGCGGACTGGCGCGATTCGATGTGTTCGTCCTCCAAGCCTCGACAGCTGGCTAGAGTTTCGCGTCGCGGCGTCGGAGTCGCAGTCCGGCACCGTGGTGTCGCTGACCGACATTACCGAACGCCGCCGAACGGAGCTGGCCAACAGCGAGTCCACCGCGCGGATGAGCGAAGCGCTGGAGTCGATGGTCGCGGGGGTCGTGGTGGTCGACGCCGACGGCCGCATCGTTTTTGCCAATCCGGCTGCCGCGGCGATGTCTGGCCTCACCCCCAAAGATGTCGTGGGCCAGCTGGTTGCGGACCCAGCCTGGCAGCTCACCGACGAGACGGGAGCGGTGCTCCCGTTTGAGTCGCTGCCCGTGCCGACGGCGCTGCGAGAGCGCCGAGCGGTGTGCGGGGTTGAGCTCGGGCTCCCGACGCTGGCGGGCACGACCAGCTGGATGCGCGTGAGCGCGGAGCCGCTCATCGAGGCCGATGGTGAGCTTCGTGGCGCTGTCGTCACCACGGAAGACGTCACCGAGCGGCATATGCTCGCGGAGCAGCTACTGCAGGCGCAGAAGCTGGAGGGGATCGGGCTCCTCGCGGGTGGCATTGCGCACGATTTCAACAATCTACTCACGGTGATCCTGGGCAACGCAGAGGTTGCCCTGGCGCGAACTCCCGCTGGTCCGGAGTCGGCTGGGATTACGGAGATCCTCGAAGCGGCCAATCGTGGCGCCGCGTTGACTCGCCACATGCTCACCTTCGCCCGGAAGCAGATCGTCCAGACGCGGGCGCTCGACCTCGAACGACTCGCCGCCTCGTTCGAGGACCTTCTGCAACGCGCCCTCGGCGAGACGATCACGCTGACCTTCACTTCGGACCCAGGCCTGTGGCCGGTCAAGGCCGATCCCTCGCAGATGGAGCAGTTGCTGCTCAACATGGCGATCAACGCGCGTGATGCAATGCCCAATGGCGGCACGGTCGCGATTGAAACGCGCAACGCAGAAATCGATGCACAGAAGGCCCTTGCCTACCCCGACGTGAAGCCGGGCGACTTCGTGCGGCTGTCGGTCACCGACAATGGGACCGGCGTCTCACCGGAGATTGTCTCGCGGATCTTCGAGCCATTCTTCACGACCAAGCCGGTAGGCAGCGGCACGGGGATCGGGCTGTCCACTTGCCACGGCGTCGTGAAGCAGGCGCGCGGCTTCATCACCGTCGACACCGAGCTTGGTCGCGGCACGTCATTTCACGCCTACTTGCCACGGTGCGCCGCCAAACTCATCCCCGAGGCCGAGGCCGTGGCACCGCAGAGCGCTGCGGGCAAACAGACGATCCTCCTCGCAGAGGATCAGGAGCCCGTTCGCCTGCTCGTGGCGCGCATTTTGGAGGGCTACGGCTACGAGGTCATCATCGCGCGTGATGGGCAGGATGCTCTCTCGGCGTACGCGAAGCTCGGCGCTGCCCCGGATCTGCTTTTGACCGACGTCGTCATGCCCAGGATGGGCGGTCAGCAGCTCGCGCGGACGTTGAGGGAGCGCGAGCCCGAGTTGCCCGTGCTGTACATGACGGGTTTTCACGACGCCGGGGCCAAGGGTGGGGCGGCACAAGAGGAACTCTTGCTCAAGCCGTTTACCCCGATGCAGCTGCTCGCACGTGTGCAGGACGTCCTATCGCGGTCTGCGAGTGCGGGCCCGCCTCTGCTGTGACTGCGGTCGGCGACGTGTCCGTGCATTTTGATGGCGACCCGCTGACGCTGCCCGACGGCACGACCATATCGTGCGGTCTCGATGATGCCGGTATTTGGGTCGCGGCCGCTGGGGGCTTGTCGAGGGGGAGCATCGTGCGCCTCGCAGCATGGAGCGGCGGCGTTGGCGGACTGGAGTTGGTTGCGTCGCCAGATCGACAGCACGTCGCGTTGCTGATCTACTCGGGTCAGAGTTCGCAGGGGTACGAAGTGTTTTCGCTCAACCCGGAGTTGTCTCGGGTTGGGGGACTGAGCGAGACGTCCGGACACGGAAGCGCTCCTGTGTTTTCGCCCGATGGTCGGTGGCTGCTGTCGATGACGGATACCGAGCGTCGCGTACGGGGCACAGGAGAGTACTTCGAGGTGCTGCAAGACGAACACTCGGCGGCGTCCGTGATCGTCAACTGGGCCCAGCTTCACGTTCAGCAGCTGCCGCGCTCGGAGGTTCGCTCGGTACCTGTGGGCGTGGAGGTTCCGCTCGCGACCGATCTCGACCTTGTTCTGGGGTGGCGTGCCTATGACGCGATTGGGTTCACGGGGAACGACCGGGCGACGCTTGGCATGCCGTGGGGTGCATCGCTTGTCGTCCCGCTTCCGCCGCCGACGGTACTTACGTGCCGCGCGTTTTCCACGGCGTGAGTCACCTGGACTAGGGGGCATCCTTGCTAGGGGGCATCGTCGTCGGGCATCACGTCGGAGGCCAGCCAGTGCTTGGCGAGGGCTGCTTTGGGTGAGCTCTGCTCGACCAAGAGACGCAGGTGGGACCTCGCCTCCTCGCGGCGTTGCGAGAGCCACAGTGCTCGGGCCAGAACATAGCGAGTCTGGGGCGTGTTGGCGTTTTTGCCGGCTTCGTACAGGGTCAACGCCTCTTGCAGCGCCGTGACGGCAAGCTCGTGTTGGGCGAGCTCCATGTAGGCGTCGCCGAGGCCACACAAGGGTGAGCCAACAAACGCATGGTCCGCACCAAGCTCCTTGGCCAGGGTCGTGCGCGAGGTGAGGTAGTGCCCGATAGCGTCTTTGGGGCGCCCCAGGCTCATCAACACATTGCCGAGGTTGTTGTGCGCGATGCCAAGCTCCTGCGCGCCGATGGCCGGTTCTCGCTCGATCGCGGCGATGACGTGCTCGTAGATCCCCAGCGCCAGCTCCGGGTGATCCTCGTTTTGATGGGTCAGCGCGATCATGTTGAGGCTGGAGACCGCATCGGGGCTGTCGGGGCCATCGGCAGCCGCGTGGATCTCGTGCGCCCGTTCGTAGCGAGCCCGAGCCTGTGCGTTGTGGCCTGCGCCACGCAGCCGATTGCCGATGTTGTATTCCGCCCCCGCGACGCGGGGATGTGCCGCCCCGTAGGCACTCTCGAACACGCGCAGCGTCAGGCGATACTCGGCGAGCGCAGCGGCCTCATCGCCGCGCGCGGTCGCGATGTTTCCCAGCAAGTTGTGCGCGTACCCGACCGACGGATGCATGGGGTCCCACAAGCGCTCGGCTTGCGCGAGGGCTTGCCGCCCGAGGGCTTCGGCGGCGTCGAGGTTGCCCGCGGTCTGCTCGTAGACCGCTAGGTTCGACCGGCAGCCCATGACGTCCGGGTGATCGACGCCCAGGTGCGTCTCGGCTTGGGCGCATGCCGATCGCATCAACGCCACCGCCTCGTCGGGGCGGCGCTGCCGGTGGTGCATCAGACCCTGCCGGACCATGAGGCGCAGCTGAGCGGATGCATCGTCCGGGAGGCGCTCGGTCGCGGCCTCGGCGTGCCCCAGCCAAGGCTGCGCAAGGTCGGGCCGGCGGCGCTGCGCGGCAAGCACGTACACCATCTGATTGGCCGACTGCGCGAGCATTTCGTCGTAGCCCGAGGCCAACGCGCTCCGGAACGCGTCCATGGACGCTCGTTCGGCCACATCCTGGTTGCCCTGTGCGCTGCTGACCCCGGCGAGATGAAACTGCGCTTCGGCCAGCAGTGGCCGATATCCGATGTCTTGCGCTGCCGCGACAACGCCTTCCACCAACGAGCGCGCGGTCGTGAAGTCCGCTGCGGTCTTGCGCGTGGCCACCAGGGCCAAGACCTCTCGCTGTGCCTCGACGTCGGCGGCGACGCTAGGGTCGGGCGGATCGATAGCGGCGGCCAAGCGCTCGATCTCGTCACAACTGCTGGGCGGCGTCAGATCCCGAGCGATACGAACCGCACGAATCACGGTCTCTTCGCCACCTTCGCTGAGCACATCCACCGCCGCCTTGAGTTCGCCTCTGCGGCGGCGTAGGCACGCGGTCCTCAGGTCCATCATGCGGGCGGACTGGCGACGGTGCACCAGCGTCTGCTCGCACGCGTCGGTGTAGCTGGCCGCCCATGCTTCGGCCCAGGTCTGCAGCTGCTCGTCGACGATCCTCGCCGTCGAGTCGGCGAAGCCGAGATCCGAACGCAGCAGTGCGGCGCTGAGCGCTTCGCGTTGGGCCGTGCCCCATATCCCGTCCAGCTCCGCTGCGGCATCCGTGCACAGGGGGGGGTCGGCAGCGTTGCCGAACCACCAGCCGGCGCCGGCCGCAAGCACCGCCAGTGCCGATACGGCGCTCAGCGCAACACCGACACGTCGGGGCGCGCTGCGATCGCGCCGCAGCTCGACGACAAGGTCGCCCATGGTTGCAAAGCGGTCGTCGGCGTTTGGGCTTAACCCGCGTTGCAGCGTGGGCAGACACCAAGCTGGGGCCCGGCCAGGGTCGGCGGGGGGTTCGATGCGGCCGTGAGAGACGTTGGCGAACCGCTCCTCGATCGTCGTACCCTCGAATGGAGACTGGCCGTACAGGGCCTCCCACACGGCGATACAAAACGAGAACTGGTCGGTGCGGCCGTCGGCAGGCTCACCGGCTATCTGCTCGGGTGCCATATAGGCCGGGGTCCCCATCAGGCTACCCGTTTGGGTCAGGGTGCCAAACGCGTCCGCGGCATCGACCTGTGTCGAGTCGCCGAGGCTGGGCGGCGGACCCGTGCCCTCGCGCCCCGCCAGCCCAAAGTCCAGCACGCGAACGCGGCCCAACTCCTCGTCGATCATGGCGTTGCTCGGCTTGAAGTCGCGGTGGACCAGGCCTGCGTCGTGTGCGGCGGCGAGACCTTCTCCGGCTTGCACGTAGGCGTCCAAGACGGAGCGCCAGTCTCGCTCGCCCGATTCGACCCACGCCCGGAGGTCGCTCCCTTGAATGTACTCCATCGCGATCCAAGGTCGATCGTCCTGCTCCCCGACCTCGAAGACCTGCACGACGTTGGGGTGGCTCAGCCGGGCCATGGCTCGACCCTCGCGAACAATGCGAGCCCGGGCGGCATCATCCACCGCGTGTGCGTGGAGCAGCTTGACGGCGACCCTACGGTCGAGCGTCTCGTCGTACGCCATGAACACCGCTCCCATTCCGCCTTCTCCCAGCGGCGAGAGGATCGCGAACCGTCCGATGCGTGGCGCTTGCCGTTGTTCACCGAACAGGCGGCGCGCCAGGTTCGCCTCGGCCACCGCCTCGCCGATCTCCGCGGACAATGGAGGCGTGCGCTCCGAGCCTGCGCGAGGCAGCGTATCGTCCGTCCCGTCGCTCATGGCACGTTACCCATGGTACATGCCGCCTACCGTCGGGTCCGCCCACGGCAAAGACTCGACCTCCCCCGTGGACTGCGGCTACGCCTGGGGGCTTCGTACCAAGTGTGCGGGTGACAGACACACTGCGACTGCGCCGAGCACAGCGACGGCCACCATGCCCGCCGCGATGGTCGTGTGGCGGGACGGATCGAGGCCCACACGTGCAAGCCAGACGCACCCGATCGAGGCTGCTCCGACGACCCAGCTCCACTGCCAGGCGCGAACGGACCCCACCGCGTTGTGCGTTCGAATCCCGACCAAGGCCAGGCCCGCGACCATGACCACAAGCCCCGCGGTGGTGGTCGCGGGACCGGCTGCGGCGAGCACCGCGATGCACACCGCGAGCACGACCGCGGAGCACAATGCGATGTGAAGGTACACGGCGCGAGCTACTGCGCTCGCCGGAATCGGCAAGGTGGACCAAGCGCGGCCAAAGTCGCCATTGTTGACCCAGTGGACTCCCACGACGCGTGGAGAAAGCCCGAGGGGGTAGCGACCCGCAATGGTGGCAGCGATGACGATGGCGCCAGCCGCTGCCAGCTCGGGGAAGCGCCACCAACGAAAGACGACAAGCGGACACACGAGCGCGAGCGACCAGATCACTCCGCGAGCGGCGCCGTAGCCGAGTCCGCGGCGGAAGTCTCGCGACAGCATCGCAACCGGATCAGAGGCGCCCTTCCGTGCGGGGGACTCGGTGGGGGCGATGAACACGCGGCGTGGTCGGGGTTGACCAGCAAGCCATGCGACGGGCCCCCAGACAAGAGCCGCGGCGGCCACCAACACGCCGACCGCGACGTATCCGAAGAACGACTGCATTGCCGGTATCGACAGACAAAGGGCGGTGAGTGTCGGGCCGGCCAGCCAACGAATCCAGAGTCGATGACTGTAGGTCGCTTCGCGATCGAAACTCGCGAGGATCAAGTGGGGCAGTGCCATCGCGGCCTGCACGCAAAGCAGCGTGCCGATCGACCGCCAGAACACAACGGATGCGGGGCTTATCCCGACGATCGCGGCAAGCGGCGCGCTAATGACCGCCATGGGGACCGCAATCGCCACGAGCATACCGATAGCCTCGGCCACCGCGCGCTGTCGCGGACTCAAGGGCAGCAGCGCCGCCGAGGTTTGGGCGCGGCGGTGACCCAGGCACGAGCCCAGCGCCCAGCGGCACACAGGTACGAACAGGACACTGAGCGCGAACGCATCGACGGTGAATCCTCCCGCGAACCAACCGTCGCGCCCGCGCGCGAACATCGGCATCGCGACCATCGGCAACGTGTTGACCAACACCAGCAACGCCACCAGGCCACCTCGCGTGCTGCACATCAATCGCACCACGACGCTGACGTGCTGAATCGTTGCGCTCATGCTGACATCTCCGCGCCGCTGGCTCGCAGCTGCAAGAGGGCTTCTTGCAGCGATTGCCCCTCGGGAACGACGGAATCGGTGGCGCCTTGGGCGACGACCTTTCCCGCGCGGAGCACGAGGAGAGCATCTGTGATGCGCTCGAGATCGGTGAGTTGATGCGAGCTGATGATCACGGACCGAACGGGGTCACGCGCGATCTCCAGGACGCTGTGCAGCAAGGCCTGGCGGGCGCCGAGATCGAGGCCCGTTCCGGGCTCGTCCAAAACGACGACGGCAGGGCGGAACGCCAGGGCCGCGATCACCCGGACGCAAGTGCCCTGGCCTTTGGAAAGCTCGCGCACACGGGCCGCAGGATCGACCGCAAAGCGGACCAGCAAGTGCGCCACAAGCTCGGCGTCCCACGTTGCGTAGTAGCCGCTGAGCGTTTGCAGGAGCTTGCCAACGTTGAGGTCGAACAGCGGTCGTTCGTCACTCATGAACCCAGCGCGGGAACGGACAAAGGCCGGGTCTGCGATGGGGTCGCGACCAAGCACTCGCACCCGCCCGTGCGCGGGACGGATGAGGCCAGCGAGACAATCCAGGAGTGTCGTCTTGCCCGAGCCGTTCGGGCCGACGACACCCACGACACACCCGGGCTCGACCGTCCACTTGGGGATGTGGAGAGCAAATCCGCCGCGCGCGACGCGAAGGTCCGTGACTTGTACCAATGTCTCGTCAGTCATCTTGCTTCTCCATCTGGGCCAGAAGATCCTTGGTCACTTTGGTGAGCTCGGCGAAGCTCAAGCCGAGCTGTCGTGCTTGGCGCAGCCCCGTGCCCACAGCAACGCGGGCGCGCTTGCGGATGTCAGCCCGAGACGCCGTGCGTACCGACGGCGCAACGAACGTGCCCTGACCTTGTTTTCGAACCACCAGCCCCGCTGTCTCGAGCTCGGCGTAGGCGCGGCGGACGGTGATGAGCGACACCGTCAGGTCTGCAGCCAGGTCGCGGAACGATGGCAGCCGCTCCCCGCTGGGGAGCTGACCCGTCCGAACCAGCTCTGAGAGCTGGTCGACGATCTGGCGATAGAACGGCACACCCGACGCCTCGCTGAGCGAAATCGTGAGTCCCGCCATGTGCTGGTGTGTATACATATATACACTCCTGAGTGTCAACGGAACAGCGCCTGGTTTCGCTGCCAAGCCCCACCCCGACGGTTTTTCGCGTTGGGCACAGCCGCGGGGCTGCGCGGGCGATGTCGCGTTTTCGAGCAGTCCACCCAGCGACGGTGTGGGACCGGGCGGTTTGCCGACTCAACAACGCCAGTGAGGCGCGCGTCCGGGAAGCGTCGGCTGGGCTCAACAATCTTGTGGGCCGGTACGACATTTGCCCTACGTCGACCGTGGTGGCTTTGACTACATACAAGCGGAGCCCCTGCGCGGGTTTGATCCGCTGCGTCGGTCCACCTACGATGCTGCAATGGATCGAAGGCTTATCGCGGTGGCACTGCTTGTTCCTCTGGCTGGATTGTCGGCGTGTGGCGATGACGCCACGACGGTCAGTGGCGACGGTGGGTCAGACACCGGGACAAGCTCGGGCGCTGGGAGTTCGGGGGCCGTGACCCCGGCCGACTCCACGGGCGGCGAAACCCTCGACGGCACCAGCGGTAGCACGACGGCCACCGAGGATACGACGACCGATACAACCGCGGACTCATCGAGCGAGAGCGGGGAAGAGTTGTGTGGCAATGATGTCCGCGAGGACGACGAAGAATGCGACGAGGGTGATCGCAACGCCGACGACTGGAACTGCATGGCCGACTGCACGATCAACCCGCTCCAGCAGCTGGTTATCGATCAGGATGAGGCCTCCGACCAGGCGGACGCGATGCGGAACTCGAAGTTCTCGTTTGTGGGCGACGGATCGTGGTGCAACGCTCCCGGCCAAGATCTCAACCGCGACGGATTCGACAAGCTGGAGATCTACTGGGACCCGGAGGAAGAAGTGCCTATCCGGGATGACGACGATCCGTACTTCTACAACTGGGGCCCAACGATGGTCTCTGAAATCGCCGACGCGCAGTACAGCACGTACCGCCCGGCGGAGCAGAACGGTCAAGACTTCTACGCACTGATGTACACCGTTGCCGACGGTCGCGACGACACAGGCGCGTTCTACGGCTATCGGATGACGGCCGTGACGTCTCGAGCGCTGCGCCTCGACCACAATGTCGAGCAGTGGGACACGTTCAGAATGTCGGCGCCCGAGGGGGACGAGCCGAACACGATGACGTTCTACGACACCGAGTTCACGAACTCGTTTGATGGCCAACCCACCGCCGCGGACCTGGTCGGAACCACACGGTTTGATTGGACCGATTGGAACCCGGCGGCCACCGCCACGAGCATCGACTACGGCGCGGAGATGGTTCGCTTTGTGTCGGTCCAGACCGCGTCGAACTGGGACACGTTTGAAGGATGCCTTGACGGGCTGACGATCTGGCACACCGACGGGCGCCAGCTGACGATCGACCTCGAATAGCCGGCCTCCCGAGCGTGATCAAGTCAACTCCGAAGAGAGTCGGGCTGGCCGCCGCGGCGATCGCCATCTGCGTCGCCGCGTGGTGGTGGCTCCGCCCGCCCGACGGGTTCTTGACGGGGTTGGTCCCGCTGGAGGGCAATCGGGCCGTGTTCACGATGCGGCACAATCCGAACAATGGCGATGCGCGCGCGTGGCTCGGACTCCTGGATGCCTCCGGCGAGGTCGCGTGGTCCAAAGAGCTTCCGGCGCTCACCTACTCGGTCTACGCACATCACGGCCTGACCGTCTCCGATGACCAGATCACCATCAAGGTGAGCGATAGCAACACGTTTGCCCAGGTTCTCGCGTTCGACCTCGAGACTGGCGCGGAGAGGTGGCAGAGCCCACGCATCGACTTCGCGGAGAGCGACGCTTCGTTCATGATGCCCTCAGTTCCCGGCGAGCGGCCGCACACCGACGGTGTCCAGCTCATTCATGGCGACGCGGATGGGAGTCGGAATCTCCTGGTTGCTCGCAGCGCAGCCGACGGCGCGCGTCTGTGGGAGCACGCCGTGGATAGCGGTGTGCGCGACTTGCTCTTTGCTTCCGATGCGGTTGCGTACCGGGCCGATGCGGCCTGGACGTTCCTGAGCCGCGGGAGCGGAGAGGTCGTACAGCAGATCCACGCGTACGCGGCGGGGTGCGGCGCGGCCGACCAGTTTGTGACGTGGGATGACGACCAGTTGATCACGGTCGATTGGAGTGGCCCCGCGTTCACGGTCGCCAGCAAGCCGCTGCCTTCTGAGGGGATCCCTCTGTACTGCGGTCTGCGCGATGGCGCTGCGGTCTTCACCGTGGCGCGGCGCTATTCCGAAATCGCGGAGCGCCGCTTCGAGCTCACTGCGGTCGATCAGGGGACGGCGTCGGTGGCCTGGCGCCTTGATCTCGGGCCGTGGGAGCCCTCGTCCATCGCGCGATCGCGGGACAACGACACGCCGGACGCACATCCGCTGCGTGGGAGCCTGACCGATTTCGTCCCCGTGCTGTTAGGGACCCACGACAATGACGGTGTGAAACTAGCGATGCTCGATCTGAACAAGCACCGCGTGGACTGGGAAAGCACGCCCCACGCGGAGCTGCTTCATTTCGACGTGTTCCGCGGCCCAGGTGCGCAGTACTTCCTGGGCGACTCCGGACGAATCGCGGCGTTCGACGGGAAGACGGGCAAGCTGACGGCCGCCATCCGGTTGGGACACGAGAGCACCCGTGCGTTTCATGCCCTCGGCAACCAGCTGTGGCTGTTCTCGATGGGCTGGCATCGGATGGACGCGCTGCCGTGGGCACGACTGGACGGTGCGACCCTCGAGGTACTCGCCGCGGGTAACGATGCGTTCCGCCCGCGTGCCATCACCGACGAATTTAGCGGCTGGCTCGGTATCGCCGCGCAGTAGCAGCGGCGTGCTGCGACGCGCGGACGCGTCGACTCATCCGGTCGTGAACCACTTGGACAAGGCGGCAACCACGGTCTCGAGTTCTTTGGCGCCCGCTTTGGCACTCGGGTTTCCGCCCGCGCACTTGAACAGCTCCTGAAGCTCTGCGATGCCACGCGTCATGGTGGGGCCTCGCTCGTCGGCCGCGATGGTGGCCAGTGCACCAAAGAGCTTGCGAATGCCCAGCGCTGCATCGGCGACGCATTTGTTGTCCCCGCTACCCGGCCGCGATCGGATCGGCGACGCCCAGCTCAGTGGCTCGGTGTCCGGGGTGTAGTCGACCTTTGGCTCGCCCGAGGCGACGGCGACCTGTGCCACCAGTGTCTTGCCCGTACGCTTGAGTTGAGCCACGCCGACAAGCGACTCGAGGGCTGGCCCGAGCGGGGTGGCGCCCTGGCCCTTGCCTTGTGCACGGACCCAGAGCAGCGCGGATGTCTTGCGCTCGGCCAGCGCAAACAGATCGGACGGTTTGGCGTCGATGCCCATCCGTAGGGCCGCTTGTCCGCCCCGCGTGACCTCGTCGAGCTGGCCCAGGCGCTCGACCTCACCGCCGATGGTCTTGGTCAGCCACCCTCGCGCCGCCTTGGCGTCTGCGGGTGTGGGGGTGATGATGGCGACGCCGCCGGATTGGGCGTCGAAGCTGGGCAGTATGCCCTGGACGGCGAGGACGGCGGGCAGACCCGAAGCCGTGGCGCTGTCCCATTTGGCGGCGGTGGACACGAGCTGCAGCGGGGTGCGGTGCAGCGCGTGCGTGAGACAGAACGGACCGCACTCGGCAAATGTCTGCGCTGACTCCGAAGCGCCCATCGTCGCGAGCATTCGGTGGGGTGGGGTGGCCGCGAGCCCTTTGGCGACATCGAGGCGAACAAAGCCCTCGAGGGCGGCGGGGGCGGCCGCGGCCGACGGCAGCGGCGTTACATCCGTTTGCACGGCGTCGAAGACTTTCGCTCCATGCTCAGTCAGCGAGCCGACGCCCAGGAGGTTCGCTTGGGACCCGTCAGCCTCGAGCATCCACCCCCAGTCGTCCAGCTCCAGCGACTCGTCGAGCATGACCAACTCGGCGGTCAGGACGATGGACAATCCGTATGCGAGTGCCGTGGCACGCTGGTCGGCGGGGACGTTGCCGAGCGCCTGCAACAAGTTCTGGCGCCCCGACAGGACCGCGAGGGTGCGCAGCCGCCACGGCCGCACGTGTACGGCCAGCAAGGACTCGCGTTGGGTCAGCTCGCGCAGGGCTGGGGTGGCGGCGAGGGGCGAAGCGGTCGCTGCGATCCGAGGTTGGAGCGCCGCCTTGGCCTCCTCGGCGGTGTAGCCCGACACTTGGGTGAATAGGACAATGCGGGCGTAGCCGTCGGCGGCGGTCGCGACGAGGAAGGTGTCGGGGCCGAGGCGTCCCGTGAAGGACGGGCCGTCACCACCAGCCCAGCTCGGCAATGGCGTTACCTCGGACGCGAAGGTTGGCTGCAGAGAATCGATGAAGGCGTTGGCGTCCGTGACGGGGACGAGCACAACGTGGCGAAGCCCGAGTCCTCGGAGCTCCTCCTCCGCGGCGTCTACGGGTGGCAGTCGTAGCGAGGTGGGGCCGGTCGGCTCGGCGAAGCCCGCGACCCACGGCCGCTGTGGGTCAATGCCCCGCAACTTGGACAAATCGAGGCCGACGATAGAGACCCCGATCTCGGTCAGGAGCTCATTGACCGTCTTGGCCTTGCTCAAGCCAGCGAGCTCTCTGGGCAGACCAGGGCCCAGGAGACCGGTGAGTGTCGCGCGCGCGGCCTCCCACTGGCGCGGCCGCGCGACGACTGCAATGGCGGGCCCGTCTCCGATCGATGCCAAGAGCCGACCGACGTCGGCGGTCGCCGAGGGCACCGTGCGGGGGGAGCTCGGCGGAGGAGCCACAGGGGACTCGGCTGGGGTGGTCGGGCTCCCTTCGATCGGCGCAGGAGCGTCCTTGGTCGGCGCGCTTGCGTCTTCGGTGTTGGCGTTGCAGGCGGCGCCCACAAAAGCGAGCGCTAGCAGGACCGAGCGGCGAGGAAGGCGCGGAAACACGACGGGATGGTACCCGCCGCTGAGCACGCTTGCTCGGCACCGAGGTCGGCGATCGGATCAGCCAAGGACAACGCCGCAGGCGACGCCCAACTCTCGGTGCACGTCGGCTGGGGTTCGTATCCCAGTATCGTACGGCCGCAGTTGTTGCTGTGCATCGGTCGCGCCGCTGACGCGGTTGCCGACAATACCGTGGCCCATGAGCATCGCGCTTGAGACGGGCCAGTGGTCCTTGCCAGCGAATCGCTGCGGGCCGTCGTAGTAGGGCCCGCGGCCGAACTCGGAGCCGACCATCACGGTGAGCCTGTCGGTGAGACCGCGGCGGTCGGCTCCCGTCATCAGGGAGTCAACCCCACGGAAGAGCTTGCCGAGCTGAGTGAGCTGCTGGCGGTCGTGGCTGCCGTGCGTGTCGAACCCGCCCAGCTCGAGGTGTACGGCGACCGCAAGGTTGGCGTCGAATGCCGCAAGCGCAACGTGTGCTTGTCGCATGAACCGCTGCAGATCGCGTAGCTCACCGCCTGCAACCTCGATGGGGGCGGCACCGTCGGTGGGAACGGCGAGCGCGGGGTCGGACCCATCGAGCCACGCATCTGGGTCGCAGGAGCGCTCATAGGTCGCGTGCGGGTCAGCGTTGGGAAGTCTCGCGGATGGTGCCATCCCGGACATTGCCAAGCCGGACATTGCCGAGGGCCGTGACGTAAGGAGCGGCAGCCCGCTGTCCAATGCGAGCAACTCGGCAATGGACAGCGCGCCTTCCCCCGGGTGGCCGGTCAACAGGCTGGATGTTGCTTGAGCATGGTCGACCGTTCCGACATCGATGCCATTGATGCAGTGCAACCGGCTGGCGTACTTGTTGAAGAACGCGGTGCTCCCCATCAGCGCGTGCGCCGAGTCTCCGTGCAGTCCGGTCGTGCGGCGCGTCATCGCCAGGGGGGCGTATGCGATGGCCCCCGCGCTTGCGATCTCGGTGTATACGCGATTTTGTGCGGGATCGGTGGTCGGATCGCACAGCAGCCGAGGGTCCCAGCCACCCCTCGCATGTACGACAACGAGCAGCGGCCCGCGATGCTTGCCTGAGCGTGCGTGCGAACCCGTGCTTACGGTGGAGCCGATGGTGAGGCCGCTGAGTGCGGCGAGCTTTAGGAACTTGCGGCGTTGCATCGTCGTCTCCTCAGGCGGATAGCGCCGCGTAGGACTGAATCCAGGTTTGCAGGCTTGCGTGCGCGGCGTTGAGCGTCGCGGGTGAGATTCCATCGGCGACGGCCTGATGCGTGAAGGCGTCGTGATCGAGCAGCAGTTCGTACGGTTGACGGACCCGGGCGTCGAGCATAGGCCCGATGCCTGCGTGGGCAGTGAACGCGTGCATCGCTCGGCCCACGCCGCCCTCGGGTCGGCTGATGATAAACGAAAGCGCACTGGAGCTTCCAGCGAGCGCGTGCTTGGAGAGTTCCTTGCCCGCGGACTCTGAGTCCTTCAACTTGTAGCTGCCGCGGTACACCAACATCGACGAAAGCGGCGGCCGGGACCAGGTCGATGAGCCGTACGACGCAAACGCATCTTTTCCCTCGAGCACGCGTAGAACTTGCGCCTTCGCGGCGATCTGCGGCTTGGGATCCGAGCGCGAGACCACCAAGAACGGGGCCGTCGTCACGCTTCGGGTGTGGTTGGCGACGGCGGCGAGCGTGGTCTGACCTTCTTGGATCGGCAGCGCGAAGTTCGTGAGCGCACGCCCGAACGCTCGGTTCATCTTGGTGTAGCCGGCACGCCCCTTGAGCTTCGACAGTGCGTCGTTGTCCGCGAGCAGGCAGAGATCGATCTTGGGAACAAGCTTGTGCAGCCCCAGCGCGGCGTTGATCGTGTCCAGCGGCGATGCGTCGGCGTTGTACGAGGGGAGCAGGGCTGCGCTCACCCGCACGGCTTTGGGGTACTCCGTGGCGAGCTGCTCGGTCAGCTTTGCCGCCAGTCCGCTGCCGGTTCCACCGCACAGCGAGTGCACGATGATGAATCCGTCGACCTTTGTCGCGCGATCGCTGACCTTTCGAACCCGGTCGAGGATGACCGGAATTCGCGTGTCGACCACGCCCTTGTACGCACGACTGAAGCATCGAGCTGCGTTTTCGGTTCCGATGACGAAGCGGTCGGGGTGGTGCGCGAGCGGACGCGTCGAGGCGGTGAGTGCCCGGTACTGCTTTAGCCCGGCCACAGGGTCGGTGTCGGCAAAGACGGCTCGCGGAAATAGCGTCTTGCCGTCGTTTGCCCGCTCGAAGAAGCCCCCCCCGTGGGTCTGGGACGGCGCGAGGTCCGTCGCAAGCGTGCGGAGAAACTTCGCAGCCACAGCCACGCCAGTCCCGCCAATGCCGATCGTAATGATAGCTCCCGCCATGTGTCATCTCCTGTCGTCGAGCAGCCCGAGGGCTCACCCAGCGTCTTTGAAGCCCTTCGCAAGGTCGAAGACGTTCTTCCGGGCCTGAGCCATCATCAGCTCTGAGAGCCCTTTGCCTTTGTAGTAGTGCAGGAACGCCTTGCGCTTGAACATCCGGTCGAACTCGGTGACCAGCGCGGTGAGTCGGTGGTGCACTCCTGTGTTGTTCTCAACGAGTAGGGAGGACGCGTCGGTGCTTCGCGTCTCCACGACAGGGACGGCTGGCGGATACCACGACGGGATCCGTAGTCGGCTGTCGGAGCGGAACTCGGTCGCCGATAGCTTCCGTCGCTTGGACGTGATGAACATCGGGCTGAGCAGCTTATTACCCGAAACCCGGATTCCGCTTATCCGGTTGTGGCCGGTTTGGAGGCCGGCCACAAGGTCGCTGCTCGCCGACGAGCCCCATGTTCCCATCGCCAATCCCACCAGCTTGAGGTCGGTGAACGGAGTCAGGGTGCGTGCGAGTTGACGGAATCCGAGGGACTCACGGACCGGCAACCGATTCGCACTGGTAAGCAGGCCGAGCGCGCGCGCAGCGAGCTGGTTGTGCCCGGTGTAGTTGCTGGCCACCTGACCAAACTTTGCGGTGACGGATGCCGTCAGCGCTGCGTTGTCCAAGACGACGACGAGGTCGGCGAACTGATGGATCTTGTCGAGGGCGAAGACCTCGTTGTAGGGGGCGACCGCGATGCTCGACAGTGATTTGTCGCGCAGGACCCCGCAGCACACAATTGTGGAGCCCGGGTGTTGGCTCCGCAGCTCTTGGACGAGCGCCGCGGTGAGCCCACCGCCTGTCCCGCCCGCAAGGGAGTGGGTGAGGAGAAAGGTCGGGTTGTCGTCGCTGACGCTGGCTACTGTGGCGTTCACACGGGTGAGCACGTCGTCTCGCAGCGATGTCCGATGCAGGTACCCCGTCGCGAAGTTGTTCGCGCACGACGCCGAGCCGAACACAATATTGTCGGGCTTGAGAAGGCTCCGGTGACTCCAGCTCGACAGCGCGCCGATAGCATCGGTGTCGGAGTCCGCGACGATCGCCCGCGGAACGAACCGGGTCCCTGTTTTCGCCAAGAACCCGGAGCCGCTGCCGACCGACTGGCCGGTCACGGACCCAGACGCTGACACACCGTGGTCCGCGAAGATGACATCCCACAACCGTTGCCCGAGGCGTATGCCCGTGCCTCCTACATGGATCGAGATTGTGCTGGCCATGGCTAGCTCCATAGGCCTAGACGGACGCCGTCTCCGGAGTCCCTCACATCGGGTGCGATTGGCGCTGTCCAGCCAGCAGGGCCCCAGGACGGTGTAAGCCCGGGACGTCTGCTGCATTGGGTCTAGGATGATGAGGGTTGGAGGCGCGCTGGGATTATGGCTCGTGATCGGAGTGATGGCCTGTGCCAGCCGGAGCGCGGTTGTGCTGGACGCGCCCGTAGAGCCGGAGCCGGAGCCGGCTGCCGCGTCCGAGCCCAAGCCCGCCAAGGAGCACCCTCAGACGGCGGCCCGGGAGCTATACCGCCTGGCAGAAGCGCGATTCGCCGAAGATGACGCGGGTGGTGGTGTTGGGTTGCTCGAGGCGTCGCTGGCCGCGATGCCCGACGACGTCGACCCCGTGCTTCGACATCAGCTCGAGGCCCGGCTGACACACATGCAGTTGACGGCGTGGCAGGCCGATGCGGACCTCAGTTTTGTGTTGGCCGCTCGCCAGCGACTGTTTACCCGGATGACCGCCTTTCCCAAGACTGCCGCCTCGCTGACGCCGAACCAAGCGGATGTGATGCGCGACGAACTCTTCGAGCAGCTGTCGGACGTCGAGGCCCAACTCGAGCTGCATCTCGATGAGACCGAAGCCTCACAGGAGGAACTCGCTGTCCTCGCCGCAGTCGCCGACGCCCGCGCACCCGATACCCCCACCGCGTCTGCGGAGGCGGCTGGCGCGACCTCGAGGTCACGCCGCCGCCGCGCCGCTGATGGTAGCGAAGTTCGGGAAATCGACGTCAAGACCGGTCGGCAATCTGCATTCGACGACCCGGCCGCACAAGCGCGGTTCAACGGGCGATTCGCGACCCCGGGACTTCTCCTGACCCGAGGGGCCGACATGGTTCACGGGCCGCGAGGGTTGGTGCGGGTCCTGGACGCCACCGACGCGCAGGGGCAGGGCGCCCGCAAGCGCGCCCGTCGGTTCATCGCACCGCACCGCGATGCACTCTTGAAGTGCTACGCCGCCGCATTCGCTCGGGAGCCGGTCTTCGGGCTTCAGGTCGACTTGTCACTGGTGACGAGCAATCGGGATACGGACTCGGTCGAGGTGACCGCAGGGCGACTCATCGATGGCGAGGGCGACCGCTGTATGACCGAGGTATTCGCGATGGCCTCGGGGACCCGCAGTCGCTCGGGCGAACAGCCGGCGTCGCTGTCTCTGCTCTTCTTCATCCAGGATGCGGTTCTGATCAGCGGCGCGACCGGCGAATCATTCTCGCCCGGGCAAACGCCGACCCGGGACGCAGAGCCCGACCCCGTCGAGGTGCACAAGTTTGCACCCATGGGGGGTTAGCCGCTCGCCTGAATCGAACTACGGGGAAAGGACGCGGCGCAGAATCCGCGTCGTCGTTTTCGTTTGGATTGATCGAAACGGAGTCATGGTGGTCCACCCCGAAGCAATGTGGAGAAGAACACTCATAGGCTCGATGCTCCTTGTCTTGTCGACGACCGCTGGCTGTTTCGAGATCAAAGGGGCCAAGGTCAAAGCCCTGATCGTCGCTCAGCTGGACAGCGTTGGCGCCACCGCAACGGTGATCACGTGCCCGGACAAGCCGGTCGAGAAGGGGGCCACGTTCACGTGCGATGTGGAGGTGGACGGCGTCTCGTTTGAGGTCGAGGGCAAGCAGCTCGACGACAAGGGCTCTGTGGGGTTGGACCCGATCCTTCACGTGCTGAACACCAAGCTGGTTGTGACTTCCGTGGAGGGAATGGCGCAGGCTCAGGGCCGCAAACTATCCCTGCAGTGTGCCGACTCCTACTGGGTCCACGTCGCAGGGGCCCAGCATGAGTGCGCCATCGATGGCGACTCGGCTCACGTCCTGATCGAGTTGACCGAGACGCCCGGGCAGTATGTCTGGAAGTTGGCCACCTGACCGCGGCGTTGCCCGCCTCTACCCGTGGGCTTGAATCCACGCTTCGACTTCGATCCGGTCCTCGTTGGCGTCGGACCCACCATCGCGATATCCCTCGAGGGCGGCTCTTGCCTGAGTGAGCGCCTCGGCGACGTCTCCGCCCGTGTCCACCAGCGCCTTTGCGAGGGCGAAACGCGCCCGAAGGTCGTGGGCCATGGTGCTATCGTGCTCGTCTGCTATCGACACCGATTGCTGGAGCGAGGGGACGGCCTCCGCGATGTGTCCCTGAGCCAGCTGCGCCTCTGCGAGGTTGTAGTACGCGACGCCAACATGAGGGTGCCGTGTTCCGAGGGCCGTCTCAAAGATCTTGATCGCCTTGAGGAGTCCCGCTTGTGCACCCGCGTAGTCGCCCGCGAAATGGCGCATGAGAGCGAGGTTGAGCAGGGTTTGCGCGACCTCGCGGTGCTCAGGTCCGAGTCGGCGCTCTCGAATCGCGAGCGCTCGCTCGAGCATCGGCGTGGCGAGGTCTGGCTTGCCATTGGCCTGGTGGAGGATCGCGAGATTTGTGAGGCCGTTGGCGATGCTCGGATGATCTTCTCCAACCGTACGCTCGAGCGTCTCGATGCTGCGCATGTGGAGGGTTTCGGCCTCCTGGAGTTTTCCAAGGTGCTGCAGAACGATCGCGAGATTGTCTTGGGTTCGAGCAACGTCGAAGTGCTCAGGTCCAAGCGCAGATTCGAGAACCGCGAGAGATTTTCTCAGGAATGGCTCGGCCCGCTCGTACTCGCCGGCCGAGCGCCAAGCGAGAGCCATGTTGCCGAGACTGTGTCCGACGCGGTGATGGGCCGGGCCCATCGACGCCAGCCATACATCGTGGGCGCGTTGGTGATACTTGATCGCCGTGTCTTGGTCTCCCAAGGATGCATGCACCACGCCGAGTGCGTTGAGACTGGTCGCGACATCGGGGTGCAGTGGCCCTAAGGCTTCGGTCCGAAGCTTCAGTGTGCGCTCGTGAACCGCCTTGGCTTTGGCGTACTCGCCCATTTTTTCGTGAACCGCGCCCAGATTGCTCAGGCTCGCTGCGGTCGCTGGGTGCCCCACGCCCGCCGCATCCTGCGTCACGGCCAAAGCCTGCTCATGCAGTTCCTGCGCTTGCGAATATTCCCCCGCGGCGCGCTCCAGCAGTCCGCGGTGTCCCAGCAACAGCGCGCTGGCGAGCGCGTGGGGTCCACCCGCAAGCGATGCGGCGACCTCGGCGTGTCGCGCCCACGTGCGCCCCTCAGCGAACCGAGACTGGCGGTATCCGACCCCGTACACGAGCTCGGTCGCCGCGGATGCGGCGACGCGCCAAGCCCCAGCTTCGGATGCGAGCATGTAAGCATCGACGGCCGCGGACTCCGCGGCAGGGTGACGGCCGAGTCGGTTGAGTAGTCGAGCTTCGACCTCGCGTGCGCTCGCCATCAGGGGGGGCCAACCCAGGGCTTGGGAGAGCGTCCGGGCCTGGCGTGCCGTCGCCAGGCCCAGCTCATACTTGCCAGCGGACTCCGCCGCATTGGCATCGGCGATGCGCTTTCGGACGTTGCGTAGTGCCTCGCGGTCGTTCGCGTCGGGGGGCGGAGGCGAGCGCGCCAGGGAAGCCTCATCGATGCACGAAGCCACATTGCCGAGGCCCGCGGCCGCCATCACGGCTTCTTGGGCGATCTGCTCGTCGGCGCCCTCGAGCTGCCGGGCAAGGGCGGCGAGCGCGAGCGCGTGACCGTCGAGGCACCATGTCGCCTTGGCCATTGTGGCCTCCTGCCAGCGCTTGTCCACGGTTGTGAATAGGCACGACTGTTCACGGTGCTTGGCCAGAGCATCGGCTTGAACGTCGAGTCGCGGGAGCGCCTTGTCGGCGGCGACCTGTGCGGCGCGCCATCCACTCCCGAGGATGCCATCACTGGCGCTGTGACGGATCTCGTCGCTCCAGAGCGTATCGCGCTCGTCGCTAGCGACAGCCTCGCAGTTGGAGATCCGCCGAGCCTCGTCGCCCGCGGCCGCGGCGAAAACCCCGACGGTGCCCAGCAATGCGACGGCAACTAGCACACCGATTCGTTTGCGTCGGGTGGTGGCCTGCCCTCGGCGGATGGCGTCGAGCAGTGCGGTCATCGATGACCAGCGCTGATCGGGCTCGACCGCGAGCCCACGTTCGCAGACCTTGGTCAGCCACGTGGGGACATTGACGCTGGTTGGAGGCGCGCGGCGTTCTCCGCGAGTGACACGGTCCGCCAAAATCGCGGGCGTGGCTCCGGAGTACGGCCGCTCGCCAAAGAGCCCCTCCCACAGCGCAACGCAGAAGCTGAACTGGTCGCTCTTGGCATCGGCCGCGCGGCGCAGATGCTGCTCCGGAGCCATGTAGCGGGGCGTCCCGAGAAACGACCCCGTCGATGTCAGGTCCACATTGTCGGGCAGGCTGTCGCTTGCGTCGGGCTCGCGCTCGGCGGGTCCGAACCCCGCAAGTCCGAAGTCTGCGACCTTCGGCTGCCCGTCGCGTGTAAGGAGCACGTTGTCTGGTTTGAAATCGCGGTGAACGACGCCCGCCTCGTGAGCGGCGGCAAGGCCCGCGGCGATCTTGACGAACCGTGAGAGTACCTCTTGCCATCCGCTGACCCGGGCCTCACTGGCGAACCACTCCCGCAGCGTCTGACCATCGACCAGCTCCATGGCGATGAAGACGCGTCCCCCCTCCTCGCCCGCCTCGTAGACCTGAACGACCCCGGGATGCGAGAGTCTCGCCATGGCCTGCGCTTCGCGGAGCATTCGCGCGCGGGCGTGCTCGGACTGAGCTCGACGTGCGTCGATGAACTTGATCGCAACCTTGCGATCGAGTGTCTCGTCGTAGCCGGCGTAGACGATGCCCATCGCGCCGTGGCCCAGCCGCCGACGAAGCTGGAACCGCCCCGCACGCTCGGGTATCGGACCGCTCTCGGTGAGCAAGCCAGAGTTCAGCGGCTTGCCGGAGGCGCGCGCGTCGGAGGCGGTGCGACCCAGGAGCGTCTCGGCGCCCGTTTGTGCGCCCGTGTCTTTTCCAAACGCCTCCAACGCCCTTGTCTTGGTTCTATCGCAAGACGCGGAGGGGCGCAGCGCCCTGGAACCGGATGAGCACGCTGGGGACACTCCCCAGCGCAGAGGGACCGGGCGCGGTGTCGCGCACGGCACGGACCTTTGTTCGCGGGCCGCCTGGGACCACGGGCGCTTATCCGGCGGCCTTGTCGATAGCTTGCTGGGCGGTCTCGGCGACCTCCTTCACCGCGCTCTTTGCGTGCTTGTCGAACACGGGCTTGAGGGATTCGTTGGCTTTGAGTTGGCCGCGCACCGCCCGGAGTCCGACCAGCAACGCGACCGTGTCGGTCTCGGCGGAAAGAGCCGCCTCGAGGGCCGTCCGAAGCTCGGTGTTATCGCGGTAGGCGCCTCGGCTGAGGTTGTACGACCACGCGCGCACCGTTGGGGACTGGCTCTTGAGCCGTGTCCGCACCACCAGGTCGCGTTGGCCGGAGAACGCCTTGGTCATCGGCGAGATCTTGCGCTGCATCGCCCGAAACTCGTCGTACGGTTTGCAGCCGCGGATCTGGCTGTTCATGTCGAACGCGCAGGTCCTTGAGGCGTCGAAGAGCTTGGCGATGGCTTTGCCGGTGTCGTCCAGCCCGGCGTTGTCGAGGCTGGGATCCAGCCCGTCGGCGGCCGGCTCGGCCTTGGGCTCGGCCGCGGCGACCTTGGCGTCCGGCTTGGAATCTGGTTTGGCGTCTGGCTTGGACTGCGCTTTTTCGCTCGCTTTGTCACTGCCCTTGGCTTGCGACGCCTTGGTGTCGCTAGCGTCCGATTTTGCGGAGTCGCAGCCGGCCGTGGCGAGCAGCATGGGAAGAGAGGCCACAACCAGCAGCTGTTTGACCCTCCGACCGCGTGAGGCCAAGCGCTCGGTTCGTAAGGAGGATTGTCTCGTGCCCTGCACGACGACACAAACGCGTCGGCGTCTAGAATGCCTCATCCACGACGACGATCGGCAGCCGGGATACACTCCGACCGAATGCTGATCCTCTCGAACGTGGACCGCCTGTACGACGGCACCGACTCTGAGTCGTCGGCAGTGACTCGAAGCTGCGACATCGGAATCGAGGGGGAGACGATCGCGTTTGTTCGGCCCCACCAGCCAGACGCCGATCCCGGGGCGCCGCGCGTTGATGCCTCGTCGTGGACGGTCACGCCCGGCCTGGTGGACTGCCACGGTCACATCACGATCCTCGGCTTGGAGGGCGTGGACAGCGGGAAAATGGAAGGCCCGCACCAGCTCCTTCTGATCGAAAAGATCCTTCACACGACCCTCGTGGATGGCGGTGTGACAACGATGCGCGACATCGGCGGTGCGACCGACGCGATGAAGCGGATGGTCGACGACGGGACGATGATCGGACCGCGCCTGAAGATCGCCATCTGCATGCTCTCGACCACGGGCGGCCATGCGGACTTCCGGGGTCCCGATCGCTGCCACGGTGAGGTCGCCAAGATGTGGGGGCCCATCCCAGGGCGGCCCGACATGATCGTCGACGGGCCCTGGGAGTGCCGCAAACGGGTTCGGGAGATAGCCGCCTGCGGAGCCGACCTCATCAAGGTGTGCACCAGCCCGGGCGTCGCATCGCCGTCGGACCACCTCGAGCACCAGGAGTTTTCCCCCGAAGAACTCGAAGCCATCTGCAATGAGGCGAGCCATCGAGGGCTTCGCGTCGCCGCGCACGCGCACAGCATGTCGGGCATCGGGCTGGCCATCGACAACGGCGTCTACGATATCCAGCACATCTCGTTCATGGATGAGCGCCTCGTGGACCGGGCGTACAAAGCCGGCTGCACGGTGACCCCGACATCATGGGTCGTGGCCGAACTCTTGAACGCGACCGACTTGTCGCCCTTCGTCATGGAAAAGGCCAAGCGCGTGGCCGAAGTCCATGCCCGGGCTGTCGACTACGCGCGCAAGGGAGGCCTGAAGATCCTCGCGGGCACCGATCCTGTGCTGCCGCGCATGCACGGTCGGAACTTCATGGAGATGGTCGCGCTCATCGGCGACGGTCTCAATCCGCTCGAGGCGTGGCACGGTATGACGGGGCTGGCGGCCGCGGAGATCGGCCAGGACGACACGGGCACGGTGACCGCGGGCAAGCGGGCGGATCTGCTGGTGTGCACAGACGATGTCGTCTCTGATCCGAGCCACCTGGACCGCGGGGCCTTGCTCGAGGTCATCAAGGACGGCGTTGGGTATCGCGCTGGCATCGACGCGCTGCCCCAACGCACGTTCGCTTCGACGACGCGCAGCCTGTGGGGCTGAACCGGGCGGTTACGGGCCGCGACGCGCCCGTACGATCGCAGGTACGCCGCCCTTGGGCCGTAGCGTAGCGAAATTGTCCTCGACGATCGTCCGGTTGGGATCGATCTCGAAGCGGAACCGACGCAGCAGTGTCGCCAGAATGATGGGGCCTTCCATCATGGCGAAGTGCATGCCAATGCAGAAGCGGGGCCCAGCGCTGAACGGGAGGTACGATCCCTTGGGCCGCGTGGCCTCGCGCTCGGGCAGGAACCGATCGGGATCGAAGCGGTCAGGGTCGTCCCAGACATCCGCTCGGCGGTGCTGGGCATACGCGCTGACAAAGACGATCGTGCGGGCGGGCAGGGTCGTCCCGCAGATCTCGACCGGTTCGAGGCTTCTCCGAGGGAACAGCGTCACGGGCGGATACAGCCGCAGGGCCTCGCGGAAGACCCGCGTCGTGAGCGGCAGCTGATTCGGATCGAAGTCCTCGATAGGCCCATCGCCAAACGCGTCTGCCTCGGCGACCACGCGACTGAGAATCTCGGGGTGGCGTGCCAGCAGGTACAGCGACCAGCCGAGACTCGTGGCCGTTGTCTCGTGGCCGGCGACAAAGAGGGTCACCACCTCGTCTCGAACCTGGGTATCGGTCATCGCGCCACCGTGTTCGAGGTCGGCGTCGCGGGCGGTGAGCAGACGTGTCAGCAAGTCGGGTCGGTCGAGTCCCTCGCGGCGACGCTCGTCCACGAGCGACTGAATGCGCGTATTGACCACGCCCATCGCCTGCTTCAGCTGAGGACTGCGCGAGCCGCCGACCATGAGGGGGGTCTCGAACAGATCCCGGATGCGCACGAGGGCATCGTGCACTCGTCCCTTTGTGCGGCCGGCCAGGTCCCCAGCCGCATCCATGACCAGGATGTGGGCGGCTATCGCTGGCGAGGCGAGCGCCCCATTGACCCAGCCCAGCGCGGTGGTGAGCGCCGCGCCGAGATCGTCGGCTTCGTCAAACGTATCGATCCCGAACAGCGCGTTGCCGACGACGGTCATCGCGATCCGCATCGTCTCGTGCGCCAGATCGACTTTGTCTCCCGGGCGCATGCCATCGGCGGCGCGCCCTGCGGTGCGGCGCATCGCGTCCGCGAACTGGCCAAGTGCTGCGGGCGTGAAGATCGGCGCCATCAGCTTTCGTTGCCGACGCCACAGCTCACCTTCGCTCGTGAACAGGCCGTGCCCGGCAAGGTCGTGCAGCAGCACGCGGAGCCCAGGAGATTTCTCGAAGCTTCGCGCCTTGGAGACAAGCACCTCGTGGCAGGCCTCGGGGCGTGCGGGCAGCACGAGAGGAAGATGCATGAGTCTCCCGCGAACGAGGGGGGTGTCCGCAGCCGCGACTTCACGCTGCATCTCCAGCCGCTCGGCCATCGTCTTTCCGAAGCTGCCCGACCACCCCCGGTTGGAGACTTGGGGGAGATCTTCGATGCGACCCATGCGGCGCAGGATACCCAATGCTCTGGAGGCGCTCAGGGCGTCTGCGCCCGCCAGCTTTCAAAGCGGAGTTCTCCGGCTCCGTCGTACAGAACGAACGCGTCCTCGCGCACGATCGACAGGCTCCCGTCCGCGGAGCGCACCGGCCAGCCAGCGACCATGCGGTCGCGCGCGTCCGCGGGTAGAAGCGATTTTGCGGCACCCTCCCATCCGATCAAGCACAGCGCAGCGGAGGGGTCGTCGTCGGCTGCGATGAGCCAGCCGGCCGCACAACGGCCGACGCGGTCGACCCGAATTCTCCCACGGACCGTGACCGATGCGGGTTGATCGCCCGCGGGGTCATAGACGGCAAACGCCGAGCGATCGAACAACGCGATCGACCCATCCGGGCCACCGCTGACCCGAGCCCCCTGCGGAATCTCGGGCGGTCGTGGTCCGAGGGTTGCGAACTCGACGGGCGGACGACGCCCATTTGCCAATCCGCGAAGGAGGCGGCGCCACCACGATTCGACGGGCACAGGCCACACTGGGGAGACGGCGCCGTTCTCCAGATCGATCCGCACGATCTCATCGTGGTCCTGCGCTCGAGCCCGACGCTCGCGGCGGACTCCGAGGGCCCGTCCGGACGGGTCGATGTCGTGCACGACCACGTCGCTGGGGACGACGACCCGATGCTCCTGGCCGACGACACCGCCTGCGTCGACCCCGCGGACGGTGAGTTGCTGCTCCTCCATCCACCACACAAGGGGGTCGCCGCTGGTGCGCACCGAGACGCGTGGGGCGTTGCAGTCGCCCAAGTCGACAAACCACAGCAGCCGGAGCGAAGGATCGAGCGCGCACAGGCGAATCTCAGACCACGGCGCTGAGCGTCCAACGATGAAGAGTACGCCGCTGTCCCCGCCCGCGACGTCGAAGACGTCCTCGAACTCATGGACGCGGGCGCGGGGGTCGTACAGCAGCCAGATCCACGGCGCCCGCACGGGGTGAAGCCGAAGCCAGACCTCATCGGGCAGCCCTACGCCGCTATCGCAGGAGGGGCACACGATCATGCGAGTGCGCCCATCGGGTGCCAGCGTTCCCCCGCACTGTGGGCAAGAGAACGTCACGCCGTCGACCCCTGGGCCCGTGCGCGTGAGCGACTCCGAGATCATGCCGCGCGCTTCGCCGACGAGCAACTCGACGCCCTCGGGGACGAGGCTGGTCGCGAGCGGTTCGGGCACGGCGCGGATGAGCGGTTGGGTGGCGTCCTCGGCGTTCGGGTCTCCCGCTGGGTCCGTGTGGATGGCGGCACGGGCGGACGCCGCGGTCAGGGGCCGCCCGTCCAGCTCGGGCGGGTCCCTCCGCCGTCCACGATGGAGGTTGGGGGCCATCGCTTCCATCGCCGCCGCCTGTGTGCCGCTCGCTGGGCTCTCGTCGTCGTCGTCGTCGCTCTCGTCGTCGCTCTCGTCGTCGTCGTCGCGCTCGTCGTCGTCGTCGTCGCGGCACGCCTCCAGGATTGTGCTGAGCCAGTCTTCGGTTGGGATGCTGTGTGTTGCCTGGCAAGTGGGGCAGGCGATGGTCTCGACGATCGCCGTGATGGGAATGCGCCCATGGCATCGAACGCAGTGCCGTATCAGCTGAAACGCTACCCAGCATGCCGCGTCGCTGGGATTGGGATTGACGGGTGGCAGACGGTGGGAATCGAGGCGCTCCAGGGGGCCGGGCTCCCCGTCGAGGGGCGCTGGCTCGGGGGCCATCTCGCCCTCCAGCCACAGGTAAAACTGGCGCGGTCGGCGGTCTGGGTGGAGACGGGCCCAGAGGTCGTCGGAGACAAACGCCATCGTGTCGCAGTGCTCGCACTGCACGATGCGCCCCGACTCCTGCAAGTCGATCGCTGCGCCGCAGGACCGGCAGCCGGCCGTGAGCCCAGAGATCTTGCTCGCATCCGGAAGCGGCGGTCGTTCGCCCGCCTCCGCGAGGGTCGTCGGGTCTTCGTCCACGACGAAAAGACCTTCCGAGACCAACCCGGTGAAAGGCTCTGGGACGGCTCGAACGGTTGCGCAGCCCTCACGGTCGTCGGGTAGCCAGCCCTGCGTTGCCGCGGCCGCCCACTGTGCCTTCTCCATCGCAAACGCCGGATGGAGCAGCGGGGGATCGGCGCGGACTCGGCGAACGACGAGGTGGCGCGTTTCTCCGAATGTCCCGTGTGTACGGGCGCGACCCGGGACCCAGCGACGCACGTCGGAGATGTTCTCCAACGCGGACCGCCAGAGCGTTTCGTCGAGTGGGGTCTGCTCACCGCAGTCGGGGCAGCGAACTACGTCGACAAGGCCGTTGACCTGCAGAACCCGTTTGCAGGCTGTGCACGATGTCTGCGCCTCGAGTCCGACCCCGAAAGGCATGGGACGAGACTACCAGACACTCCCCACCTTGCGGCCGCGAGGGCGGTGGTGCATACCCAAACAGCCGAGGGCGACTCATGGACTCCACGCAGGTAGCCGCGATGCTCGCCGCGTTCGCATCCGCGACGACCTGGGAGATTGCCCCGCCCGACGTGGAGCAAGCTTTGCTCGACGCAGTGAAGGTGGCGTGCGACGAATGGCCGACTCTCGATGTTTCGGTGGTCGAGTTTGCGCGAGCCGTTGGTGCCGCCGTTGGCGACGCGGAGGCGCCGGCCGCGGCGGTCAGTGGGCTTCACGCGGCGGATCTCTGGCTCGCATGTGCGTGCGCCCGGGGCGACGCCGTTGCTGTCGAGGCGTTGGACGAACGCCTCCGTGCGCTGCGACCAACGCTGCTGCGGATGGGAGCGTCGGAGGATGATATCGACGAGGTCCTTCAGGGCCTCCGCGTCACGCTGCTCGTATCGGGGGAGCATCGACCAGCGCGCATCCGCGGGTACCGTGGGCGAGGCGAACTCCGAAGCTGGCTCAAGGTCGCGGTCGTTCGAGATGGCGTCCGGGCGATCCGGCGGCGAGTCGACAGGCCTCAGGCCATCGACGAGGTTGACCTTCTGATGGACCCGGGTGGTGATCCTGAGCACGATCGGCTCAAGGGCTCGTACGCCGCCTCGTTCCGAGCAGCGTTCCGCGTTGCGCTCGATGCACTCTCACCGCGCGAGCGCAATATCTTGCGCTACCACTTGGTCGACAAGCTGACGATCGACGAACTCGGCGCGGTGTACCGCGTACACCGCTCTACAGCGGCACGCTGGCTCTCGCGCATCCGCGAAGGGTTGTTCATCTCAACGCGGGCGGACCTGATGGCACGGCTTGCCCTGAGCGAGCACGAGCTCGACAGCGTCTTGCGAATCATCGGAAGCCGACTTGACGCCAGCATCACCGATCACCTGCGGACCTAGCACAGGCGGCCCGCGCATCGTGTTGCGGCGTGCTACCGTCCGCGCGTCGTGGCGGTGGCCGTGAGCGATCGTTTCGAGGTTGACTGTCCGACGGAAGACGCGGTCCTGCGCTATCTGGCGGGGGACGATCCGCGCAGCGGCCCTGCGATCGAACGACACATCGACGGCTGCGACGCATGTCGCAGGATGTTTGCGCTGCTCGCATGCACGTCGTTGGGAATCGACAACCAGGCCGATCCGGACGATTCGCGGACCGACGCGCTGGCGCTTGGTGAGTTTTTGCCGCCCGGGACCTCCGTGGGACGCTATCGGATCGTGCGAGAGCTCGGGCGTGGCGGGATGGGCGTCGTCTACGAAGCGGAAGACCCGGAGCTCTCCCGACCGGTCGCGCTCAAAGTGCTTCGTGGTCGTCTCGCCGATCGCGCAGGTGGTCGCCTTCTCGCCGAAGCGCGAGCGATGGCACGGCTTGCGCACCCGAATGTCTGCGTCGTGTATGACGTTGGCGGTGAGGGGGGGCGCCCCTACATCGCGATGGAGTGCGTCCGCGGGGGGACGCTGGCGGAGTGGCTCACGGCGGAGCCTCGCGCCGCCGAGGAGATCTTGCGCATGTTCTTGGCAGCCGGATCCGGGCTTGTGGCGGCACATGCCATTGGCGTGGTCCACCGCGACTTCAAGCCCGCCAACGTGCTTGTCGACGACGCCGGTCGCGTACGGGTCTGCGACTTCGGGCTCGCGGCCAGCGGCGAGCACACCGCACCCATCGGCGGGACCCCCAAATACATGCCGCCCGAGCAGCGGACGGGCGGGGGCGATGCGCGCGTTGACCAGTTCTCATTTGCCGTCGCCCTCATGACCGCACTCGAGTCGCGAGGCGGCTCGGGCCGTGTCCGTGGAGTGCTCCTTCGCGCGCGCGCAGCGGACCCGGCCGATCGTTTCCCCGACATGGCGAGCTTGCTGCGTGCGCTGTCGCGTCGAGGCGTGCGCGAGCGGTTGCGCGGCCGCGTCGTAGCGGGGATCGGACTTGCGCTTTCGGTTGCTGCGATCGCCTTCGCAACTACCCAGCGCCAAGTCACCGCCAAGGCGCCGTCCGTCCAACGAGACGAAGTTGGCGGGGCCGTTGAGCTGATGCTCTGGGTTGCGCGGCGGCAGGACGCGGCGGGTCAGCCACACGACATGCTCCTGCGGTTGAACGACGCGGTGACGCTTGCCCGCGAGCTCGACGATGAGGCCGGGCTCGCGCTGGCGCTGGCAGCTCGGGGGTCGCAGTACGGGAAAGTGGGCCGCCCGCAAGAGGGGCTCGCCGATACCAAGGACGCCTACTATCGCGCCACGCAGATAGGGCGTGACGACATCGCGGCCGACGCAGCGGTCCTGACCCTGGGGTTGCTCGCCGCCGGGTTGGGCCAGGCGGAGGAGGCACTTCGGTGGGGGCGACACGCAGAGGGGACGCTGGGCCGAATCGAGGGCCTCGGCCCGCGGATCGCCGCCGACTTCGACTCCGCAATGGCGGGCGCCTTCCGCGAAGCAGGAGATCTGCAGCAGTCTCGGTTGCGCTTGGACAGCGCGGCGCAGCGATTGGAGGCCGAGTCTCCACGGCTGGATCGTCACCTGTTGGCTGTCCTGGCCGAGCGGGCGACTGTGCTGGTGAGACTCGACGACCCGACGGCGGCTCAGGCGGACATGTTGCGCGCGCTGGCGCTTGCGCCAGGGGTGTTTGGCCCACGTCATTTCGAGACAGGAGCGCTCAAGGGGAACGCTGCGATGGTCTTGGCCGCAAACGGGCACACGGACGAGGCCCTCATCGAGCTTCTTCAGGCTCGCGACATCATCTCGGAATCGTTGGGTCCCGCGCACCCCAACGTCTTGGCGGTGGTCCGAAGTATTGCCTCGCTTCAGATGAAGCAGGGACGCTATCGGGAGGCTGCCGGCCTACTCGACCAAGCGCTCGAGGTCGCTCCAGCGGGGTCGGCTGGCGCGTGCGGTCTCCACGAGGGCATCGCGATCGCGTTGTCCCACGTGGGGGAGTGTGCCCAGGCACGGCCGCGCTACCGCACCGCGATCGATTGTTGGGAGGCCGTGAGCGGCCCTCAGACGGACAAAGCGGGGCGGGCGCGGCGTGGACTCGCCAAGTGTGCCCCGCGCCCGATCGTCGAGCCCTAAGAAAAATTCGCTTGGGGATGCGACTTGCGGCGACTCGCGACTCTGGTCTGTGGATACCCAGATGCGATTTGGAACAATACTTGTGGCGGTCGCCCTGGCGGGCAGCGCGTGCAGTGGCTCCGACGACGGACCCAGTGCGTTTGGCGACGAATTGGAGTTCGGGGCGGAGCAGGCCTTTTTGCCCGGACTGGACGTCG
>Ga0316189_10000514_pt1 | contig 38900 bp, 41 predicted proteins | sample LowCovwburrow_MG_FD_204930 | JGI IMG/M metagenome (GOLD analysis project Ga0316189, IMG submission 204930) | Coastal sediment microbial communities from Maine, United States - Lowes Cove worm burrow | ecosystem: Environmental > Aquatic > Marine > Coastal > Sediment | place: USA: Maine...
TCCCCGCGGTCCGAGTCCGGCACCGTGTGCACCCAGACGTACGCTTGCGGGACGGTGTCGCGATGCAGCAGGTGCAGCTCCATCCCGGTGTGCTCGTGCTCAAGCCGCACTCCCACCGGGTCCATTCCTGCCGTGTAGACGGCCTCCACCCGGAAGCCCTCCACCACTTGGTTCGCCGTGACCGTCCCCAGGTCCACCGCCGCCGGCGCAGCAGGCGGCAGCGTCTTGCACGAAAACATCAGCAACAACAAGGGCGCCTCCAAGCGCGCACCATAGCCCACCAACCCCACGGCCCCCGCACCCCCTCTCGCGAAGACCCTGCTCCGCCCGGCCCCAACCTCCGCGCTCTGCATGCCAGGAGCACCGGACGAAACGAGTCGCGCCGGGCCAATGTCAGTCCGACCCACGCGCGTCCAGCGCGTCCGCGTCCGCCGCCAGGCCGACCGACGCGCGCCAGTTCACAAAGATGACCATGGCAAACACCCCGCCAATCACCGCCACCTGAAACCCGACGTGTGCCGCCAGCCCGCTCCAGTTGGAGTTCGCGACAGCCGCCGGCCAGGCGGCGTAGAGCACCCAGCCCTCAATGAGCAGCATCCCCGGTAAGAGTGGGCCGATGTACCAGACTGGGACCCAGCGCAGCAGCTTCGCTTCCCTTCGAAGATGGTCCACGTGCCGCGCCATGAACGCTTCCGTGTCGAAGTCCGCCGGAGCGGGCGCCTCAGGTGGGCCATGGACGTGCAGGATGACCAGGATCACCACCACGCCAACACACGTCAGCGCGCAAGCGGCCTGCACTACCGAGACCGGAGCGATCAGCGCGCCCACACCACACAGCAAGACGACAAGCACCCCCACCACCGACTCCACGAGGTTCCGCCGTCGGATCTTGCTATTGAACGCCACGGAACGGGCGGTCAGCTCCGCAAAGTCGGCTGTCATCTCTTCCTCCTCCTGGTTGCCCGCCCACAGCTCCTGGAGCGAATCGCGTGATTCTGCACTCATCGACTCGCTCCCTGTACGGTCGCGCTGAGCTCCGCCCGCAGGCGGCTTAGACGCGTTGAGATGTTGGTGCGTGACTCGCCTGTGACTGCGCCGATCTCGGCGTGCGAGAGCCCCTCCAGGTGCAGCAGTACAAGTTGCCGATCCCGCACCCGCAGCTGTCGAACCGCTGCCTCGAGCCGCGCCAGCTGTTGGCGCCGCTCTGCCGCGTTCTCCAAGCACGGACCAGCCGCCTCGAGCGCCAGCCCATCATCCTCCCCGCGGGGCTGCCGGACCTCCTTGCCCGCATGCGTCGCGGCCACGTTGTGCGCAACACGGAGCACGAAGGTCCGCAGCGAAGCGTCCCCGCGAAACCGCTCCAGCCCGCGCCAGATCTGCAGCAGAATCTCCTGCTCCAGCTCCTCTCGGAGCGACCCAATGCGCTCATAGCCCCGACACAGTCTGCGAATCGACGCACCGTGCTCGGCCAACACCTCTCGCATCCGAGACTCTCTGTTCGCGCTGTCACTCACTTGTGTCATCAACCGGGGTAGTCGGCCGGTGGCGCAGATCGTCACGAGATTCTGGAGGCGAGGGAGCGCGGGTGGCCGTTGGCAACGACGAGCTGTACCGGAGCGGTCGGGCATTGCTCGCGGTCAGCACCGCAGCGGCGCTGGCGAGCTCCAACAGACTTCGTCGGGTCCGTTCAGCCACGGCTCACCGATGCTCGGGTTGAGCACCTCGCGACGCGCGCCGAAGACCTGGGGTTCCGGATCGAGCGCTTCGACGGCCCCCGGCGGCGGCCGACGGTGCACGGTGCTCGGCACCGAGAGGCTCACCGTGACCGGGCACGCGGACGTGCTCCCCGCCGAGTGGCGGCCGTGGTCGTCCGGCCCAGAGGGCTTCCTCGCGGCCGCCATGGCGGCCATCGAGCGGCTCGACATCGCACGCCTGGAGCGCGAGCTCGCCCTTGTGTGGACCCACGACGAGGGGGTGGGCTGCCTGGGATCGAGCGCCATGGTCGACGGCTGGGGGGCGGCTGGACGGAGCCTCCCCGCGGAGGGCGTGTACAGTCGCCCGGGCTCCAGTGGCTCGCTAGACCCTCGCCGAAAAGTACAGGGCAGCGTAGCGCCTGGGCTTCGCGGATCTCGATAGCCTTCTGAAAACGCGGCGGTGTATTCCTACGGCCCCTACGTGATGGTCGAGATGCTCAGGACGCGGATTGGCGTGGAGGCCTTCTTCGCAGGGCTCGACGTGATGTTGCGCGACCACCCCGGCGAGGCCCTGACCCAAGAGCGGCTTCAGACCTACATGGAGGTCGCCAGCAGTCAGGATCTCTCGGATTTCTTCGCCTCCTGGGTCGACCAGGGCATCGTGCCATCCGTAAAGCACACCATTGTGCGCGAGAATGGAGCGATGCGGATCGATGTGACCTCGGACGTGCTTGAGCGCTCGGCAGAAGTGACCCCCTGCTGCTCGTCAGAACTGACCCCCCTGGTCAGGCGCGTTTCGTCCTCGCCCCAGGCAGAAGCCAACAACAGCGGGGCGATCATCCGTCTGCTTCGACACCGATCTGGTCACGGAGCGCCGATCCCTTCACCTGACACCAGTTGCAGCTGTTCGCCTCGCAACCACGTCGATGGATAGCCCGTACCGTGAGCACGGGAATCATCGACTCACGCACCACCCTCTCGGCGACGCTTCCCAGCACCAGGTGAGCCACGCCCCTTCGACCATGCGTGCCCATGATCACCATGTCGGCACTCACCTGAGCGCTGGCCGCCAGGATGCTCTCGACCGGCTTGCCCCGCCACGTGAGCCGACGTGAGGCAACGTCACCGGTGTCCACTGCGTCGAGTCGGGTAGCGGCCTCGTGTTCTAGCGCCATGTAGGCGGTGGTCGGGCCGTCCTCGGTTCGGATCACCGCTCCTGCGGGCACGCCGCTGGGCGCCTCGATCACGTTGAGCAACACGATCTCGGCTCCCAGGGAGCCAGCCAGGCTCACGGCATCACTCACCAGTGCTGGGCTGCAGTCGCTGAAGTCCAGCGGGACCAGGATGGTGCGGACGTTCATCATCGGAACACGTTCAGGGGCAGGTTGAGGTAGGACCGACCGTTGCCGTGCGGCGCAGGCAGCTTGCCGGCGTTGGCGTTCACCTGCAGGCTGGGGAAGATCAGACGGGGTGGCTCGAGCGTAGCATCCCGGGCCGCCCGCCACTTCACGAAGTCCTCCTTGGGGGTGTCGGCCTTCACCTGGATGTTGTCCCGCTTGGCATCGCCGATGGTGGTCTCCCAGGCGATGTCGCGGCCGCCGGGGCCGTAGTCGTGGCCCACGAACACCCGGGTCTCGTCGGGGAGCGCGTACAGCTTCTGGATCGAGTCGAACAGCTGTTCGGCGCTGCCGCCGGGGAAGTCGCATCGACCGGTGCCGAAGTCGGGCATGAACATCGAGTCGCCTACGAAGACCGCATCGCGAATCTTGTAGGTCATGCACGCCGGCGTGTGGCCAGGCGTCTCGATCCCCTCGAGCGTCAGGGAGCCCGCCTTCAGGGGCTGACCTTCCTTGACCAGCACGTCCCACTGCGAGCCATCGGTCTTGAACCCGTCGCCCAGGTCAAGCAGGTCCCTGAACACCGCCTGGACCTGACCAATGTTCGCGCCAATGCCAATCTTCGCGCCAAGCTCGGAGGCCAGCTTCTGGAAGCCGGACATGTGGTCAGCATGCGCGTGCGTGTCCAGCACGTAGTGGACCTTCAGGTCGTTGGCTCGGACGAACGCCACCACCTTGTTCAGGCCCGTCTCGTGCACGTCGATCCACACCGGATCGAAGTCCAACACGGGATCGATGATCACCGCATCGCGGGTGTCTGAATCGAAGACCACGTAGGTCACGGTGTTGGTGGCTTCGTCGAAGAAGCCCTTGATCTTCATGGTGTCCTCCTTGAAGGGATGTCGTTTCAAGCTGCAAGTACCGGGCCACGCCTGAGCGCCCGGGCCGCCTCGTAGACGCGCTCAACCCTGTGGCTCTCGGGGAGCTCGAGGTGGGCGGCCTCGAATGCGTCTCGGACGGGGCCACGGACGCCCGCGAGCCAGATCTCGACTTGTCGGGTCTTCAGCTCGTCGACGATCTCCTCGATGGTCGAGAGCGCCTGGGCGTCGACGCTGCTGATGGCCTTGCAGTCGATGATCAGGTGCCGCACGTCCGGTCCCACCGACCGCATCACGACTTTCTTGAGGAACGCCGTGTTGGCGAAGAACAGGGGCGCATCGATCCGCATCGCCACGACGTCGGGCTGGGTCGTCGCTTCGGGGTAGCGGTCGACGCTCCGATACACCGTGGACCCCGGCAGCCGACCCAGGATGGCCACGTGTGGCCGGCTGGTCTGCCAGACGAACCACGCCAAGCTGCCCAGGACGCCAAGGACGATGCCCTGCTCGATTCCCAGAGTCAGCGTTCCCACGAAGGTCAGGGCCATCAGTCCAAAGTCGGCGCGGCTCACCTTCCACAGGTGCTTCGCCTCGACGATGTCGATCAGCCCGATCACGGCGGTCATGATGATAGCGGCCAACACGGCCTTGGGCAGGAAGTGGAACAGCGGAGTGAAGAACAGCAGGGTCACAGTGACCACGGCCGCTGTGATCAGGCTCGCCAAGCCGGTTCGAGCCCCAGCTTGGGCGTTCACGGCGGTCCGGCTGAAGCCACCGGTGATGGGGTAGGCCCCGAACACACTGCCCGCGACGTTGGCCAGACCCAGGGCCTTCAGCTCCTGGTCGGCGTCCACCTCGTAGCGATTGGCCCGGGCAAAGTTCTTGGCCACCGAGATGCTCTCCATGAAACCGACGAGCGCGATGGTGACGGCGATGGGTAGCAGGTCACGGATTGCACCCGGATCGAGCAAGGGAAGACTCGGTGCGGGGAGTCCGCCGGGAACGGCTCCCACTGTCGCGACGCCAGCCCCGTTCAAGTCCAGACCCCACACCGCGAGGGTGCCCCCCACAACGACCACCAGAAACCTGGGAACGTTCGGAACGAACCTCTTGAGTCCGATGAGCAGCACCATCGAGGCGACCGCAATGCCGAAGGTCAGCGGATTGGTCTGCCCGGCGTGCTCGATGGCCTGAAGCACGATCTCGTGCACGTGGTGGCTACGCTCGAGAGGAACGCCCAAGACGTGCTCGAGCTGCGAAAGCCCAATGATGAGCGCGGCCGCCGAGGTGAATCCGGCGATGACCGGGTGGCTTAGGAACGTGACCAGAAAGCCCACCCGAACCAGCCCCATTCCCCACTGCAGCAGTCCCACCATCAACGCGAGCGTGGCGGCCAACGCTGTGTACAGGGCCGGATCGGAGCCCGCGATGGCACCAACGCCGCTGGCGACGAGAAGCGACACCATCGCCACGGGTCCCACAGCAAGCTGCCGAGAGGTCCCCAGCAAGCCGTAGACCGCAAGCGGCACCGTCGAGGCGTACAACCCGATGATCGGATCGAGACCCGCGAGCATCGCGTAAGCCATCGCCTGGGGAATCAGCATGATCGCTGTGGTCAGGCCGGCCACGCCATCGGTCCGGAGTGCCGATGCGTCGTAGCCACGCAGCTGGCCTATCAGCGGAATGTGTCTGTCCAACAAGCGCTTCACCGCGGTCTCCGAGCATCCGTCCCCCTCCCCTTTCGCAAGACCCGTGCCGAACTGGAGCCACCTGAACGGGTGAGTTACCTCAGCATCGTTCAAAGGAGTTCAAGACGTGAATCCAGTAGTGAAACATCCTGAACTCGATTCCACGGTGTTTCACGGAATGGTGACGTGCGCGCCCGAGATGCACCGTCTCTTCGAGCTGGTTCAGCGGGCAGGTCACAGCGATGCGACGGTCTTGATCCGCGGAGAGAGCGGCACCGGCAAGGAGTTGGTCGCCGATGCCCTACACAACGAGAGCCCTCGCTCCAGGCAGCCGTTTCAGGTCGTCAACTGCGCCACCTTCACGTCCGAGCTGCTGGCCAGCGAGCTGTTCGGCCATGTGAGGGGTGCGTTCACGGGTGCGGTGCGGGATCGAAAGGGCGTGCTGGCCATGGCCGACAAGGGCACCCTGTTCCTGGACGAGGTGGCCGAGCTCCCGATCGAGCTCCAGGCCCGCCTGCTGCGCGTGATCCAGCAGCGGCGGTTCACCCCGGTGGGAGCGACGGTCGAACAGCAAGTCGACGTGCGATTCCTGTCCGCGACGAACGCGGGGCTGCGCAAGATGGTCGCCGAGGGTCGGTTCCGCGAAGACCTGATGTACCGCCTAAGAGTGGTGGTGCTGTACCTACCCCGGCTGGTGGACCGAGCTGGAGACATCCAAGCGCTGACCTGGCACTACATCGACCGGTTCAACGACCGGCGAGGCCGCAAGGTTCATGCGATCGACCGCCCGGCCTGGGCAGCGATGCAGGCCTACTCGTGGCCCGGCAACATCCGAGAGCTGAGGAACAACCTGGAGCAGGCGTTCGTCCTGGGCGAAGGGCCGGTGCTCAAGCTGGACGAGCTGGCACCCGAGATCCGCGGCGAAGGCGTCGAGCGAATCTCCAGCACACCAGCTGCAACAAGGCCCCAGCTCACCCTCGCCGATCTGCAGCGAGACGAGCTGACGACCGCCTATCGCGAGACCGGAGGACACCGCGGCAAGATGGCCGATGTGCTAGGAATCAGCCGCCCGACACTGTATCGCCGTCTGAAGCGGCACGGCCTCATCTGAGGCTCCCGCCCAAAGGCGAAGCCCTCTTCAGCGTCCCGTTGGTCCCACATGACGCGGCTCTATCGGGGTGGGCGTGGGCTCGCTCGGCGCGGCCGCACCACTGGATGCCTCGTCGTACAGGTGGAACAGCAGCATGCCACCGGAGAGCCCCGCAACGAACACCAGCGCATTCGACCCTCCCGCCATGCTGGAGACCAGCCCGGGGCCCGGGCAGTAGCCACCGAGTGCCCATCCGACGCCGAACAGCGCCGCTCCGCCCACGAGCCGACCATCGATGTCGGTGCGGGTGGGGATTCCAAAGCGTTCTGCGAACAGGGGACTGGGTCGGCCGGTGATCTTCCTGAACGCGAACAGGTGCACCAGGATGGCCCCCAGCATCACCAGGGCCAGGCTGGGGTCCCAGGCGTCCGTCAGATCCAGAAACCCGATGACCTTGTCGGCCTGGGTCATCCCCGAGACTCCCAGCCCCACCCCGAAGAGCAGCCCAGAGAAGGCCGCAGCGAGCAGGGTCTTCACAAGGCACCTCCCGCAAACACCTGGATGAGGCTGGCTGTGATGAAGCCCGTCGCCATGAAGGTCACAGTCGCGACGAGAGACCGACGGGAGAAGCGCGACAAGCCGCACACCCCGTGGCCGCTGGTACAGCCGTTCCCCATCCGCACGCCGAAGCCCACAATCAAGCCCGCGGCCAGCGTGGCGGCCATTGATCGGTCGGGACTCGACGCGATTGTAGACGGCGCAAACATCGCCAGCAGCGCCCCGGCCAGGAACAGCCCGCCGATGAAGGCGCTACGCCATCCGATGTCTCCCGCCCGAGGCTTGAGGAGCCCACCGAATACGCTGCTGATGCCCGCGATGCGCCCGTTGAAGAGCAGCATCGCCGAAGCGGCAAGGCCGATGAGCGCTCCGCCCAACAGCGCAGAAACTGGTGTGAAGTCGCCCATCAGCCGCAGGCCGCGGCCAGGTTGGACTCACGCCAGGCCAGCATGCCGCCGACCATCGAAGCCACCCGCTTGAAGCCACTCTGTTCGAGTACGCGCGCTGCGCGATCCGAACGACCACTCGACCTGCAGATCAGCACCATCGGCTGCTCGCGATCCCAGTCTCCGGCCACTTGTCCCAACGTCCCCAGCGGGAACAGCTCGGCTTGCTCGACGTGACCCAATGCGTCGTTCCACTCCTCGGGCTGCCGCACGTCGACCAGACGGAACTCGCCCAGGTGCTGCGCCACCCACTCGGGGCTCACATGACGCACGCCCGATGGAGAACGCGACAGCGTCTCCCACAGGTCGGTCTCGCGGACAGCTTGCGCATCTCCGACCTCGCGACCCAGGTTCCGGTTGGCAGGCAACGCACGGTCGATGTGTCGGGGGTAGGCCAGGTTCAAGTTGTCCATGATCTCGACGAATCGGACTTCGGAGATGTCGACCCCCAAGCGCGGGTTGAACCTCTTCTCCTCGGCCACGGTGGTGACCGTGCGGCCCGTGTAGTCATGGCCAGGAAACAGCTCGGTTTCGTCGGGCAGAGAGAACAGCTGGTCGCGGACCGAGTGGAAGAGTATGCGGGCATCGCCCTGCTGCAAGTCGGTTCGGCCCGAGCCGCGAATCAGCAGCGCGTCACCCGTGAAGGCCCGGCACTGGTCGTCCAACACATACGACGCACAGGTGTCGGTGTGGCCGGGAGTCAACCGCACCTCGAGCGCATGCCGCCCGAATCGGATCACTTCGCCCTCGACAACCAGCCGATCGGCCATCACGGCCGATGGCGCGGGGTAGACGATATCGCTGCCAAAGCGCTGCTTGAGCAACCAGGCACCCGTGACGTGGTCGGCGTGCACATGCGTCTCGATAGTTGCCAGGAGGGTCAGGCCGAGCTCTTCGATGATCTGCGAGTCGCGGTCGACCTGCTCGCGAACGGAGTCGATCAGCACCGCTTCACGCGTGTCTGAGTCGGCCAAGAGGTAGGTGTAGGTGCTGGTATCAGGATCGATCAGTTGGCGGAACAACATGGGAGACTCCCGTTCGGAGGTTCTGGCCCGGAATCCGCAAGAGCCGTGCCACGTCCGACTATCGGAACAACCTCTACTTTTCCCCACGAGGGCCAATACGATCCAGTTTGGTTCACATCGACCCATCCAAATCGTTACAAACTCACTCGTGACCGCCATCGGTGCGACCGACACGCCAACGCCCGAGCCCGCTTCGCCCCACGCTGATGTCGACTCTTCACAGCCCAGGCCGTGCCAGTGTTGCCACGCCGATCAGGTGGCCCCATGGGGCAAGAGCATTCACGCGCGAGCGCACCACGCGCTGGACCCGATCTACGGGAAGATGCGCGAGCTGCGAATCCAGAAGCAGGGCGAAGCGACCGGCCAAGCCTGCTTGACGTGTCATCAGGCAAAGGCGCCCGGTGTCACGTGCGCCAACTGCCACTCGGAAGCAGAGCCACTGCCGGCACACGTCGCGGCTCACTATGCGGAGCTCGAACACGGCCAGGCCGATGCACTGGTCGTCGTGAAGCTCGACCGGTTTGCGCGCTCCGTGAGGGACCTCAGCGAGTTGCTTGATCGGTTCTTCGCCAAGAACCAGCGGGCGCTGCAGTCGGTGTCCGAGAACATCGACACCCGGAGTGCCGCGGGGCGCCTCGTACTGAACGTGCTCGCCAGCGCGGCGCAGTGGGAGCGGAAGGCGACCGGCGAGCGCACCAAGATCGCTCTGTCGCTCAAGAAGCAGAGGGGCGAGTACACGGGCGGGCGCCAACCCTACAGTCGCCCACAGCGCGCGTGACCGGGGCCTATCGCTGCGGGAGGTCGCCCTTCAACTTGACCGACTCGGCCCATCGCCTGATCGCGAGGGCGGCTCTCGCGTGGCGAGCGGCCGAGGCACCGAAGCGTGTGTGGCGTGGGGCGCCCCACCATTCCTTTCGAAAGGGCGTCAAGAGCGGGCTCCTCCGAGCCGGCGCAGCACCCGACGCCGTCGACCAATCATATCGGACGCGGTAGCGCTTCGGGGTCGGTCAGCGGGGCTCTGCGCTCGCCCGGTGCGCAGCGAGCACGGTTGCCACGTCCTCTCCGTCCGAAACGAAGATCAGCGAGGCCGGGTTGACGCAGTGGCGCTTGCCGGTGGGTGTGTGCGATGCGTCATCGGTCAGGGCGTCGAACGTGGCTTGCTGGGCCGGCAGCGCGGCCTCGGCCCGCTCGGCGCAGTCCGGAGGGTCGACCTTGGTGGGGGTCTCCTCGGGCTCGGTTCGGCCGCCACAGCCCCGCGCGAGCGCCGCGAGCCACACACCCGCGCGCCTCACGGAACCACCTGGGTCGACACGGTCCACGACCCGCCGCGCTCCGAGACGATCTCGACCGACCCGGGGTCCACCGTGACGAGCGCCACGGAGTGCACGTGCTGTACGGCCGCCGCGTCGTACGTCAGCGCGTCGCCGTCCACCGACAGCGCCGTGCGCCCCCCGAACGAGCTGCGCGCCGTGACCGTCAGCTCTTCGGCGGATGCACTCCAGGTTGCCGTGGTCTCGGTGAGATCCTCGGTGAGGACGCCCGCCGTCTCGTCCACGAACACCAGCTGATCCGCGTCGATCGAACCGAGCGTCTGCACGGCCCCCGACGGCCAGGTGATCTCCACCTCGGCCGTGGCGTGGGTCCCAAGACCGAAGTGCACGATCAGCTCGCGCTGCGAATGGGCGGAGTCACCCCCGCTGACACGACGCATCTGGGTGACCCCACCGGCGGTCGCACGGACCACGGCGCCGATGGCGTCGCGGTTGGACACCGTCCCGAACAATCGCAGCTGCAGCCATTCCCCGTCATCGATGCCGTCGTTGCGGAACAAGACCGAGGAGCTGGCCTGGTTCCAGAAGAACAGGTCGACCGCACCGTCGCCGTCGTAGTCCGCGGTGGATCCACCGTGCGCGGCGTTGTTGGTCAGGGGACCGAGCAGCCGGTAGGTGAAGTGCCCGGTGCCGTCGTTGATGAACACCTGATCGGGCATGAAGTCGTTCTGGGTGCCCGTCACCAGGTCGACGTCCCCGTCGCGGTCGAGGTCCTCGAAGTTGGCGGGCCAGCTCACGTATCCCACACACACGCCGCGGTCCTCGCAGGCGTTGTCCGAGAACGTGCCGTCCCCGTGGCCCAGGTACAGGGGGTTGCCCTTGGGCAGGGTCGGGGTCTCGTTCCAGAAGTCGGTGACGTACAGGTCGAAGTCGCCGTCGTTGTCGATGTCGCCGACGTCCATCCCCATGGCGGCGATGGCGTCGTCGCCCATCCCGGGCGACTCAGCGATGACCTCACGGAAGAAGCCGCCATCGTTGCGGTAGAACAGGTCGTCGGGCTCGAACTTGGGCGGCTCGTCCACGTGGGCGGTGTTGCCCACGTACAGGTCGGAGAACCCGTCGAGATCGGCGTCGAAGAACATCACGGTGAGCGGGTCGCGGCCACCGCCGTCAGCGCCGCGCTCCTCGGTGACATCGTCGAACGTGCCGTCGCCGCGGTTGAGGAGCATCCGGTCGGTGTTCTCGTGGGGCCACACGCCGACGGCCCAGTTCGCCAGGTACAGGTCGAGGAAGCCGTCGTTGTCGATGTCGGCGAGTGCGGCCGAGCTCGTGCGCCACCCGCGCGGGTCCACGATGCCGGCGCTGGCGGCCACCTCCACGAACGTGCCGTCCCCCTCGTTGCGGTACAGCATGTTCGGTCCGCCATCGCTCGGGTTCTTCACGTAGGAGGTAAAGAACGGGTTGTCGGCGGTGACGATGATGTCGCTGTCGCCATCGTTGTCGAGGTCGCCAAACTTCACGCCGGCGTCCTCGATGGACTGGCTGGGCTTGGGCACGAGATGCGAGACGTCGGTGAACGTGCCGTCGCCGTCGTTGCGGAAGAGGAAGTGCTGCCGGTCGGCGCCGTTGGTGACGAACAGGTCGGACCAGTAGTCGTTGTTGTAGTCGATCCAGGCCACGCCGCCGGTGTGGGTGTTGCCGACGGTGTTGGGGCTGGGGTGGTGCGACGAGGTCATCCGGCTGAAGCTCACCGGTGAGTCGGCGCCCGTCGCGACCACGTACCGGAGCAGCACGTTGGTGAAGGCGCGGGCAGCACTGTCCGGGTCCTCCACGACCGCCTGGACGTAGCGGTGCGCGAAGGGCTCGTCGGCCGCCACGTCGGTGACCAGCGTGGCGATCTCGTCCTCACCGGAGACGGCCTCGCCGAGCAACACCGGGTCGAGGATGTCGAAGCAGTGCCCGTCGTCTTCGCAGGGTCCCTCCCCCATCGAGGTGCCGCTCGTGTAGAACAACACCCGGGCACCGACCGGTGCGCCGCCCACCCACGTGTTGACCATCCGGCCGCGGGAGAACTCGTCCGACTTCACACCCGGGTACGCCAGGTGCGGCCACGGCGCCGGGTCGGGGTTGGGGTTTGCCGCGGTGTCCTCGCTGGTGCCGGAGTCGGTCAGCTCGGCGTCTGGCTTGGGACCGCCGCATCCCAGGAGGAGCGTGACCAGCACGCCGCTCACAGTCCTGCCGCCGTCGTGCCCATGTACAGCGACGGGATCCGGACCGCGCGGAAGCCGTGCCAGCCGGGGCGGTGGTCGCCCGCGTCGCTGTAGAAGGTGACGTCGAGGACCACCTTGTCGGTGTCCTTGTTGACCTCGATCAAGCGCGCCGCGGACACTCCGCGGCCGACATCAGTGTTGGCGACCCCGTTGACGTAGTTGAGGAAGCCGAACATGCCGAGCACCGTGCGCTTCTGAGGCAGGAACACCGCGCTGCCCGTGGCGAACGAGAACAGCGCGTCGCCGTTCGGACCGCGGAACTCCCACGTCTGCTCGACCGACATGTCGGTCTCGTCCACTGCGTACTCGACGAGGCGGCTGTACTGGTCGGCCTCGTCAGGCACAGGCTGACCATCAAACGGGCTCACCCGGTAGTTGCCGTTGTCGAACACCACGATCCGCCCCTCCGAGGTGTAGGACGGCCCGTGGGTGTGGTACGACCACTCGGTGCCCGGGAGCGGGTCGAGCAGGTACTGGTCGAACTCGGGCGCCCAGTTGGCGTGGGTGCCGAGGATCCACCGAAGCGCTCCCGTCGTGCGGTCGAGGCTGATGATGGCGTCTTGGTGTCGCAGGGAGACCAGCAAGCGGTCGGGGTCGCTCGGGTCGAACGTGACGGCGTTGGAGTGGACCCAGTCTCTCGGGTCGTCCGTGAGCCCGTCATAGCCGATGCGATCTTGATCCAAGACGTCCCACAGAGGCAGGTCGCGCACAATGTTTCCCGACCGGTCGAACTCGACCACGTCGTGGGAGAGCACCGCGGCTGACTCGGTGATCGTGGGGTCGTTGTAGCTGGCGGGGTAGCTCTCGTGGAGCTCGGTGCGGTCGACAAGACCGAGCAGGTTGCCGTTGGGCAGCTCGTTGGCCTCGTGGTGGAACGAGGTGACCCCGACGACCGTGCCCCCGTTCGCGCCGTTGGCATTCCACCGGCCGAGCTCGTTGCCGAGGAAGTCGAGCTCGACGAAGTCGGCGCCAAACAAGCAGAGGAGATTGCCAGCGGCGTTGATCCGAGCATCGAGCACGTCGCCGTCGGCGACGTAGTACCAGACGACGTGACCCTCTGGGTCCATCACGAAGAGGTACTCACCCACCTGGGAGCTGAACGCGTTGACGCCGAACAGCGTGTAGCCGGGCTCCATCTCGCCCGGCAGCGCCGTGGCCACCTCGAGCTTGGGCCAGACGTTGTCGGGCGGGTCGGTGGTGAATGTGGCGACCTCATCGACACGAACGCCCTCCCCGCCTTCAGAAGTGAGGGTGACCCCGACGACGTACGACTCCTCGAGCCGCAATCCGAGCAGCGGCAGTGCGTGCTGGGTGTCGAGGCTGCCGAATGGGAGGTCGCGTGTGACCCCGGCGCTGTCCGAGAGGTGGACCATCACCGTGACCGGCTCGGTGGTCGTCAGCTCGAGGATCTTGACGAGGCGGACGTTCGGGCTCTCCGGCACCGTGATCGACGCGGCGGCGAGCAGCGGCGAGCTCGGAACACCCGAGTCCTCAGTGCCGTCGATCTCCGTTCCGGGCGGCGAGCCGTTGCAGCCAGAAAGCGCCATGAAGAAGAAGGATGCAGAAACCATGGGCTCCTCTCGGGATCGGCACGGCCACCCGACCCTCCGAGCATAGCGCCCGTCTTCGCGATCCGCACGGTCGTCGACGGGGCGTGCTTCGTGCCAAGTGAGGTGGAGCAGGAGCGCCGGAAGGTCGTCGCCTCCTCCGTGTGGGGACCGACCAAGACCGACCACGGGACCGGTGAGCCCACGCGCCGCGTGTACAGCTCCGGCTGCTCGAGCTTCCGCGCGCCGAGCACCAGGTCCACCTCGTCGCGCCCCGACCGACCAGCAGCTCGTCGTCGAACGCCGTGCGCAGGGTAGACAGCGCACGCGAGACCGTCGGTTGGGTCTGTCCCACCAGCGCCGCGGCGCGGGTCACCGAGTGCTCACGCAGGAGTGCGCGCAACGTGACGAGCAGGTTGAGGTCGAGACCATGGAGCGGAGGCCGGGGGCGCGACATGTCCAGGGTTCAATGTCCGGGCCATCGCGCATGCCACAGCCGGCCAGAAGAGCGCATCGCGGCCCGGGCGACCGTTCGAGGCTGGCGAAGACGTCCGACCACGCCAGCTGGGGGCGGCCGACGGCGGCCTCGAAGTCGCTCGGCTGTTCATCGCTCCCGTTGCGAATCCGCGGACGTGCCTGGGGCGCAACACGGGTGACTCGCCCAAATCTCTGCCAAGGTGTGCTCCCCAGCTCTTTCGGTTCGCTCGCCCCGGGCAAAGAGGCCCCCGCCCCTGCGTCCCCGTCGGTCAATACCCGGATCCTCGAGCTGTGGAACGACGGCGATCCGAGCGCGTCGGAGCAGGTCTTCCGCGAGGCGATGGCAGCAGCCAGTGGGTCGGAGGCGCGCGAGCTCTCCACCCAGGTCGCGCGCGCGCAGGGGCTACAGGGTCACTTCGACGACGGCCTGGCCACCCTCGATGCCCTCGGTGAGGTCGACGGGGTCGTGCAGGTCCGGGCGGAGCTCGAGCGGGGTCGCCTGCTCCGCAGCAGTGGGGACCCGCAGCGCGCGCGGCCCCACTTCCAGGCCGCGTGGGAGCGGGCCGTGGCGATGCAGCAGGACGACCTCGCCGCGGATTCGTCCCACATGATCGTGGCCGACGACCTGGAGGAGGTCGGGGAGTGTCTGCTTGCCCTCGACAGGCCCGACGATGCCCTGCCCCACCTGCAGGCCGCGCTGGCGGGGCTGGCGGGGCTGGCGGCGGATCCGTGACCCACGGAGCACGACGCCCAGCGAATCAAGCGGCTGAAGCGACTGGTGAGCGCGCCCTAAGACGCCACAGCGCGCCTCCCTACATCCGCGGGATGGCCCGAATCTCCAGGCCGGTGGCGAGCGCGCGGGCACATCACTGCAAGCTCGCGTCGCCTGCGACACGGAGACTGGCAGCGGAGGCCCTCGCTACCTGAGTCCCATGAGGTCGTCGAGCAACGGACCGCGCCACCCTATGGGCTCGGCCGGCGATGACTCCGACACCGGGTTGTCGCTGAAGTCGACCCGCAGGCTCGGATCGGTGGATCCACTCCAGGCGTGGGTCGCCAGCGGAAGAGCTCGTGCTGCAGCTCCCACAGCGTGTGCTCGCCGTCCGCATCTCGATGCCGCGGCGCGCTGCGAGCTGCCGGACGCTGGCTGGTGGACGCGGGCGGGCGGGCGGGGAGGAACAGCGCGTCCCCCTCCGTGTCAAGCCATCGGACGTCAGACGAGTCCGAATGCCCAGGTTGTTTCGGAGCGGGCCCCATACTGGACAGTCAGGCCGCGGCCAGGTGCCCCGCCATCACCGACCGCACCGCCTCCGCGTGCTCTGCGGCGGTCTCCGCTCGCCAGGACGACGTGTCGACCGCGTCCAGGATCTCGACCCGAACGTCGCCCGGAACCAACCGCATCGACCGCGCCGGCCAGCGCACGTGGGCGTCGTGAAACAGCACCGGAACGACAGGTAGCCCCGCCGCGATCGCCAAGTGAACGAACCCGCGCTTGAACGGCAGCAGTCCCCCATCGTTGGACTGCGTGCCCTCCGGCCACAGCCACACCGACAGGCCGTGCTCGCGCACCAGCGCCGCCAGCTCCTTCATCGACTGAATCGCACTCGCCGAGCTCGACCGGTCCAGCAGCAGGTGACCCGACAGGACGTAGGCCCACCCGAAGAACGGGATGCGGGCGATCTCGCGCTTCGCGACCCCGCACCCTCCCGTCGGACATACGACCATCGCCATCCACGGATCTGCGTTGCTCGCGTGGTTCGTCACGTAGAGCGCCGGCTCCCGCGTGGCCAGGTGGGCCCAGTCGCCCACCAGTCGCACGCCCGCAATCCACAGCACCGCCCGCCCCATCGGGCGACCGAACCGGCTGCCCAAGCGGATGCGCACCAAGCGCCAGGGGAGCAGCGGAAGGCCGATGAGCACCCCCGCCGCGCACATCGCGGAGAACAGCAGCGACGCAGCGACGTGGCGGATCAGCGAGCTGATTCTGGAGACAGGGCGCACCGCCGGAACATACCGTGCCCCGACGTCGCTGCCTACGCTGCCTGGCGCGCCTGTGCTCCCCAAGCGTGCTGCAGTTCGACGTGCAGCTCCAGCCCGCTCACCGGATCCCGTGCGACCAGGAGCTGATCGCTCAGCCGGCGCACGACCAGCCGCTCCACCAGCTCCTCGCGCTCCAACAGCTGCAGCCCGATGCACAGCGCCGTGCGCCAGCCATCCGCATCCACACGCATCGGCACATCGAGATCCGATCGAATCTGCCAGGTTCCAGACATGGGGGCCTCCGGTTTCTTACCGTCTGCACCAAGACACCAAACGCCACATCACCAGTCGTCACGAAGCACCCCAAACCGTGAGGGGGATACACGACAAGGCATGATGTGGACCCTCCTGTTCGCCTGCCAGCCCGATCCGCCCTCGTTGCTCGTAGACTTCGCCAGCGACTGGGCCGCTGTCTTCTCGATCGAGGACGCCGACGACCGCGCCGGCAGCATCCTCTTGGACTGGGACCCCGAGCTCGAGGAGATCTCGGGGGAGGTCCACATCGACGACCCCGATGAGACGCGGGTCTACGCCGTGCTCGATAGCCAGGAGGTCCCGCCGCTCGGGGTCGCCCTGCAGCTCTCCGAGACCGCCGGCGTGCGGCAGATGTTCATCGAGCTCGCGGTCCCCGTGGAGGACGCCGCCTTTGGCGGGTGGCGGACCCAGTGGGGCTGCGCCGGCCAGGTCTGCGGCGAGACCGGCGGCCTCGACCTCACCCGGTAGCGACGGCCTCTCTGTCGGCCCACGCCACCATCTCAGCCCAGGCCGCCTCCACGTGGCGCGCCTCGGTCATGCGACCGCCCACCGCGAGCCGCAGTGCCAGCTGTCCGTCGACCTGGGTGTGCGTCAGGAACAGCCGCCCCGAGCCGTTCAGCGCGTCGAGGAGTCGCTGGTTGACCCCGTCTCCGCCCGCGTGCCGAAAGCACACCAGCGCCAGCGAGACCGGCGCCGCCAGCTCGAAGCGCGGGTCGGCAGCGATGCGCGCAGCGAACCACGCGGCCAGCGCAATGTGGCCCCGAATGTGCGCCCGCAGCCCCGACAGCCCGTAGGTGCGCAGCACAAACCACAGCTTCAGCGACCGAAACCGCCGACCCAGGGGCACCTGCCAGTCCCGGAAGTCCACCACCTCGCCCGACGCCGTCGGCGCGTTGCGCAGGTACTCGGGGAGGATCGACAGCGCCGCGAGCATCGGCGCCCGGTCCGCCACGAAGAACGCCGAGCAGTCGAAGTTGGTCAGCAGCCACTTGTGCGGGTTGAACACGAAGCTGTCCGCGTGCTCCAGCCCTGCGAGCAGCCCGCGGTGCTCGACGCAGATCGCCGCTGATCCAGCCCACGCCGCATCGACGTGCAGCCACGCGTCGCCGCACGCCCGGCCGATCTGGGCGACCGGATCGACAGCGCCGGTCGACGTCGTGCCCACCGTGGCGCACACTGCGCTGCACACCCGCCCCGCGGCTCGGTCCGCGGCCACCTGCTCGGAGAGCGCATCCACCCGCATCGCCAGCGTGTCGTCCACCGGGATCAGCCGGAGCTGCGCCTCCGCGAACCCGGCGATCCGCGCGGCCTTGGCCACCGACGAGTGCGCCTGAGTGGACGTGTACAGCACCTGCTGCGCCAGCGGCGCTGCGCACCGGTCGCGCGCCGCCAGCAGGGCGCACAGCGTCGCCGACGAGGCCGTGTCCTGCAGGACCGCGCCGCCCGGTCCCGCGGCCGAGAAGCGGTCCGGCAGCCCAAGTGCGACCCGCAGCCACTCGAGCACCCCGATCTCGAGCTCGGTGCACGCCGGGCTCGTCACCCACAGCATGCCCTGGACCCCGAGACCCGCGCTCAGCAGCTCCCCCAGGATCGCCGGCGGAGAGGCGTTTGCCGGAAAGTAGCCGAAGAAGCTCGGATGTTGCCAGTGCATAAGCCCTGGGACAATACGCCGGTCGAGGTCCGCGAGCACCGCCGACCATGGCTCCGGATCCTCGGGCGCAGCCGGGGGCAGCGCCGCGAGCAGCGCACCGGGGACGACCACGGAGGCCACGGGGCGCTCCTCGACCGACTCCAGGTACTCCGCGATCCAGTCGATGGCCGCGTAGCCGGCAGCCCGGAACTCGTCCGGAGTCACCGCGCGCTAGCCGCGCTGCTGGCCACGGCGATGCGCGCCGCGGTCGCGGCCGAGCCGCTGGACGCCAAGGCCGTCCTGGAGCGCCGCCTGCAGCTTCTGCGCAGCCTCGTCGCCCTGCTTGGCGCGCACGCGGCGGACGAGGTCGCGGAAGTGGGTCTTGACCTTGCCGCCGCCGCCAGCTCCCTTGGCCATCGCGGCTGCCTCGCGCGCCGCGTCCAGCGCACCGCTCTGGTCGCCGGCCGCATACAGGTTGCGCGCCGAGCGCAGCAGCGCCCGCGCGGCCATGCCCGGCGAACCGGCGCTGGACAGATCGCCAGCCATGCTCTGGAGCACGCCCGCGGCGCCGCGGTGATCCCCGTTCTTCGCGAGCTGCCGTGCGCGCTCTACCTCGGCCTGCCCTTCCGGGCCGAGCCCCTTCTTCATGCTGCGCTGGCGCTCGGCGCCCGCGCGACCCTTGCGCGCCATGCCGCCACCCTGAAGCTGCTGGCGTCCTGAACCCCTGCGTCCGCCCCTCGATCTCTTACCCATCGTTTCCTCCTCAGAGACGCTCACCATATGCTATCGACCCGCTCCCAGGGAGACGCGATGGCCACGCCGCTGCCCGAGGTCGACCAGATGCTCCAGGAGCTGGCCGTCGGCCGCCCCCGTTGGGTCGCTATGCCGCCAGGCGCTCGCGCCGCGCTGCTCCGGCGCTGCATGGCCACCACCGCCGCGGTTGCCGACCGCTGGGCCACCGTGGCCAGCGAGTTGAAGGGCTACACCCCGGGAAGCAACGGTCACGGCGAGGAGTACCTGGCCGGCACCCTCCCCACGATGCGCAACCTGCGCCTGTACGCCGAGGCCCTGGAAGCGCGCGGCACGCCGGCCCTCCCCCGCACCTGGCAGCGCCCCGACGGGCAGTGGGTCGCCCGGGTCTTCCCGCAGAGCCTGCTCGACAAGGCCCTGTTCAGCGGCGTCACCTGCGACATCTGGATCACGCCGGGCCACACGGCCACGCAGGGCAGGATCTACCGCGACAAGGACGCCGGCGCGCCCGGCGACGGCGGCATCTCGGTCGTGCTCGGCGCCGGCAACCAGTCGTCGATCCCGCCGATGGACGTCCTGTACAAGCTCGTCGTGGACGACGAGGTCTGCATCCTCAAGATGAACCCGGTCAACGAGGTGTTGGCGCCGGTGCTCTGCGACGCGCTGCGCCCGCTGATCGACGCCGGGTTCCTCCGCATCTGCACCGGCGGCATCGACGTGGGTCAGCACCTCACCGACCACGCCCTGACCACCTCGATCCACATCACCGGATCCGCCGCCGCGCACGACGCCATCGTGTGGGGATCCGGCGAGCAGGGCGCCGCGAACAAGGCGGCCGGCACCCCCCGGCTCGACAAGGCCATCACGTCGGAGCTCGGGTGCGTCTCGCCGGTCCTCGTGGTGCCGGGAGACTGGACCGACGCCGAGCTCGACCACCAGGCGCGCCAGGTCGCCTCGATGCTGGTCTACAACTGCGGGTTCAACTGCAACGGCGCGCGCCTCATCGTGGTCGCCGAGGGCTGGGCGCAGCGCGAGCGCTTCGAGTCCCGGGTCCATCAGATCCTCACCGCCACCCCCAACCGCCGCGCGTTCTACCCGACGGCCCAGGCCACGTGGGACCGGTTCGTCGAAGAGTACCCAGACCCGGTCACCCTGGGCGACCCGGTCGAGGGCGGCCTGCCGTGGACCATCCTCCAGGGCGTGGGCACCGACGAGGACGAGTACGCGCTACAGAACGAGCCATGGTGCGGGATCTTCTCGTTCGTGAGCCTGCCCGTCGACTCCGCCGCCGCGTTCGTCCAGGCCGCCGTCCCGTTTGCGAACGACCGGTGCTGGGGCACGCTGTCCATCAACGTCCTCGTCGACCCACGCACCGAGAAGGCCCTCGGGGTCGCGTTCGACGACCTGATCGCCGGCCTGCGCTACGGCGGCATCGCGATCAACGCCTGGTCGGGGCTCAACTACGGGCTGGTCAACGCCACCTGGGGCGCGTTCCCGGGTCACCCGCTCGACGACATCGAGTCGGGCAGCGGCGTGGTCCACAACGGCCTGCTGCTCGACCACCCCCAGAAGTCGGTCGTCCGCGCCCCGTTCGTGATGCGCCCCACCCCCGCCTGGTTCACCGACCACCGCAACAACGTGGCCCTCGGCCAGCGCATGACCCAGTTCGAAGCTCGCCCGCGCCTCAGCGCCGTCCCCGCGATCGCCCTGGCCGCCCTCAAGGGGTGACCCGGGTACACTGGCCCATGCTCTTGTGGCTCGCAGCGTGCGCCGGAAGCGGGTCGGTGGTGGAGTCGACCACCGACGGGCTGCGCCACCGACGATCCGAGCACGCCGCGAGCGGGAGCGGCCGGGTCGTCGTGGCCGTGCCGGTCGAGGAAGGCGAGCACAGCATGCTGCTGACCGCCCAGGTCGACGGAGCGTCCACAGTGCACGTGCGAACCGTGCAAGACCCAAGCGGCACGGTGGTGCTGGACAGCACGCTGTGGGAGGCGTCGACGCGGTCGCGGAGCAGCGCCCTGTCGCCGTCCGGGCTTGTCACGCTGAACTGGCCGCTTGCGCCCGCGGATGCGCCGCTGGTCCCTGGCAGGTGGGACGTGCTGCTCGGCCGAATCGAGGGCACCGCCTACGGCCCGGGTCCGGTCTCGGTCGACGTGCACCTCGCGGCAGACCCCGACTTCGACGCCGGCGCGCTCGAGGTGGTGCTCGTGTACACCGGCGGCCTGGGCGCGGACGCCGCATTGCGGGACGCGATGCGCGGGGCGACCGAGCGCTGGGCGGTGCTGCTCGACGCGGTGGGAATCGCGGTGACGTTCACGCCGCTCGAGTGGGGGCAGCGTGCGCCGACCGCGCTCCCCGGCGACGACGACTCCTACCTGCCGATCGCCGACGCGGTCGGCACGCGAGCGCTGGCCGTGGTCCTCGTGGATGCGCTCCCGGGCACCGCGATGGGGGTCTCGGGCGGCGTGCCGGGTCCCCTCGTGGGCACGGCGCACTCGGCAGTGGCGGTGAGCGTGCAGGCCGCCGCGGGTCCCGACGGGGTGATCGACCCAGCGGAGGAGGCGCTCCTCGCGGAGACGCTCGCGCACGAGTCGGGGCACTACCTGGGCCTGTTCCATCCGGTGGAGGCCAGCTTTGCGGCCTGGGACGCGCTGCGGGACACGCCGGGCTGCGCGGGGCAGGCCGACTGCGAGCTGTCGCTGGGCCACAACCTGATGTTCCCGTACCCGGTGTGCGACGACCAGACGGGCTGCCTGCCCCAAGAAGCGCTCACCGCCGATCAGGCGGGCGTGCTGCACCGCAACACGGCCGTACGCTAGCGGCAGCCGCACCCGCAGGCGTCGTTGTACGTGGTCTTGCCGGGTGGGCAGCGGAACTTCACGCGGGCGCAGTATTCGGGGCTGTCGCCCATCTGCTGGCGACTGGTGACCCGGGGTTGGTCGCAGGCGACACAGACGCCGATGCAGTCCGCCCCGCCCGCGCCCGGCACGCAGGTGTCCGTCAGATCGTCGAGGCAGGCGAGTCCTTCTTCACAGCGAAACCCGGCGATGCCCCCACAGCGCCCATCACTGGAGGGCGGGGTGGCGATGTGCGGCGCATGCCCCTCGCGCTCGGGGGGCGCCTCTGCGTCGGCGGCCGGCGGCACCTCGGCGACAGCAGCCTCGGTGGTCGGAGCGGCGGGTGCCGGCATGTCGGCCGCGGGGGCGTTCGCAGGCGTCTTGTTGCAGGCAGCGACGACGATCAACATGGCGAGCGAGCGGATCACAGGACCTCCGGGCGTCAGACCTGGTACCGCGACTTGTCGCCCACGTCGAAGTGCAGCGGCATCCGCAGCTTGGCGATGGCCAGGATCAGGAGCAGCACCGCGGCCGGCACGAGCATCCAGCCCGCCACGTGCGGGATCCGCAGCACCATCGGGACCAGCGAGCCGGCCAGGAACAGGGGCACCAGGCGCAGCCCCGGGAGCCGGAAGCAGAAGCGCTCCTTGAGCGCGAGCGCCGAGAGCACCACGAACAGGAAGCCCAGACCCGCGTGGCCGACCCAGTGCGCCGCCTCGCTGTGCAACATCGGGACAAGCGCGGTGAGCACGGCGCCGGTCCAGGCGGCCACGTGGATGACCCAGCGCACATGCTTGGCGTACAGATGCAGGTTGGGGACCGTCAGCGCGACCCCCACGAACGTGAGGAGCTGCCACGGCCCCGCCGGCGCCGATCGGACGAGCGCCCCCGCCAGCCCGCCCACGCCCAGCACGCTCACGACGAGCCCCAGCCGGTACAACCCGACGGTCATGCGGTCGAAGCCGTCCAGCTCCGGGATGTGTTGGGGGTCAGCCATGCGGGCCTGGTAACGCCCTGTAGAATGCGGGCCCGAGGAGGGGCATGGCGAGGCGCAAGCCAAGGTTGTTCTCGTTTTCCAGAGAAGTCGAGATCGCGAACTTCGCGGAGGTCGTCTCCGCGCCAGAGGACCGGCGCGCTCTCGAGGCGCTGATCGACGCGTTCGTCGAGATCTGTCGAAGCCACACGGTCACGCCGCACACCCTCGCCGCGGTCACCCAGGCGGCGCGGCACGGCTCCGAGTATGTCCGCGGCGTCGGCATCACGCGCCTGGCCGTGCTCACCCACTACTTCGATGAAGCCGCGGCCGACCTTGCCCAGATCGCCCAGGACGACGACGAGACGGTGCGGCTGTACGCCTGCGCTGCCATGGCGAACACCCCCGAGGCGATCGGCCGCCCACTGCTGGAGCGTGCGCTGTCCGACCCCGCCTGGCGGGTCCGCAAGGCCGCCGCGCAGGCCGCCGGTGCCGTGGTCTGGCCCGCGCTGCTCCCCGCGCTGACGCGACGGCTCGAGCGGGAGGGCGACGCCCGAGTCGCCGTGGTGCTCAGGCTCGCGATCGCGTTTCAGCAGCCCAAGGCCGCCCCGCGGCCGTGATGCTCAGAGCACGTTGAGCGGCAGGCGGAGGTAGCGGATCCCGTTGGCGTCCGGGCTCGGGAGCCGACCAGCGTCGATGTTGACCATCAGCGCCTGGAAGATCAGCCGGGGCGGCTTCAGGCCCGCGTCGCGCTCGCTGCGCCAGCTCACGAACTCCTCGCGCGGCGTGTCGACACGCAGCTGCTTGTTCTGAGTCTTGCTGTCGCCCACCGTGGTCTCGCTAAGGGGTTCGCGACCGCCCGGGCCGTAGTCGTGGCCCACGAAGACCCGGGTCTCGTCGGGCAGCTGGTACAGGCGCTGCACACTGTCGAACAGCGCCTCAGCGGAGCCGCCGGGGAAGTCGCACCGGCCGGTCCCGAAGTCCGGCATGAACAGGGTGTCGCCGGTGAACAGCGCATCGCCGATCTTGTAGGTGACGCAGGCGGGCGTGTGCCCTGGCGTGTGGATCGCCTCGATGGCGATCGATCCGGCCTGCAGCGTCTCGCCGTCGTCCAGCCGGTGGTCCCACTGCGACCCATCGGCCGGGAACGGTGCGGGCAGCCCGAGCAGCTTCTTGAACGTCTCCTGGACGGTGTGGACGTTCGAGCCGATCGCGATGGGCACGCCGCGCATCTCTCGGACCGTAGCGAGCCCGGACATGTGGTCGGCGTGCACGTGGGTGTCGATCGCCATCCGCAGGGTCAGATCGGCCTCGTCGATGTAGGCGAGGATCCGCCGAAGTCCGGCGTCTCCGACCCGCAGCGCCGCCGGGTCGAGATCGAGCACGGGGTCGATCAGGACCGCATCGCCGGTGTCGGGGTCCGACACGACGTAGGTAAACGTGTTGCTTTGCTCGTCCATGAACGACGCGACGCGCATGGGGGCCCTCCTGGTGCGGCACACGGCCGAGCAACATCCTACGATGCGGAGTCCGACCCCAGAGCTCGGGCCGCCAAGATACCTCCGAGAAAGCCGAACAAGTGAGCCTCCCAGCTGATCCCCGCTCCGACGGTCGGGAGCACGCCCCAGACCATGCCGCCGAACAGCCACGTGACGAGCACAGAGAGCAGGATGGCGCCAGCGCTGCGCTCGACCCAGCCGCGAGCCATCAGGAACCCCAGGTAGGCGAAGATCACCCCGCTGGCGCCGACGTGCACGGACCCGCTAGCGCCGATCAGCCAGGTACCGAGCCCCGAGACGAACGCCCCGATCGCGCCGACGGTCCAGAAGTCGGACCGGCGCCGCACCATGGTGAACGCGCCGAGCAACACGAGCGAGACGCTGTTGACCAGCAAGTGCCCCCACGACCCGTGCAGGAACGGCGCGGCGACGATGCCGGCGAGTCCCTGGATCGACCGCGGCACGATCCCGAACGAGGTGAGGCTGTACGCGAGCACCGCGTTGACCGCGTGCACCACCGCGAGCACGCCCACGGCGCTGCCGAGGGTGCGAGCCCCGTCCTGGGCGGCCGTGAGCGCCGCGGCGGCGCGCCGAGTCGGTGTGTCTGCCAACGGATCCCCCTGGAGTCCCCCCAATGGAACCGGATGGGGAGGACACCGCACCACATCCGTGGTCTGATCATCTGTTAGGAGGACTGATGCCGATCCGAGACCTCGCCCCCGACGACCGACTCCGCCTGTTGCGGTTCGTGTGCTCGCTTGCCTGGGCGGACCTCGAGGTCCAAGACGCCGAGCGCGACTTTGTGAAGCGCATGCTGGCGACGCTCGATGTCGACGACGACGAAGCAGCGCAGGTGCAGCGCTGGCTGGAGGTCCCGCCGGCCCCAGAAGACGTCGACCCGACAGATGTCCCGCTGGAGCACCGGCAGGTCTTCCTGAACGCGCTGCTCCAGGTCGTGGGCGCGGACGGCGTGGTGGACAGCAAGGAGATGGAGACACTGGCGCTGTTCGAGCGGCTGGTCCGCCCGGAGACGGACGACGAGAACACGCCGTAGCTGGGTGTTCGATCCGACGTGTCCCGGGTCGCCCTGTGTGCGCCGCGTCGTGGTCAGGGCGCAATCAGGGCGTGGCGGTTGCCGAGCTGGTGTCGGTGGCGGAGTCGTCAGCGTCGTCGACTCCGCCGTAGCACGCCGCCAAGATCAGGGTTGTGAGTGCGGCGCCTACTGTGCGAAGCACCCGCGTGGTGCCAGAGGGCCGGTCGCAGAACGGACAAAAATCATCTTCAACGCTGTAGTGGCGGTTGCACGTCTCGCAGGGGATCATGATGGGCAGCCGCGGGCCGACGAGCTCAGTGTCGCAGAGGCCAGGGAGGTTGTCGCACCGCTCGCGGACCTGGGCACCTACGAGATCACGTTCATCGGCGGTGAGGCCTACCTATACCGGGGTTGGCTCGAAGTGGTCCGCGCCGCCGCACACGCCGGTAGTCACTGCACCATGACGACCGGTGGGCGTCAGCTGACTCCCGAGCTTGCGCGTCGCGCAGCGGACGCCGGGTTGGCAGGTTCAGCTCACCGGCCCGATGGGGCGGGCAGCAGACGACGTCGAGCTGTTGCTCCAGCCCGACGACATGGTCGAGTTGATGCCCCGGCTGGCGGCCATCGCCGCGCGGATGGATGACCACGGTGTGCTCGTCGAAGCTGCGAACAACCTCGGCTACTTCGGACCCTTCGAGACCCGCCTCCGACGCAGCCACTGGAAGGGATGCCACGCTGGCCGCTTCATGATGGGTCTCGAGGCGAACGGAGACGTGAAGGGTTGTCCCTCCCTGCCCTCCGCGCCCTACGTCGGTGGCAACGTACGGGATGCCCCACTCGCCGTGCTGTGGGCGGAGCGTGGAGCGATCGCGTTCACGCGACAGCGCCACAAAGACGAACTCTGAGGCTTCTGCCGAGGCTGCTACGATGCCGAGACGGGCCGGGGGGGCTGCAAGCGCAGGGGCGTCGTGAGCGCATCGTGCCCGTGGAGCCGGCCCCGGGCATCCCGTTCGACTTCGGGCGTTTCGAGCTGATCGAGGAGCCATGGCCGGCGGAGTTTCAAGCTCGAAGGTGATGCTGCTCGCTCTCGACGGGCAACACAGGCGCGGGAGCGGTCGATGGTCCGAGGTCCAAGCAGAAGGAACGTACTGGCCGGCGCTGCAGCCGTGGCCGCCGGCTGCGGATGGCCCCGGCAGGAGAACCGAGGCCAGGCGCTCGCTGCGATCCTGCGCGCACCCAACGACCCGATCGCCCCGCTCGTCGCACAGCTGCAGCAAGGCGCGACCCTCGAGGACATCGCCCGTGCCGTGACCGATGTGGCGATCACGAGCTGCCACAGCGAGGCCGGGAATCCACTCGGGATGGTCTCCCACGCGTTCCTCGGCGTCAGCCCGGCGCTCGCGCTGGCACGTCAGCTGCCAAAGGTGCGCGCACCGATTCCGGTCTTGTGCTGCGCCGCATTCGTCGCGGCAGAGGCGAAGCGGTCGCCGTACGGACCCACACCGTTTGCGCTGTCCGACGCTGCGAAGCCTGCACACACCAACCTCGACGCAGCACTCGATGCGCTCGACGTCGAGGCCGCCGACCGCATCGTGGCCCACACCCCGGCCGACCAAGGGCTCGGGCTCGTCCGCGCGGCCGCGCTCCGCCGATTCGGCCACCTCGGCCATGGGCTGCTGTTCGTTGCCGGCGGCGTCCAGCTCACCGAGCTGCTCTCGATTCCGCTGTCGACAACACTGCGACCTGCGGCTCGCTACCTCGCCTCGTACGCCGTGCCCTCAGCGCCGGTCATCCCCGGCAACCCGGATCTCGGCTCGGTGGGCCGCTGGCTGCTCGGCGTGAAGCACGTCGACATGGGGGTCGTGCATGCGCTGACTTCGTCGGTGGCTCTCATGGCCGTGCCACCGCCGGAGCGGCCGGACTGGCCGAGGCGCTTTCGTGCCGGACAGACCGAGCTGGGCGAGATCGCCGTTCGAGACGCACCGATCACCGAACGGAAAGGGACCCTCGACGATCTGTCCCGCGCGCTCGCCGGGAGCGATGGGGACAGCGCCGCCGCGTTGACACTGACGCTACACCGGGATCGAACAGCCCGAGCGCTGATCGTCGAGCACGCGATCGCGGGCGCCCAGGCGACGTTCCAGCACACGACCAAGGCGACCGCTGCGGCCCTCCTCACGAGTGGTCCGGCGTTCCTGGCCGCCGCGGTGCGCATGGTGGCCGGCAGCGCGATGGACAGCAAGACGATCTACCCACGGGTCTGCGCGGCGCTCGAGCTAGACCCGGTCTCGACATGAACCTGCACTGCGAGCCTGGCTGCTCGGCGAGTCGAGCACGGGTCGCTGGGCGCTCCACGTCGTCCAGTTCAGGTCGACGAAGCCCAGGCGCACGTAGTAGTCCGCCACCCAGTCGTCCGCGTCAGCCGTCAGCCACACGCGGTCACAGCCGTGCTCGAGCGCGCGCCGCAGCGCCTCCCGAATCGACGCACCCGCCAGGCCCCTCCGCCGCGCCGCCTCCAGCGTCAACACCGACGTGATCTCCGCGCAACCCCCATCGATCTCCAGCCGGAGCCCTGCCATGGTGCGCCCACCTCGGTCGACGACCCCGATGCCGAACGGCAGGACCCAGGCTTGATCGAGCCGATCGCGCACCACCAGCTGGCGGAGCTGTTCGTCCGTGAGCTGCAGACTCCCCTCCAGCCAAGCCGAGTGCACCAGATCCTCCGCCTCTACCCGCGACAGCTCCCGCGCGAACGGACCCTCCGACACCTCCGGCCGCGCTCGATCCGTGTCGGGGGACCACGCGAGCAGCCGATACGCCGTTACCTCCCAGCCGCGCGTGGCCAGGTCTGAGGCCAGCGGCGCCCCGCAGGGGTGGTCGATCGCGATTCGCCAGTGCGCGCGCCCCGCAGCGCCGAACACTCGCGCTGCGTCGGTGAGCACTTCCTCCACAGGGCCGGGCGACCGCAGGCGCAGTGCGTTGTGCTCGAACGAGTGGGGGATCCGGTCGTCGAGAGTGGCGAAGCCTCCCCGCACCTCCACCCGCGTGGCCGCCCGCCGCCACGCGGCGTGGTGCTCAGCCAGCCCCACGCGGCCCAACGTGTCAGACCGCACGGGGAGTGGCTCCGGCAACTCGAACACCCCGTCTGTCGCAGCAAACGGACGCACCGAGAGCACCGAGCAGGCCGGCAGCGGTTCCCGTGACTCGTCCGGATCCACCACCAAGAGGAGCAGGTCGGGGCAGCCAGCAAACTGGGCCTGCGCCGATCGCACGGCTCGCTCCCGTGAGGTCAGGCACACGCCGCCGCCAGGCAGCGCACCGAGCGCCAATGCAGCTCGCCACTGGCCCGCAGTCACCAGCCGCATCCGCTCCGCCACAACGCTCCCCAAGACAACTGACGCCCGACAATACCCTGGTCGCGTCCAACGCCGCACCGGGACTGTGCTGTTGGACGACGCCAGCACGAGATCCCAAACACGGCGGCGAGCGCTCCGATGACTCATCACACCGGCCGCGGACCGCACTCGTTGGCGGGACGTCCGCGGGTATCGTCGTTTCTCTGTCCCAGGTCACCTATCGATGGGCTACCATCCGGGCTGGACGGGCCTCTTCTGCGCATGGGAAGATGGCTTGCGGTGTGTTGGGGCTTTGGGCCCCATTCCCCGTGCAACCTTCCGGCCCCAGCGGCCCTCGATCGCCCCAACATGCTGGTCCAGATGGTGAACGACGTCGGAATTGACCAGGTCGCGGCCTCCGGGGGCGGCACGACCAAAGCTCCGACTCCCACGCTGGACTGCCTGTGCACCGAGGGGCTCCGCTTCGACAACGTCTGGGCTGCCCAGGGTTGACAGCCGTCGCCGCCGAGGCGGGGTATGCCACAGTGCCATCAAAGCGCCCAAACGGGACGCCAGGAACGGTGGCCGCGCAGGATGAGGCCGACCCGCCTCATCCACACGATGTAGCCTGGCCACCACGGAGGGCGGATGTCGCTGCAGCTGCTGGACGCTGGACTACAGGATGAGGTGGCCGCGATGCAGGCCGCGGGCCGGGCGAAGCCGCCGGAGCGTGTGATCGTCGACGTGATCCCGCCCGATGGCGCTCGAGGGCCGCGGTACAAGCTGCGCGGCAGCGACCAAGCCTTCCTGCGCATGAACTCCAACAGCTACCTGTCGCTGTCGCACCATCCGGACGTGCTGGCTGCCGCCGACGCGGCCACGCACCGGTTCGGCGCGGGTCCCGGCGCGGTGCGCTTCATCGACGGCACATTTCGGGCCCACGTCGCCCTCGAGGAGCGGATCGCTGCGTTCTGCGGGCGGCCCGCTGCCAAGATCTTCAACTCCGCCTACACCACCAACCTCGGTGTGGCGCTGGCCATCCAGAACAAGAAGACGTTTTGGATCGGCGACCAGCTCAACCACAACTGCATCATTCGGGCGATGCGGATCGCGGGCGTGCCCCGCGCCCACAAGGCGATCTTCCCTCACAACGACATGACCGCCCTCCGCACGGCCATCGAGTCGGTGCCGACAGAGATCGAGCGGGTGGTGGTGATCTTCGACGGGGTGTTCTCGATGCGCGGCGACTACGCACCGATGGACCAGATCCACGCGGTGCTCGCGCCACACCGCGGCCGCTTTCTGCAGGGCCTGGTCACCATCGTTGACGACTCGCACGGCATCGGCGCCTACGGCGAGACGGGCCGCGGCACCGAGGAGGTCTGCGAGACGCGCGCCGACATTCTCGTGGGCACCTTCGGCAAGGCGTTCGGCGTGAACGGCGGGTTCGTCGCCGCGAGCCCTGCGGTGATCGAAGCGGTCCGACAGAAGGCGGACACCTACATCTACACCAACCCGCTGAGCGTGGCGGACTGCGCGGCGGCGGACGCGGCGGTGAAGCTCGCCGATGGCGAAGAGGGCCGGCAGCGGCTGGCACACGTCGCGGCCCGGATCGCCCAGTTCCGCGCGGGCCTCGATCGCCTGGGGCACGAGACCATCCCCGGGATTCACCCGGTCGTGCCGCTGATGGTGCGCGACACCGAGCGCACCAGCCGCTTGGTCACCGGGCTGTTCGACCACGGAGTGCTCGCGGTGGGGCTCAACTTCCCCGTGGTCCCAGAGGGAGACCAGACCATCCGGTTCCAGATCAACGCCGCCCACACCGAGGCGGACATCGACGAGGTCCTCACGGTGCTGCAGAGGCTCGCCCGGCCATGAGGTGGGCCCAGGCCGCGAGCTCACGCCCGGGGCCCTGCTCGGAGGCCACGCTACCCGCCCACTGAGCCACGGCCTCCCACGTCCGTCGCCACTCGCCGGACACCTTCGCACCGAACCCGACGGCGACTGCGCGGTTCCGCAGGAAGGGAGGCGCGTCGGCAAGCGGCGTCAGCGAGACCGCCACCTCGTCCGACCGCGCCCACTCTCCCGGCGACGGGCTGCCGGCACTCCAGGTCAGCGTCGCGAGCGGACCGCCCGTAGACCCGGGCACCAGCGTCAACTCGTACAGCTCGGCGCGACGCCAGCCGCTGTCAACTGTCTTCGGGATGCCCCAGGAGTGCGGCCCGCTGTGGGCCCCGTCCGACCCGATTCGCCGCCAGGACGCCACCCGCGCACTGTTGGGTTGCACGACCACCGCTACGTCTCGGGCGGCCGCACCATTGGCCCGCAAGCTGGCAGAGAGCTGGTCGGTGGCCTCGGTGAGGGTGTCCGCGCGCAGGTGGACCCCGCCGCCCAGGGCAGTGATCTGCGACACGAGCGGTGCCGGGCGCCCGAGCAGCCCCAGCGACATCGTCCACAGCTCCACGCCCGCGCCACGCCACGCGGCGACCGCCTTCTGAACGGTCAGCGGGTCGGGGTCGAGCGCAGCGTTGTCGTCGGTGACCAGCAGGACCCGGTTGTCTGCGCACAGGTCGAAGTACTGCACGCTTGCGGCCGCGGTCAGCGCCAGGATGTTGCCCAGGCCCTTCTCCTCCCCCGCGCGGTCGATGGCCGCATGGATCCGGTCCATCCGATCGGTGCTGGTGGGGGAGAGGAGGGTGACACCCTGGTTGAGCTCGAATGAGACCACGGCCACGGTCGCGCGGGCGGGCAGCCGATCGACCAAGTCGTGCAGCGCGCGCTTGGCCATCGCGAGCCGGTTCACCGGACGGTAGGTGTCGGCCGGCCCCTCGTCTTGTAGGGGCGGCAGCTCGCGGCTGGTGACGCTATACATCGAGCCAGAGGTGTCGATCAGCAGCGTGAGCTTCAGCGGCGCGACACCACCCGGGGGAGCAGCCGCCTGCACCGCGACCAGCGCCTTGTTCGGATCGACCGGGTGCGGGGCTGCTGCGGCCTGCACCTGGATGCGTCGCCGCGCAGAATCGGGCGGGATGGCGCGGACCAGGTCGGCGATGGTGACGGGACCCGGCTGCTTGCCGTCCGCGAGCTGCACGCGGAAGTCAGCCACGGCGGGCGGGGGGGCCGCGACGGCCAGACCGGACGGCATATCGCGCGAGATCGCGACGCAGACCTCCTCGGTCGGGGCCGCGTGCGCTGCGAGGGCGAGGGCGAGTATCCACATGCCGCGTCAGTAGCGTGTTGGCGCCGAATGTTCACTCGGGCGGCGCGGACCCCGCTCCGACGAGCACCAGGGCGCGTCCCATCGGGCCGGCGGCGCTCTCGCTCCAGGCATCGAGATCTGCCTCGTACCGCACTCGCGCTGTCCGCAGCCGCCGAACGACGTGTCCGGCGGCGGTCTCTCCGGCGGATCCCTCCCCGGTGAACACGGCCATTGCCTGGCGGTCCATCTCCATGAGGAAGCGCTGAGCGGCCTCTCTCCGCGCGGGCTCGCCGCGCTCCTCGAGCCACGTCAGGTACGCCTCGTCGAGGCGCTGTCGATCAGCCCCGAGCTGGGCGAGGTGATCGATCACCAGTCGATCTTGATCGAGCACCGTGTAGAGGCTCTTCCTCGACGCCAGCGCGGCGGTGGCGCTCCCGTACAGCTCGTATGCGCCCGCACCAAACACGAGCATCAATGCAACCACCGCCACGGTGCAGAACGCGAGGAACAGCGCCAGCGGGACGGATGCGATCGAGAGGAAGTCCGTGAGTGCGGAGCCCTCCTCCACTTCCTCCTCCTCTTCAGCGCCGGACCCCGACTCGGGGGAGAGCAATGCGGGGCTGCGGCTCTGCCGCGGGGGCTGCGGAGCGGGCGCTTCGCGCTCGCGCCGGGAGTGCGGTGGAGGGGTCGGTGGCGTCTGCGCGTGCTCCTGCGGGTTCCGTTCCGGCGGCGGTGGGGAGCCCGCGCGCGGCGCAGAACCCGGAGACGCAACGGCAGACTCAATCCCAATGGTGATGTTCTCGCGCCCGCTTCCCGCGGCGTGCTCATCCTCGCTGATGTAGTCCGGCACCGATCCGTTGTCGTCGTGCAGCGACGCGCGGATGTGATCGGCCTGCGGCATGAAGTACGGCATGGCCGCTGAGCTGCGCTCCGCCGCGGCGCCGTGGTCGAGGATGCCCTCGAGCTCGACGAACGAGCCCGGCTCCGCCACCAGGTCGTGGTCGGACAACTCCATGGCCAGGCTGGGCGTGTACGGTGGGTCGGGCTCGAGCTGCTGGGCCACATGCTGGAGCGCCGACTCGAGCTGCGCCGCGCTGGCGTAGCGGTCCTCGCGCCGGTACGCCACGCAGCGCAGGATCACCTGCCGGAACTCCCCCGGGATGCCGGCGAGCATCTGCGGCTGCTCGTTGGCCACGTACAGATCGTTGGCGGGCTCGCCTGTGAGCAGCGACCACAACGTGGCGCCGAGGCCGAAGATGTCGGAGCGCGCATCGACGGACTTCGCGTCGCTGCGCTGCTCGGGCGCCATGTAGCCCTGCGTCCCCATCGCGACGCCCGTGCGGGTGACCGATGCGCTCACCACGTGCGCGATCCCGAAGTCCGTCAGCTTGCATCGGCCGGCGCGGGAGATCAGCACGTTGCGGGGCTTCACGTCGCGGTGGATGACGCCGGCCGCGTGCACGGCGCCCAGCGCCGATGCGATCTGTCTCCCCACCTCACTGACGAGCCCTGGCGGCATCGAGCCGTTGCGCGCAATCCAGTGCAGCAGCGTGCCGCCCTCGACCAGCTCCATGACCATGAACGGCAGCGGTCCGGCGTCGCCGACGTCGTACACGCGGACCAGATGGTTGTGCTCGAGGCGCGCCATGGCATGCGCCTCGGCCTCGAAGCGCCCACGCAGGTTGTTTCGGGTGGCGTAGGCCGGCAGCAGCACCTTCAGGGCGCGCCAGACCTTCAGCTTGTTGTCGTAGACGCGGTAGACCCCGGCCATACCGCCTTCGCCGATTCGGGCGACGATGACGTAGCGGCCGTCCGCGATGGTGGGGCCCCCTGGGGGGGCCGGTGTACCCGACATGAGGGCATCCTATCGCGTGGGCGATGCGTTGCCGGCCAACACGGTGACCTCGAGCCCAATGTGCCCGGTGAACAGCCCGCCGTTCGGGCGCACGCCGCGGTATGCCTGAAACAGCGGCGGCGCGATCCAGGCGGCTGGCCCCGCTTCGACGGTGATCCCCCGCGGGAGTGCGAGCCCGATGGCCGCTTGCGGCTTGAGCAGCAGGCCCAGAGCGATGTAGTCGGAGCTCTCGGGGCCGCGAGTGTGGTACGCGGAGAACCCAGCGGTCGCATGAGTGGTGAGGTACAGCCGACTGCCCCACTGCCGCTTGTAGGCGAGGCCTCCGCCGCCAGACACAGCGCCGGTGGTGGTCGGGCATGGCTGGCCGGTGATCCGCCAACCTGCCAGGCCGAGGCATCCGACGGCGGCAGGGGCGGCACGATCGCGGATCCAGGTGGGCTCTACGGGGGCGAGCCCGAAGAAGCCCGACCCGCCGACGGCCAGTCAGCCGCCACCCGGCTGGGCCGCGGGGAGCAGCCACAGGGAGACGAGCGTGAGCATGGAGCCTCCAGCGTCTCGTCTCCCCGCGTAACCTGGACTACTTCGTGGCGGCCAGCGTCGCCTGCGCCTCTTCGAGCGCCGCCTTGGCCTTGGCCACCATCTCCTCGGCCTTGGCCATGTCCACTTCCTCGCCCGACTTGTCGGTCGCCATGGCCTTCGCGTGCATCATCTCGGCCTTCGCGACGTCGCGTTCGGCGACCATCACGGCCAGCTCGGCGCGGGGCTTGGCGGCCTTCGCCTTCGCCTCCGCCATCATCGCGTCCTTGGCGGCCTGCGCCTCCTCGGGCGACTCGGCGTCGGCCTTGGCCTTGGCCATCTCATAGGCCTCGCGCTTGGACTCAGCGGCGGTGCGGGCGGCCTTGTAGTCGGCCTTGGCGGCCTTGGCGGCGTCGCGGTCACCGGCGGCCTTCGCGGCCGTGCCGTCGGCCTTGGCCTTGGCCATGGCGGCGCTGGCGGCCTTGTGCGCCTCCTTGGCCTCCATCGCCGCCGCCTTGACCGGCGAGTGCTCGACCATCATCGACTTCTTCATCTCTTGGTGCGCCGCCTTCTTGGCTTCGATGGCTTCGTTCATCTTCTGGATCGCTTCCTTGCGCGCCATGAAGTCGGCCTTCACCTCTTCTGACATCTCGGGCTTGTCTCCGCCGCCCTTGGGGCCGGCGAACGCCGCGGTGGCGGGCACGAGGAGCGCAAACAGGGCAGCCGTAGCAATGCGGTTCATGAGTTCTCTCCGATGTGGACCACTGCAACCCGTCAGCGACCCTCGAATTCCGGAGCCGTCCCAGTCATGAACGCGGCCGCCGCCGCAGCGAGATCGCGAGACACCATATGGGCGGCGTTGAACGTCGCCACGTACTCCAGGCTGGAGTCGATCCGCGCACGCTCCTGCTCGAGCAGAACCCGTTTGGCTCCCTGTACCGCCAGCGGTGCTTGGGCGGCGATCTCAGCCGCGAGCGAGCCCGCGGCGTCGAACAGTCCATCGGGATCGGGCAGGACCCGGTCCACCAGCCCGATCCGATCTGCCTCAGCAGCGTCGATGTCGCGCCCGGTGAACACCAGCTCCCGCGCACGACCCGGTCCGACGATCGCCGGAAGGCGCTGCAGTGTGCCCATGTCCGCCACCATCGCAAGGCGGGTCTCCCGCACGCCGAAGAACGCGTCGGAGGAACAATACCGGATGTCGCAGGCGGTCGCGAGATCGACCGCGGCGCCCAGGCAGGGACCGTGGATTGCGGCGATCACCGGGACCCGGCACCGCGCCACCGCCGTGATCGCGCCCTGCATGGACCGGATCATCGCGTGCAGCGCTGCCTGGCGCGCGCCATCGGGCGGGCCGCCGCTGGGGTCGATCGGCAGCACGCCCATCATCGCCATCAGGTCGAGCCCAGCGCTGAACGCGCGCCCGGCGCCGCGCAGCACCACGACCCGGATCTCAGCGTCGGCGTCGATTCCGGCGAACAGCGGTGCCATGCCGGTCCAGAACCCAGGTCCCATCGCGTTGAGCTTCTTCGGACGGTTCAGCGTGACCCAGGCAACGTGTCCCTGCTTGTCCTGCTCGAGCACTTCACCCATCGACGCCTCCGGTGTCCCGCAGGCTATCGCGCCGCTGCTTGCAGCTGCGCCCTCTCCTGCCGCACTTCCTCGGCCGGCGGCGCCGCGAGCCTGCGCCAGCGGGGCATCTGGTCCTCGACCCCCAGCCACGACGCATCCACGTCCAGCCTGGGGTTGGGGGACCCCTCGTCGGCTTCTGCGATCAACAGGTCTGCGAGGTAGACCGCGCCAGCATCCGTGAGGTGCTCTGTGCTGCCGCGAGGGAGCTGGTGGTGATCGCGGACAATGGAGACCACCCGCTCGTCGATGCCCCACAGCCCAAGCAGCGCCGCGCCGGCTTCGGCGTGCGTGAAGCCGCGCATCGTGCGCTCCACATGCTGCAGCGGGGTGCCGGTCTGGGCGGACGTGTCCATGTCGGCGAGGAGCGCCTCGGGGCAGCGCATCCCGCGGACCAGCAGCCCGAGATCGTGCAGGATACCGCCCATGAGGGCCCGCTGTGCATCCGGGCCGTCGGGCAGCATCGCCATGGCCAGGCTCCCGACCCGGAACCCGTTCATCGCCAACCGCTCCACGTCCAGCGTGGTCGGAACCCGACTGAACAAGCGAGCCAGCTCGACCGATAGAACCAAGCCCCGCAGGTTGTTGACCCCGATCCACTGCGTCGCCTGCGTCACCGAGCTCGGCCGCCGCGACACGTTGAAGTACGCGCTGCTCGCGAGCTGCAGGACACGCGCGGTGACTGCGGGGTCCCGCTCGATGAGCGCGGCCAGGTCGGCGGCCGTCGTCTTCGGCTCCTGCAACGCTCGCTCGAGCTGCGGCCACAGCGAGGGGCCGGACGGCAGTTCATGACACGCAAGGACCCAGCCGCGCATCGCACGATCAACGATCAGGTCGCTCCTCTCCAGCGCCCCCTCGATCGCGCCGAACAACGCGCACGTCTCGGTCCCCTTGGGGACCACCTGGTGCGCGACGGCCGCGGCGCGGACCACCTCAGGGCCGGTCCCGTGCCCGGTGAAGACGATACGGAGCGTGCCCGGCCAGCGCTCCAGGACAACGCCCAGCAGCTCCACTCCATCGACACCGCCGAGGGCGAGGTCGGTGACGACGACGTCGGCGGCCTCCTCTTCGAGCAGCTGGACCGCCTCGGCCGCCGACGCTGCGGTCCGCAGCGACCAATCGGGATGTCGCGACGCAAAGACACGACGCATGCTCCGAAGGAGCATCGGCTGGTCGTCGACCAACAACACACGGGGAGGGGTTTGCACGAGCCTGTACTCGGCGCCGGTAGCGGTTGCCTGGTTGCACCGCGGTTTCACGCTTGGCTAGCAACGCTCGGGGAGAGGCCCCCACCGGGGGCCGGACTTGCCCCGAGCGATGCGACCGAGGGAGGCCCGCAACGGGCCGAACGGCAACATGAGCCAGCAGGGCGCGGGAATCTCCGGTCTCGCACAGACCGACCGGAGAATTCCCGAGCACTGCTAGCCCGCGTTTGCCTGCGCAAGCTCGCGCCACGCCGGGAGCTCCGCAGTCACGCCCAACCACGAGGCGTCCACGTCGATCCTTGGGTTCTCCAATCCCTCGTCGGCCTCGGCGACCAACAGGTTCGCAAGGTACACGGCGGTCGCGCCGTCCAGCGGTTGTCCGCCGATCGGTGGGAGCACGTGGTGATCGCGCACGATGTCTACGAGCGCTTCCTCGATGCCCCACACTCCCAGCAGCGCCGCGCCGACTTCGGCATGGGTGAAACCGCGGGTCTTCCGCTCGACTGTATGGAGCGACAGCCCCATGGCGTCGGCGGTCCGGAAGTCCGCCAGCAGTGCCTCCAGGCCGCGCATGCCCCGCACCAGGATCCCCAAGTCGTGGAGGATGCCGCCAAGCAGCGCGCGCGCTGCGTCGGGGTGGCCGCGGAGTATCGCCATGGCCAGCCGGCCGGTACGATAGCCGTCAAATGCGATCTGGTCGACGTTGAGTGCAGGCGGAACGTTCCGAAACAGGCGGGCCAGCTCCACTGAGAGGACCAGGCCGCGGAGGTTGGCGACCCCGATCCAGTTCGCGGCCTGCGCGACGGACCGGGGCGGACTCGAGGCGCCGAAGTACGCGCTGCTGGCGAGCTGAAGGACCCGGGCGGTGACGGCGGGGTCCTGTTCGATGAGCGCGGCGAGTTCCTCGCTGGTGGTCTTCGGGCGGCGCAGGGCCTCCTCGAGGCGCGGCCACAGCGACGGCGCTGCCGGCAGCTCGTGACCGCCGCTGATCCACCCGCGCATGGTCTCGTCGACGATGCTGGCGCGACTCGTCAGGGCACGCTCGATCGCGTCGAGCAGGGTCTCTGGGTCCCCGGCCTTGTGGACGACCTGGTGGATCACCGATGCGGCGCGGATCACCTGCGGTCCGCTGGCGTGTCCGGTGAACGCGATGCGGATTGTGCCGGGCCAACGATCCATCACGAACCCCAGCAAGTCCGTGCCGTCGGTCTCGCCCAGGTCGAGGTCGGTCACCAGGACATCGGTGGCCTCTTCTTCGAGGAGCAGGACAGCGTCGGCCGCGCTGGCCGCCGTGCGCAGACTCCACTCGGGGCGCGTCGCGCGGAACAGCCGCTGCATGCTTCGCAGCAGCACAGGCTCATCGTCGACCAACAGTACGCGGGGAGAGACTCTCATCCCTGAACCCCTCGGCGGGACCCTCGCGCCCTGTCGTCTCTCTGCGGTCTCTCCGGAGGATGCGCACGCCTACAGCGGCGCGAGAAAGACCCAACCGACCGTGTCATTGGACCCCGACAGTGCCGTGACGGCCACCATGACGCGGTCGTCGTCCACATGCACCGCCACGCTGGTCGGTGTGGCCCCGGGGGCTGCCGGGTTGTCGAAGGGCAGCGCGGAGCGCGACAGGGATCCTGGGACGCCAAACTGCAGGTGGACCCGTTCCCCGCCCAGCGGGTCCTGCGTGACGGCGGCGACGTACACGGCACCATCATGGACAGCCGCGGCCGCATGGACCAGCGCCTCCCCCGCCATGATGTCGTCGTCCCCGACGCTGCTCGTGAAGCTCCCCTGGCCGGACTCGATGCGCACGACCACCCCATCGTCGAGGTCGCCGTAGTCGTTGGCCTGGCCGCTCCCGGAGCCTTG
>Ga0316189_10000515_pt1 | contig 38890 bp, 31 predicted proteins | sample LowCovwburrow_MG_FD_204930 | JGI IMG/M metagenome (GOLD analysis project Ga0316189, IMG submission 204930) | Coastal sediment microbial communities from Maine, United States - Lowes Cove worm burrow | ecosystem: Environmental > Aquatic > Marine > Coastal > Sediment | place: USA: Maine...
GGTCTCCTCCCACACTTTGCTTCCGACGCCCGCGACGGTCTTGCAGCTGTCCGCGGCGTGAGCTGTCGATGGGGCAGCGAGGACTGCGACGGGCCCCGCGAGTGCGGCCATGAGGGCGAGCGGGCGAAGGAGGCGGCGGGATGGATCGGGCATGGCAAGCATGGGTCTGTGCTCCAAGAGTCCGGAGTCCTCGCGGCGGATCCCTGGTTCGCGATAAAATCCAGCAACCCTTAGGCCGTTCGCGCCGAATCGAGTCGTTTTCGCGCGGAAGGGATCCATTGCCCGCTTCCGCGACTCTTGCCCCTGGGGCGCAGCCCGCCAACGCCGTAATGCTCGAAGAAAACGCCAGCTCCAAGGAGCCGCCAGACATCATGGCTGCGGCTCCCGCGGACTCGCTCGACGAAGCCCGTGCCCTGGCAAAGGTATGGAGCGGCCTGTTTGGCGCAGGGCGCGAGGCGCCACGGCTGGACCACTACTACCTGCTCGAAGAGCTTGGGTCGGGAGCGATGGGGGTCGTCTATTCCGCGTTCGACACGCAGTTGCAGCGCCACGTGGCGCTCAAGCTCCTACATCGCGACCGGACCTCGTCGACGACGGCGCGACTGCTGCGGGAGGCGCGTGCGCTGGCCAAGGTTTCGCATCCCAACGTGATCGGCGTCCACGCGGTGGGTACTGGCCCCGGTGCTGACTACATCGCAATGGAGTACGTTGACGGCCAGAGTCTCGCGCAATGGTTGGCTGCAGGTCCACATCCTTGGCGTGACACGCTGCGCTACTTCGTTGCCGCTGGGCGCGGCTTGGCGGCAGCGCATGAGGCCGGCATTGTGCATCGCGACTTCAAGCCCGCAAACGTGCTGCTGGGCAAGGACGGGGCTATCCGCGTCGCAGACTTCGGCTTGGCCTGGGAAGGACCCGCAGCGCTCGCGAGTACGCCCGAAGCGTCCGACGCGACGCTAAAAGGCGAGACGGACCGGCTGACCGCCACGGGTGTGCGCGTGGGGACGCCGGCTTACATGGCGCCCGAGCAACGCCGTGGCGAGGATGCAAGCGCCCTGGCAGACCAGTTCGCGTTTTGTGTTTCGCTGTACGAGGGATTGTGGGGCAAGCGCCCGCCGATCGATCCTGACTCGGGTTCTCCCGTGCTCGACCTCGAAGGGGGGCCGAGCTCGGTTGTGTCGCGCCCCCCGAGCGCTGTCATTCGCACGCTGCAGCGCGGGCTCAAGACGCGCCCAAACCGTCGCTTCGCTTCGCAGGCTCAGCTCGTCGACGAACTCGAGGCCGTCCTACACCCGCGTACCGCCCGCCGGTTCGCCCCGTGGTCCCTCGCAGCGATCGCCGTCTTTGCTGCGGCCGTTTTCGCGGCCGTGTCGGAGAGCAAAGACGACGCGTCGAATGTCGCTACCACCGACCCGTGTGCCGCGGCGGGATCAGAGATCGAGCGCATCTGGAGCGCAGACCGCAGGGCGGCGATCGAGCTCGCGCTGAACCCTGGTGGTCGTCGCCTCGATGACCGTCGGTGGGTTGTGGACGCGGTCGATCGCTACGCAAGTGTCTGGGCCGACTCCCGGACGCGCGCCTGCACTCGCTACCACGCGGGCGCAGAGTCGGCGACGCTGTTCGACTCGCGCGTCGAGTGTCTCGACCGCAAAGCGCAGGGGCTGGAGGCAGTCACGACACTTGTGGAGACCGAAGCACTCTCAGCGCTTCGCGTTGAGGGGCTCCTGTTTACATTGGGCCCCGTGTCGGAATGCGATGCTCTGGCCAGTCGCATGCACGCGGTGATCCGTCCCGAAGATCCAGCGGAGCGTGCCGCGGGGCAGGCGTTGCTCGCACGGGTCGATCGCCAATACCTTCGGGCGACGGCCGGCCTGCCCCATCCCGAGGCCGCCGTTGCACAGATTCGGGCCGCAGCCGCAGCGACGACCGACTTGTCCGCGCGCGGCAATGCCAGCCGCTTCTTAGCGCGCAGAACCACGGACACCGACGAGCGCCGCCGCCTGCGGTTCAGCGTCGTACGCGACTCCATCCTCAGCCACGACGCGCATCTCCTCGTACTCGGTTACCTCGAACTCGGGGAGCTGCACGAGCGTGCGGGCGAGCTGGACCTTTCGCTGGGCATGCTGGATCTGGCGCTGGCCGCCAACCAAGACTTGGTCGCGCTGGACCCGGACTATCGGGCCTCCGCGGCATGGTTTGAGGGGGGCATCGCCGAGAACCGCGCACGGATCGCACGTCTGCAGGGCGATCCGGCTGGCGCCCTCGCTGCGGCCTCCATCGCCGCAAGGTCGTGGGAGCCGTTCGCGGAGGACAGCCCGCTGTGGGTGGCCAACGCGCTGAACAACGTCGGTGAAGGCCTGCGGCTGCTCGGAAAGCCGCGAGCAGCGATCGTGAAATACGATCGCGCTCTGGAGCTTTCGCGACGACGGCTCAGCCGGCCTACCCTCGAGCTGGGGGTCATGCTCAACAACCGAGGGGCGGCGAAAATCGATGCTGGCGAACTCGCGGCCGCCGAGCAGGACTTTCGCGACGCCGCGCCCCATCTGGGGGTTGAGCCCGAGCGGATCGACCCTGGCCTGGTGGAGTACAACCTCGGAGCGATTGCGTTCACGCGCGAGCGCTACGAGCTGGCTCGTGGGCATTTCACCGCGGCGGTCGAGTCGTTTTCGAAGGCCGACGACATCGGCAGTCAGCTACTGCGCCAGACGGCCCGCGTCGCCGTGGCCAGCGTCATTCGTGAGCAGGGAGATCCCCTCGCAGCGCTAGCCCAGCTGGACGCGATCGCGCTCGAGCTGGTTGAACTCGTCGGAACTCGTGACCCACGCTTGGCCGAAGTGTTGCTCGAGCGTTCGCTCGCACTCCGCAAAGCCGAGCGCTTCGAGGAGGCGTACGAAGACGCGAGCACCGCGGTCAGCATGCAGGCCGATAGCGGGGTCACCCACGGGGCCGATCGCGCGCATTACATCATCGCGCTGGCCCAAGCCGAGATCGCGACCCACCGCCCGCAAGCCCAGGGACACCTCGAGGAGGCCGTGCGCCTCGTCGATGCCCTCGAATCGCCTCATCATCCGCATCTGGCCCGCACAGACGTATTGCTAGGGGCGCTTGAGCTGGAGGCCGGGAGTGGCGAGCCGTCGCGGCGCGTCGAACGGGCGGCCGAGATTGTGCGGCGTCACGAACTGGGTCCGAGTCTGAAGCGTCGTGTCGAGGCGCTTGGTAAGAGGGTGGCTGATGGTGGATGACCACGAGCTGCTCGCTGCATGGCGACGTGGCGACCAAGCGGCAGGTGGCGTCTTGCTGCAGCGCCATTTCCGGGCGCTGTATCGCTTCTTTCGCAACAAGGTCGGCAACCAGGCGGATGATCTCATCCAGCTCACCATGCTCGCGACCGTGAAGGGGCGCGACGGATTTCGTGGCGACTGCAGTTTTCGCGCGTATCTGTTCATCGTCGCCCGACACGAGTTGTTCCGGTTCTTGCGGAAGCGGTCGCATGAGGCGGACTTCGACCCGCAAACGTCGTCGATCTACGATCTTCGCCCGTCGCCCAGCGCGGTCGCGGGGGCTCGCGGAGAGCAAGTACTGCTGCTCGAGGCTCTGCGGTGCATTCCTTTGCAGTATCAGCTCACGTTGGAGCTGCACTACTGGGAGGAGTTGAGCACCTCGGAGCTCGCGGAGGCGCTCGAAGTCCCCGTGGGGACCGTCAAGAGTCGCTTACGGCGCGGGCGTGCTGCCCTAGAGGCAGAGCTGAAGCGGCGGGTCTCACGAGACGACGCCACGGACACGGAGAGCGTGCTGCGCTCGCTTGCCCTACTGCGTGGCTAATCGCGCGGGGAGTATCCGGCGAGAGTAGGCCGATACGAAGATCCCGTCGTTGTCGATTTACGCATCAGCGGTGCGGAGTAGTGAAGAGTCACTCCGGTATGCAGCACACCGTGACAGAGCCGGTCGGCACCGCTTCCCCTTGGAGCGTACCGTCATGTGTGGGCTCGCATGACGCGACTGGGTTGGCCGCTCCGCCGAGGTTCATCGACCCAATCACCATGAGGCCACCCCTAGGGTCGGGCTGCACCCCTGACTGTTCCCCACTCCCGGTGCGAGGCTTGCGTCCCACCCCGCAGGACAGTTTGGACCCGTGTGCAGTGCGACCCAGCCCGAGCTGGGCCCGTCGGACTCGCAGACGCCGTCGAGCTCCCCACAAGCGCAGTCTTGGCAGCTTCGCGTGTCGGTGAATCCGCCGAAGTAGTGCACGGATCGCTCGGTGAACACGCCGCTGGGGCACTCGTTGTCACCCGTACGCCACGTACACCATTGCTCGTCTTGTTCCAGTATTGGGAAGCAACTCTCTTCCTCGTCGCACACTCCTTGGAGCACGTTGCCCACGCACCCTGTCACGCGCTCGGTGAAGTACGGCTCGGGAATCGCCTCGACCGCGAGCGCGTCGCAGGTACCCGATGGCGGGTCGAGAGCCACGACCCACCACGCAGGCGACGCCTGGTTCACCGGCTGCGCGCAGGAGTTCGTATCGATGTGATACGTCTCGACCGCGCTGCAGCCGGCTATGGAGCTGCAGTCGCAGTTGCCGAGGTAGTCGACCCTCGCAGAGTCGCATGTCACATCGGCGGCCAGCTCGCATGCACACTCGCACTGCGCGGGCGGGACGACGGGCGAGGCAAATGCGCGACTCTGTTCGAAAGGGAAGCTGCCCGTGCACATCGTTGTGTCGTCGCGACGTTCGGGATCAACTCGCGTGATCTCGGGCGGGGACCAGCCGTCCGGCGTAGCAGGCGCGCACGCTCCGCCCATATCGCTGCACGACGGCCTTGAAGCCGTCGTCTCATCGTCGGACTCGGACTCGGACTCGGACTCGGACTCCGGGGTCGGGGCCCCGTCGTCGGTGGTGCTGGTGTTCGCGGTGCCGGTCGAGTCGGCCGAAGGGGCTTCGGTCGCCTGCATCGCCGACGTTGTCCCCGACCCGGAGTCACCGCCCTCGGTGGCGGCATCGGGCTCCGGTGGGGAAACAAGCCGACTGATGCGGCCGTTTTCATTGTTGGTGGCATACAGCCACTGCGCAACGCGATCGGATAAGCACTGTTGTTGTCAGGCCGCTGCCGACGCTCTTGATTCATGCGTCGCGAAGGGACGGACCGCGGCGGGTAACGCGACAGCACCCTGACAACACCGAGGCGACGGGCGCGTCCACCGGTGTTGTCAGTCGACGGCATCAGCCGCTCGCGACACTCGGCCGAGAAGAACCTTGTCGAACCCGCGGTTCCGATCGAACTCGTCAGGCCTGCGAGGGGCTGACCACCAGGTTCATGCCGCTCAGAGCGTACAAATCGGTCATTCGCGGCTCGCCAGATGGGGCGCCGTCGGGCCTCCCCTCGTCGGCGAAGATACGGTCAAGCTCGCTGTCGTAGCGCTTCTTTTGGGCTGGCGAGAGCCTGGCGACGCCGTGGTCGTCTTGCACGACTCCGGCCGCCGCCATCGCTCGGCACATTGGGCAGTCATCACGCGGCGGGCTGCTGGCTACAATCACCGCCCCTTTGCGAGCACTGTTGCGACGTATCGTCCGGGCGCGTTGCTTTCGGAGGCGGCGGGAACCGTTGGGCTGTTGCTTGGGCATGGCTTCGCAACTGTCTATCGACCGCAGGTGCAGCCCGTTGCATCTCTTTTCGGCGGAGCGCCGCCCCCAGAATTCTATGTTCGAGATGAGGGGTCTACGGCGAGCTGGAAGCAGCGTCCGTCAGTCCTGCAGGCGGGGTTGGAAAGCATGGAGCGGCGGACGATGGACGATGTATCGTAGCTGCGTGAAGCGTTTCCTGTGGGCGGTCCTCCCGACGCTGCTCGGCTGCCAAACACGGTCGGCGCCACCCGTCGTTCCCCCTGCGTCGTCAAGCCTCGTATCCGATGTCGAGCAAACCCCGGCCTCGGTGCCAGACGCATCAACCGCCGAGTCGGGTCCTAGCAAGCTCACCACTGTGTGCAGCCACCTCGCCCTGGAGTCGGCCGATCTGCTTGAAGATGCCCTGGCCAATGATGAGATCGATCGCGATCGCCTCAACAGGGACGTCACCGGCTTCTTGGAGACCCTCGCGAAGTGTCATCCGGGGGAAGGGGGAGCCTGGGCACTCGTGCCCCTAGACTGGATCGCCGGCTACGCGGATTTTGACAACGGAGATGACGAGGAAGTTTGGGTAGAGGGCGCTGTCCGTCTTGTCCATATTGATGCGCAGGGCCAGCGAATGGAGCAGCGCGAAGCGTTTGAGGTGCACGTTCGCACGGGGGTCGAGTTCGGAAATACGAAGGACGTCAGCATCCTTGCGACGCATGACTACGATGGCGATGGGGTCGACGAAGTCGTCGTTGTCGAAAATCGCGGCGGGTACGACCAAGACCACAACACGTACGCCATCTACTCGCGCCAGGCGGACGACGTCTATTTCTACCCGCCCACCGATGCCATCACGATCAACACAATGACCGACTACGATCGCGATGGTGCACTCGATCTGGTCTCGATCAGCGACTACTGGGCCGCGAGGACGTGCTTCGACATGGCAGACGGTCAGCGGATCGGCGTGCCCGAGGTTCTGTTTCACGCGGGGTCCGACGGCGCGTTCTCGAACGCCGATGACACCGCGCAGCGCTTCCTCCGTGCGCAGTGTCCAGCGCCGCCCGGGGAGCTCCTGCGCGGCGGCAAGCGAGAATGGGAGCTTGCCGCACTCCAACGGATCGCCTGTGCACGGCTGTGGGGTTCAGACCCCACGGAGCTAGACCGCCGAATCCGGCAGGAGTGGCGCGACCTCCCTCTGAGCGACAAGCAAGGTGATGACGCTTGCAAAATGCCGCTGAGCACGTTCACGGACTTCGCGGCTATCGAGCCGCCAGTCGTGCTCCGGCCGACCCCGTAGAATGCCAACCGCTCCGAGCCTCGCCGCTTCTTGCCGCCCTAATCCGAAGCCGAACTGCCGCCATCCGCTTTCGGCGGCCGCTTACCAGGCTTGGCCAGGATCTCGACGTACACGCTCTCGGGCTCTTCCTTGGCCGCTTCATCAATGGCCGCGATGATCTCGCCAACCTCGACGGGTTGCTCGGACCCCTGGGCCCCGACCCGACAGTCGAAGTCCCAGAAGTCCGCGCCCTCGGGGAGTGCCTTGCGGCGCTCTCGCTTGAGGTACTTGCGGATCTGATGCTTGATCCCATCCACAACCCGGTCGGGCTTGTGCTTGGGGTCTTTGAGCGGAAACGTCTTTTTCACGGTTACTCGCGGAGCTTGGCGAGGATCGCGTCGACGTTGGTCTTGGCGTCACCAAACAACATATCGTTGTTGTCTTTGAAGAAGAGCGGGTTTTGAACACCCGCGTATCCCGAGCCCATCGAACGCTTCATGACGATCGTCTGCTCTGCCTTCCAGCACTGCAGGACGGGCATGCCCGCGATGGGCGAGGCCGGGTCGTCTTCGGCGTCGGGATTGACGATGTCGTTGGCGCCGATGACCATCACCAGCTCGGTCTCGGGGAAATCGTCGTTGAGCTCGTCCATTTCCAGGACGATGTCGTAGGGGACCTTGGCTTCGGCCAGGAGCACGTTCATGTGTCCAGGCAGTCGGCCGGCCACGGGGTGAATCCCGAAGCGGACTTCCTTCTTCTTGCCACGGAGAAGCTTCACGACCTCGGCGAGCGAGTGCTGCGCCTGGGCGACCGCCATCCCGTAGCCCGGGATGATGATGATCGACTTGGCGTTGTTGAGCATCTCGACGACGTCGCCGACCTCAACGGAGGTGGCCTCGCCCTGCGGCTCGCCCTTGGCCTTGGCGGGGCCCTTGCCCGCCTCGGTACCAAAGCCGCCGAGGATGACGCTGATGAACGAGCGGTTCATCGCCTTGCACATGATGTACGACAGGATCGCCCCGCTGGAGCCGACGAGCGCGCCCGTGATGATGAGCAGGTCGTTGCCGAGCATGAAGCCGGCCGCGGAGGCCGCCCACCCGGAGTACGAGTTGAGCATCGAGACGACGACGGGCATGTCGGCGCCGCCGATGGCCGCGACCATGTGCAGGCCGATGACGCCCGCGATGACCGTCATGATGATCAGCGGCGTGAGGCCGGGGTGACCCGTGCCGTGCCCGTTGGCGACGAAGTCGTAGCCCAGGTAGACGCAGGCCAGCACCATGCCGATGTTGATGGCGTGGCGGCTGGGCAGCATGAGCGGCTTGCCGCTGACCGAGCCCTTGAGCTTGAGGTACGCGAGCACCGAGCCCGTGAACGTGATCGCACCGACAAAGACGCCGATGTAGACCTCGATCGCGTGGATCGTCTCTTCGCCCGGCTGCACCGCGGTGGGCTCGAGGTAGTTGGCGACGCCCACCAGGACGGCCGCCAATCCAACGAAGCTGTGCAAGACAGCCACCAGCTCGGGCATGGAGGTCATGGCGACACGGGCCGCCAACATCGCGCCCACGATGGCGCCAGGCACCACAGCGACGACGAGCAGGCCGTAGCCGGTGACGTCGGGCTGGGCTGCGGTCGCGATGAGCGCGATGAGCATGCCCAGGCCGCCCATCAGGTTGCCCCTGCGGGCGTTCTCCTGGTTGGAGAGGCCGCCCAGGCTGAAGATGAAGAGGATGCTCGCGGTGATGTACGCGACGGTGATTAGACCATTCATGCGCGCCTCACTTCCTAAACATGTTGAGCATGCGGTGGGTGACTAAGAACCCGCCCGCAATGTTGATGGTTGCTACGAAGATGGCAGCCGCGCCCAGGATTGCGGGGGCGCCGACTTCGGCCCCCGATACCTGCAGCATGCCGCCGATAATGATGATTCCGCTGATTGCGTTGGTGACGCTCATCAGCGGGGTGTGCAGCGCCGCCGAGACATTCCAGATGATCTGGTAGCCGACAAAGATCGCCAACACGAAGACCGTGAAGTGGGTCAAGAACGACTCGGGTGCCTTGAGGCCGATCCCGAGCAGCATGAGCCCAGCCAGCACCAACCACATCGGGTTGCTCTGTTTCTTCTCGGGCTCCTTGAGCGGCGGTGGGGCCTCCTTGGGAGCCTCCTTCTTGGCGCCGCCGTCCTGGACCGTTGGCTTGTCCGGCTTGGGCGGAGGCCACATGACCTCGCCCTCGAGCGTGATCAGGGCACCGCGGACGACCTCGTCCTCGAGGTCGATCTTGTAGGCCTCGGCCTTGCCCATATCGTCCAGCAAGTGGGCGATGTTGTTGCCGTAGAGCTCACTGGCCACGCTGGCCATGCGGCTGGGCAGGTCGGTGAGGCCGACGATGGTCACCCCGTTGTGGTGAGCGACTTCGTTCGGCACGGTGGCCTCGCAGTTGCCACCGCGTTCGGCTGCAAGGTCGACGATGACCGAGCCGGGCTTCATGAGGTCGACATGCCGCATGAGCCACAGCTTGGGCGCAGGGCGGCCTGGGATGAGTGCCGTCGTGATGACGATGTCGATGTCTTCGGCCTGCTCGGCGAACAAGTCCATCTCGGCGGCGATGAACTCGGGCGACATCACCTTGGCGTAGCCACCCCCACCGTCGCCGTCTTCCTCGAACTCGACCTCGAGGAACTCGGCGCCCATGGACTCGACCTGCTCCTTGACCGCGGGTCGCGTGTCGAACGCGCGGACGATGGCGCCCATCGCATTGGCGGCACCGATCGAGGCCAGTCCAGCGACACCAGCACCGATGACCAGGACCTTGGCGGGCGGGACCTTGCCCGCGGCCGTGATCTGCCCGGTGAAGAAGCGCCCGAAGTTGTTGGCCGCCTCAATGACCGCGCGGTATCCCGAGATGTTGGACATCGAGGACAGCGCGTCGAGCTTTTGCGCTCGGGAGATCCGAGGGATCGCATCCATTGCGATCGCGTTGGCCTTTTGCTCTTTGAGCATCTGGACCAACGACTCGTTCTCGGCCGGCCAGATGAAGGAGATGAGCGTTGCGCCCTCCTTGAGCAGCTGCACCTCCTCGCAGCCCGCGGCCTCGTGGTAGGCCGGGGGGCGGACCTTCGCGATGATGTCCGACTGCGCGTACAGATCGGCGACGTTGTCGATGACCTCGCAGCCGGCTTCCCGATAGGCGTCGTCGGTGAAGCTGGCCTCGATGCCGGCCCCAGATTCGACGAGAACCGTGAAGCCCTGCTTGCTGAGTCGCCGCGCCGTCTTGGGCGTCGTGGCGACCCGTTTTTCCCCGGGGAGAATTTCCTTGGGTATTCCGATCTTCATGTGCTGGACCCGACCTCCAGCCCTGCGGGAGGTCCCGCGAGCGCGCGTTGTGTATCACGCCCTCCGCGCACCGGACAGCGTTCGCCGCCAACCCAAGGGCACCGCCTTCCACTGCGGGCGCGGACGCTGTTGCTGATCGCGACGCCGAGGGTTTGGTTCGACGACTCGGAAGCGCTGCGGCTGGGCGGACGGCAAGTCCGTGTGAGGGATCCTGCAAGGGGCCGATGGGCCCCCGCGCCAAAGGCCGGCCTCCCGGCCATCGGTGTACGCGTTACCTACACGCTGCGCAGGCTCATTCGGCGACCCAGCGCATCAGGTCTGGGCCGGACGCGGTCACGACCTCGGCACGGCCATTGCCGTTGGTATCGGCGCTGGCCAGCGCCGCAATGTCGCCGAGGTCATAGCCGCGCTCACAGGCCAGCGACCCCACGGGCCACTGGGCGAGGTAGGTGAGCTCCGACTCCCCAAACAGCAGGAAGTCCTCGGCCCCGTCGCCCTGCAGGTCGCCCGTCGTCCCGTCTCGGAAGGACGACACCGCGCTCACGTATCGGGTCGTGGCCCCGCCGCCCCAAAAATCGAGCGCTACCGATCCCTCGCCCAATGCGGCGACGAGGCGGGCGAACGTGGCGTCCGCTCCGACGGATAAGGGGAGCCACTGCCCAACGGCAAAGTGTGAGAACGGTGTGTCGTCCTCCACGGTGTCGGCCCCCTCGCCCATGACCCACTCGCGTACGTTGTTCGTTTCGGCGGCCAAGAGTGAGCGCGGAGCGTTGGGCGGGGCGGTCACCGTTGCCCGACTGACCGTGTCGCCCCACAGCGGGACGCTCGGCAGGAACCCGCCAAGGCCGTTCCCGATACGGAGGGTCAGCTCGCTGCCCGAGGCGACGATGTCGACGGTGCCGTCGTCGAAAAAGTCGACCGCGATGACCCGCTCAACCGTCTGTCCTTCGTCATCCGACGCGTAGCCCAGCCCAAAGCCGCCGACATCGTCGGCGAGCAGCACGGCGACGCCGGATTCACCGAGCGCGACGACGAGATCCTGTCTGCCGTCGCCGTTGATGTCGGCCGAAACCGCGTCGTGCACGACGGTACCTTCGGGGAGCGGCAGTGCCATCGTCGGTTCGTCGATGGGGCCAAGGTAGAGGCTGGCGCCGTCTTGGCCACCCACGACGAGGTCGGGGATCTCGTCGGCGTTGGCGTCCACAAACGCCAGCCCGACGACATCGCCGTTTCCGGCACCGCTGATCGGCAGGGGCACGAGCTGCGGAGCCTGGTCGTCGTCACACTCCGGGAGCTCTGGGAGCGACTCGCAGTAGCCCGTCAGGCCGTATCCCGAGTACGGGTCGCCGCCGTAACAAGACTGCGTCGGCTCGCAATCGGCGTCTGTGTTGCAGTCCCCGTAGTAGTAGTTGCAGCCGCCCGGCCCACCGTATCCGCCGCCGTCGTAGCAGCAGCCACCGCCGTCGTAACAGCAACCTCCGTCGTAGCAATAGTCATCGTCGTTGTACGGCTCCTGACGGCAGGTGCCCGCGTCGCAGAAGAAGCCGGGAGAGCAGTCCGAGTTGACCTCGCACTGTTGTTCCGGGGGCACGGTCACGCCGTCATCAACGCCGTCGTCGACCCCATCGTCAACGCCGTCATCGACGCCGTCGTCCGCCCCATCGGTGCCGCCAACGTCGTCGAGCTGAATGGCGGGGCCACAGCCGGCTCCCAGCGCCGTGACAAGCACAGCGGTGAGATTCCAGGGGTTCACATCCAAACTAAGCGACGCCATGTGGGGTTGTTTCCCCAGGGGCGCCGTTTGGTTCCCGCCCCGCTGGAGGCGGTGCTCACTCAGCGGCGAACACCGTCACAAGACCACCGCGGACGGTCACCAGCTCCGATCGCCCGTCGCCGTCCATGTCGCCGCTGGCCACCGCGTTGACCGGGCCGCCCAGCTCGTACGTCAACTGACAGTCCAGTGCGCCCTCGGAGTTGTGCCCGAAGTAGACGAGCTGGCCGACTTCGTTCACGAGGACGAAGTCATGCCGACCGTCACCGCGCATGTCACCCGCGGCCCCATCGATGAAGCGTCCAGATTCGGCGTAGCGACCTGTACTCTGGTACGTCCGCAGCTCGAGCACCGTCGAGTCTACTGCGTCTCCGACGACGAGCAGGGCGGGAAGAGCGTCGGGGCCGGTCGACAGCGGGAGCCAGCTCTCGATCGCCTTGTGGGCGTACGGAGAGCCGTCCGGTTGGTCGTCGGCACCCGCGCCCGTCTGCCACTCGAGCACGAACTGCCACTGCGCGCCGAGCAGCGTGGGCGACTGGTCCACTGGAAAGGTAAGCGCCACGTGTTCGGTATCGGACGAGAGGGTGTTGACGGGCCCGAAGCCGCCCGTGCCGTCGCTTGGATGCAGCCGAAGCTCGCTCCCCGCGGTGACGAGGTCCATCGTCCCGTTGCCATCGAAATCCAGCGCAACAATTTCGACCGCGCTGGTGGATTTTTCGACGATGTGAGCGCCCGCCGTGAAGCTGCCGAGGCCGTCGCCAAGCAACACGGCTACGCCCCCCGACTCCAACGCAACGGCGATGTCCATCACGAGGTCGCCGTTCAGATCTGCGGATGTTGCATCCTGCACCAGGCCGAGCGGGACGGGCAGGGGTATCCCAGGTTGGTCGCCTGGGCCGAGATACAGCGTCGCGCCGCTTTCGCGGCTCACCACAAGGTCTTCACGACCATCCGCGTCGGCGTGCACAAAGGCCAGCGCGACCACGTCGCCGTCGCCCGCAATGTCGATCGGCAGCGGGACAAACTCAGGGGCTGCGCCCGCGCCACACTCCGAGACCGACGGCATCGGCTCGCAAAGACCCTGGTAGCCGTAGTCCCCTGGTCCACCGCCGCGGACACAGAGCTCACTCGGGCTGCAGTCCGCGTCGACATTGCAGTTGCCTTCGTAGTAGGCGTCATCGCTGTAGTAGTCGTCGCTGTAGTAGTCGTCGTTGTAGTAGCTGTCGTCGTCGTAGCAGCCGTAGTCCGAGCACGAGTCGTCGTCGGTGTTGTTGCCGACGCACACGTTGTCGATGCACGACGCACCGTTGGCGCAGTCGGTGTCGAGCTGGCACTCGCCGCCCGGGGGCACGGTGCCGTCGTCGTCGCCGTCGTCACCCGTGTCGCCCACGCCCTCGGTCTCACCCGCGTCGTCCAGCTGAATGGCCGGTCCACACCCCGCAGCGAGTGCTGTTACGAGCACCGCGCTGAGGTTCCAGCAGTTCACATCGAGGGAGAGCAACGCCATGTGTTGGGGTTTCCCACATGGTGCGCTTTGGTTCCCTCCGCGGAAAATCGGCCTATACGACCGCCTACATGGCGATCCACCGCACTGTGACCCGGGCGAACAAGGGGGGTCACAGCGCGGTGGTTGTTGGGCTCGATCCCCTCAGGGGCCAGCGAATGGACCGAGCCTTCACGTGGATAGACGCAGCAGCCGCTGGTTTGTGACTCAAAAAACGCCGACCGTGTTTCGACGAATCGACAAAAACGTTGCAATCTCGCTCAATTACGAGCGGCGTAGCGTTGCGAGTTCTACATCGCCGCGTCTTTGCGACGCTCGATCGTCGCACCCAGGGCGCCAAGTCGCTCCTCGATCGCCTCGTATCCGCGATCGAGGTGGTAGACGCGCAAGACCTCGGTCGTGCCCTCGGCGACGAGTCCCGCCAGGATCAGCGAGGCCGACGCCCGCAAGTCGGTGGCCATGACCGTGGCCCCGCCGAGCTTGGGCACGCCGCGCACGACGACCGTATTGCCCGTCACGTGAATGTCGGCGCCCATGCGGAGCAGCTCAGGCACGTGCATGAAGCGATTTTCGAAGATCGTCTCGGTGATCATGCTGCGCCCCTGGGCGACGCACGCGAGCACGACGAACTGGGCCTGCATATCGGTGGGGAAGCCGGGGTGGGGCTTGGTCACCGCGTCGATGGGCTTGAGCTCTTCGGGCCCGTACACGCGAAGCCCCTCGGGCTCGACGACACACTGCACGCCCGCTTCCTCGAGCTTGCCGATCATCGAGTGCATGTGGTCGACGGGTGCGTCCAACAGCAGCACCTCGCCCCCCGTGATAGCAGCGCCGACGGCGATCGTGCCGGCCTCGATGCGATCGGGAAGAATCGCGTGATCGACCCCAACAAGCTCGTCGACGCCTTCGATCTCGATGGCCGACGTGCCCGCGCCGCGGATCTTTGCGCCCATCTTGTTGAGCACCGTTGCGAGCTCTTGGACTTCGGGCTCGCGCGCGACGTTTTCGAGACGCGTCTCACCCTTGGCGAGCGCGGCGGCCATCATCACGTTTTGTGTGCCGCCCACGGTGACGGTGTCGAACACAAATGCCGCGCCGTGAAGACGCTTGGCTTTGAGGTGGACGTAGCCGTGCTCGAGCTTGATCTCAGCGCCCAGTGCAGCCAGACCCTTGAGGTGCTGGTCGATAGGCCTCGCTCCGATCGCGCAGCCGCCCGGTAGCGAGACACTCGCGCTCCCATAGCGGGCCAGCAGCGGCCCCATGACCGTCACCGAAGCGCGCATCGTCTTGACGAGGTCGTACGGGGCCTCGAGCCCTCCCGCGCCGACGCCAGCGGCGTCGATCGACATGGTGCGGTCGCCTTCGACGACACAGCCCAGTCGCTGCAGCAGCCGCGCCATGGTGCGCACGTCCGACAGCAGCGGGAGATGGCGAAGCGTTGTCTTGCCGCTCGTCAGGAGCGCAGCGCATTGGATGAGGAGCGCGGCGTTCTTGGCTCCGTTGACCCGCAGGTCTCCGGTCAGGCACGCGCCCCCTTGGACGACAATTTTGTCCATGTTGTTGACTTGACGCGCGGGCTTACGGGTTCATTTCCCGGGCCCTTTGGTGCGCTTACCTTTCTTGCCGCTGCGCAGGTCGTCGGCCGTTTCCAGCCCCTGCTGCAGCTGCTCTAGCATCGTTCGTTTGTCTTCGCCTGGCTTCCAGCCGAGGCTTGCGAGGCTGCCCGCACACTGGTCGATCGCGGTCATTTGCCAGCTTCGGACGATGGGCGCCATGCCGCCGTCGGCGGTCAGCTGGGAGAACTGGTGGTCGACCTCGATCTTGGCCCAGACGGGTCGGCCGTGGTCGACGGAGATCAAGGCCGTGCGCGTCGAGCTGATGCCCTTGCCGTCGTGGCCATCGTCCCACTCGGTCTTCACCAGCGCGTAGCGCTCGCCAGCGATCTCGTAGATGCCCGCCAAGGACTCGCGGAAGGGCTCCGTCACGCAAGCGCGGTAGTGCGTGTCTGGGCCACCACCACCCGTCTTGGGATCGACACACGCGGCGCGGCTGCACTGCGCCTCCACCCGAAGCCCATCCCAACGTTCGCCCACCGCGGTGGTGCGGCCGGGGAGCTTGGGCCATCCCAGGGAGAACGCATCCTCCATCGGATCCCAGGTGCGCCAAAAACAACCCGCCATGGGGGACGCGGGGCCGAGAAAAGCCGAGGACAGATAGAAGTCGCGAGAGGCTCCGACCTCCTCCGCCCGAAGCCCGCGATAGAACAGCTCGCCAGGCACGATGGCATCGTCGGGGAGCGGCCCGGGCGTGACCTCGAACTCTTTCCCTTTGGTCCCGTCTCCGCGCCGTCGTCGGTACGGCTCGCGTCGTTGGTGTCGCCGCAGGATGAGCCCGCTTTGATTGGCGTCCTCAAACTTCAGCGCGGGCTCGTAGCTCACTTCGATGCTGTACGCCTGGGCACAGTCGGGCTCGGGTGCTTGCCAGCCGAGATAGGCGACCGAGGTTGGCGCGACCTCGACGGCCAGGTCGAACGTGTACAAGAGCTCGGCCGTCTTGGCGTGGTTGAAGTGGCTGTTGGGGTGGCCGTCGCTGCACCCGACAACGCCCAGGACGGCGAGGCTCAGCACAAAGCACTGGCCGAACGCCGTGCCTGCTCTTGGATGCCTGCGCGGGTGCGGCCGGAACACGGGCCAAACATGCCAGAGAGACGACCCCGTGAAAAATGTTCCGTATTCGGGGGCTACGACCAAAAACTTGCCGTGCGGTGTCGGGTCGTGTCTTCCGTAGGCACATGACCCGCTCCGCTTCCAAGATTTTACGCCCAGCTCGCCGCGCCCTTCGGGCCGCGTGCACCGCTTCGGCGGCGGCGCTTGTGCTGTTGGCGGGTTCTGCGACGCCTGTCGAGGCCGCGGACAGCCTCGCGACCCCCATTAGCGCCGAGATGGCGACGGCCGAGTGGCCCGTTGAAGTACGGGTCGAGATCGCTTCGGTGAGCGGAAAGACCCCTGCGCAGACCCCGGCGCTTGACGCGGAGAGCGAGGAAAGCCCAGAGGCACCCCTGCCCGAGCGCACCATCGTCGTTCCAGACGGCCAGCGCCTGGATTTCAACAGCTCTGTGCGCAGTGACCACGGCCGGCTGGACTTCGAACTTCGGGTTGTGCCCCGCGTGCATCCCCACGGGGCGGTAGAGCTCGAGTGGGATCTCCTGGTGTCGGAGGCCAAGTTCCGCCCGATGGGCGTTGGTGGCTACGTGGCACATCGTCTTGAGCTGACTGGCAATCCCGAGCTGGGTCCATCGCTGCTTTCGATCGCTCGCTCAGACATTGTCTCCACAACGGGCGAGACTTTTCTGGAGGAGGTCAGCGTTGGAGGCCAGAAGTTTGAAATCCGGATCTTGGCCCAGACCATGCGCGGTTGACACCCACCGCCGCATGTTAGATCTTGCCCCCGCTGGGAAGCCGTCCAGTGCTTCCACACACGGATTTACGGAGACTCGTCCATGCGAAACATCGTCGCCCGTCTCGCCCCTTTTTCGATCCTCGTAGCGCTTGGCGCTCCCGCGCTGTTCTCCACTGGGTGCAAGACGCCACCCTACCCGGAGTGCAAGAAGGACAAGCACTGCAAGGTCAACCTTGGCGAGAAGTGCGTCGATGGGAAGTGCCAAAACTGCACGACCGACACCGACTGTGCCGCCAAGACCCCAGAGGGATCGGCCCCGTGGGTTTGCCAAGACTTCCGCTGCCAAGATCCGACCGCGCTTGAGGGCGGCGCCACCGCGGGGGGTTCCGACGGCAAGGGCGATCCTTGCGCACAGACCCTCGACTGCATGAACGGTTGGGTTTGCCGCAACGGTGCGTGTGACGCATGCGTCGACGACATCGAGTGCGACGGCGGCTCGTGCGACTTCTCGACCGGCCAGTGCACCACCCCAGGTGGCGGCGGCGCGGGCACCTGCACGACCGACGACGAATGCCAGATGGACGAGATCTGCGACCAAGGCATGTGCGTCTTCTCGGACATCGGCAACGGTGGCACCGACCCCTGCGGCCTCGAGGCCATCTACTTCGGCTTCGACAGCCCGAAGATCCAGTCCGAAGCTGCCGACCAGCTCAAGGGCCTCGCCGAGTGCATGATTCAGCAGAACGTGCTGGTCTACCTCGAAGCGCACGCCGACCCGCGCGGCACGGAGGAATACAACATCCTCCTGACCGACAAGCGCGGTCAGTCGGTCAAGAAATTCCTCCAGGACCTCGGCGTGACTGGAGAGAACCTCCAGGTGATCTCCAAGGGCTCACTGGAGTCGGGCGGCACGAACGAGTCTGAGTGGTCCAAGGATCGCCGGGTTCAGTTCATCTGGCCGTAAGGCGCTACACGCCGTTTGTGTGGGCTACGCAGCCCCATACGCCTGACCCCGCATTGGTATTCCGGTGCGGGGTTGGTGTTATGGTCTCCGAGTGATGGACCTCAGGCTCGCCGTTGGCGCATCTCTGCTCCTTTCCGTGGTGCTCCCTGGGTGCGTCGCGCTCAAGGTGGACCAAGACGAACTGTCGACCGAGGTCCAAAAGCTGCGCCAAGAGGTTTCGGAGCAGCAAGAGGCGACCAAGCGCGCCGACGCCCTCGCCGATGAGCTCGAGGGCAAGCTCGCCGAGGTCGAGGTGCTCCTGCGGCGCAATCAGGCCGATCTTGGCCTTCGTGTCGACAACCTCGAGGGCAATGTTCAGAGCCTGCGCGGTCAGGCCGAAAACGCAGACTTCATCGCCAGCGCGGTGCGCCAGGAGCTCGTCGAGAATCGGCAGGACGTCGACAAGCGCCTCACCACCCTCGAGGAGAAACTCCACGAGGCGACGAGCATCCCGGAGGGCAAAAAAGAGCTTCTGGCGGAGGCCGAGCGCCTCTTCGGCAAGCGGAAGTACAAAGACGCGCGGCGGCTGTTTCGGACGTACGACTCCCGCTACCCCGACGACTCACAAGTCGCCTTGGTGCGCTTCAAGATCGGTCAGACGTACTTCAGCGAGCGCGACTACAAGAGCTCGCTGGGCGAGTTTTATCGCGTGATCCAGGACAACGCGAACTCGGACGTCCTGCCCGACGCGCTGTACTACTCGGGGCTGGCGTTCGCCAAAATAGGCCAGTGCCAAAACGCCATCGCGTACTTCGACGAGCTTCGCGACAAGAAGCGCAAGGCGCCGCAGCAGTACAAAGACATGGCGGCCGAGCAGATTGCCCTGCTCAAAGCGGACAAGGGCGACATGTGCTTGGACGAGCCCACCACGCCGGGCGCCAAAGCGGCCAGCAAGCGTCGCAAGGGCTGACGCGTCGGCGGTTGGGGCCCCGAGGCGATGGACGACGCTGCACTGCTCGAAGCTTGGACGGCGGGCGACCTCGATGCGGGCAGCCAGCTGTTCGAGCGGAACTTCGAGTCCGTGGCGCGGTTCTTTCGCAACAAGGTCGACGGTCCTATCGACGATCTTGTGCAGCGCACCTTCTTGGGTTGCTTGGAGGGGCGCGAGCGTGTGCGCGGCGAGTCGGGATTTCGGGCGTACCTATTTGGCGTGGCGCGCAACGTGCTGGGCAAGCACTGGCGTAGCCGGATGGGCGGGCCTACAGAGGTCGACCTGGAGTCGGAATCGGTGGTCGACCTGGGCGGCTCGCTCACCTCGGTATACGGGCGCGATAGGCAGCAGCTGACGATGCTCAACGCGCTGCGGCGGATCCCCGTGCAGTCGCAGGTTGTGCTCGAGCTTTGTTACTGGGAGTCAGCGACCGCTGCCGAGATCGCCGTAGTCCTGGATATCCCCCTGGGGACGGCCAAGACCCGGATACGACGCGCGCGCCAGCTACTGTCCGAGCAGCTCGCGGCGCTGGCCTCGGGCCGACTCGCGGTGCGCACCACCGCCACGAGGCTCGAGACCTGGGCGCGCGGCGTGCGTGAGTTGCCCGCTGAGAAAAGAGCGCCCGGTCGCAATCCCTGCTAGGGGCTCGCGGTACGTGGGGTCCGCCTATGACTGAAGTCCACGAAGCCGTTGCTTCCGACCCACCCGTCGCACCGCCCGTCGACGCCCCGATCGAGCTCGATAGACTGCGCAGAAACGTGCGTGCGGAGCTGTTTGGCGGGGAAGCGGAGCCCACGCGCATCGGGCGGTTTCGCCTGTTGGCGTGCGTGGGGCGGGGCGGAATGGGGGTGGTGTGGTCGGCGCACGACGACGAGCTGGACCGCAAGGTGGCGATCAAGCTGCTTCGGCCCGAGCTTTCGGCCCGAGACCTCACCAACGAGGCCCGGGCGCTGGCGAAGCTATCGCACCCCAATGTGGTGTCTGTCTTCGACGTGGGCGAACACGGCGGGCAGCGGTTTATCGCGATGGAGTTCGTCGAGGGCGACACGTTGCGCATGTGGCTCGCGCAGCCGCGGGGCCTGAGCGACATCGTGGACGTGTTTGTCGCAGCGGGCGAGGGGTTGGCGGCCGCACACGACGTTGGGCTCGTGCATCGCGATTTCAAGCCCGACAACGTGCTGGTGGGTGCCGACGGACGGCCGCGGGTGCTCGATTTTGGCTTGGCGAGGCCACCCGATCCGGGCGCGGCGAGCGAGCCTCCTGCGTTGGATGCCGACGCCGACCCGCTTGCGACGAGCATGACGCAGGCGGGGCTGATGCTCGGCACGCCCGCGTACATGGCACCAGAGCAGCACCTCGGGGACTCCGCCGACGCGCGGAGCGATCAGTTTGCGTTTGCCGTGGCGCTGTACGAGGGGCTGACCGGAGCGCTTCCCTTCAAGGGTGCAGACCTGAGAACGCTCTCGCTCGCGGTGGTGCGTGGCAAGCTGGTGACGCCGCCCAGCGGTGCCGTGCCGCCTGCGTTGTTCGAGGTTGTGAAGCGAGCGCTGTCGGTCGATCCGGATGCGCGGTACCCCGATATCCGGACGCTGATCGCTGCCCTGCAGGGAAGTGTGCAGGACTCGGGAGGTCGGCTCGACACGCGCCAGGTCGATGCCGTGCTGGCACGCGCCGCTGAGCTTCAGGCGGCAGCGCCGAGTCGGCCAGGCCTGACCCCGGCCGAAGTCGAGGCGGTTGCGGTGGAGGCGGGGATTGACGCCGTGCACGTCAACCGAGCGACGAGCGAGGCGCTGGCTCCCGTGGTGACGCCATCGGCCGCTGTCGTCTTGCCCAACGAGACGGCGCCCGCGCAGACGGAGTCGTTGCCCGCGTTTGTCTACGACGTCTCGATCACGCGTCGATGCGGCCGGGTCAGCCACGCGGTTGGGCAGCTTTTACTGCGCGAGATGGAGCGTCGCGAAGGCTCGGGCAAGTCCGAGCAGCTCGGAGCGAGCACGGTGTGGCAAAACCGGACGACGGAGCTTCACATCGATCCCGTCGGCGATGAGACCCGCCTCGTGCTTCGACGCAAGCTCGGGGCGCTCGCGCGCTCCCGGCCGTGGCGGTACGGGGCGATGGGGGCGATGCTGTTCATCGGCACATTGGTCCCTCTTGCAGAGTCGCTGTTCCCACATGCAGAGGCCGCCATTGTGCTGGTTGTGTTCTTTGCGATCGGGATGGGGATCTTCAATGGGCGCAAGCTGGCGCACTACCTTCATGAGCGCGAGCGTGGGCGGCATCGGGATGAGCTGGGGGCGACCGCAGAGCGGCTCGCGGAGCTGACCGAGGCGAATACGTTTGTGGCGTAGGCCGCGGTCTTTCGCCTGCCTGCCTGCCTGCCTACCACTCGACCGCAGGGGTCGGCCGCCTCGGCCGGTTGAGCAGGATGAAGCTGTCGCATCGGGCCCATCCGCCACCACCCCCGTTTGAGTTGAAACTCGAGAGTCCGCAGTGCGCAGACGGGAACGTGTCCGTCACCCGGCCCTTCACCAGGCCGACTCGCCCAGGACGCACTTCGTCCGTGCACACGCATAAGAGGGGCTGAGACAACGCGGCGTCCAGGGCCGCCGCGTACTTTTCGCGCAACGTTGGCGGGCTCGGCGGTGTGGACGGCCCAGCGGTGGGCTTGGCCCCCGGACGCGGCTTGGCTCGCGTCGCTGCATTGGCGGCGGAGCTGTAGTGCGAGAGCGCGAAACCGGCCGCGACGGCGACGACTCCCAGGAGGACGGCGTTTGAGTTCAACATGGTGGGCTCGGGGAACGTTGCGCTGCGCGCAATTCGGTAGAGTCGGCGCGCGCGGTTTGTGACTGTGTGGGCGGTCGGGCGGCGGTCTTCGAACTCTTTTTCACCAGGGGTGAGGAGATTTGCTGAGTCGGACGCCTTGCAGACAGACCATGAAGATCACGACCTCTTGGTGTCTCGCTCTGTCCCTTGCTCTGCTCATTCCGACCGCCGCGCACGCTGAAGGTGGCCCCGGGGCCATCGACGCATTCCGCACGCTCGACGGCATCATCACGAGACATCAAGAGATCGCCGACCGCCCCGACCGCAAGCTCAAGCTGCGGGTCGACGCTCTCGTGGACGCGCAGTGGTTCGCGGTCGAGGCGCTAGGGGGCAACAAACACTTCGCAACGCGATGCGCAAAGCGCTGCGGAGATTTCAGCGCGCGCATGTCCCGTTTGGTCCGCGCCCGCGTTCTGGAGCACGCGAACCCGCGCGACGGAGCCACGACTGCGTATCTCGGAGAGACCGTCGGCAAGCACACGACCACGGTGCACGCCCGAGTGACGTTCCCCAAGTCGGCGACCCACGCCAAGCAACGTACGGTCACCGTCGACTATGTCATGCACAAGGCCGCTGGCCAGTGGCAGGTACGCGACATCAAGACGGATGGTGTCGGTCTCGCACACGCCTACCGCGAGGAGTTCACCAAGCTCTATGCCAAGGGGGGCATCGACGCCGTGTTCGCCGAGATCGACAAGACGCTTGCCAAGGTCGAACGCTAGGGGGCGTCCGAGTTCTCATTTTATGCTTCCTCCCTTGCTGGCGTTGCTCCGTTCCGCGGGAACGAGACGTCCAGCCAGCGCAGGATTTGCGGCGGGCGGTTTCACACCAAATCGAAGCGAAGGCCTGAGGCATTGCCGTGGTTGGCGCGTTAGGGTGGGGTATGCGTAAGTACCTTGTCAGCGGCGCAGGAGTGGGTCTAGCGATCGGTCTGGCGGCGGGCTTGTTGCTCGAGTCGTCGACGGCAAGTGCGGCGAGTACGGCGGACTGTCCGTTCGACTACACCAAAGGCGGGGTCGAAGAGGACCTGTACGAGGCCTTCTGCGGGCCCATTCCGCGGAAGATCATCACGGGTACTGGTCCCCTGCCGGACTGTCTATCCGACGTGGGGCACGCGGGCGACGTGTGGATCAAGGACTTCTACGAGTCACCGTCTGCCAAGAACACGCCGGGATCGACGATGGCGCGGTACACGTTCGAGGTTTGTTGGCAGCGCTACTACGTAGAGAAGAAGCTCAACGACAAGGAGTGCATCGCACATGACGGCGACAATCTCCCGTCTGGGCGCCTGTCTATGGATGTCAAGGTCGCGATCTTCCATTCGCGGAGCACCGCGCCGAAGCAAAACACCAAGGCGGATCTCTCACTCACGGGGTTCACGATGCAGCCGAAGAAGGGGAAGCTGGAGCAGTGCCGCACGTTCAACACGAAGTTGATGGCACGTCCCCCGACACTTCCCCACTCCTCCTGGATTCGCGTCGGGCCCGACCTGCCGATGACCGAGTGGGGCAATCAGAATCGGGATCTCAGCAATGACGTGATGATGGCGAAGCCCGAACTGAGCGTGAAGGCCGGAAGCTTCACCAGCGAGAAGAAGGCCGGACTGCATGTCGTGACGCAGTCCTTCAACGTGTGCAACGCAGGGGGAGGCAAGGTCGGGGCCGTGTCGCTCGGGCTCAACGTTGGGCACCTGCCGACGAAGACGAACCCCCCGCCGTCCTGGACAACCTTCGTCGATGTCGGCGCGGTGCAGCCCCGCAAGTGCAAGTCCATCTCGCACGCCTTCAACACCAACGTCGGGTTGTTCCGTGGCTTTGCAAAGGTCGACCCGAACAAAACGGTCGTCGAGATGAAGGAGACGAACAATGCCACGACGTTCGACTACGGCGCGGTCGAGGTCGGCGCGAGCACCCCCACGACATCGCCCCCGCCAAGGTCGACCAAGCCCCGACGAAAGCCCAAGGTTCGGGGCAAAGGTTCGCGCCGCAGTCCTGCACCTCCGCCCACGGCACCGAGCCAGGGGCAGGGTGGTGGCGGCGGTGCTCCGCCGCCGGAGGCACCGAGTCAGGGGCAAGGTGGTGGCGGCTCGGGGAGCTCGAGTCCCCCCGAGTCACCCAGCCAAGGCCAGGGCGGCGGCGGCTGAATCCTGACCCGCAGCGATACTCATCTGGCACCACGAAACTCCTGCCGAACCAATCTGCGGTTTGGTACGGGCGAGGCACGATAGCATCAGCGCTGCCTGCTCAGCCCGGGTCGCCGCCGAGCGCAACGATGCCTTGGTCGTACGCTTCGAGACGGGGGGCGGTGAGTGCGATCGCCTTCCACGCCTGGACGGCGGGCAGTGCCCACATCGCGGCCGCGTACGCTTCGAGTCCGGGCGGCAGGGTGACGCCGTACGTGGCAAAGCGGGTGACCACGGGGAAGTACATGCAGTCGACGATCGTAAAGCCGCCGAACAGGAACGGGCCGCCCGAACTCGCCAAGCACTGCTCCCAGATCTCGAACACGCGGTCGATCTCCTTGCGTGTGGACGCGTTCGGCACAAATCCGGGCACCCGCGCAAAAGGGTGGCAGCTCAGGTGCTCGCGCAGCTGGGGGAAGCCCGCGGCCATCTCGGTGGAGAGTGACCGGGCGACGGCCCGCTGCAGCGTGTCTGCTGGCCACAGCTGGGCCTGTGGAAACCGCTCGGCCACGAATTCACAGATGGCCAGGGCCTCGTGAATGGCGACGCCGTCGACGTGCAGTACGGGGAACAACCCTGTGACGCTGCCGAGGGCCTTGCGCTGTGGCAGATCCTGGATCTTCGTTCCGATCATCCCACCGACCGACGTCTGCGGTTGGGGCTGGATCTCCGCGGTCGCAGTCTCGAACTCGGCCCCCGCGTGTGTGAGCGCGAGCCATGGACGGATCGACCACGATGAGTAGCGGAGACTGATGACCGCAAGCTTCATGCGGTCCAGTAGCGCTAGTTTGAGTGGTAGCGCAAGATCGAGCAACGCGATCTCGGTAGGCTGGGAGGTGGACCCAATCGTTCGGCTCAGGACGATCCAACGTCACCTGTCAGGCCAATCGTTGGGGCACGAAAGGGGCCGGTTGACGCGATCAACACAAGTCTCGATAGGAATGTGAGGCCAAGCCGTATCGGTCGTGCGCGGAATCGAGATCGGTCGGCGCGCTCGCACTTCGAGGCCCGCATGGGCCCGTCTTCCGATACCGTTAGCGCCGTGAACTTGCTAAAGAACCAACGAACCACGCCCTGGGGCGGGCTTAGTCTCTGCGCAATGTTGCTTGTGGCGGCGGGCTGTCCCGGCGATGACGTCAGTGGCGTAACAGGTGTCGACACCGCGACCGGCGGGAGTAGTGGCTCGGGTGACTCGGGCGGGGTCACGATCACGCCCAGTGCTGACTCCGGCGAGGGCGATGGTTCGGCGGGGGACTCTGATGGCCCCGACAGCACCGCTGGTGACACTGGCGCGGACAGTACCGGCGGGGACACTGGCGGGGACAGTACAGGTGCGGGCAGCACTGGCGGCGACGATTCGACCGGTGCGGGTTCGGATGGCGCGATGTGTGGTGACGACGACGAGTGCGACGGCCGCAACCTCAACGGTGAAGACTGCGTCTCGCTCGGGTTTGAGGGCGGCCGCCTCAGCTGTCTCGATGACTGCACGTTCGACACGTCGGCCTGCACGATGCGTTTGTGCGGCAACGACACGATCGCGGGTCTCGAAGTCTGTGATGGAGCAGATCTCGACGGCGAGGACTGCATCTCGCAGGGCTTCGATGGTGGCGCTCTTGGCTGCGAGGCCGACTGCGCAGCCTTCGACACATCGCAGTGCACGACCATCCTCTGCGGCGATGACTTGGCCGAAGGTGGGGAGGCCTGCGACGGTGCCGACCTGGGCGGCGAGGACTGCACGACTCAGGGCTTCGACGGCGGTGTGCTCGGCTGCGCGCCGGACTGCTCGGCGTTGGACACATCGGGTTGCATGAACAACCCGGGAGTCTGTGGCGACGACGCGATCGACGGCATGGAGGTCTGTGATGGCGCCGACCTGGCGGGCGAGGACTGCATCTCGCAAGGCTTCGCAGGCGGCGGTGTGCTCGGGTGCGCGGCGGATTGCACCGGGTTCGACACTGCTGGTTGTATGGGGATCGGCGGAGGCTGTGGCGACGACATGATCGACGGCATGGAGGTCTGCGATGGCGCCGACCTGGCGGGTGAAGACTGCATCTCGCAGGGATTCGCTGGAGGCGCACTGGGCTGCGCAGGAGACTGCAGCGGTTTCGACACCGCAGGGTGCATGGGCGGCGGTCCGGACAGCGACTGCTGCACGGAGAGCCCAACGGGGACTCCGGGTTGCCTAGATCCGGCGTGCGAGGCGACTGTCTGTGCAGGCGACGCATTCTGTTGCGACAACCAATGGGATGGCATCTGTGCCGACGCGGCGGCAGTGGAGTGCCCGGGCCTGTGTGGCGGCGGGGGAGCCTGTGGCGACGACATGATCGACGGCATGGAGGTCTGTGATGGCGCCGACCTGGCGGGTGAAGACTGCGTCTCGCAGGGATTCGCTGGAGGCGTGCTTGGCTGTGCGGGAGACTGCAGCGGTTTCGATACCGCAGGGTGCATGGGTGCTGGGGGTCCGGACAGCGACTGCTGCACGCCGAGCCCAACGGGGACGCCGGGTTGTTTAGATCCGGCCTGCGAGGCGACCGTCTGTGCAGCCGACGCATTCTGTTGCGACAACGAATGGGATGGCATCTGTGCGGACACGGCGGCAGTGGAGTGTCCGGGCTTGTGTGGCGGCGGCGGGGGAGTCTGTGGCGACGACATGATCGACGGTATGGAGGTCTGTGATGGCGCCGACCTGGCGGGTGAAGACTGCGTCTCGCAGGGATTCGCAGGAGGCGTACTTGGCTGTGCAGGAGACTGCAGCGGTTTCGATACCGCAGGGTGCATGGCTGGCGGGGGTCCGGACAGCGACTGCTGCACGGAGAGCCCAACGGGCACACCAGGTTGCACAGACCCAGCCTGCGAGGCGGCTGTCTGCGCGGTCGATTCATTCTGCTGTGACACCGACTGGGACGGCATTTGTGCGGACACGGCGGGGGCCGAGTGTCCGGCGCTCTGCCCTGCTCCGTAGCTCCTGATACCTAAGTCGCAAGAGAGGTCGGGGACACCCCCGGCCTCTCTTCTTTTTGCCTGATGGCCGCCGGGCCGGTCGATCACTCAACGCGCCCCCAGCCAACCCTCTCAACGCCGCCCCCGCCAACCCGCTCAACGCGCCCGTGGCCCCGTTGGGCGGCCCGCCTCCTGTGGGCGGCCCACCGATCTACCCGGAGGCCCGCCCCGCGTTTCAAGCAACACCCAATACATACGCCCGTTCAAACTTCGACTATCAGCCAGTCGAAATGTACGAAGAGAGCGGTAGTTACGCGTTGGGGATGCTCGCGGGCCTGGCGTTGTCCCTGTTGGGTCTCATCGTCGTGTATTGCGTGGGCAAAGAGGAGACCAAGCGCGGAGCAGGACACGGTTTTCTCATCCGGGTCTCCATTACGTTGTTGGTCTTCCTGTTCGTGCTGTGAGCGTTGGCGTGGCTTCGGCGAAAATGAGCCGGTCGGCCTGGCAGTATGCCGATGCCTCAGAACACACGACTATCGCCGTCGGCGTCTTCAAACGCTTGCAGCTCCGACCAGATGACGTCGACGATCTCCGGGTACAGCTCGCGCACAAGCGGATGCACCGACTCGGGTACGACGTAGTCCGCGGGTGCTGGGGCGGCGTAGATTCCCATGTACGTCACGAGCCCCGCGAGAAAGTACAGCGTCGGTTGTCCGTGCGGAGCGCTGTCCTCGTACAGCGCCTCCACGGGGACGTCGGCGAGCACGGTCGTCTGCAGCTGCGCGAGGATGGGGCCCACGGGGAGCATCCGAACGTTCAGCTCAGGGCGCGCGGCGAGCATCGCGTCCTGATAGGCGGCCCACCACGCATGAAACTCGCCCGATGTGTACGCGTGGTACGTCGACATCTCGTCTGCCGTTGGGAACGACGCCCGGAAGTCCGCGTCGGTGTAGCCGCCCATGTCCGGCCAGTTCTCGTACAGTACGTAGCGCACGCCCGGTTCGGCGTCTGCGACCCAATCGAACACCGCGGTCGTGCTGTCGACCGTGGATTCGGGAAGGAAGCCATCGGGGTCGCTCTCCGTCGGGGGGTAGTACTGGCGGAAGTTCGCTTCGGTCAGCAAGACGGTGTTGAAGTCGATGTCCGAAAAACTCTCACCGGTGTCGGCGTCCCACGGTGACGCCACGCCCTGGATGCCCCACTGCGGGTCGGGAGGTAGCTCTGTGGCGTGGGTATCGGCGAAGCCGTACTGGCCGCTCATGGCGTACGTGTAGCCCTCGTGCTCCGCGAGGGCCTGCATCCAGATAGGCACGTTCGCCGCGTCGCTGTGAAGGATGAGGCTGTGGCCGAAAATGTAGTTGCGGACATCGGTCGTCGGAGGGACGTCGCCCCCCGTCGCCGTTGCGCTCGCGGCGGTGTCTGAAGTGTCCCCTGACGTGTCCTCCGAGTCCTCACCGCCGACGGTGTCAGCCCCTCCGCCAGCGCTCGTGTCGTCGCCTGGGGTGGTCGCCGAGTCCTCGGCATGGTCCTCGGCGTCGTCCTCGCTGCCCGCGGTAGGACCGGTCGTTGCACCCGAGGCGTCGGCCTCGGAGTCCGACGGCCCTCCACAAGAGAGCGCGGCAACGAGCGCTGGAAAGAGGGGAAGCAGAACGTGTGCTGGGATGTGGACAGACGACATAGCAGTGCGGCGTGGGATGCGGCGGCCATCCGCTCGCGCCAGTGGATAGACAAGCCTGCCCACCCAAACGGGTGAATTTTTCTTGGGGGCGCTTCGGTTGCTGGCGGCTGGCTATTGCTGGCCAAGCGACGACGGCAGAGAGATGCACTCCGCGCCGTCGGGGCAGGGCGCATCGGGACCCAACAGGCGTCCCCATCCCGCCGACACAAAACCGCTCGCGTCGGCAAGGTCGACGTCAAGCGTCCATGTTCCGCCCAGGCCATCGACCCGGATGAAATGGTCCGCGCTCGCTTGGGCGGTGGCTTCGCCCGAGGCGAATACCTCGCCGTTTGGATCCCGAACGCGCCACGTCGCGCTGCCGTCGGTCAGTTCGATGATGACCGCGGTGAGAAGGACGTCGCCATCCCGCATCTCGACGTCCTGGGTCAGGCTCTCGTTCGACCCACCGACCTCGGTGTCCGCCAGCGCGAGGATCTCCCACGTGTTGGGCGTCAGCTCTGGGAGCACGGCCTGGGCAAGCAAGCGGGGGAGGGCGGCGGCGGCGTCGTTGTCTTCGTTGGCGAGTACGATGACCTGCAGGTCTGCGTCGAGGTAGCGGTACAGCTGGGCGTAGAAGAAGCCGTTTCCACCATCGTGCCAAGCGAGCTTGCCGGCGGCGGTCTCCTCGATCACCCAGCCGTACGCGTACGCGCTTCCCGTGCCGACGCCTTCACTGACGTAGGGCGTCGTCAGTAGCCCCAGAGATTCAGCCGAGAGCGCGGCGCCGGACGCCAACGCGTCGTGCCACAAAACGAGGTCGCTCGCCGTTGAGATGAGTCCCCCGTTGCCACGCAGGTTCCAGTAGTAGCCCGTGTCGTCGTGCGGCCGCTCGAGCGGGACGTCGACCGAACTACCCTGAAAGCCGCTTGCCGGTTCAATCTCATCCCACGACGGGAGCAAGAAGCCGGTCTGCTCCATGTGCGCTGGAGCGAAGAACGCCTCGCGCAAGAACGCCTCGTAGCTGAGACCGGACGTCTGCTCAACGATCGCCGCGAGGATGCTGTATCCGACGTTGGAGTAGCTGTGCATCGTGCCGGGTGCGAAGTCGAGCTCGGTCGAGAACGCCCGTTCGAGGTACTCATCCCGACCCACGGGTTCGGCGTCCTTCCCCAGGAGCGCGGCGAAGCCAGCCGTGTGGGTGAGCAGCTGATGCACGGTGATTTCCGCTTTGTCGCTGGGAACGCCCTCGAACAAGTCCTGCAAGCGGTCATCGAGCGCAATGAGGCCCTCGTCGTGGAGCTTGAGCACCGCAGCCCCCGTAAACTGTTTTGTGATCGAACCGATCACGAGCGGCGTCTCGAGTTCGATCTTGGTTTTTTCGTCGACGGAGGCAAAGCCGGCGGCGTCGTGGAAGAGGACTTCGCCCTCGTGCCGGACGAGCGCAACGCCCGTGAAACCATCGGCAACCGACTGCTCGAATACCGCGGCGAACATCGACGGGGCTTCTTCGCTGGGGGAGCCCGTATCCCCAGTGGCGGCAGCGCAGCTGTCGGGAGGGGAACACGGCTCGTTCTTGTTGGCCGTGCAGCCGAGAGTCGCAAGGGCAAGAGCTAGGTATCGAAGGTCTTTGATCTGCATGGGCGTGGCTTGTCGTGAATGCACGCTCAAGCTGCTGCACTCCGCCCCGTCCGTCCGTGACAGTTACGTAACCACACCGACGGTTACCAGGCGGGACGACAAGCTCGTCCGTCGCTGTGGACCGTCGGGGCCCCGGACTGCAGCGTCTCGCCCGAGTCTCGGCGCGAGGGCTAGCCTCGGTAGTAGTCGCGGCCGTTGCGAACGCCTACGACACCCCGCGCACGCGTGGCTGCGTCGCCGAGCTCATCGCCGCCCTTGCGGACCGTCTCGATGCGCACCTGAACGCCAGGCGCCTCGATGTTTCGCAAGTACTCCAGCGAGTACGAGCGCGCCTCGTCCTCATTGGATGCGAGCACCGTCAGCCCCGTCACGTAGCCCGATGCATCTTGGGGCCAGTGCTCTGGCGCCTCACCAGCCTCTGCTCGGGCCAACACGGTGAAGGCGGTGACGCTCTCGCTACGGCCGTGGTCGGCCTCGTTGAGCGTGTTGAGCATGTGCGTGGTGATCCAGTCACGCTGCGCGGCGCGACGGGCCACTTCGCGGGCCTCCGCGTGGCGCGTGCGCTGCCACAGTGCTTCGAAGACTTCCTCGAAGACCAGGCTGGCATAGCCGCTGCCGACTTCTTCCATCGCGGCGAGCTGGATGACGATCTCCAGCGCGTTGTAGAGCATGCCCAGCGCCTGGTCGAGATTCGACTCGCCATCGCTCAGCAGCCACGAACCCAGCACCGCCAACGTGAGCGGGCCCTCCGGGTCGGCCTTGTGCGCGCGCTGCATCGCGACGATGGCGTCTTCGTGCCGACCCATCCGATACAGCGTGATCGCGAGGTTGTACCAGGCGCCGCCATGGCTGGTGTCGAGTGACAGCGCGAGCTTGAGGCGGGTGACGGCGGACTCGAACTCGTCCAGGTCGGACAAGCAGATGCCGTGTTCGACGAGGATGTCGACGTTGATCGGATCCTCGTCGAGGTACGCCTCGTAGACGTCGGCAGCTTCGTGCAGGCGCCCTGTTCGTCGGAGCAACGCGCCGAGTGCCGCGCTCGCCTCGAACATGGAACCTCCGTCGCCCTCGCGGTCGCACAGGATGGCCTCGCGGTAGCAACGCTCCGCTTCGTCCTCCTGCCCGAGGCGCTCGAGCACTGCGCCGAGGTTGTACTGCGCAAGGGCAAGCGCTTCGTCGGCTTCGAGTGCTTTTTGAAAAGCATCGCGCGCGGCTTCGAGGTCGCCGCACAAATCGCAGACGTTCCCGAGCGCGATTTGGATGTCGGGCTCTCGCGGAAACTCATCGCCCGCTCGCACTGCCAACGTGCGCGCCTGGTTGAGCTCGCCCGTGTCGCAGAGCCCGCGAATCCACATGCAGTACAGCGGCACCAGTTGGTGGACGGGGAGCTCTGGCTCCCACGAGTTCCGCAACATGCGAACTGCCGAACTGGCTGCTCCTTCATCGAGCAGAGTTGCGACGGTTTCCAGCTGAGCGCGTAGCGTCATCTTCGGCAGCAGGGGGGTACCGAGTTTTTGCACGCCGCGCGGCCGCTGGCAATTGCTCAGAACGCTCGCGCGGGTGGCTCCATGCTCCCGAACGGGATCGCGCTGCGGGGATGCGCGACCGCGAGCGGCTTGTTTGGACGGCCAGGCGAAACTGTTCCGGGGTTGCTCACAGTTCACCTGGGCCGGATCGGGCAATGGACGGCCGTTTGTTTGCGTTGACGCGTCGAGGGCCGGGCGTTGTGCGTCTGCGGTGAACAGGCGGCGAGCCCGGCGCTGAACTGAACCCACCTCGCCCGGTGCAATCTGACTCACCCACGTCGGCCTCGGTAACGGTCCGTTCGTCGTCTTGACCGCTGCCGAGTCGCGGGTGTTCGCGTACGGCCGCTGTCCACGACCGCGGTTCGATGGATCGTCGGCGCGGAAAATCGTGACGCCCGTCGCACTTCCGCGCTTGCGTTCTGTACCCGAACGCGGTGAACGTCCGGCTCGCCAACGCCGCCGCGCCAAGTGCGCGGGCAAACCGTCAGGTGCGTCCGCCGTCGCGCTTGAAGAGCGGTTGAGTCCACGCCTTTCGCCCGGCGTCGTCTTGGATGACTGCGCGGACGTAGCGACTGTCGGTCTCCTTCAGGTCGAACCGTGCCGTGGTCCCTCGAACCCGCTCCAGCACACGACCTCCACTCCCGACGAAGCGGATCTCGTGTTCTTGCCCGCTGTCGACCTCGACCTCGAGCACACCGTCTTGTGCGCGAACGTCGACAAGACTGACGCCCGTGCTGGAGTAGAAATTGCCTTGGCGCAGAGCTTCGCGGATCGAGGCGGCGTCGAGTGCCGAGCGCACCATGACCCAGCCACGGTCGCCCTCGAATGCGAGCTCACCGCGGGCACGCACGGCGTCGGCGTCGGCGTAGTGATGGGCATCGTCGGTCGCCGTGCCCCAAACGCGGGCGCCCGAGGCAAGCACGTCATCCCAGAGCAACTCGGTGTTGGGGTGCTGGGCGTCGCCTTGGTTGTTCGAGTCGACCGCCTCGTTGGCGATCTCGAGCAGGTTGAGACCGCGGCGGCCGACAAGACCGATGACCCGGGCGTCTGCGGCGTAGTGGAAGTTGGGGTGGTTGAGCATCGACAACCCTCCCAGCTGCTCACTCACGCGCACCGCGTGCGCATACATGTCGACACGGTCCAGACCCACGGGTCGCTGAAGTCCGGCCGCAGCATCGGACTTGGCGCTGTCGACGACCAATGCGTTGACGTGCAGCAAGCACTGCATCCCGGGCTCTGGCTCCGGGGAGCACGCAGGCACGTTCTGGGTCAGTTCGACGCCCGGAAGTACCAGCATCGAGCCATCGCCCTCGATGTCGGTGATGCGGTTGTGATCGGTGAAGACGATGAAGTCGTAGTCGTGCTCGGCGTACCAACGCGCGACTTGTTCGGGCGGCGTGTTGCTGTCGCCCGAGGCGTTTGAGTGGCAATGCAGCTGCCCCTTGAGAAACCGCGGCGCGTCTGCAACCTGGGGGGCGGCCTTGTCGACGGCTGCACCCCCGCTCGGAGGCTTGGCCGAAGGGGTCGGGGGCGGCTCGGGGCACGCGGTGAGCGCCGCGGCGCACAAGCAGATCCAAGGCCAACGCATCGTAGCGACAATAGCCCAGCCGCTACGCCGCCTGGGAGCTTTGGGTCGTCGCGCGGGCCACAGAGTGTTCGATTGCCGCGGCGAGCTCGGCCGAAGCGTCGAGCGCGGCGAGCTCGGCGTCGCCCAGGGCATGCGCTCGCCCGTGTCGGGACAAGAGGAAGATGGCGTGACTCAGCCGCAACAGCCATACCGCGTCATCAGTGCAGCCGTCGTCCTTGAGAGACCGCGTGACCCAGCACGAGTTGTGAACGACGCGGTGATGCTCCACCCGGTCTTCACGCTCGAGCTGGTCGCGGACCTCGGGCGGGAACGAGAGGTCGAACTTGCCGGTTCGGTGGACGTGCCCGAGCTCGTGTCCTCGGATGAAAAACCCCAGTGCGCTCCCCCGCGTTGGCTGGACCTCGATGTCGTCGAGGTCCTCGATCGCGGTGATGATCGATTCGACCGCCTGCGTCATCTGTGGAGCCTTGGCCTCCCACTGATGCGCGGCGTCGCGTCGTGCCACGGGGACGATGAGACCGCGCATCCACAGGAAGGCGAGCCCGGCCGACAGCCCGGTCGCGACCGCGATCCCGACAAAAATCCCGGGGAGTCCCGCCACGCTCGAGCCCAGTGCGGCCAGGGGAATCGCGAGAACGAGACTTCGGACCGACGCGAGGATCGTGGAGCGCACCGCTTTGTCGACGGCGTTGAACGATGCGCTCGCTACCGAAACCAAGCCGTGTGCGCCGTACGACAGCGGCACGATCCACAAGTACAGGCGCACGGCGTCCAACACCGCGGGATCGTCGGTGAAGGCACGTCCCACCAGGCCGCCGCCAAACGCAAGGAGGACCCACGCGCCCGCGCCCCACACGACCGAGAAGTTGCGTGCGACGATGATGCCGCGAGCCACCCTCTCTGGGTGGTGGGCCCCGTAGTTTTGTCCAACAAACGGGCTGAGCGCGCCAGAGAGGGCCATTGGGGCGATGAGCAGGAGTCCCTCCACTCGGCTCGCGACCCCGTACGCCGCGATGGCGGCTGCGCCGTGCCGCGCGACCAACCACGTCATGACCCCGGTTGCGATGGGCACCACTGTGTTGGTGAGCACGGCGGGCAGGCCCACCGAGAGAACGGCCCGCCAAGAGGGCCACATTTCAGCCCAGACGGGCCACCGTAGCTCGATCATCTTTTCGCGTCGAATGAGGATCCACAGCGCCAGCGCCAACGTGATCGATCGGGCGAACACGGTCGCGATGGCGGCTCCGGTCAGCCCCATCTCGGGGATGAACGCAAACCCAAAGATGAACATCGGGTCCAGCACGATGTTGGCGATGGCGGCCACCATCATGATCTTCATCGGTGCCTTGGCGTCGCCCGTGGCTCGGATTGCCGACGTGCCGACCATGGGCACCACGAGGAAGACGGCGCCGAAGTACCACACGGTCATGTAGTCACGCAGCAGGGGAAGCAGGGCTGCTTCGGCGCCGAGCATCTCGAACACCAAGTCTTGCGTCTGTAGACCCACCGCAGACAGCACGCCGACGATGACTGTGGCCAAGATGATCGCGTGGGTGGTGAGCCGCCGGACAGAGGCCTCGTCGCCTCGGCCGATCGCTCGGGAAACCGCCGACGTCGTGCCCACGCCGAGCCCCATCGCGACGCTCATCACCAGCGAGACCACAGGAAACGTGAAGCTCATGACGGCCAGCTCCGCGGTGCCAAGCAGGCTGACGAAGTAGGTGTCGGCGAGGTTCAGCGCGATGATGAAGACAATGCCAAGACCAAACGGAACCGCCAGCGCGCGCATTGCTTGGCCTTCGGGCGCGGTCAGCAAGTCAGGGCGCGTGGACACCGACGCACAGTACCCAACCCCGCCGCGCACACCTACCGCCCGAACGGTTCGTCCGACTCAGCGGGTGTGAGCGCCTGTGTCGGCGGTGCGGGCCGCGACTTGGCCCTGCGTGTGTGGGGGCGCGGCTACTTGCCAGCGATGCGCCCAAGTCGGTCGTCGGCTCTGGAATGTCCGAGCGACTTGGCCTTCTTGTACTGCTTGTTGGCCTTGCCGTACTCGTTGGCGCGGAAGTATGCGTCCCCCAACCAGATGCGATAGCCACCCTTGCGAGGCGCGACCTTGACGGCCTTGCGAAACTGGATGCTGGCCTGGGCGTAGTCTCCGCGATTGAACTCGATCCGCCCAAGCTGCCACGCGGCCTGGTGGTTGCGCTTGTTGAGCGCGATCGCCTTGCGGAAGTGGTCGCCGGCCTCGCTTGTCCGCCCCTGCGCCAATGCCCGCTTCCCCTCTTGGGCCGAGTTTGCGCTGCGCTGCTTCTTGGTCAAGGCACCGCTGCTTGGCGCAGCACCTTCTCTCGACCCTGGCCTGCGGCTGCGACCCGTGCCGTTGTGGCGAGTCGCGGGGGTTGTGTCGGCAGTGTCGTCGACGAGGATCTCGTCCGGGAGCAGGGCCTCGTCCGGGAGCGATGCTGTGTCGGGCAGCTCGCCGTCGTCCTCGGCGCTCTGTGGCGGCACGGCAGCGGAGTTGGCCGGGTGGGCTTGAGGGGCTCGCTCACCCGGCTTTTCAAGCTGAGCCTGGAGCGGTTTGGCGTCTGGTTGCGGCTCTGGCTCCGACCCACCGCTGAACGCCACCACACCCATCAACAACAGAGCAGCCACCACCGCGGCCGCGTACAGTGGCACCCGCGACCGCTCTGGTTCGGCGGGCTCCAGCGCGTCGGGCTGGATGGGCTTGGAACCCTGCTCGGCGGCGGCGGTCGGGGCGGCCAAGCTCGCCGCGACCCGCAGATCGGCTTCGTCGGGCTCTGCGACAACCTCCGCGCCTTCGGAAGACGGTTGTTGAGCAGAGGACTCGGCGACAGCCGTCGCTGGCTTTTCGGCGGCCGCGCCCGCGACGACAGTCGCCGACTTAGGGGGTGGCGGCGTGGCGACGGCGGCCGCTGGTTTTTCGGCGGCGGGGCTCGCGACGACAGTCGCCGACTTAGGGGGTGGCGGCGTGGCGACGGCGGCCGCTGGTTTTTCGGCGGCGGGGCTCGCGACGACAGTCGCCGACTTTGAGGCTGGCGGCTTGGCGCCACCAGTCGCTGGTTTTTCGGCGGCGGGGCTCGCGACGACAGTCGCCGACTTTGAGGCTGGCGGCTCGCCAACGACAGTCGCTGCTTCTTTGGCGGCCGGGCTCGCGACGACAGTCGCCGACTTCGCCGCACCCGTTGCGGCCGCGGCAGTCGCTGGTTTTGCCGCGATGGAGGGCGTTGGCTTGGCGGGCGCGACGACGGTTGCGGCGGGCTTGGAGAATCGCTCTGGGGCAGTTCGGATCGGCCCCCGCAGTGGCTTTTCGTGGGGCAGGAGAGGGGCGCTTGGCCGCTTGGCGACTGCGGTGGGGGCGGCCGGCTTGGCCGGCTCAGACGGCGCAGTCGAACCCGATCGCTTGGGAGGGGCAGGCGCCACCACGGGTGGCTTGGGCGCGGTGCCAGCGATACGCGCTGCGATCGCATCGGAGCGCTCGGATGGAAACCCTTTCGTGGCGGTGGCCTCGGGCACGATGTCGTACGGACCGGAGGGGATAACCGCCTTGGCGCTAGCCCTCGTTGCGGGCTCGGAAGCGGGTCGTCCTGCTCGTGGCGGCAGCGCGGCGATGTGATTGAGGGCTTCGAGCGAGTCCCACGGAGTCGATAGTCCGAGATCGTCTTGTGCGCGGCTCAGCGCCCAGTCCAGCTCAGACGCATCGGCGTAGCGCAGTGCCGGATCCTTTCGGAGGCACTGCTTGATCACGTCCGTGAGTGGAGCGGGCGCGTCGATCTTGGGTGGCTTCCCAGCGCGGTGGCCCTCTCGTACGGCGCCCGGCCCCCCAGTGAACGCATACTTCCCCGCCAGCATGGCGTGCCCGATGAGGCCCACGAGGTAGAGGTCTCGCGTCGGTTCGAGATCGACGTCGCCGGAGAGCAGCTCGGGGGTGAGCGGCTGGCGGCTGGCATTGCGAGCGCCGAGGGTGGGCACGCTCAGTTGATTGGCGAGGCCAAAGTCGGAAACCGAGACCGCGTCGTCGCGGCCATCCCGAGTTCCGAGAATGATGCCTGCGGTGGTCAAACCACCGTGCGTCACGCCGCAGCGGTGCGCGGCATCCAGGGCGTGACAGATCTGCCGGAGGATCGCGATCACGCGCGCGGGTGCGATGGGTCCTTCGGCGAGCAGCTTGGCGACCGAAGTTCCGCCGTCATATTCGCTGGCGATCGCGACACGGGCATCGCGGATCCGCCGAACGCTCAGCACATCGCAGATGAACGGCGACCCGACGGTCGCGAGCTTGCGACCGGTCGCTTCAAGTTCACTGAGAGCCTCGGCACTGGACGCGATGCCGTGGTTGACAAAGGTAAGGTGAAGGCGGCGCTCGGCCTTGGTCGGAGCGCTCGCGAAGACGTCTGCGAACGGGTGCGGCCACAACGGCGTCAGGCGCGTTGCGTTGGCGGGTTTTGTGCTGGGTGACGAACCCACTGCCCCTACGTTGGCATGCGGGCAGCAGATACGACAACTGTGATTGCACTGGTTCGAACCTGGACCGGCGCTTCGCGCGGAAACGGGCCGACGCGCGTGATAAGATGTGCGCGCATGGGAGTGGGCTTCGGTGGGTCGGTTGCCGCGATCGCGTTGGTCATGGGTGGGATGCAGGCCCCAACGGAGGTGGCGATCGTCCCTGCCGAAGTTGTGGGTGACGCGCCCGAACTCGGAGCGGAGTTGGCGAAGGAAGCGGTTGCGGCCGTTGATGGGATCGGGGGGACGGTCGTGCAACTGCCGCCCGGATGCGCCGACGTTACGTGTGCGTCCGAAGCTGCGGGGGCTCACGGATACGTCATATCTGTCCGCGTAGAGGTAGTAGTAAGCGATTTCGTGATCGAGACGCGCGTCGTAGACGGGCACGGCGAGACGGTCGCAGAGAGCTCGGAGCGCTGCGACATCTGCCGGCAAGACGAGGCCGCGGCGGTCGCGGGCGTTGCGATGACAGGCGCGTTGAAACCTTTCGCTGCGGTCGCCGACGAGCAGGCGCCGATCCCTCAGAAGCAGCGCGACGATCGACGCATGCCGGTGCGCGAGAAGCTAGGGTGGGGCGCTGTAGGCGTTGGTGCCGGGTTGTTGGTCGGCGGCATTGCGTTACTCGTGCTCAACGACCGCCCCGTTCAAAATGATTGCAGCGGCGCCAACGTCGACGCGATGGGTAACTGCAAACTACTTTGGAACACATTGGGAGCAGGTATCGGACTCACGCTTTCGGGGGCGGCGGTTGCAGGCGTCGGGGCCGGTCTGGTTGTTCAGTCCCGAAAGAAAAACGGAAAGGCTCGACTCAATGCGTCGTTCGCCCCAGGAAGACTGATGGTGCAGTTCTGATGCGGCACAAAGTGGTCCACCTGGGCGCCTTGGTTTGTGCAGCCAGCTTAGTTGGGTGCACGGATCTCAATCCCGATTTCGTCGCCAACGGTGGGACGTCGTCGACAAGTTCGTCAACGTCATCTTCCGGGGCATCGGCATCGGCATCGGCATCGGCATCGGCATCGGCATCGGCATCGGCATCGGCATCCGGTTCGGCGGGGTCGACTGCGGGCGGCGACGGGGTCAACACCGGATCGGAGGCGACGGACGACACCACGGCATCGGCGGACGGGTCGGGCGACGCCACGAGCGATGGTGGTTGCACCAGCTCGCGCGAGTGCGCAGATC
>Ga0316189_10000516_pt1 | contig 38869 bp, 31 predicted proteins | sample LowCovwburrow_MG_FD_204930 | JGI IMG/M metagenome (GOLD analysis project Ga0316189, IMG submission 204930) | Coastal sediment microbial communities from Maine, United States - Lowes Cove worm burrow | ecosystem: Environmental > Aquatic > Marine > Coastal > Sediment | place: USA: Maine...
TTCTTCAGCATAATTCAGAAAATTTTAAGGCTTTTATCACCTTATTATACAACTAAGGTAGCCCCTTGAATTTGATTAAAAAAAAAGCACAAAGACTTTTCAACAATTCACAAAATGACCCTAATTTATTACACTATTTACAATTATCACGTTAACTCACTGTTAAATCCACAATGAAAAAAATTCAATAAAACTAACCTTTTATTGCGAAAACGTTTTCGTGAACAGCTAATTATTACACATTATTCAAATTAATTAGAATTATCCATGATTTTTTCTAAATCACGATTGTCAATTTTATAAAAAAATACATCAAAAACATTTTAACCCCTAAATTTATGGGGCTAAAAACAAAATATTCATAAAAATTACAAAATCAACCCTATTTTTAAAAGGGTAATGTTTGTTTTTATATAGATTTGGACCAAACAAACACTAAAACCAATTTTTATGAAACATGTATTTACTTTAACTTTATTGTTAGCATCAATACTGTTAACAGCACAAGAAACTCAAGAAGAGACTACAGATAAAAAATTCTCTTTTGAAGGTAGCGTTGACGCTTACTACAGAACTAATTTTACAGCTCCCAATGACGAGAACCAAATTGCACCTCAAACATCATTTGCAGATACTGCAGGTTTTTCATTGGGAATGGCCAATATTATTGCCTCTTACGAAAAAGGTAAAGTTGGAGGTGTGGCCGATTTAGTATTTGGCCCACGTGGCGAAGCTGCCAGCGCAACAGTATTGAATCAATTATATGTATTTTACAATATAAGTGAAAACACAAAACTTACTTTCGGAAAGTTCAATACCTTTTTAGGTTATGAAGTTATTTCTCCAACAGGAAACTTCAACTACTCTACATCGTACTTATTTTCTAATGGACCTTTTTCACATACGGGTCTTAAAGCAGACTTTACACTATCTGAAGACTTAAGCTTAATGCTAGGTGTATTCAACCAAACGGATGTTACTGAATTTAATCCTGATGGTAGTTATGCCATTGGAGCACAATTAGGATATAGAGGACAATTTTTAAACCTACTATATGATGATGCAGGCTTAGGATTTGAAATCGATTACACTGGTGGATTTGATGCTTCAGATGAATTCTACATTGGAGTAAACGCAGCCTACGCAGATAATGATGGCGAGGGCTTTTATGGTGTCGATCTCTATCCGCAATACAGTTTAAGTGACTCTGTTTCTCTAGGGTTAAGAGGAGAATATTTTCAAACCATGAGCGAATTTGTAGAAGACGATATTAGCGTCATTGGACTTACACTAACAGGAAGCTATACTATTGATGATTTAACAATCAAACCAGAATTACGATTAGATAGTGGCTCTGAAGACATTTTTATCGATACCGATTTAATGAACACAAAAAGCTTAGCCTCTTTTGTAGTGGGTGCGATTTACACATTTTAATTAAAATAACTAACACTAAATATTATGAAAAAAGTTGAAGCAATCATTCGGAAATCAAAATTTTCGGCGGTCAAAAAAGCACTACATGAAGTAGGTGTTAATTTCTTCTCATATTGGGATGTTACAGGACTTGGTAATGAAAAAGAAGGCCATGTTTACAGAGGTGTTTCTTATAGCACCAGTGATATTCAAAGACGCTACTTATCAATCGTTATTAACGATGATTTTGAAGAGGTCACTATTAAAGCCATTCTAGAAGCTGGCTCTACAGGTGATGTTGGAGATGGTAAAATATTCGTCTCTCAAATAGATGAGGTTTACAGAATACGAACAGGAGATAAAGGCGGTAACACTTTAAAATAAAACACATGGAATTATTAACTACAAATAATGTATGGATGATGATCTGTACAGCGCTCGTTTTCTTTATGCATTTAGGATTTGCATTTTTAGAAATCGGATTAACACGACAAAAAAACACAATCAACATATTATTTAAAAACATCTTTATAATCACAATGGGCTTGTTATTATATTGCTTAGTTGGTTTTAATTTAATGTATCCAGGAGAATTTAACGGATTTTTAGGATTCGCAGGATTTGGATTGGATGCACCTCTTACTGATGCTGGAGCTTTAGATTTAGCCTACAATGAAGGATACACCTATTGGACCGATTTCTTATTCCAAGGTATGTTTGCAGCTACAGCAGCAACCATTGTTTCTGGAGCAGTCGCTGAACGAATGAAAATTGGACCTTTTATGGTATTTACAATTATCTATGTTGGCTTGATTTATCCAATTGCTGGTTCATGGCATTGGGGCGGCGGATTTTTACAATCATTAGAAACTCCTTTTTACGATTTTGCAGGATCTACTTTAGTACATTCTGTTGGTGGATGGGCAGCTTTAGTAGCTGTATGTTTATTAGGCTCTAGAATTGGAAAATTTAAAGACGGTCAATTACAAGCTATTCCTGGACACAATATCCCTTTAGCAACTGCCGGAGTTATTATTTTATGGCTAGGTTGGTTTGGATTTAATGGTGGCTCTGTATTATCTGCAGACCCAGGATTAACATCATTAACATTAGTTACAACCTGCTTAGCAGCAGCAGCAGGTGGTGTTGTAGCAGCATTAGTATCGTTCTTAAAATTTAAAAATTTGGATTTAACTATGTTTTTAAATGGAATACTAGGCGGATTAGTTGGTATCACAGCTGGCGCAGATCAAATGAGCCCAACCGATGCTATTCTTATTGGAGCTATCGCAGGAACTATTATTGTATTTGCTGTTTCTTTAATTGATAGATTAAAATTAGATGATCCTGTTGGAGCTATCGCAGTGCATTTAGTTTGTGGTATTTGGGGCACATTAGCCGTTGGAATTTTTGGAGCATTGGCCAGTGGAGCACAATTTGTAAGTCAGCTTATTGGTGTTGCATCGTACGCAGGCATCTGCATTGTATCTTCATTTTTAATCATTTTCATATTGAAGAAAACGGTTGGAATTAGAGTTTCAGAACGTGAAGAACTAGAAGGTCTTGATGCTCATGAGCATGGAATGGATGCTTATCCAGACTTTAGATTAAACGAGCACTAATTAGGCTTGTTTGTTGAATAAGCTATAAAAGCTTATTTGTTATTGTTTATTTATCAAGTTAGGGATAAACCCTCAAAAAGAAATTTTTGAGGGTTTTGTTTTATCTCATACCGACACACAAATCACTTTAAGAAAACAGGAATTTATATCGGAGAAATAGAGCATTTACTGCTAAATAGCAGAACAAAAAAAGCGCTTGATAATAGTATATTATCAAGCGCTTTTTATAAGATTTACTATCTATAATTCAGTCTTAAATTATAGTTGATTGTCCTAAATGTATATTTTCAAAATTAAGATTAGAATCTTTTGGGTTACTTATAAAATCAGAAATAAAGTCACCAACTTTAGTCGTCGATACGTTTGCATGTTCAGAATTTATATCTGGTGTAGAAATTTTCAGTTGTAATGATTTTTCAATCGCGTCGTTAATTAGCTCTGCTTCTTCATACAATTCAAAATGTTCTAGCAACATGGCTGCAGATAAAATTGATGCAATAGGATTCGCGATGCCTTTATTTGTAGCTTGCGGATAAGACCCATGGATAGGCTCAAACATCGCATATTTTTCACCAACAGATGCTGATGCCAATAAACCAATAGAACCTCCAATAACACTAGCTTCATCACTAATAATATCACCAAACATATTTTCAGTTAAAATAACATCAAACTGTTTTGGATTTAAAATCATTTGCATGGCCGCATTATCAACAAATAAAAAATCTAAGGCTACATCTGGATATTCTACTGATAATTCAGTGACCACTTTTCGCCATAAACGTGAACTTTCTAATACATTAGCTTTATCTACCAATGTAACTTTTCCTTTTCGGCTTTGGGCAGCCTTAAATGCTAAATGTGCAATGCGTTCAATTTCTAAACGAGAATACACACATAAATCTGAAGCCGTATTTCCGTCGTCACTCAAATATTTTTCACCAAAATAAATACCTCCAGTTAATTCTCGGTATATTCTTATATCTGTCCCTATGATGATCTCTCGTTTTAGAGGTGATTTATCTAACAACGTTTCGTAAGCCTTAACTGGCCTTACATTTGCGTACAAGCCTAGTTCCTTACGAAGCTTCAACAAACCTTGTTCTGGGCGTACTTTTGCAGACGGATTATTATCGTATTTAGGGTGACCAATAGCACCAAATAAAATGGCGTCACTAGACTTACAAAGGTTTAATGTTTTCTCTGGTAATGGATCTTTAAATTTATCAATTGCCGTTGCGCCAACAGCAGCAGTTTTAAAATTAAACGTATGGTCAAATTCTAAAGCAATTGCTTTTAAAACTTTTATGGCTTGGCTTGTTACTTCTGGTCCAACGCCATCACCTGGCAATACAGCTATGGTTAATTTCATATTATTTCCTGCGAAAGCAGGAATCTCATCCTACTTTCTTAATTATTATTTTAGCGTTTCCTTTTACTCATTCCTGTAATCATTATAAATATTGGGATTACAAAATCGCAAAACGTCGCGCTTTCCGTTATATCTTTTTTTCGTGCCTCTAAAAGGAATGCCACTTCAAATGGAGAGCATTCACGATTTCATTAATTTAAAATATTAACCAATGAATAATTGCTAACGCACTTACTTACTAAGTGCAATTTCAAACTGCTCAATAGTTGCTTTTTTGCTTAATAAGTAGTCAATATCATCATATCCATTTATCATGCATGTTTTTTTATAAGCATCAATATCAAAACCTTCTGATAGATCTAACCCCTTAACACGAATGATTTGTGTTTCAAGATTAACCTCTAATTCTATGTCTGGATTACTTTTTATAAGGTTTAGTAATTCGTTTAAAAATCCTTTTGAAACCTGAATAGGCAACAGTCCGTTATTTAAGGCATTCCCTTTAAAAATATCAGCAAAAAAACTGGACACAATAACTTTAAACCCATATCCAACTAAAGCCCAAGCAGCATGTTCTCGGCTAGAGCCACAGCCAAAGTTATCACCTGCAACCAAAATGCTTCCCGAATATTTTGAATCATTCAGAACAAAATCTGGATCCATGTTACCATCTTTAAGATATCTCCAATCCCGAAACACATTATCTCCAAACCCTTTTTTATCTGTCGCTTTCAAAAACCGTGCAGGAATTATTTGATCTGTATCGACATTAGCAATGTCTAATGGAACGGCTTTAGAATGTAATGTTGTAAATTTTTTCATCTTAATGCCCACAACAATGGGTAATTCGTCCTTCGAAAACAGGAATCTCTTTTTAATTAATACTAATTTATAAAATTGCTCACGAAAGAGCGTAATTTAATTGTCTTTTTTTCACAACTACTCGATTCCTTATATCGATACAAGAGTCCAAAGAAGCGTATAGCTTATATAATCTAATTTAAATGCTTAGTAATATCAACAATTTTCCCTTCAACAGCAGTAGCTGCAGCAACTAATGGACTTGCCAAAATAGTTCTTGACCCTTGACCTTGACGACCTTCAAAGTTTCTATTAGATGTAGACACACAATACTCTCCCTGCGGGATTTTATCGTCATTCATCGCTAGACATGCAGAGCAACCTGGCTGGCGCAATTCAAAACCTGCTGTATCAAAAATATGCTTTAAACCTTCTTCTATAATTTGCGCTTCTACCTGCTTACTTCCTGGCACTAACCAAGCTGTAACATTATCAGCTTTTTGTTTTCCTTTTATAAAATTAGCGGCAACTCTAAAATCTTCAATTCTTGAGTTGGTACAGCTTCCTATAAACACAAAATTAATAGGTGTATTAATTAAACTTTCTCCAGCTTCAAAATTCATGTAAGCCAAAGATTTTTTAAATGACGGACTTTCATCTCTAGGAATAGTTTCAGAAATCTTAATTCCCATTCCAGGATTAGTTCCGTAGGTTAACATCGGTTCGATATCTTCAGCATCAAAAGCATATTCTTTATCAAATGTTGCGTCTTCGTCTGTTGGTAAGGTTTCCCAATACGCTACTTTCTTCTCGAAATCATCACCTTGAGGTGCAAATTTCCGACCTTTAACATATTCAAAAGTAGTAGCATCTGGCGCAATCATGCCACCTCGTGCTCCCATTTCGATACTCATATTACAAACCGTCATTCTGCCTTCCATGCTCATGTTTTCAAAAACATCTCCAGCATATTCACAAAAATATCCTGTACCGGAATTGGTTCCTAATTTTGAAATAATATAAAGAATGACGTCTTTCGGCAAGACGCCATTCTTAAGGTTGCCATTAACCGTTACTCTTAAACTTTTAGGCTTGGTCAGTAATAAACATTGACTCGCAAAAACCTGTGCGACCTGACTGGTTCCAATACCAAAAGCAATTGCACCAAAAGCACCATGTGTTGATGTATGACTATCACCACAAACCATTGTCATTCCTGGTTGAGTTATTCCTAACTCTGGAGCCATCACATGAACTATTCCGTTATATTTATGTCCTAACTCATATAATGTAATATTATTTTTCTTGCAGTTTTTTGATAATTGCTCTAACTGCTCTCTCGATAATTTATCTTTTATGGGTTGATCCTGATTTAAAGTTGGCGTATTATGATCTGCTGTAGCCACAATTTGATTGGGCCTAAAAACAGGAATTCCGCGGTCTTCCAATTCATTGAAAGCCTGAGGACTCGTCACTTCGTGAATTAAGTGCTGATCTATATATAAAATTTGTGGTCCATTGGCAATAGCATCAACTACATGTGCATCCCAAACTTTATCAAATAATGTTTTCTTTGTTGTCATAATTAGTGTCCGTAACGGCAGTAATCGTTTTTAATCAACCAAAATATATGCTTTTGCTTAAGCTGAAATTATTTGCTGATAAATATTACTCGTTTCAATGATTTGATGGATATCATTATCATTAATTTCTTTCTTTTTATCTGCAAAATTTAAAAAGCTAGCATAAATATCATCCAACTGTAGTTTTGTTAATTCGTAACCTACATTCTTTGCTCTATAAGCTAGTGCTGCTCTACCACTACGAGCGGTCAACACAATTGCAGACTCTGTTACACCAACATCTTTTGGGTTGATAATTTCATAGGTTTCACGATTTTTAATCATGCCATCTTGATGAATTCCAGAACTGTGTGCAAAAGCATTTGCACCAACAATTGCTTTATTTGGTTGCGTATAAATTCCCATACTATCACTAACCAATTGACTCATACCATATAACATTGATGTATTGATATTGGTATCTAAATTAAGATAGGGATGCTGTTTTAAAACCATGACTACTTCTTCTAAAGCTGTATTTCCTGCACGTTCACCAATACCATTTATGGTGCATTCAATTTGTCTCGCACCATTAATAACACCTTCAATAGAATTCGCTGTAGCCAATCCTAAATCATTATGACAATGACAAGATAAGATTGCTTTTTCTATGCCTTTTACGTTTTCTTTTAGATACTTAATTTTTGCTCCATATTCACTTGGCAAACAGTATCCTGTGGTATCAGGAATATTCAATACAGTTGCACCAGCTTTTATAGCTGCTTCACAGACTCTAGCCAAATACTCGTTATCTGTTCTTCCCGCATCTTCTGCATAAAATTCAACATCTTCAACAAAAGATTTTGCATATTTCACAGCGGCATAAGCACGCTCAATAATAGCATCTTTATTAGAGTTGAATTTATGAATGATATGAGAATCTGATGTTCCTATTCCTGTATGAATTCTAGCTTTTTTAGCATATTTTAGAGCTTCCGCAGCAACTTTTATATCATTCTCTACTGCTCGAGTTAATCCACAAACTGTAGCATTTTTAACAATTTTTGAAATGGCATCCACCGATTTAAAATCCCCTGGACTAGACACCGGAAACCCAGCTTCTATAACATCTACTCCCAATAAATCCAATTGCTCTGCAATAATAACTTTTTGATCCATGTTAAGTTTACAACCAGGAACCTGCTCTCCATCACGGAGTGTTGTATCGAATATTTGTATATTATTGTTAGCCATTGATAAAAATATATTTTAGTATTGTCTTACGAATATATATTTTGTTGGCGTTTAAGAGTTTTGATTTCCGCAACACTTTACGATGTTCAAACACCTAAACGCATATTAATAATCTAATTATCAGATACTTAAAATCATATTCTATTGATAACTAAAGACCAAAAAGATAATTTATTTTTGTTAGTTAAGTCCTTAACAAAATCTGAAAAGCGACAATTCAAGTTGTATGTAGGTCGTCTTGGTGTCAATTCGGATTCTAAATTCTTGAATCTTTTTAATCTTCTTGATAAAGCAAAAATGTATAATGAAGCGACTATTTTAAAAAGTAATATTGTTCAAAAACAACAGCTCGCTAATGTCAAAGCACACCTATACAAACAAATTTTAATCAGCTTAAAACTAAACCCTTCGCATCAAAATATACGCTCGCAAATTCGAGAACAGATCGACTTTGCTTCTATTCTATACCATAAAGGTCTGTATAAACAGAGTCTGAAAATATTAGATAAAGCCAAAGAACTCGCCATTGTAAATGAAGAAAAAAATTTAGCTTTTGAGATTGTTGAACTCGAAAAAATAATTGAAGCGCAATACATTACTAGAAGTATTAGCACACGAGCTGATGAGCTGGTTGTACAAGCAAAAAATTTGAGTACACAAAATGTCATTGCGAGTAAATTATCCAATTTATCCCTTCAATTATATAGCACCATTCTCAAAACTGGTTACGTGAAAAATGAAGACGAAAGTCAACAGGTCACTAAATACTTTAATGACAGACTTCCTAAAATAAAACTAAAAAATGTTGGCTTTAGAGAAAAACTATGGTATTACAAAGCACATTTATGGTATAGCTTTTTAATGCAGGATTTTTTAAACTGTTATAAATACGCCTCCAAATGGGTAAATCTTTTCCACCAGAATCCCAACATGATTAACCTTAATCCTGTATTCTTTTTAAAAGGAAATAACTACCTGTTAGAATCTATTTTTTTTATAAGTAACAAACCAAAATTCGTAAAAAAATTAGAGAATTTCAAGAGCACTGTTAGTGACCCTAAGTTCCCTAAAGATGAAAATGTTGCCACCTTAGTATTTCTGTATACCAATTTTCACAGTATCAATCAACACTTTATTGATGGTAGTTTTGAAGAAGGACTACCTTTAATTCGTACGATCGAAAAAGAGCTAGTACACTTTAATAACAGGATAGATCCACATCATAAAATGATTTTTTATTATAAGTTCGCTAGTTTGCATTTTGGAGCTGGTAATAATAAAGCGTGCATAAAATATCTAGATAAAATCATTTCAAACAAATCACTTTCAATGCGTGAAGATTTGTTATGCTTTTCAAGAGTATTAAACCTCGTTGCCCATTATGAAGCAGGATTAGATTACCATTTAGAAACGCTATTAAGAAGCACCTACAAGTTTTTAATTAAGATGAATGACTTGCATGAAGTGCAAAAAGAGATGATAAAATTCATTAGAGGTCTTCAAGATATTTATCCTCACGATCTTAAAAAAGCATTCAAAAGTTTACGAGATACTTTAAAAACTTATGAGGACCATCCTTTTGAGCGAAGAGCATTTTTATACTTAGATATTATTTCATGGTTAGAAAGTAAAATTGAAAATAAGCCTGTAAGTCAAGTCATTAGAAATAAATATTTAGCAAAAAACACCTAGTAATTTTGCGAATCTCATAAAATTTCAATAAAAACTAAAAATAAATTTGGATATTAAACTTTTGTGATGCAATATTTGTGTTCACAAAGTTCAAACACTTACTGAAATGTTATCAAGAAAGGCAGAGGGAATAGACCCGTTGAAGCCTTAGCAACCCTTAGATTCACTAAGAAGGTGCTAAATTCTACTTAATTTTCGATTCATTTATCGTAAAATTGGATAGATAACTCAAACCTAATCACTCATCTGTGGTTAGTATTTTCTTTATAACATTTTTCTATTAAGTACGCTTCTTCCGAAGCTTATTTGGCTTTTGAATTAATTTATTTTAACTCAAAAAAACTTAGAAAAATGAGTACACAAAAATTCGCAACAAAAGCGTTGCACGCAGGACACGATGTTAGTAAAACAGGAGGAACAAGAGCCGTTCCAATTTATCAATCTACAGCTTATGTTTTTGATGATTCCGATGACGCAGCAGGTCGATTCAACCTTTCGGTTCCAGGATTTATTTACACCCGATTAAACAATCCAACCAATGATATTTTAGAGCAACGACTAGCAGCTTTAGAAGGTGGAATTGCAGCAGTAGCAACTGCATCAGGAACAGCCGCTATTTCGACAACATTGCTAACACTTTTAAAAGCTGGAGACCATATTGTAGCGTCTAGTAGTTTATATGGTGGAACGTATAATCTATTAAGCGTTACGCTTCCAAGACATGGCATTACAACAACATTTGTAGATCCTTCAAACCCTGAAAACTTCGAAAAAGCAGCACAAGAAAACACTAGAGCATTTTTTGTTGAGTCTTTAGGAAATCCTAAACTAGATGTTTTGGATATTGAAGCAATTTCAAAACAGGCAAACGCCTTCAAGGTGCCTTTAATTGTTGACAATACAGTGGCAACACCTTATCTTTTAAATCCAATTGAGTATGGTGCAAATATTGTTATCCATTCCTTAACAAAATATATCAATGGTAACGGAACCTCCTTAGGTGGCATCATCATTGACGCTGGAACTTTTGATTGGACCAACGGGAAATTCCCTGAATTTACAGAGCCTTCAGCTGGTTACCACGGTTTAGTATATAGTGAAGTTATTGGCCCAGCAGCATTTATTGCAAAAATTAGAATTGAAGGTTTACGTGATTATGGTGGCGCATTAAGCCCTTTTAATGCCTTTCAAATTATTCAAGGTTTAGAAACTTTAGAACTTCGAATTCTAAAACATAGCCAAAATGCCCTCGAATTAGCAAAATGGTTGCAAGAACAACCCGAAGTGAATTGGGTAAATTATCCAGGATTAGAAACCAGTAAATATAAAGATCTGGCTAAAAAGTATTTACCAAATGGCCAAAGTGGTATTGTTACTTTTGGTGCAGATGGCGGATATGAAGCTGCAAAAACAATTGCAGATACCACAAAAATATTCTCTTTACTTGCCAATATTGGAGACACAAAATCGCTAATTATTCATCCAGCAAGTACAACGCATCAGCAATTAGATGATGACGCACAGGAAGCCACAGGAGTAACAAAAGATTTAATTCGTTTATCTGTAGGAATTGAAAACATTGAAGATTTAAAAGCGGACTTAACAGAAGCTTTTGCTGTCGTTAAACAGAAAAAAACACTTCAAAACTAAACCTAACAGTAACCTTTAGTAATTAAACAGATGCCTTTTTAACGAGGTATCTGTTACAAATTTAAAAAGATAAAAATGAGCGATTTAAAATTCAGTGTCTCAGGAGAGAGTTCTTCTGTGACTAAATTTATAGGAAAAACGAGGCAATTTACATTGGTTGTTGATGAACCAACAGATCTTGGCGGAACAGATGACGACGCCAATCCAGTTGAATATATTCTTGCAGGATTTGCAGGTTGTGCTAATGTGATTGGGCATATAGTTGCCAAAGAGCTTAGTTTCGTAATTAACAGTTTAAAAATTGAAGTTTCCGGCGAATTAAACCCTAGTCGGTTTTTAGGATCTTCATACAATGAACGCGCAGGTTTTAAGTCCATAAAACTTAGTCTAATTCCAGAAACCGATGCTAGTATTGAAACCCTAACACAATGGTTACAAATTGTTGAAGATAGATGTCCTGTAAAAGATAATTTACAAAATAAAACACCTGTAACTATAGCCGTAGAAAAGCAATATAATGTATCATAAGGATTAACAATGGAAAGCTTAAATTATATAAACATTCCGGAGTACATCACCAAAAGCGGTAAGACAGTATCATTAACATTGTCTTACCAAACTTTTGGTAAAGCGTTACATCATGCTCCTGTTGTTTTAGTAAATCATGCACTTACTGGAAACTCTCAGGTTATTGGGAAAGAGGGCTGGTGGAATGACCTCATAGGCCAAAATAAATGTATCGACACAAATACGTACTGCGTTTTAGCATTTAATATTCCAGGAAATGGCTTTGATAATAACCCTGAAAATTTGATTGAAAACTATAAGGATTTTACCGCAAGAGACATTGCTACATTGTTTGCTTTAGGTTTAGAACAATTAAAAATCGATCAACTTTTTGCTGTTATTGGAGGTTCGGTTGGTGGAGGAATTGCCTGGGAACTTTCAGCACTAAAACCAAAATTAATCACACATTTAATTCCTATTGCAACAGATTGGAAATCTACGGATTGGCTCATTGCGAATTGCCATATCCAAGATGCGATTTTAAACCATTCGAGTCAGCCATTAGCAGATGCGAGAATGCATGCCATGACATTGTATCGCACACCAGAATCTCTAACTCAAAAGTTTGAAAGAACAAAAAAAGACAGCGTACTTTTTAATATTGAATCATGGCTTAACTATCATGGAAACGCTTTAAACAAAAGGTTTAATATTTCGGCCTATAAACTCATGAACCAAATATTGAGAACAATTGATATCACGAATCAAAAAGATGATTTTCGAGATATAGTTTCAAAAATTTCTGCAAACATTCATATCATTACGATCAATTCAGATTTGTTTTTTAAAGCTGAAGAAAATTGGAATACTTACGTGGAATTGAAAATCGTAAAGCAAAATGTGAACATTCATGAAATAAAATCCATTCATGGTCATGATGCATTTTTAATTGAATTCAACCAATTACAAAAATTCTTGAAACCCATTTTTAAAGCAGAAGCAAACTCACATAAACACCCAACAAAACATGTGGCTTAATCCTATTATCTTTAAATTAAACGCTCAGTAATTTAGTTGAACATCCACACTTAAAAACCCATAAACACATATTAGACAGTTAATTAGTAGCGTTTATAACAAAAAATCAATAACTTATACCAGCTATTAATCTAATTTACTAAAACGTCTAGTCATGAGTAATTCTTACATAGACCTTCATTGTCACCCAGCACTAAAACCTTACGGAAAGAGTTTTAAATACGACCCACCAAAACAAAATAATATCAACAGTGGTCGTAGAAATTCGATTTGGCATTATAGTCCACCAAACTTTCTCGAGAGAAAAGTCAACAAAATATTGACACTCACAAAATTTACACAAACGGATCTTACAGCACTAGCTAAAGCCAATTGTAACGCAGTCGTTATTTCTCTTTATCCATTTGAAAAACACTTCCTCAATGACAAGATGCTGGGATTTAAATTTGTGCCTGACCTACTTGTAAATTTGGCTGCTGGTGTAAGTCAAAAACGGATTGATAATCTGCGAAATCACAACAGCTATTTTCAAGATTTAAATGATGAATATGCTTACTATTTACAGCTTGACAATTTCGCTCAAGTCATAAGAGGCGTGACGTTTACTTATCGGCTAGTTAGTAATTATTCTGAAATTTTAGAGCATATAAACACCTCAACATCCACAAGAAAAATCATCAGTCTTGTACCCACAATTGAAGGTGGCCACGCCTTTGAAACTGGCTTAGATAAAGATGAAGACACGGCTATTGAAGCTGATGTTTTAAACAATATAGACAGCGTAAAAAACTGGGAGCATAAACCTTTTTTCATCACTTTTGCACACCATTTTTATAACGAACTATGTGGTCACGCACGAAGTATCAGCATTGGAGCCATTAAAAAAAACCAAGATCGTGGGCTCAATACAGACATTACCGATTTAGGCTTAAAAGTAATTGACAAGCTCTTAGATAACACAGAGAATAAACGGATTCATATCGATATAAAACATATGAGTTCTGCATCAAGAAAAACATATTATAACTTACTCGACACCACTTACGCAGCAGAAGACATACCAGTTATCGTAAGTCATGGCGCAGCAAATGGCAGGCGTTCCCTTGAAGAACCAGGGATGTCTGACTCAACACAAAGTCAGTATTTTAGAGAAGATGATATCAATATTTATGATTCTGAAATCGTACGTATCGCAAAATCAAAAGGTGTTTTCGGATTACAGTTAGACGAGCGACGCATTGCCAGCGTAAAAGCCATTAGAAGCTCACGAATTTATTGGCCAAGTAACAAGAGGCTTTATGTAAACAAATCAGATCTAATTTGGAGACAAATCAGACATGTCGCTGAACTATTAGACAGAAATGGGTTATTCTGCTGGGAAACTATGGCAATTGGTTCAGATTTTGACGGTATTGTAAATCCGATTAAAGGCCTTTGGACAGCAGAAAACATCAAAGACATCAAACCCTATCTCATTGAAAAAGCCGAAGATTATCTAAAAAAACACAAAACAAACTTACAACCACAGAATCAAATTTCAGCAAATGAAATTATAGATCGTTTGCTATTTATAAATGCAAATTCTTTTTTAAAACGATATTTCAACTAAAAGTTCTTGGGAAGCGTTAAATTTATAAGCTATGAGCGTTAATTATAATTGCAATCGTAACAATTATAATACCTTTAAATTATTATTTTTGCTCCTTGAACGACCCTGAAAAAATAGAATCTAAAACTCCAAAAAAACGAAAATTTCGTTGGTTCCGCCGAACCATACGAGTACTCATTGGTGTTTTACTTTTTTTATTCTTAACCATACTTTTTGTGAGAAGCCCTTGGGGACAAGATATCATTACAAATCAAGTTGTTACTTACGTCTCTAACAAAACCAATACTAAGGTCGCCATCGATAAACTCTTTATCACTTTTGATGGTGATTTGAAACTCAATGGACTTTACTTAGAAGACAAAAAAGGGGATACATTAGTCTATTCAAAATCTTTAGAAGCCAATATTCCACTTTGGAAAATGATACAAGGTGAAGCTGTTGGTGTTGATGCTTTAAATTGGGAAGGTGTGCGTGCAAATATTATAAGAAAAGATTCCATTTCAGGATATAATTTTCAGTTTTTAATTGATGCTTTTACTCCTACCGAAACAACAGCTGTTGCAAAGGATACGACCTCTGCTTTGCTTAACTTAGTTATTGGAAACCTGAAATTTAATACCATTGATATCGTTTTTGATGATGCCGTTGTTGGCATTGACAGCAGGTTTCAAATTGGCGAACTCAAAGCTAATTTGGAAACTACAGATCTTGAGAACATGATTTTTGATGCTTCTGAAATAGAACTGAGCAACTCCAAAATCAAATTCGTTCAAAAACCAATTGTTATTGACACTGCGGTTTCTCATGTACCATTACCCAAATTGTCGTTAGAAAGTTTAAAGCTACATAATGTGATAGCGTATTATGAATCGCAACCAGACCAGATTATAGCAGATGTTGATATTACGGAATTCTCGACTGAAAGTCCTGTTATCAATTTGATAGATAATGATTTTAGTCTTAAAAATATCACTCTCAAAAATTCAAAAATCAGTCTTACTACCGAAGCTCAAATTAATGGAATTACGCCAAAAATAGACAACATTAAAAACGAAGCAAAAACGGATATTCAAACACTGAAATGGCCTCAAATTAAAATTAATATCGCTGAAATTGACATTGAGAATAACCAAATCGATTATCGTGTTGGTATAGCAAAACCGAAAAAAGGAATTTTCAACCCTAATGCTATTACTTTACAAAACTTAACACTCAAAGCCAACGATATACTCCTTAAAGGCGAAAAAGCAACGCTTAATATCAACCAATTCAATTTCAATGAAGTTTCTGGTCTCAACCTCAAAAAACTCGCCGTAAATTTTAAAGCGACTGATAACAACATAGAATTAAAAGGGTTAGATTTTATACTCAATAAAAATGCTGTTACAGGTTATGCCCAATTACAATACAGTTCCCTTTCGCAATTATATGAAACACCAGAAACCACTCGTGTGGTGGCTAATTTATCATCTTTCAATGTGTCATTAAAAGAGGTGTTCAAGTTTCAACCAGAACTCAAAAAGAATCCATATCTCGCAACTTTAAGTGAAAAACAACTTAAAGGAAACATTAATACTTCGGGAACTTTAGCATTGGTTAATCTGACAGATGCAACCATCAATTGGGGAGATGCTACTCAAGTTTCTGCCAGTGGAACACTCCAAAACATAACCAACCCCGAAACGATTAGTTTTGATATTCCTGAGTTTTTAATAGAAACAAAGCGTTCTGATATCATTCAGTTTGTGAATGAAAAAGATTTGGGTGTCACTTTACCTGATCTATTATCTCTTACCGGAAACGTCAAAGGCAATCCAGCAAATATTTCCGCGAAAGCGATAGTAACTACAACACAAGGCATTGCCATACTGGACGGCAGTTTTAAAAACGCAAATACTATTGCGTATGATGCTGCGATTACGATTGAAGATTACAAAATAAATGAATTGCTAAATGACCCACAATTTGGTGCTTTGAGTCTACATCTAAAATCAAATGGAAGTGGCAAAACCATCAACACCTTAGATGCGACATTGGATGCTACGATTTCAAAATTTCAGCTTAACAATTATAGCATAGAGAACCTCAATATCAACGGAAACATTAAAAACGGAACTGGAAAAATAGTAACGACCTACAAAGATGAAAATCTCAACATCAATCTGGATGCTTTAGTCGTATTAGATTCAATAGCTCCAGAGGCAAAGGTAGAACTAGATATCATTGGTGCTAATTTACAAGCTCTTGGATTGCTCGATCGCAATGTAAAAACAGCAATGAACATTTCTGCCGATTTTAAAGGCAATAACAAAAGCTATGATATGAGTGCCATTGTAGACAACGGTGTTTTTGTTTATGATAACCGAACTTATTTATTGGGAGATGTAAATGCCTTGGCTTATATGGATAAAGACACAACTTCATTTTCGGTAACAAACAAAATATTAGACCTTAATCTAGAGTCAAATACCGACCCGCTAACCTTCAGCAAAGCCATTAAAAGACATGTGGCGAGCTATTTTTTTAGAGATGAAGTAATCCCTGATTCTATTACTAATTTTGTCAATTTGAAGCTAAATGGCAAGATTTCTGAATCTCCATTACTCAACGATTTGTTTTTAGTAAATGTCAAAGATTTAGAGACCATAGACATCGCTTTAGATTTTGATGAAAAAGAACGAAAACTGAAAGCTAATATAACGGCACCACACATTAATTATAGTGGAAATGAATTGGATAGCCTGGCCTTTTCAATGGACACGAATAAAGAAAATTTCAACTTTAATCTAGGGTTTAAAAACATAACTGCTGGGCCATTAGACGTCCCTAAAACTTTCATTACTGGACAGCAAACTAATAATGAGTTATCATTAAATTTCTTGGGCTACCTCAACGATGAAAAACTTATGAATGTCAATACAAAAATCACGGGTAACAGTGAGCGTTTAAGATTTACGGTAAATCCAGATAGTTTAATATTGAGTAAGAGTAATTGGTCAATTCCTGTGACCAATGAGGTCATTTTAACCGATAAAAATATAGCATTTATTGATTTCATTATTTCAAAAGGTGACCAATCCATAGAGATTACTGACCAACTCACTACCATTGCAAAATCTCATATAGCTCTAGATTTTAACAATTTCAAAATCAGTGAATTCTTTAATTATTTAAATCCTGGCGCACAATTAGCTACAGGCGAACTTAATGGCAAATTTATTTTAGAAGAACCGTTTGAAGAGACTGGTATCATTGCAGATTTAAGTATCAAAAAACTAAATGTTTTAAAAACAGATTTAGGCGTTTTAAGCATGAATGGAAATTCACTTTCAGATAATAACTACGCCTTTAACGCAGGATTAAAAGGCGGTGATATTGACCTTGATCTCGTAGGCGATTATACAGTAACAAACACCTTAGCTAATCTGGACCTTAATCTCAATATTAATGCCTTTAAAATGAAAGCGCTAAACACATTATCTTTAGGAGCAATAAAAGACGCTGATGGAAGTTTTAATGGCGAATTTAAAGTCACAGGAACCACGAAAGAACCTAAATACAATGGACTTTTAAACTTCAATGATGCAAGTTTCAATGTAACTAAACTAAACACAAAGTTTACGATGCAAAATGAAACGCTCAATGTAGATAACGATGGATTCTCAATGACCAAGTTCACTATATTAGACGAAAACAATAATGCCTTAGTCGTTTCTGGAGAAATCGGAACTGAAAGTTTTATCAATCCTACTTTTAATCTTGATTTAAAAGCTAATAATTTTCAAGTTCTAAATGCAACTCCAGAAGATAATGAAGTTTTATATGGAAAAGTAACCTTCAATGCAAATGCCAAACTTACAGGTGATTTACAAATTCCAAAATTAAATGCTGAGTTAACCTTGGGGTCAGATACTGATGTGACTTACGTCATGCCATCCTCATTGGCCAATATCGAAGAGCGTGATGGTGTAGTCGTATTTGTTAATCGTGAAAATCCTAATGCAATCCTTACACAAACGGAAAAACAAACAGCGACGATTAAAGGGCTAGATATTTCAACATTGATTAAAATTGGCAAAGACGCAACTGTAACTGTAATTATTGATGAAGAAACAGGAGATAATTTTAGAGCATCTGGTCAAGGAGAACTAATGTGCACAATGAATCCCAATGGGCTTATTAATCTAACAGGATCTTACGAAATTTCTGAAGGACACTATGAACTCAATCTCTATAATTTAGTTAACAGAAAATTCTTAATTGCTCCAGGTAGTCGTGTGTCGTGGTCTGGAGATCCTTTTGATGCAAAACTCGATGTTCGCGCCATTTATAATGTAGAGACTTCTGCATCTGCTTTAATGGCTTCTCAAATTTCTGGAGCTGATTCTTCAGTAAAAAGCAAATACCAACAAGTATTACCTTTTAATGTGTATCTCAATATTGATGGTGAATTATTAGCTCCTGAAATCTCTTTTGCGTTAGATATGCCTGAAGAAGAACAAGGTGCCATCGGTGGACAAGTTTACGGTCGTGTGCAACAAGTAAATTCTCAAGAAGGCGAACTCAATAAACAAGTGTTCTCCCTCTTAGTTCTCAATAGATTTTATCCAGATTCTGGTAGTGACGGAAGCTCAGGAGGTTTCGCTACCCTAGCTCGAGACAATCTTAACGATGCTGTTTCTGGGCAACTCAATGCGTTTTCAGAAAAACTATTAGGTAATTCTGGGATTGAACTTGATTTCGGAATCAATAGTTATACTGACTATCAAGGCGAAAGCGCTGCAGACCGAACACAATTAGATGTCGCAGTACAACAGAAATTATTTGATGACCGATTAATTGTTCGTGCAGGAAGCGAAGTCGATATTCAAGGGAGCAGTTCTACAGAAGAAACTACGCCATTAGTAGGCAATGTTAGTTTAGAGTATGTCGTTTCAAAAGATGGTAGATACCGACTTAAAGGTTTTAGAAAAAGTGAATTTGAAAATGTTATTGACGGTCAAACTATCATAAGTGGAATTGCTTTAATTTTTACTCAAGAATTCAACCAATTTGACGAACTTTGGGATGCTATTTTTAAATCACAAAATGAAAAGAAAGCGAAATTAGAAGCAGATAAAAAAGCCGCAGAAGCTCAACTAAAAACCAAAGAAGAAGAAACTAATAAAAGCATAGAAGAGAAAAAGAATTAAATATTGAAAAAAACCATAACACATAGTATCTATCTTTTTTTCTTCGGAATTATTCTGCACTCCTGTAGCATCAAAAAACATATACCAGAAGGCGAACGTCTTTATACAGGAGCAAAAATCGAAATTAAAGCAGATTCCTCAGTTCAAAATGTTGAACAGCTTAAAACCGAATTAGAAACCGTATTAAGACCTAGTCCTAATTCTAAGTTTTTAGGAATGCATCTAGGATTATATTATTACTACAAAAATCAAAAAGAAAAGCCTGGTTTTTTAAACAGATGGCTATTCAAACAAATGGGTGAAAAGCCAGTTTATCAATCGGATGTGAAATCTTTTGAAATCGAAGACATTTTGCATAATCGACTAGAAAATAACGGATTTTTCTACAGTACAGCTGAGTCTTCTTTTGAAGAAAAAGAATTAGAAGCCTTTGCTACTTATACTTTAAAAGTTTTGGCTCCATATAAAATGGTGAGTTTTAAATTAGACTCTATGCCATCTCCACTTTACGAAGACGTAAAACAAGTAAAAGCAGCATCTCCAATTTCAAAAGATATGCGATTTGACTTGTCTAATCTCAAATTAGAACGCCAACGTATAGATTCAGAATTAAAAAACAAAGGCTACTACAATATCAATCCAGACTTTTTCATTTTTGAATCAGACACCAATCAGTATGCAAATAAACGTTTTGATTTATACTTAAAACTAAAGGAGCAAGTTCCTAAAAAATCAACTGTTCCATACCAAATAAAAAATGTAAATGTATACCCAGATTATGATTTAAAGGATTCGACAACAACCAAAGTTGAGCGTTTTAATTCTAAAAATTATTTTCAAGATTCTACCTTTTTTAAGACGAAACATTTAGATAAGTTTATTACCATAAAGGAAGGTGATTATTACAATCCAAAAATCTCAAAAAACACATCCAGACGCTTATCAAGCATTGGAGCGTACAAATATATAAACATTCAATACAAAGAAATCGATTCGTTATTAACTGATAGTTTGGGTGTGCTTGAAGCCAACATTTTCTTATCACTATTGACAGAACGTGCTTTACGAGCAGAGTTACAAGCGGTCACAAAATCAAATAATTTCACTGGCCCAAATATAGCTTTGACCTATAGCAATAGAAATCTTTTTAGAGGTGGAGAAACCTTCAATCTCAGCGCAAATATAGGCTATGAAACGCAATTTGCAAGTGGCGAAAACGCAGGTTTGAGTAGTTTGGAATATGGACTAAAAGGAGAGGTGATTTTCCCAAGAGTGATTTTACCTTTTAACATTAATGATAACTTTTTTAAATATTCTATTCCGAAGACGAAAACCAGTTTAGCTGCTACGTATTTAAGGCGGAGTGAACTTTATACGTTGCTCAGCGGAAGTGCACGTTTTGGATATGTGTGGAATGCCAATAAGTTTATCTCTTATGAAATCAATCCCATTTCAATAAACTATACAAGCTTAATTGAAACTAGTGATGAATTTGAAGATGTTTTAGATGAAAATCCGTTTTTAAGACGCAGTTTCGAGCAACAATTTATTTCGGGACTTACCTTTTCATTCACTTATAGTGAATTAACAAATCAGAATGACCGTAATCAATTTTTCCTAAATACAACTTTTGATGTCGCTGGAAATTCAATTAGTCTTTTAGCAAAAGAACAATCTAACAATCAACCCGAAACTTTTTTAGGCTTAGAATACGCACAATATGCAAAAGCAGATATTGATGCTAGATTTCATTTAAACTTCGGAAAAAACAGGACACAAACTATAGCAACGCGCTTATTTGCTGGTTATGGTCTAGCATATGGAAACTCTGAAGTCATCCCATTCGTAAAACAATATTTTTCTGGTGGGCCATATAGTGTAAGAGCGTTTAGAATTCGTTCTTTGGGACCAGGAACGTATAATGAAGACTCAAGTACCAGTAATGACGGCTCATTTATTGATCAAACTGGAAACATCAGATTGGAGGCTAATGTAGAATACCGTTTTCCAATTTATTCTTTCTTTAAAGGAGCCTTTTTTGTAGACGCAGGAAACGTATGGAATTCTAAACCCAATCCCGTTTTTAATGGCGATGATAAATTCACTTCAAATTTTATTAATGAACTAGGTATCGGAGGCGGATTTGGTTTACGGATTGATGTGCAAGGCTTTGTTATTCGGTTTGATTTAGCAGCACCTTTTCACGATCCATCCTTACCTGAAGGCAACCGTTTTGATTTCAAATTTGATGAACCCGTACTAAATTTTGCTATTGGTTATTCGTTTTAGATCTCATGGTCAATTTTACATTTTATGCTATCTTTATAGGCATACCAATTTTAAAACTATCAAACCCTATTTATGACAGATAAAGAAAAGTTCATGAAGGAAGCTGTTCATGCAGCACTAAACGGGATGAATAATAACGAAGGTGGACCGTTTGGTTGCGTCGTGGTAAAAAACGGGAAAATTGTTGGACGAGGCAATAACAAAGTCACGTCAACCAATGACCCAACAGCGCATGCCGAAGTTACAGCCATTAGAGATGCTTGTACAAACTTGGGCTCTTTTCAATTAGATGGCTGTGAGATTTACACCTCTTGTGAACCTTGCCCAATGTGTCTAGGCGCTATTTATTGGGCTCGTCCAGATAAAGTATACTTCGGCAGTAATCAAGTAGATGCTGCTAATATTGGTTTTGATGACGAATTTATTTACAAAGAAATTCCATTGCCTTATGCCGAACGCAGTATTCCATTTGAACAATTGGCACGCGAGATTGCTTTGGAGCCTTTTCAAGAATGGACTAAAAAGGTGGATAAAACAGAATATTAGTCAATGATAACCTTTATTCTCAATAACAAAACCATAAAAACGTCTGAACATTCAGGAATGACTTTATTAGATTTTGTTCGCTATGAACAACGCCTAACAGGAACCAAAATCGGTTGTCGAGAAGGTGATTGCGGTGCTTGTACAGTTTTGGTTGGCACACTGGAAAATGACACTGTCAACTACCAAAGCATCACCTCCTGTATTTCTCCTTTAGGAAATGCGCATGACAAGCATATCGTCACTGTTGAAGGCACAAATCTTCAAAACAAATTAACGACGGCTCAAGAAGTCATGAAAGCGAATTATGCCACACAATGTGGGTTTTGCACACCAGGTTTTGTTGTATCATTAACAGGTTTTGCTCTATCAAATTCTGAAAAAAATTACAGTAATGCCATAGATGCCATTAGCGGAAATATCTGCCGTTGCACAGGCTATAAAGCTATTGAAAAAGCAGCTCATGACGTCGTTGAAAATTTAAAAGGTCACAAAAATGATAAGTCGTTTATTTGGTTAATTGACAACGGATTTGTTCCTGAGTATTTCGCCACAATTCCAGAGCGCTTAAAAGATTTAGAAGCCAAAGACATCAACCAACCTAAAGGAAAATATGTGTCTGGCGGAACCGATTTATATGTTCAACAAGCCGATCATTTAGCAGACAACTCCGTACATCTCATTGCCGAAAAAGACTATTTAAAAGGAATCAATATTGACAACAATGTGTGCTCGATTGGAACAAATTCAACAGTTTCTGATTTATGGAACCATAGTGAGATCAATACGTATTTTCCCAACTTAAAAAAACATCTCAAATTAGTATCTTCAGAACAAATTAGAAATATGGCTTCTTTTGGTGGCAACTTAGTTAATGCCTCTCCTATTGGTGATATGACGATTTTCTTTTTAGCGCTTAATAGCGATATTACGATTTCAAATGACCATGGAAGCGAACGAAGTATTCTTCTTAAAAATTTCTACCAAGGTTATAAAACGTATGACTTGAAAGACGGTGAGCTTCTTAAAGATATCATCTTTAAGCTGCCAACAAAACAGTCCTTTTTCAATTTCGAGAAAGTCTGCAAACGAACTCATTTAGATATAGCAAGTGTCAATTCAGCTATTCATATTTCTATTGAAAATGACATCATTGCCGAGGCACATGTATCGCTTGGTGGTGTGGCCGCTATTCCAAAGTATTTACATAACACTTCAAAATTCTTAGTAGGACACCCATTAACTAAGGAAACGATATTAGATGCCAATGCAATACTTCAAGATGAAATTTCGCCTATTAGTGATGTTCGCGGCACAAGTGACTACAAACGTTTATTAGCAAGACAATTATTCTTTGCGCATTTCACGGAGTTATTTCCGAAGCAATTCAACCTAAACGACTTTGTTCAGCATGCATAAACACACGTCAAATAGCAGCTTAGATTCTAAATTGGATGCGGTGTCCATGTCTCTAAAACAAAGCATTAAAAACCTAGATTCTTATACGCATGTTCGTGGCGAGTCCTTATATGTGGATGATGTCAATATTAGGCAAGGCACATTTCACGCTGTCGTATTTGATTCGCCAAAAGCGCACGGAAAAATTAAACACATCGATTATTCTAAAGCAGAAGCCTTAGAAGGTGTAGAACGTATTTTTACCTATAAAGATGTCCCTGGTCAAAACCAGATTGGAGGCATCATACCTGATGAACCTTTATTTGCTGAAAACGAGGTTCATTTTTGGGGAATGCCAATCGCTTTAATTGTTGCTGAATCTGAATTTATCGCCAGAAAAGCTAGAGAATTAATCGAGATTAAGATTGAAGAACTACCAGTCATCACTACCGCAAAACAAGCCAAATCAAAAGGAAGTTTTATCAATGCACCACGTTCTTTTAGTTTAGGCGATACTGAAAAAGGCTTTAAGGATTGTGAATACATATTTGAAGGTGAAACCTTCTCCAACGGCCAAGAACATTTATACATCGAATCACAAGGCGCTTATGCCGAGCCTTTAGAAAACGGAAACATAAAGATCACCTCATCAACGCAAGGACCAACGTCAGTTCAAAAGATTACAGCTCAAGTTTTGGGCGTAGCAATGCACAAAATTGAAGTGGATGTCACAAGGCTTGGCGGTGGATTTGGTGGCAAAGAAGATCAAGCGACACCTTGGGCAGTGATGGCTGCTTTGGCAACGCACCATTTAAACCAATCGGTAAAATTGATATTGAATCGTCATGATGATTTACGAATGACAGGAAAGCGTCATCCTTATGAAAGCACTTATAAAATTGGCTTGTCAAAAGACCTGAAAATTTTAGCATACCGAGCTGAGTTTCTTCAGAATTCTGGAGCTGCAGCCGATTTATCGCCTGCTATTGCGGAACGTACTTTGTTGCATGCAACCAATAGCTATTTTGTTCCCAATGTTGACACCAGAGTTATCAGTTGCAAAACAAATCTACCACCAAATACAGCGTTTCGCGGTTTTGGAGGCCCGCAAGGTATGTTTGTCATTGAGTCTGCTATTGCTAACGCAGCACATGAGATTGGCGTATCCTCTAGACAAATTCAAGAAGCCAATTTGCTGGATGAAAACGACACCTTTTCTTATGGTCAAATTGCAAAAAAAGTAGAAGCTAAAAACACTTGGGATTCCGCAAAATCGATTTTCAATAGTGAGGCTTTAGAGCAAGACGTCGAGGACTTCAATAAAAGAAATTCAAGCTTTAAAAAAGGACTGGCTTTCATGCCTATTACTTTCGGAATTTCATTTACTAATACCCCAATGAATCACGCGCGTGCTTTGGTTCATATTTATCTCGACGGAAGTGTTGGCATCAGTACAGCTGCTGTTGAAATGGGACAGGGTGTGAACACTAAAATGATGCAAATTGCTGCTCAGGTATTTTCGATTCCGATTGAAAAAATTAAAATTGAAACGACGAATACCACTAGAGTCGCTAACACGTCACCTTCCGCAGCGAGTTCTACTGCAGATCTCAACGGAAAAGCAACTTTAAAAGCTTGTAATGCTTTGCTAAAAAGACTAATACAAGTTGCTTCAAAAGAATTAAATATTTCCGAAGCACAGGTTAAATTGAAAGATGAAATTGTGTATGTTAATGGTGAAAAATCAAATTTAACTTGGACAGAGCTCATAAGTAAAACCATGTTAAAACGTGCGGCTCTAACTGAAAACGCGCATTATGCCACACCAGAAATACACTTTGATAAAACCAAAGAAAAAGGACATCCGTTCGCATATCATGTCTATGGAACCGCCATTATTACAACTACTGTAGATTGCACACGTGGCACTTATGAATTTGATTCGGTGAAGATTGTTCATGACTACGGAAAAAGTATGAGCGAAGGCATTGATCTTGGTCAAGTTGAAGGTGCTTTAATTCAAGGAATTGGCTGGATGACTATGGAAGATATTGCTTATAATGATGATGGTCGCTTGCTCTCGAATGCCTTATCAACTTATAAAATTCCAGATATATTTTCGGTACCTAAAGACGTTGAAGTTATTCCTGTAGAGACCGATGGTAATGCTATGGCAATTTTAAAATCTAAAGCTGTTGGTGAACCACCATTGATGTATGGTATTGGTGCTTATTTTGCACTTCAAAATGCGATTAAAGCGTTTAATCCTAACCATAATTTAAAATTTCATGCACCTATGACTCCGGAAAAAGTATTAATGAGTTTATATGAGAATCATAAATCTTAAATTACAATGGAAACACAGATAAACGAAACTGTTTTTGACACATTTCCAGAGTTTGAAAGTGAACGTCTACTTTATAGAGCTTACAGCTTAGAAGATGCACAAACGCTCTTTAAACTCAGAAGACATAAATCAGTTTCGAAATATATGGATTCTACTATTCCGACGCGAATTGAAGACAGCGAAAAAAGAATTAAAGGTTATCATACCGCATTTGCAGAAAACAAAGGAATCACTTGGGCCATTATAGAAAAAGATAGTCATCAACTCATTGGTGATTTTGGCATTTGGGGAATTGACAAGAAAAATTCAAGAGGAAAAATAGGCTATATCTTACATCCTGATTTTTGGAGAAAAGGCTATATGACCGAAGCTATGAATACTATAATTCGTTTTGGATTTGATACGATAAAGCTCCATAGTTATGAAGCCAATGTCAATATTGAAAATAAAAATTCAAAATCACTATTACTAAAATTCGGGTTTAAACTCGAAGCGTATTTTCGGGAAAACTTTTACTATGACGGCCAATTTCTAGACAGTGAAATTTATTGCTTATTGGAATCAGATTTAAACTAAGATTTTATCAAACTATACTACAAAAAAGAGAACATTCTTAAAGGCGCACTAATTTACAGTGCAGGTGATACTATAGCCGCACTTGTTTTAGGAGAATTCTCATGGTATCGCTTATTGGGTATGATGTTGGTTGGTGCAACCTTTTATGCGATTGAAATCCCGAATTACTTTGATTGGATTGTCAAAAAAACACATGATTTAAAAGGACTAAAAGCGACCTTGACGAAAACGTGTTTAGCAGTTTTATATTTCAATCCGTTATGGATTGCAAGGCATTTACTATTTATCAAAGTATTCTCTGGTGAGTTTGAGGCTATCGGTTTGAATCTTTTGGAAATTGCCTTTTGGTCGTTTGTTGTCAATATTCCAATTTCGTTTGTAGCGAATTACATTATTCAAAACAGATTTAAACTCAAATGGCGTTTTTTAGGAAGCGCTCTGTTTTCGGCTTTTATGGCAATTTATTATGCGCTGAGTGAGACTTTGTTTAGTTGAACAATCCTGTCTTTGGAGTCCATTATCCTGCAAGGTTTCAAAAACATCCGATTTCTAATAACATCTACAAGTTCAAAAGAAGACCTTGCAGGATATTTCATAAATCAATTTAATGTTTTCAAATCTTCTTTTTCGATAACTGAATATTCAGAAATATGATAACTCTCAATAATATCGGATAATAAATAATCGCGAACGACTAAAATTAAATGTTGTGTTTCGTTCAACATGAACTTGGAAATTAATGTTTCAGCAGAACGATACAAACCTTCATTTCTAAGTTCTAATTTTCCGAGTTCGTCAAAAATAATGTAGCGGTTTTCTGTTTCTGAACTAAAAGACACTAGAAGATCATTGGCTTTTTTAAATGCAGATTTTAAAAACCGAAATGGACCAATCACAACGACATCTGCCGTTTCGGAAGCCGATTCAAGTTCAAAATCTTCGCCTGATTTCACGTTTAAAAAGTAACGTTTTCCATTATTATCATCAGGACAAAGAAAACCATCAACGTCGACTCTCCCTTTAACCCAATTTTGCAAAGCTGTCGTTTTCCCTGATCTGATGGCTCCTGCTAGTATATATATCATTCTGCAGGTAGTTTAAAATGAATGCAATTAGAGATACTATATGCTATAAAATATTTAAATCGTGAGTAGCCTTTTAAGTGTTTGGTGTCACGCCAAGTGAAAGAAATGATTTGTCTGAAATATGGGAACAAATCCATTGCATTAGTAATATCCGCTTCGTATTGTGACTCTTTTTTATTCAGGTATTTTTGTACTGCCTTTAAAAGTAATGGTCCTAAAACTAAATACCACAACATTAAAATTAGAAAACTTCTAAGAATGACATAAATAGCCTTTTTCCAGCCAAACATAGGACCTCCAAAAAACGTAAATGCTAATACAATTATGGCGACCGTAATTAACCAAACCCAAATCACTTTAGTTTTAAATGACGTTTTTCTTTGTATCGCTTCCGACGGTAAGTCTTGCATATGTATATAAAAATCAGTCTCTTTTTTCTGAACAATAATTTTAATCATACTTTTAATAAAAAGTCCTGCTAAAAATCCGCAAATACCGTAAATCAATAGATACAGTGTTATTAAAACAGAGGTTGTAGATGTTTCGGTAATAAGGCTTATTTTATTTTGAATCCAAGCACCATAAATATTTATAGCATCCCAAATGTCTGCACCATAAACAACGGTGAGTACAATTAATTTCTGTAATGCCGATTGTAAAAACGTCACCATTCCTAATACGATTAGTGTCGCACCTTTCCATGAAAACTTAGTAAACAAGAATGCTCCAAAAACGGCTTGAAAACTCACAGAAATATAAGCTGCAAATGGTGAATATGGACTCACAGCCATTTTTATAATGAGCACAATAACCAATGCTTTTAAAATAGATTGCCATTTATTTTCGGCGTAATTCGCAATTAAACTAATGAGCAAAATAGCAACACCTCCAACAATCAATCCTGTAAATGGACTATTAAAAACATGTAAAAAACCGCCAAGACCAGACTCGTTTAATGCCCAAAGAGCTGTTAGTTTATCTATGATAGATTTATTGTTTTTCATATTTACTTCCTGCGTAAGCAGGAATCTCTTTAAGTTTTATTTTGAAACGGCTTGATAATGCGCTTGAAGTAATTGTGCTACAACACTAATAGCAATTTCTTTTGGTGAATCTCCTCCAATATCCAGTCCAATTGGACACACTACATTTGTCATCCCATCTTTAAGGTTCAGCTCTTTAATAAGCATGTTATTGAAACGTACTTTTTTGGTTTTACTGCCAATCAACCCAAGAAATTTAGTATCCTTTTGCAATGCCATCGCAATAATTTCAAAATCTATAGAATGGTCATGCGTCAACACCAACACATAGCAGTTTTCACTCCAACTAACGACATCTCTAAACGTTTTAAAATCATCAAAACTAACTTGACAACACGTAATACTTTTATCTAGTTGCAACTCAGAAAACCAATCATCCCTGGAGTCAATAAGGTTAATCTGAAATGGTGTATCGACAAGAAGCTTGCATATTTCGATTCCAATATGTCCTGCGCCAAACAAAAATAATTCTGGTGATTGATTCATAGGCTCTATTATAAATTCTACTTTTCCGCCACAACATTGTTCGAATTCTGGACCTAAAGTGTATCCGGATTCTATAATATTATTTTGATGTATTGCAATTATGGCTTCGTCTATAGCTTTAAACTCTAACTTCCCTCCTCCTATGGTGCCATGGATTTCTTTACCTCTTGTCACTATCATTCGCGAACCTACGACACAGGGTGTTGACCCTAAACATTTTGTCACGGTAATTAAAGCGACAGGTTCTCGCTTTTGTTTAAATTCTGATAAGAGTTCTATCCAGTTTGTCATGTATTTAAAAAAGGAAATTTAAAAATAAGGCTTTTTTAAAGTAAACTATATTTCATTTTAGCTTTAAAAAAATAAAATCTAAAATATTTCATATAAATATTTTAATAATACTAATTTTTTAAAAACAACTCAAAAGTCAATGTCTAACTATAAAAACACGATTTCTAACAAACCTAAACATCTAATTTATAATTAAATATCTACAATATGACATCCAATGTCATATCGCGATACAAACAATACAATTAAGTTTGTACTGTAATTATATAATCCCTATAATTAAATAGCTAAGTAAAAAGAGAGAAGCGACGAAAAACTTAAAACATTTTCAAAATCCCTGTTGATTAATAGCAATTAGCTTCTCTCTTTTATTTTTTACTCTGCTTATACTCCCAAAAATAATTTTATTTTTTGCTACCTTAGTCTTTTGAATTTTTATGAAAAAATATAAGACATTAGGAGATTTAATAACAGATTATAGATCCTACTCTAATTTATCACAGTCAGAATTAGCCTCTCAATTTGATGTAGACGTTAGATCTGTGATACGATGGGAAAAGAACGAATCTTTGTTGAGTAGCGATAAAGAAAACACAATGGCACTCGTTACCTTTGTGCCCTATCAAGTGATTCGGAATTTAAACACTTCTAACCAAATCCCAACATTTTACGATTTTGATTTACGTAAATATTCACTCTCAGCTATTTCTAGTGATTTGCCAGATGCAGATTGGATTAGATCACGAATAGATTTCACAAAAAATCGCATACATCCAATTTCATTAGAGGAGCATATAAAAAATATTATTCGCTTTACTGCACTTCAGAAAAACCCTGCAAAGAGTCAGAATATTGACTTAATAACTGAAGCATGTAGAATCTTACCAGAATTAAATATGGTTATCCTTGACCAATCAGGTTACTATTCTGGACACTGTATTTATTTTCCATTATCTATGGATACGTATTTGAAAATTAAAAATCGGGAAATTGATGAGAACCAGCTTGAATCACGTGATTTAATTAATTATAAAAATCACGACAACCCAGTTTTTTACTGCCATAGTATTACTGCAGATTGCAACGAAAACTTTTTTTACATCATAGGTGCTGTTTTAAAATTCTATAGAGATATCCCTAACAAGAATTACCTATATGCCTTATTAACATCGAGATACGATTCTCACCTGATGAGCGATCAACTTGGCGTAAAAACCGTTTGGGAAGATTTTGACGCTAAGACAAAACACAACCTTTTAGATGCTCCAAGATTAGTTGAGGGAAACTTTAGTGCTTTTTTAAACCTTAAATAATAACACGCAAAAATCAAGAAAAATTAGCACTCTAAAAATTTGATTTTTTGTGTAATCTTTAAGAATTTACTTCGACAAAAAGCAGTATCTTGAAATTTAATTCAATGTTATAATTCATATTTATGTCAAAAACATATTACGATCCTGCAGACCTTAGAAAATTTAGCAAAATCACCGAATGGGGCGAAGAATTAGGTAATAAATTCTTTGATTATTACGGAAAAGTTTTTGAAGAAGGCGCACTTACCGCTCGTGAAAAATCACTGATCGCATTAGCCGTGTCACATACAGAACAATGCCCTTATTGCATTGATGCGTATACAAAAGACGGATTACAACGAGGTATTACCAAAGAAGAAATGATGGAAGCCATTCATGTTGGTGCTGCAATAAAAAGTGGTGCAACCCTAGTGCATGGCGTTCAAATGATGAATAAAGTAAATAAATTAGACGGTTAGTATTTTAGCGTTACCAAAGGTCAGGCTCTCGGCAGTCGCTTCCCGATAGCTATCGGGAGAGCTCCAACAAAGCCTCCATCCTTAACGCAGATTGCAACACATAAAAACTTAGTCTTACGATTAAAATGATAAAAACAAAGACCCAATCCCTACATAAAAAAGGCAGTGATTTAGCTCAAAGTAATCGACAACTCGAAATCTTATCAAATGGTATTTTCCAAAGTGGAGAATTACCGACCTTCAAAGCTAAAATTTCTGAAACAAGTCAATTTCCGCTTACAGCAAAAAAACTAGAAATTCTACAAATCAATGTGGGTTACATGTGTAATCAAGTGTGTGAACATTGCCATGTTGATGCTGGTCCTGATCGACAAGAAATCATGACTCGTGACACCATGAAACAGTGTCTCGAAGTGATAAAAAACTCTGGTGCTCACACTTTAGATTTAACAGGAGGTGCACCTGAGATGAATCCAGATTTTAGATGGTTTGTCGAAGAAGCATCTAAAGTTGGTATCAAAGATTTTATTGTACGTTCTAACTTGACGATTATCCGTGCCAACAAAAAATACTTTGATTTACCTGATTTCTTTAAAAAACATAACGTTCATGTCGTGAGTTCAATGCCGCATTGGACGCGTGGAAAAACTGATAAGCAACGTGGTGATGGTGTTTTTGATAAATCCATTAAAGCCTTGCAAGAACTCAATGCTATTGGCTATGGCATGCCAGATAGCGATTTGCGGTTGGACCTAGTGTATAATCCATCAGGAGCGTTTCTGCCAGGAAACCAAATGTCTATGGAGAAAGATTTTAAAAAGGCCTTACTAGACGATTTCGGTATTCAATTCCACAATCTATTTGCCATCACAAATTTACCAATTGCACGTTTTCTAGATTACTTAATTGCTTCCGAAAACTATGAAGATTATATGTTTCAGTTAGTAGAAGCTTATAATCCAGCAGCTGTTAACAATGTCATGTGCACCAACACGCTATCAGTAAGTTGGGATGGTTACTTATATGATTGTGATTTTAATCAGATGTTAGAACTGCCTGTAAATAGTAAGTCTAAGCATATTTCACAATTTAACGAGGAACTGTTAGAGGGACGAAACATTGTCATATCACAACATTGTTATGGTTGCACTGCTGGTGCAGGAAGCAGCTGTCAAGGTGTTGTCGCGTAAATTTCTGTGAAGGCAGCAACCTTTAAAAAAAATTAGACCTCTACAGTTATGGAGTCTTTATATAAATAAAATTTAGTATTATACAATTGAACTATGAGTTACTTAGAAACAACGCATGATGTCTATAAAGAAGCAGCCTTAACACCTGATGTTGGTTTATGCTGCACTACAAATCCTATTTGGGAATTACCAGGATTAAAAATCCCTAAAATCATGCAAGAAATGAATTATGGTTGCGGAAGCACTGTACACGCTAGAGACTTGTCTAACAACCCTAAAATGCTCTATGTTGGTGTAGGAGGCGGTATGGAATTATTACAATTTGCATATTTCAACCGTCAAAAAAGTGGTGTTATTGGTGTAGACGTTGTTGACGAAATGCTAGAAGCTTCGAGACAAAATTTTAAAATTGCCGAAGAACAAAACGATTGGTTCAAAAGTGAGTTCGTAGATCTTAAAAAAGGAGATGCCATGCATCTTCCTGTCGAAGATAATAGTATTGACGTTGCAGCTCAAAATTGTTTGTTCAATATTTTTAAAGCAGACGATTTAAAGAAAGCCATTGAAGAAATGTATCGTGTGTTGAAACCACATGGTCGTTTGGTGATGAGTGATCCAACTTGCGAACAACCTATGAATGACGAACTGCGTAACGATAGCCGTTTAAGAGCTCTGTGTTTAAGCGGAAGTCTTCCTATTGCGGAATATATAAAAGCATTAACTGACGTCGGTTTTGGTACCATTGAAATTAGAGCACGTAAACCATACAGAATTTTAGATCCAAAAAATTATCCTACTGATGAATTAATCTATATCGAATCTATTGAAGTTGCAGCCATCAAAGATCCAATGCCAGAGGATGGCCCTTGTATTTTCACTGGAAAAGCCGCTATTTATTATGGTAGCGATGACTATTTTGATGATAAAGCTGGTCATATTTTAATAAAAAATCAGCCATTAGCAATTTGCGATAAAACAGCTGGAGCACTAAAAGCTTTAGGTAGAGATGATATTTATTTTAGTGAGTCTACGTTTCATTATGATGGTGGAGGTTGCTGCTAAATAAAGAAAATTAGTTAAAAAAAGGTTTCGCTTATTTATGAAAAAAAAACATGCCCTATGTCTCGTATTATGTCTTATTGCGCAGCTTATTACTGGGCAACAAGCTCTCGATGAATTATTGAAAAGATACAACAACAATGATGTGCCTTATATTACGGTTCAAGAATTGGCGATATCTAAAACCAATACTATTATTCTAGATGCTAGAGAGTCACAGGAGTATCAAGTTAGTCACCTAAAAGACGCTATTTTTGTAGGATATGACAACTTTCAGTTAGAAAAAATCACCACACAAATCCCAAATAAAGATCAAAACATTGTCGTGTATTGCTCCTTAGGCATTCGATCTGAAGTCGTTGCCAACAAACTCAAAAAAGCAGGATACAAAAACGTTAAAAATCTTTATGGCGGCATTTTTGAATGGAAAAATAACGAGTTTGATGTCTATAATTCCGAAGCTAAAAAAACCGATAGTATTCATACCTTTTCAAAAGCTTGGAGTAAATGGTCACTTAAAGGTATAAAAGTATATTCAGAGTAAACGACTGTAAAGAATGACTAAAACCGCATTAATAATTTTCACTAGAAACCCTGAAGTTGGCAAATGCAAAACACGTCTAGCAAAAACAGTAGGTGATCAAGCGGCATTAGACATCTACAACTATTTGCTTCAGCACACAGCTACTGTTGCAAAAAAAGTAGACGTCGATCGATATGTGTTTTATTCTGAAAACATCAATCCTAACGATATTTGGGATATAGCGCATTTCAGTAAAAAATTGCAGACCGGAAGCGATTTAGGTGAGCGCATGCACAACGCATTTCAAGAATTATTAGACTCTGGATATCAAAAAGTCATTATTATTGGTAGTGATTTATTAGATTTAAATGAAGGCATTATTGACCAAGCCATTCAAAAGCTAGAACATCATGATGTTGTTATTGGTCCTGCGGAAGATGGTGGCTACTATCTTTTAGGAATGAAAACCCTTCATCCTGAAATTTTCAAAAACAAAGCTTGGGGAACCAAAACCGTTCGTCAAGACACCTTAGAAGATTTACAAAATAGTAATGTTTATCTATTGGCAACCTTGAATGATATTGATACTTTTGAGGATATGAAGCATTACGAAGAGTTAAAAAAATACTACAATAATTAAAACAGACTTCCTATTTCAAGGAAGATACATATGATTAAATTTATAACAGAAACCGCAGAATACTTGCAATCTAAAGGTTTTGATAACCCAGAAATAGGCATCATTTTAGGAACAGGTTTAGGACAATTAATCAATGAAATTGAAATCATTGAAGAAGTGAGTTATAATCACATTCCAAATTTCCCAACAGCTACCGTAGAGTTTCACAAAGGAAAATTAATCTACGGAATTCTAGCAAATAAAAAAGTGATTGTCATGCAAGGACGATTTCATATATATGAAGGCTACTCGCTTCAAGATGTCACGTATCCTGTGCGTGTTATGGAGAAACTAGGTATTAAAACCTTGTTAGTATCTAATGCATCAGGAGCCATAAACCTCAACTTTAAAAAAGGAGAATTGATGCTTATTGACGACCATATCAACCTTCAAGGAAGTTCGCCTTTGGCTTTTAAAGGTGTTGAAACATTAGGTGAACGTTTTACTGATATGAGCGCACCTTATGATCTTAACATTAATGCTAAATTTAAAGCTATAGCGAAAGCACATAATATCAAATTACATGAAGGCGTGTATGCGAGTGTTGTTGGACCTCAGCTAGAAACCAGAGCAGAATATAAAATGCTAAAAATTATTGGTGCAGACGCGGTTGGCATGAGTACAGTTCCAGAAATCATTGTGGCAAATCACCTAAAGTTAAAAGTTGCTGCTATTTCGGTGCTGACCGACGAATGTGATCCCGAGAATTTAAAACCAGTTGATATTACTGAAATTATAGCGATGGCTGGAAAAGCTGAACCCGATATGATTACATTATTTACTGAGCTGATAAAAAGCTTGTAATTACATGACATTAAAAAGTCTCATATATCCATTAGTTTTTTTAATTATGGCTTTAGGTTTTTCTCAAAACATTCAAAAGGGAGACATCATTAAAGACCGTCAATTTCTGATTGATAAAACGGAATTAACAGCCAATGATAGTCTTGGTAATTTTGTATCTATTCGGCCTCATGGTAGCACGATGAATTTAAGAAACTATCATATAGAATTCTTTGAGAATCTCAATTTTACTGAGCGTATTGAAATAGAAACCCAAAATGAAACAGACATTTTGGACGTCTTTATTTTAAATGAGAAAGCACATGTTTTTATTAAAGAACTTGATAATCAAACTGTCAGTTTGAGATTAGACATTATCGATTTAAAAAGTAAGGTGCTCTCAAAAAAGGTCTTGCTTCAAACAGACAAGGATTCTGACAAACCTGTATTTAAAGCATTAAAGGATAATTACCTTATTACATTAGAACATAATGATAATCTTGTTTTAAACTTTCCTGTGGTTGAAGATCAATCAACATTTGCTTATGTCAAAGCGTTTAACCACAAGTTAGAAGAAATTACTCAAATCAATGTGTTTGCAGATGAAGATATCTCACATCGTTATACCAAATTTCTAAACGCCAAGTTTTTAAATAATAAGATGTATGCTTTATTTCAATTAAAGGATAAAAAAGACGATAATAAACGTTTTTACAGACTCGTTGAGCGATCTCTAGAAGGAGAACGTTTTATAGATATTGAAATACCATCTGATAGTTATGAACTGATTAACTCTGAAATAAAAGAGAACCACATGATTATTGCCGGTTTATATTCCCATCATATAAACGGAGGATTCGAAGGGTTTACCTATTATAAAATTAATTTAGAATCCTTAGAACTGGAATCACAAAAACAGTCAGAGTTTTACAATGATAAAGCAAAAGACTATTTTTCAGGTTGGTTTACTGGTAATCGCAGAGTCGATATTAACAACATTTTTATTGATGCTAACCTCAACACTTATATTGTTGGTCGATTCTATGTACTTGCTGAACAAAGTGCTCCTGTTGGAATGCCAATTGCGACATTTAGCGCTGGAGGTATTTCAGTATTTGTAACTACCAATCCAATTAGTTATGGCTACAAGCTTTTTGATGATATTTTAGTCGGAAAAATAAATCCAGAAGGTGCTATCGATTGGGATAACGTACTTGAACTGCGGCAAACTGAAAAAATCACTAAAAAATCAAATAAAAGAGATTCATCAACATTCACATGTTTTGAAAATAATCAGATCCATATTTTTATGAATGGGTCTATTAAACCAGATAAGGATAAACTTATTATTAAGCAAGATAAGCGACTCAACAAGACAAATTTTTATAATATTACTGTGAATGAACATGGTGGCATTTTACCAAATATTGTGTTTACAAATGTAGACTCAGAGATTATCTTTAGAGCAGAAAGCACCGTGAAATCAAATACTATGATTCATATCTTAGGTCAAGGAAATATGCGAAAGCAGTTACTGAAATTAAAGTTCTAACGTACAATGGAAAAATACATCGACATCATCTTAAATTCGTATTCTGGTTATTGGAATTATCTCAAGAACGAGCTTCTATTTCAGAATAATTGGAACAACTACTTTTATGGACTTATCGCCATTTCACTCATTGTTTGGTTACTTGAAATTATATTTCCTTGGCGAAAAAACCAATCGATATTTAGAAAAGATTTTTGGCTGGATACCTTTTATATGTTCTTCAATTTTTTTCTTCTGAATTTAATCGTACTCATTGCATTATCGAATACAGTTGCCGAATTTTTAAATGATATCCTTAGTGCTATCGGACTTTCGCTTGCTAGTTTTCAATTGTTTGATTCTACCGATTTACCAAAATGGTTAGGCTTACTCATTTTCTTTTTAGTGAATGACTTCGTGCAATGGAACACACACCGTTTATTGCATAGAGTGCCCTGGCTTTGGAATTTCCACAAAGTACATCACTCCGTCAAACAAATGGGTTTTGCTGCACATTTACGTTACCATTGGATGGAGCCAGTTGTGTACAATTCAATTCGATATATTCCATTAGCAATCATTGCAAATTACAGTTCTCAAGATGTCGCCATTGTCTATTTTTTCGCCATTGCCATTGGCCATCTCAATCACGCCAATTTAGGTTGGGACTACGGAAAACTGAAATACATTTTCAATAACCCGAAGATGCATATATGGCATCATGCAAAAGAACTGCCTAAACATGTTAGGTTTGGTGTTAACTACGGACTAACTCTCAGTATTTGGGATTATATCTTTAAAACAGATTACATTCCGCATAGCGGAAGATATATCGAATTAGGTTTTGAAGGTGATGAACACTTCCCGAAGAATTTTATGAGTCAGGAGTTATATCCCTTAAACAAAAAGTAGATGCCCATTAAACCCATTTCATTTTTAGTCTTTGTTTTATTAATCCTTTCTTGCGGAAGCAGTAAACAAATTGCTAGTATTCCAACTGAAACCACTGTTGACGTAGAAGAACAAAACGATGAAGTTGAAGTTAAAGTTGAAGAGACAGAAACTATTGAAAGTATAACCGAATTTGGATCTATTGAAGTTGAATCTGCTAAAGTTGAAATAGAAGTTATAAAGCCAACTACTGAAACTGATAGCACGCTTTATATTACTCATGGAAATTTTGTTATTTCTCATGATATTTGGAATAATCTACTACAAAAACATGTTTCAGACCAAGGCAATGTAAACTATAAAGGTTTTAAAACTGATATAGCTCAATTTAGTAAATACTTAAAATCTCTTTCTGAAGCACCTCCTCAAGACTCTTGGAGTAAAGACAAAACATTAGCCTATTGGATGAATGTTTATAATGCCTTTACGGTTAAACTCATATTAGATAATTATCCAACCAAAAGCATTAAAGATATTGATGGACCATGGAATCATCGCTTTATTAAAATTGGTGAAAAATGGTATACACTTAATGATGTAGAGCATAAAATTATCAGAAAAATGGATGAACCTCGAATCCATTTTGCCTTAGTTTGCGCTGCTGTATCA